>Ga0182749_1001062_pt1 | contig 22509 bp, 18 predicted proteins | sample eDN3rd37CKraftMG_FD_128875 | JGI IMG/M metagenome (GOLD analysis project Ga0182749, IMG submission 128875) | Enriched Miracle-Growth compost microbial communities from Emeryville, California, USA - eDNA 3rd pass 37_C Kraft MG (version 2) (version 2) ...
CGGCCCGCTTCACCCTCGACGCGCTGCCCGGCAAGCAGATGAGCATCGACGGCGAGCTGCGCTCCGGCGACATCGACCTCGCCGAGGCGACCCGCCGCCGGCAGACGCTGGAGAAGGAAAGCCAGCTCTACGGTGCCATGGACGGCGCCATGAAGTTCGTGAAGGGCGACGCCATCGCCGGCCTCTTGATCGTCGCCGTCAATCTGATCGGCGGCCTCGCCGTCGGCATGCTGCAGCACGGCATGTCGCTGGGCCAGGCGATGCATGTCTATTCGCTGCTGACCATCGGCGACGGGCTGGTGGCGCAGATCCCGGCGCTGTTCGTCGCCATCACCTCCGGCACCATCGTCACCCGGGTGACCACGTCGGAGAGCCGGAACCTGGGCGCCGACATCGCCCGCCAGGTCGGCGCCAATTCCACGGCGCTGCTGCTGGCAGCGGGGGTGGTGGCGCTGCTGGGCTTCATTCCCGGCTTCCCGACGCTGATCTTCCTCGCCATCGCCGCGGCCATGGCCGGCGGCGTGGTGCTGCGCCGCCGCCGGGCGCTGCGCGAGGCCGGTGGTGATGCCGCGGCCGAGGAGGAGGCCGCGTCGGAGCCGGCGGCGGACGAGACGGTCACCCTGCATCTCGGCGCCGATCTGGCCGCCGGCCTGGGCCGCACGACCGCCGGGCGGCTGGCGCAGGAGGCCGCGTCGGCGCTGGAGCAGAGTCTCGGCGTGCCGTTTCCGATCGGCCGGCTCGGCCCCGGCGGCGCGCTGCCGCCGGACGGCTTCCGGATCGACATCGACGGCGTCCCGGTCGAGGCGGGGACCGCCCGGCCCGGCCGGCTGCTGCTGCGCGACGATCCGGTCAATCTCGACCTGCTCGGCGTCGCCGCCGAGACCGACGAAGGGCCGGGCGGCGCGGTGCGGCACTGGATCGACACGCGGCACGAGGCGGCGCTGGCCGAGGCCGGGATCGGCCATGCGACGGCCGAGGAGATCGTGGCCGAGGCGCTGACCCGGGCCTTGCGCCGCTATGCCCCGCATTTCCTCGGCATCCAGGAGACCCAGGCGTTCCTCAAGCGGATCGAGGCGACGCGCGGCGATCTGGTGCGCGAGGCCCAGCGCCACCTGTCGATCAACCAGATCGCCGACGTCTTCCGCCGGCTGCTGGAGGAGGGCATCTCCCTGCGCAACCACCGGCTGGTGCTGGAGACGCTGGCCGAATGGGGGCAGAAGGAGCAGGACGTGATCCTGCTGACCGAATATGTCCGCGGCGGGCTGAAGCGGCAGATCTGCCACGCCCATGCCGACGAGCGGAAGGTCATCCATGCCCTGATCCTCGACCGCACCGCCGAGGAGGTGGTGCGCCAGTCGATCCGGCAGACCACGGTCGGGGCCTATCTCGCCCTGCCGGAGGGCCAGGCGGAGGAACTGGTCGACACCATCCGCGGCCGTCTCGGCCGGGTGGCGGCGGGCGGGCGGGCGCCGGCGATCCTGACCGCGCTCGATACCAGGCGGTTCCTGCGCCAGACCCTGGCCCGCAACCAGGTCGAGGCGGCGGTTCTGTCCTATGCGGAGATTGCGCCGGACTACACCGTGCAGCCGGTGGCGGTGCTGCGGCTGACCGGCCGCCGCGCCCGGCAGGACGCCGGGGCCGGACTCGACCGCGCGGCGGCGGAGTGAGGGGACAATGGACGGAGCACGATCCCTGGCCCGGTTGCGCCGAATACTCGCTGCCTCGGCGCTGGCTGTCGCCGCCCTGGCCGGCGGCGCGTTGCCGACGCTGGCCCAGACCGGACCGGGCATGACGGTGCAGCCGCTGCCGCCCCAGGCTCAGGCGCAGCAGGCCCCGGCCGCATCCGCTCCGGCCGCGCCGCCGGCATCGGGCGAGGACGTCACCGCGATGCGGTTGCCGGCGCCCAACCCGAAGGTCATCACCGTGCCGCCGGGGCTGCCGGCCGATCCCGTGCCCCCGACCATGCCCGGGATGCAGCCGCCCCCGGCCCAGCAGCCCATGCCTCCGGGGCCGATGCTGCAGGTCACCCCGGCGCCGCCGCGGGACCAGGCCCCGCCGGCGCTGACGCAGAGCCGGTCGCTGATCGACATGAAGGTCGGGCAGGGCAATCTGCTGACCTTCGCCATCCCGGTGCAGACCGTGCTGGTGGCGAATCCGAACGTGCTCGACGTCGAGATGGTGTCGGCGCGGTCCGCCTACATCTACGGCGTGTCCTCCGGCACCACCAACCTGTTCGCGCTCAGCAGCGCCGACCAGGTGGTGGCGGCCGCGAATGTCCGGGTCAGCCAGGACGAGGCCTCGGCGCAGCGCGAGATGATGCGCGTGGCCCCGGCCGGCGGCGGCCAGGTGGGCTATATCCAGGACCGGCCGGTGATCAGCGGGCAGGTCGCCGATCTGGGCAGCGCGATGAAGCTCGACGCCCTGGCGCAGCAGCTCGGCTCCGGCTCCGGCAACCAGGCGATGAACCTGAACACCCTGCCGGGGTCGCAGCAGGTCGGCATCCGGGTCCGCTTCGCCGAGGTCCAGCGCAACGCGGTGGAGAATCTCGGCGTCAACTGGCAGGCGATGTTCGACATCGGCAAGTTCAACATCGGCCTGGTCAGCAGCGGGTTCGCCGGGGTCGGCCTGCCCGGCACCGCCAACGCCGGCTACCACGCCGGCGGCAACAACGTCGATGCGGTGATCGACGCCCTGCAACGCGAGGGGCTGGTCAACATCCTGGCCGAGCCGACCCTGACCGCGGTCAGCGGCGAGGCCGCCAACTTCCTGGCCGGCGGCGAGTTCCCGATCCCGGTGCCGCAGGGCAACGAGACGACGACGATCCAGTACAAGCAGTTCGGCGTCTCGCTGTCCTTCATCCCGACCGTGCTGCCGGGCGAGCGCATCGCCATGCGGGTGAAGCCGGAGGTCAGCGAGCTCAGCGACGATGCCCGGGTCGAGAGCGGCGGCGTCTCGGTGCCGTCCCTGATCGTGCGCCGGGCCGAGACCACGATCGAGCTGAGCTCGGGCCAGACCTTTGCCCTGGCCGGCATGTTCCAGCGCAACATGTCGAACGTGGCCGACAGGGTCCCGGTGCTGGGTGACGTGCCGATCCTCGGCAAGCTGTTCCAGTCCAGCCGCTACAAGCGGAACGAGACCGAGCTGGTGATCCTGATCACCCCGTTCCTGATGAAGCCCTCGGACACGCCCAAGGCGCTGGCGCTGCCGGCCCAGAAGACCGAGCCGACGGTCCGCCGCGTGCGCCAGTCCCCCTCGATGACCGGCGGCAGTGCCGGCTTCGTGCTGCAATAGGACGAGTCATGAGATTTCCGCTTCGACCGCACCATGTCGCGGTGCTGGCCCTGGCCGGCGCCTTGGCCGCCTGCGAGCACAAGTTCCCGGACTGGCCGGAGGACGGCTACACCAGCCTGTCGACACCGGTCGCGCATCCGGTGCTGTTCGCGCCGCAGGCCTCCAGCCTGAGCCCGACCGAGCGCACCCGGCTGATCGAGTTCGTCCGCGGGGCCGGCCTGCCGCCCGGCTCCAGCATCACCGTCGCGGCCGGCGGCCCGCGGGCGGCGGCGCGGCAGGAGGCTGTGGCGGCGGTGCTGCGCAGCGCCGGCCGCTACAACATCGCCCTGGTCAACGACCCGGCGGCGTCGGACACGGTGCAGGTGGCCGCGGCGGGGCAGCAGGCGATCTGGCCCCGGCGCTGCATGAACCCCGACGGCTCGCTGCCGGAGGACCTGCCGCTCGGCTGCGCCAGCGACCTCAACCTGGCGCTGCAGGTCGAGCGCAAGAGCGACCTGGTCCGCCCCCGTCCGATGGGGCCGGCCTTCGCCAACCCGTCGGTCCGCGCGGCCGAGCGCTATCTGCAGCTGCCCGGCGCGGACGATTCGGAGGGCGATACCTCGGCGACCAATCGGCGAAGCCAGGCCGGCATGATCCTGCCCCCGGCGAGCGGGGAGGGATCCGACACGACCACCACCGGCGCGTCGACCAGTGCCGTGAAATGAGTGCGGCGGCGCCGCTCAGCCGATCGTGCCGATCGCCTGGGCGCGCTTGACCGGGTCCTTGATGCCGCGGATCCGGCGCGCGGCATTGACCAGGGCGTTCGCCTCCCTGGCCGGCAGGACGGCATTGGCCACCTGCCGCGCCTCGCGCGTCTTGCCGTCCATCGCCAGCACCAGCGCCAGGTTCCGCTGCTGCGCCGCCGACGCATCCGGCGCCGCGGCTGCCTCGCGCATCACCTGCACCGCTTGCCCGGTATCGCCGGCCAGGGCGTAGGACAAAGCGAGGTTGGTCTTCAGGCTGACATTGGTCGGCGCCTTGGCCAGGGCCTTCTGGTACAGCATCTGCGCCTCGCGCGGCCGGCCCAGCAGGGCCAGAGCCGTGCCCTTGACCAGGATCGCCTGCACCTCGCCCGGTTTCCGGGCCAGCACCTGGTCGACGACCGCGATCGCCTCCTGCGGCTTGCCCTGGGCCAGCTGCACCTTGGCCAGGCCGGTCAGCGCGTCGACATTGGTCGGCTCGATCGCCAGCGCGGCGTGGTAGTAGCTCGCTGCCCGCACCGGGTCGCCGGACTGCACCATCGCGTCGCCCAGCTTGACCATCGGCTGCGGGTTGTGCGGATCGTCCGTCGCGGCACGCTGGTAGAAGGTGATGGCGGTGTCCGGATCGCCCGCGGCGCGGATGCTGTCGCCCATCCGGATCAGCGAGGTGGTCGAGGATTCGCCGCAAGCCGCGACGATTAGGGCAAGGGCGAGAACGGCGACGGCACGGCGGGTCGGAAACGGCATGGCAGCGGGCTCTCCCCCTCAGCTTCGAGTCCGGGCGCCTTGCGGACGCCTGTACGGTCATGCGGTCTGGAGACATGACTTAGAACGATCGCGCCGTCGCGTCGACTCCGCGATTGGGACTGCGGTCCGGCCCCGGCCGAACTCAGCCCTCCCAGGTGCGCAGATTGCCGGAATCGATGTGGGTGAAGCCCGGATACTGTCCGACGCCGCCGATCTGCAGGGCCAGGGCGCAGCCGACCAGCTGGCTCGGCGGCACCTTCTCGAAGGTCAGGTCGATGGCCCGGCCGGCCATGTGCAGCGAGTTGCGCGCCGCGCCTTCGAGCGAGGAGTTGGTCTGCGGCGTCCGGTAGCCGGAGTTGATCGACGCCTTGCCGCTGAAACCGGCCCGCTGGCACACGGCGCGGATCACCGCCAGCGCCCAGAACAGCCGCGGGTCCATCTGCACGCTGACGCCCTGGCGCCAGTCGCGAAGGAACCAGTCCAGCTTCTGCAGCTCGGCGACATCGTAGCCCGTGGCGCCGTAGAACTGCCCGGTATAGGTCTCCCCGGTGTGGGCGTGGGTCAGTTCGAGATAAGGCGGCACCCGGTCATGCACCTCGTCCAGCAGGGACCCCGGACGGGCCGCGGGCGGCAGGGCATAGGCGGCCGGGCCGGCCAGCGCGAAGCCGCCGACGATGCCCAGCGCGGCGCGCCGGGTCAGGGCCGGAGCCAGGGGCCGGGACGGTAGGGGCGCAGTCATGCGAAGATCACCTCGGCAAGCGAAGGAAACCCAGGCGCGAGGTATATAGCATGTCACAGGGCCGATGACGGATTGCAATCTCCTCGCCGTGAGGACCTCTCGGAACGGCAGGGTTGCTGTCGTGGTCGTTGCGCCCCGCCGGCCTTGATGATCTAGAGACCGGGAAGGGCGTGCCACTCGGCGGGGGCGCGAAGACAGCAGAGACGGATGAGCCACGATACCCTGATCCATCGCATCGTTCGCCCCGCGATCCGCAGGATCGCGCCGACCGGCGTCACCCCGAACCAGCTGACCACCGTGCGGCTGGCCACGGGCGTCGCGGCGGCGGCCGGGTTCGCCTGCGGCGGCGTTTGGGCGGATGTCGGCGGCGTCGTGTTCCTCGTCTCGATGCTGTTCGACCGGGCCGACGGCGAATTGGCGCGGCAGACGGGGCAGATGAGCCCCGCCGGCCATCGCTACGACCTCTGCGTGGACTGCGTTGCCGATGCGATCGCCTTCATCGGGATCGGCATCGGGCTGGCGGGGGCGGGGCTGGGGATCGCCCCGGTGCTGCTCGGCATCGCAGCGGGGCTCGGGATCGGCGTGCTGTTCTGGCAGCTGAACGTGCTGAAGGTGATCGAGCTGTCGCGCTACGCCATGCGCCACCGCGGCGTGGTGATCGACCCCGACGACGCGCTGGCGCTGGTGCCGGTCTTCGTGTGGCTCGGCCTGTCCTGGCCGATGCTGATTGCGGCGGCGGCGATCACCCCGGCGGCAGCGCTGTGGCTCGGGCTGCTGGCGCGCCGGCCCAAGCCGGCGGCGGTCCCGGAAGTTCAGAAGTAGCGCAGCCGGACGGTGATCGGCGTATCGCGCGGGCCGACGGTGAAGGCGGCGTCCTTGAACTCCGGCGGGGCGAGGAAATAGGAGGGGTTGCGCGAGAAGGCGACGCCCTCCTCCGGCACGCCCAGCAGGGTCCGGTCGACCTCGCCATTGTTGTTGACGTCGTGGAAGCCCTGGGCTGCGTAGACGCCGGGCGCGACGTTGCGGATCACGACGGTCGCCTGTGGAACGGTGGCCGGCGCCGTGCCGCTGTAGGGGCAATTGTCCTTCAGGAACTGAGCCTCAGGACACAGGGACATCCGGATCGTGCCGCGGGATTCGCGGATGTCGGTGACGGTGATCTCGACATTGGCCGCCGCGGCGGCGGTAGCGCCGAGGCCCAGCCCGGCGGCAGCGAGGACGGCGAGGGAATGACGGGTGTTCATCGGCGCAACTCCGACAGGACGTCCTCGATGGCAACGAGCAGAGCCTCGAAATCGTTGCGGTCGAGGGCGCCGATGCAGCCGATGCGGAAGCTGTCGGCCCGGGTCAGCTTGCCCGGATAGATCAGGAAGCCGCGCGCGGCCAGCCCCTCGTAGAACGGTTCGAAGGCGAAGCGCGGATCGTCCAGCGGGTGGAACGTGGCGATGATCGGCGCCTGCACCGCCGGGTCCAGGAACAGCCGGAAGCCCATTCGGGCCATGCCGGCTGCGAGCGTGTCGAAATTGTCCTGGTAGCGGCGCAGCCGGGCGGCTTGGCCGCCCTCCTCCTCCAGCAGGCGCAGCGCCTCGACCAGGGCGGCCACGACCTGCACCGGCGGGGTGAAGCGCCACTGGCCGTTGCCTTCGAAGCCGCGCCACTGGTCGTGCAGGTCGAGGCTGAGCGACGGGCTGTTGCCCTTCGCCGCCGCAATGACCTGGCGCTCGACCAGGGCGAAGCCGATGCCGGGCACGCCCTCCAGCCCCTTGTTGCTCGAGGCCAGGACGGCCGCGGCCGGCACGGCGGACAGGTCGATCGGCAGCGCGCCGAAGCTGCTCATCGCGTCCAGGATCAGCAGCCGGCCGCGCCCGGCGACGACGGCGGCCACCGCTTCGAACGGGTTCAGGATGCCCGAGGTGGTCTCGCAATGGACCAGGGCGACATGGGTCACGGCCGGATCGGCGGCCAGGGCCTGGTCGACCTGCCCCGGATCGACCGGCCGGTCCTCCGGCCAGCGCAGCACCTCGACCCGCCGGCCCAGGCGCTGGGCGATCGCGACCATGCGTTCGCCATAGGCGCCGTTGGCCAGCACCAGCAGCTTGCCGGAGGGCGGCAGCAGCGTGGCGATGGCGGCCTCGACGATGAAGGTGCCGCTGCCCTGCAGCGGGATCGCGACATGACTGCCTTCGGCGCCGGCGACGGCCAGCAGCCGCTGCCGCAGCTCCGCGGTCAAAGCGATGAAGGCGCGGTCGCGCGAGCCCCAGTCGCGCAGCATGGCGCGGCGGGTCTCGATCCGCGTGGTCAGCGGCCCCGGCGTCAGCAGGGCCGGCTCGCCGGGCGCGCGGCTCACGACGACGCCTCCGAGGCGGCGGCGCGCCGCCGGCGGGCCAGGTGTCGGCCTTCCATGATCTGCCAGGCCATCAGCCCCGGCACGCCGAGCGCGATCTCGCGGATGCGGCGGATCAGCGCCAGGGCCACGGCGCTGTGCGGCGGGATGCCCAGCAGCCCGCAGATGACGATGAAGGCGCCCTCCTGGATGCCCAGCGCCCCGGGCACGAGGAGGCCGGCCATGCGCACCGCCTGGGCTAGGCTCTCGATGATCACCGCCTCGCGCAGCCCGGCGTCGAGGCCGAGCGCCCACAGCGTCACCCAGACCTCCAGGCAGCCCAGCAGCCAGGAGACCAGATGGTGGCCGCCGGAGGTCCAGACCCGGCGGGCATGGTCGCCATAGAGCGACACGATCGAATCATGCAGGCCGGAGACCTCGCCAAGCGACGACCAGCCGAACTTGTCGGCCAGGCGGATCAGCGACCGCTCCAGCACCTTGAACATGCCGAAGCGCTGGGCGCCGACGAACAGGACCACGAGCACGAAGCCGACCCCGGCGCCGGCGATGATCCAGGGCGTCATCGCCCCGTCATGGGCGCCGAGGAACAGCAGGACGAGGCCGAAGACGGTGAACACCACCTGGCTGGCCATCTGCGTCGTCAGGTCGACGACGATGGCGGCGCCGGAGCGGTTCAGGGGCACGCCGCGCATCGCCAGCAGCCGGGCGGTGATCAGCTCGCCGCCGATCTGCGCCACCGGCAGCAGCGCGTTGATCGCCTCGCGGATCCAGCGCAGCCGGATGAAGAAGCTCAGGGGCGGGACCGGACGTCCGGGCACCAGCACGCGCCAGCCGAGCGAGGAGAACAGGAATTGCGGGAAGTGCAGGACGATGACGGCCAGGATGCCCCAGCCGGCACCGGTCAGCGCCGCCCAGATCTCGGCCGCGCCGGTCAGCCAGACCAGCACGACCGCGACCGTCAGGCCGACGGCGATCCCGATGCAGGCGGGCCATTTCATGACGTGGCGCGGGCCCCTGCAGCCGCCGGCGCGACGCCGGCCAGGAAATCGCGGAAGCGGCGGGCGACATCTGCCGGGGCGACGGTCGGCCGCCCCAGCTTCTCCATCGATCCGGGCGCGATGCGGACATGGATCAGCGCCGGCCTCGGCGCTTCCGACGCGGCGCGGAACGCGGCCTCGAACCCGTCCAGGCTGGCGCAGGAGGCGGCGTACTGATAGCCGCAGGCCAGCGCCACCGCGGCGAAGTCGACCGAGGCGGAGACCGTGGCCTGGCCGCCGGTCGAGTCATGCACGCCGTTGTCGAGCAGGATGTGGATCAGGTTGCCGGGCGCCTGGGCGCCGATCGTGGCGAAGGTGCCCAGCTTCATCAGCGCGGCCCCGTCGCCGTCCAGCACCACCACCGGCGCCGTCGTGTTCAGGGCGACGCCCAGCGCCATGCCGGAGGCGCCGCCCATCGACCCGACCTGGTAGATGTGCTGCTTCCGGTCGGCCAGGGTGAACAGCTCGCGTCCCGCCTTGCCCGTGGTCGCGACCACGGCGGTGCGGTCGTCGGTCAGCGCCAGGAACCGCTCCAGCACCGCGGCCCGGCTCGGGCGCGGCCCGGCCTCCGGCCAGTCGGCGCGGCGGCCGGGGAGGGGCAGGGCAAGGGGCGGCGCCTGCAGGTCCTCGTCCCGGACGTCGCCCTTCTTCATGACGAAGGCATAGGGCAGGCCGGTCTCGTCCATCCGGGCCGCAGCCTGGTCCAGTGCCGGCCCCAGCGCCTCTGGCGCCGCCGGGAAGGGGGCCTGCGGCACCTCGATCAGCGCCAGCAGGTCCTGGGTGATGCGGCCCATCACCTCGTGCTGCGGCTCGTCCGGCAGGCCGGGCTGGCCGCGCCAGGTGGTGACGAACAGCGTCGGGATGCGGAACGGCGCGTTCAGCGAGGTCAACGGGTTGACCGCGTTGCCCAGGCCGGAGTTCTGGCACATGACGACGGTCTTGCGGCCGGCCAGCCAAGCCCCGGCGGCGATCGCCACCGCCTCGCCCTCGCTGGCGGCGCCGACATAGGTCAGGGCCCTGCTCGACAAAACGCCGTTGATCAGCGGGGTCAGGAAGCTGCACGGGACCCCGGTATAGAAGTCGTGGCCGCGCGCCTTCGCCGCTGCGATGAACTCGTCTGCGGTGATCATGTCCGCCCTTCTAGAGCGCGAAGGCGCCGGAGGGAAGCGGCGCGCGGACGCATGGCTGGGTCGCGCGCCGCGATTCCTCAGGTGAAATTGCGCGCGTCGGCCAGGTCGCTCAGCGTGTCGACATCCAGCCAATGGGCGGTGAAATACTGCACCACCACCGGATGGCGGGCGGCCAGGCGGGTTAGCAGCAGCGGCAGGTCCGCCGTCTCCAGCAGCCCTTCGGCCTCGATCCGGTCGATCTCCTCGCGCAGCCAGACCGAGCCCTGGGGGCTGAACCGGGCCAGGCCGATCCATTCGCCGCTGACCTCGCCGGCCGGGATCGACTCGGACATCGACTTCAGATGCACCGGCGTGTCATCCAGGTAGCTGCCGGAATAAGGCCGGTCGGCGGCGACCAGGTCGCGCAGCGTCTTCTTCGGCTGCTTGACCGACAGGCTCATGGCGTCGACCGCCAGGACGATGTCGCCCTCGCTCGACATCAGCCCATCCAGGATGTAGCGGCGGAACAGCACGTCGCCATAGGCCACCACCGTCTCGCCCTCCAGCGCCTTGCGCGCCTGGGCAAGGGAGTAGACCTCGCCGGTCTCGTCGTAGCGGTCGTTGTCGACCGTCTTGATGCCCGGCACCACCACCGCCTCCTTGCGGTAGCCGCGCACCACGGTGACGTCCTTCAGCCCGCTGTCACCCAGCGTGGAGACCAGGCGCTGCAGCAGCGACTGGCCGCGCACGTCGATCATGCATTTCGGCTGGTCGCGGGTCAGGTCGTCGCCCAAATCGCCGCGCGACGCGGCCAGCACCACGGCCTTCGGCGCCGCCTTGCCCGGCAGGTAGCGCCGCTCCGCCGCCTCCAGCTCGGCATTGCCGACCAGCGCGAAGATGTCGCGGACGCTGGCGACCCGGCCCTCGACCTCGCGCAACGACTGGTCCTCGAAGATCTGCTTGGCGGTCTCACGCATCGCGGTGATCGAGGCGCGCAGCAGATGGTTGGCCCAGATCACCGTCGAGATGCCGGCCTGGCGGAACAGATCGGTCGAGGTGGCGTAGTACATGGTCGGCACGATCACCACCGGCGACCGGTTGGCCCAACGCTCGGTGAACTCGAAGATCTCGGTCGCGGTCGATTTCTTGGAATGGATCAGCACCGCGTCGGCGCCGGCGGCGTGATAAGCCTCGGCCCGGCGCAGCGCCTCCTCCATGCCGCGGCCGGAGATCAGCGCCTCGATCCGCGCCACCAGCACGAAATCGTCGTCCAGCTGGCTGTCCTTGCCGGCCTTGATGCGGCCGCAGAACTCGTCGATCTCGGCCAGGGGCTGGGCCTCGCCGATGAAGGAGTTGGTCTTCGGGAACAGCTTGTCCTCGATGCAGACCCCGGCGATCCGCCGCTCGCACAGCTTGCGCACCAGGCGGCGGACATTGTTGAAGTTGCCGTAGCCGGTGTCGCCGTCGACCAGGATCGGCAGCGTGGTCGCGTCGGCCATGTATTCCAGCACGTCCAGCACCTGGGTCCAGGACGCCTCGTTGCTGTCGCGCAGGCCCAGGCTGGCCGAGGTGGTCAGGCCCGAGGCCCAGATGCCGCGGAAGCCCGCCTCCTCGACGATCTTGGCGGAGAGGCCGTTATGCGCCTCCATCAGGAAGGAGAGCGTCGGAGAGAAGATCTGCTCGCGCAGCGCCGCGAACACCGTCTTCGGGCGGTCGGCCTTGGCCGAGGAGCCGCCGCCGGTCGGGCCCGCCGCAGCGGTGTCTTCCAAGGCCTTCATCGCTTCGTCACTCATGAAACCGGATGTCCGGGTTGCGGAATCTCGGCCGTCCGACTCCTTGCCGGGCCGGCAATTCGGCCTGTATCTTCCGTCGACTTCAGAAAAATGCAACCGGAGCATCACGGTCTTGTCATACTCCGATAGGCGGGCGGCCACCGCGATCATCCTCGCGGCCGGCGTCGGCCGGCGCTTGGGAACGGCGGCCGGCGGCCCGAAGATCCTGCTCCGGTTCGGCGGCCGGTCGCTGCTGGAACGGCATATTGCCGCGCTGCACGCGAACGGCGTCGAGGACATTTCGATCACCGTCGGCCACGAGGCCGACTCGATCCTGCGCGAGATCGAGCGGCTCGGCCTCTCCGGCCGCGTCCGCTTCGTCGAGAACCCGCGCTACCGCGAAGGCAGCCTGGTCTCGCTCTGGGTCCAGCGGGACCAGCTCGCCGCCGGCGCGCCGGTGGTGCTGATGGACGGCGACGTCCTTTACCCGGAGCTGATGATCGGCCGCCTGCTGGACGCGGTGCCGGAGAATGCCCTCCTGGTCGACCGCGAGATCGAGCCGGGCGACGAGCCGGTGAAGATCTGCTTCCGCGGCGACACCATCGTCGATTTCCGCAAGAAGCCCGAGCATGCGCATGACTGGCACGGCGAGTCGGTCGGCTTCTTCCGCTTCTCGCCCGACATGGCGCGTGCGCTCGGCGACCGCACTGACTGGTATGTCCGCCAGGGCATCACCACTGTCGAATACGAGGAAGCGATCCGCGACCTGATCCTGGCGCATCCGCACCGGTTCGGGGTGGCGGATATCAGTGACCTGCCCTGGACCGAGATCGACTTCGACGTGGATGTGGCCCGCGCGCAGCGGGAGATCCTGCCGCAGCTGGAGCATTGAGCATGCCCGATTCCGTGAACCCTGCCGACGCCAGGGCCGCCGGCCCGCTGTCCGCCGAGGACGTCGCGGCCTATGAGCGCACCGGCTGGGTCGCCGCCCGCGGCTTCTTCGACGCCGCCGAGACCGCGGCGATCACGCGCTGGACCGAGGAGCTCGGCGCCATGCCCGAGGAGCCGGGCAAGCACATGGTCTATTACGAGCCGAGCCTGCTCGACCCGTCCAAGCGGGTGGTGCAGCGGATCGAGAATTTCTGCCCCTACCATGCCGAGTTCGACGGGCTGGTCCGGCACGGCCGCCTGTTCAAGGCGGTGGAGCAGCTGCTCGGCGCGCCCTCCTGCCTCTACAAGGAGAAGATCAACTTCAAGATGGCGGGCGGCGCCGGCTTCGAGCCGCACCAGGACCAGCAGGCCGGCTGGTCGCGCTACGCCCCGATCTTCCTGACCGTCATGGTCTCGGTCGACCGCGCCACGGTCGAGAATGGCTGCCTCGAGATGGCCGACACGCCGCGCCTGACCAGGCTGATCGGCGAGGAGTGGAAGCCGCTGACCGAGGAGCAGATGGCCGGCTTCAAGCTGGTGCCGGTGCCGACCGAGCCGGGCGACGTGCTGTTCTTCGACAGCTACGCCCCGCACGCCTCGAAGCCGAACCTGACCGACAAGGCGCGGCGGATCCTGTACCTGACCTACAACCGCCTGGCCGATGGCGACCACCGCGAGCGCTACTTCGCCGAGAAGCGCGCCAACTTCCCGCCCGACATCGAGCGGCAGCCGGGCAAGGAGTACAAGTTCCGGGTGTGACGGGCCGGTTGCCGCTTTCCCCTTCCTGTCATTGCCGGGCTTGACCCGGCAATCCAGAGATCGTCGACATCATCTGGGTGCCCGGGTCAAGCCCGGGCATGACAATGAAGGGGCTGGGTTACGGGAGCGAGAAGTGCCGCGAGCGGGACAGTCTGTTTCCAGTTGGAACAGTTGACCGGCCGCATGGGGTTGCCATCTCTGCGGGACTTTGCTTCGTGACCCAGAGATCCCCATGGCCCAGCCCCTCGAATTCGGACTCGACACCTTCGGCGATGTGACCGCCGGGCCGGACGGCACGCTGCTGCCGCATGCCCAGGTCCTGCGCAACGTGGTCGAGGAGGCTGTCCTGGCCGACCAGCTCGGCATCGGCTTCTTCGGCGTCGGCGAGCATCACCGCGCCGATTTCGCCGTCTCCGCACCCGAGGTGCTGCTGGCCGCGATCGCCGGGCGCACGACGCAGATCCACCTCGGCTCGGCCGTTACCGTGCTCAGCTCCGACGACCCGATCCGGGTGTTCCAGCGCTTCTCGACCCTGGATGCAATCTCGAACGGCCGGGCGGAGGTGATCCTCGGCCGCGGCTCCTTCACCGAATCCTTCCCGTTGTTCGGCTACGAGCTCAGCGACTACGAGACGCTGTTCGAGGAGAAGCTGGACCTGTTCGCGGCGCTGCTGCGGCAGGAGCCGGTGAGCTGGCAGGGCACCACCCGGCCGCCGCTGCGCAACCTGAGCGTCTTCCCGCCGGTCGAGGGCGCCCGCCGGCTGAAGACCTGGATCGGCGTCGGCGGCAGCCCGGAATCGGTGATCCGCGCCGCCCGCTACGACCTGCCGCTGGCGCTCGCCATCATCGGCGGCGACCCGAAGCGCTTCCGTCCCTATGTCGACCTCTACCACCGCGCCTTCGCGCAGCTGGGCCGGCCGGTGCAGCCGATCGGCGTCCATTCGCCGGGCTATGTCGCCGACACCGACGCCCAGGCCCGCGAGGAGCTGTTCCCCGACTACAAGAAGATGCGCGACAGGATCGGGGCGGAGCGCGGCTGGCCGCCGATGGGTCAGGCCGAGTTCGAGCGCGAGGCCGAGCACGGCTCGCTCTATGTCGGCTCGCCAGAGACGGTGGCGCGCAAGATCGTCTCGACCGTCACCGCGCTCGGCGCCTCGCGCTTCCAGCTGAAATACAGCGCCGGGCCGCTGCCGCACGACAAGCTGATGCGCAGCATCGAGCTTTTTGGGTCGAGAGTTATGCCGCTCGTCCGCGAGATGATGGCCTGACCCGTCGCGTCCGCGCTGGCCCCGGGGACCCCGCGGCGGCGCGGACGTGGTCGGCGGCGCGGAATCCGGAGAGCAGGCTGCCCTCGATCGTCGCCGGCAGCCCGGTGGCGGTCCAGTCCCCGGCCAGCCAGAGATTGGGGTAGGGGGTCTGGCAGTCCGGCCGCCGGGCCTCGTCCGCCGGGCTCTGGCGGATCGTGGCCCGCTTCTCCTTGATGATGCGATGGGCCGGCAAGGGCCCGGCGAGGTCCGGGAAGGCACGGACCACATCGGCCCACAGCAGCGGCGCCAGCTCCTCCGCCGGGGCGTCGACCAGGCCGCGGGCGGCGCTGACCGTGGTGCTGGCGATGCCGGGGCGGCGGAACACCCAGTGCGCGGTGCCGCCGACGATGCCGGCGATGTCGTGCGGCTCCTCCCTGAACGGAATGGCGAAGTGGCCGTTGACGATCGGCTCGTCCGCTTCCGGCGGCGTCAGACCCGGCACCAGCCGCGCGGCGATCGCCGGCGGCACCGCCAACACCACCTGATCGTCCGGCGCCAGGGGCAGGGTGCCCTGGTCCAGCTCCAGCGCCGCCACGCGGTCCTCGTCGAACTCCAGCGCCTTCACCCGCATGCCGGTCCGTACCGTCACGCGATGCCGGTGCAGGAAGTCCAGCGCCGGGTTGATGAAGGTGTCGGCCAGGTCGGTGCGGGCGATCAGCGGGACGGTCCGGGCGCCGCCCTTGGCCAGGGTCTGCTCCACCACCGCCCACAGGCCGCGGGCCGAGGCCTCCTCGGCCGGGGTGTTGAGGGCGGAGACGGCGAGCGGCTCGATCAGGCAGCGATACAGCTCGCCCGGCGGCACCACGCCGGCCACCGTATCCTCCGGCCCGGCCTTGGACAGGCGGCGCAGCGCCAGGTAGTCGCGCGGCCGGGTCCCGGGCACCCGGCGCCCGGAGAACAGGACCCACCAGGGCAGCCGGCTGCGGTTCGGGCGCACCGTGAACTCGCGGTTGCGCTCCAGGTCGACGAAGCGGAAGCCGGGCCGGGCCGGCGCCGCCAGCCGGTCGCCGGCGCCGATCAGGTCGAGATAGCGGCGGACATTGCGGTTGCCCGACAGCACCAGGTGGTTGCCGTTGTCGATCACCCGGTCCAGCGCCGGCTCGTGGAAGGCGCGGCAGCGGCCGCCGGGCCGGGCCGTGGCCTCGTACACCACCGCCGGGACGCCGGTGCGGGCGAGCTCGACCGCGGCGGCGAGGCCGGCCAGCCCGCCGCCGATGACATGGACGGTCATTTCAGCAGGACCGAGAGCAGGATGCCGATCTTCTCGCGCTTCGACAGGCGCGGTCGCACCGATCGGTCGGCATAGCCGCGGGCCTGCAGCATCTCGAAGATCCGGCGGTAGCTGCGCTGCATGATCAGCGCCGCCTTCATGCGCTTCTCCGTCCCGGCCGGCATCAGCCCGGGCAGGGCGGCATAGAGCGGCTGGATCTCGGCCGCCAGCCGGGCGCAGACCTGGGCGATGCGCGGATCGGCGACGATCTCCGGGATCGGCCGGTCGGTCGCGATGCCGGCCTCGCGCGGCCAGCTTTCGGGCAGGTAGAGACGGCCCAGCCCGGCATCCTCGTCGACGTCGCGCAGGATGTTGGTCAGCTGCAGCGCCTCGCCCTGGGCCACGGCGAAGGCTTCGCTGGCCTGGTCCGGGCAGCCGAAGATCTTGACCGCCATGACGCCGACGGTGCCGGCGACGCAGCGGGCGTAATGCGCCAGCCCGGCGCGGTCGGCGATCCGCACCTCGGCGGCGGCGTCGATGGTCATGCCGTCCAGCATGCCCTCGAATTCGGCGCGCGGCAGCCCGAAGCGGCGGATCGCCCAGATCAGCTCGCGGTCGAGCGGGTCCCGGCCCAGGCCGGCGAAGATCCGGTCCAGCCGCTGCCGCCATTCCTGCAGGGCGGCGGTCTTTTCCGCCACCGTCGCGCCGGAATCGGCGATGTCGTCGACCTGGCGGCAGAAGCCGTAGACGGCGTAGATGGCGCGGCGGCCCTCGGCCGGCAGGATGCGCATGCCGGCGGCGAAGGAGGATCTGGCGCGGGCCACCGCCAGCCGCACCAGCGCCGCGTCGTCCAGCGGCCTGGCGCCGAAGGCCATGACCGAAAGGCCGGGGCGCAGCGCCCGGGCGAAATCCGCCTTGCTCAGCGCCACCCGCGTCAGGATCGGGTCGCCCCGGCGAAGCCGCGCCGCCAGCTTCCGGGCCAGCCACAGCATGACGCTGACCTCCGCCGCCAGCGGGCGGGAGGTCAGCTGGCCGGGCAGGGTGGAGGCGGTGTCGAGCATGGCGTCGACCAGGCCGAGGCAGCGGTCGATCACCGGCCGCCGCAGCCGGGCGCCGGACTCGTCCGCGGCGAAGAAGCTGTCGACGCCGCCGGCGGCCTCGATCCAGTCGGTCGGCACGTAGATCCGGCGCAGCTTCCGCCAGTCGTCGCCGCAATCCTGCAGGTGGTTCAGGATCTGCAGCACCGTGCACAGCGCGTCGCCGGCCGGGAAGGTGGACTCCGCCTGGCCGTGCAGCCGCAGCAGATAGCGGCCGACGGGATTGGCCGAATAGCGGCAATAATCGATCAGCTCGTCCCAGCTGCGGCAGCTGCGATTCTCGGAATCGCGGCGGAACGCGACCAGCAGGTCGCGGCAGTCGACCAGCCCGACACCGGTGGCGGCGATCGCGGCGCGGATCCCGGCCGTGGCTTCCGGCCCCGGCTGGGTCAGCCCGGCCTCCAGCGCGTCCAGCCGGGCCAGCTTCTCCGCCGTCGGCAGGCCCGGATCGTCGCCGATGTCGTCGGCGGCGCGGGCGAAGCGGTAGAAGGCGGCGATATGCGGCCGCAGGCGCTTCGGCAGCAGCCAGGAGCCGACCGGAAAATTCTCCTGGCCCGAGGTCTTCGACGCCGGCAGCTCGACGGCGCCCGCGCGGGGGGATGGCGCGCCGGCGGGCGGGGAAGAGTCGACGATGGCTCGGTCGGCCGGCACGGTCATGTTCGCCTGTCTTGTCCTCGACCAGAGCCGGTTCCGAAGCGAAACGCGGCGGCGACCGCCGCGCGGCCCTGGACGGGGCCACCAGACCGCAGAGCCCCCGGAATTGTCAAGGCAAACGCCGCCGGGGGCAGGGGTGGCCTGCGGTGTTTTGAGTTGCGGTCGGCCGCCCGCTTCGTCAGTGTCGCCGCCATGATGCATCCGAGCACGGGACTTCCCCGAATCCGGAACTATCGCCGCGGGGAAGGATGAGCGAGATCGCCCTCGTCACCGGGGCCACCGGCTTCGTCGGCTCGGCCGTCGCCCGCGCGCTGCTGGCCGAAGGCCACCGGGTGAAGGCCCTGGCCCGGCCGAACAGCGATCGGCGGAACCTGGCGGGGCTAGACGTCGAGCCGGTGATCGGCGACCTCGACGACCCGGCGTCGCTGGCGCCGGCGCTGAAGGGCTGCACCGCGCTGTTCCATGTCGCCGCCGATTATCGCCTCTGGGTGCCGGACCCGAAGGCGATGCTGCGCACCAATGTCGCGGGGACCGCGGCGATCCTGCGCGCCGCCGCAGCCGCCGGGGTCTCGCGCGCCGTCTACACCTCGAGCGTGGCGACGCTCGGCCACCATGCGGATGGCCGGCCGGCGGACGAGACCACGATGGCGACGGAAGGCCAGATGATCGGCCTCTACAAGCGGTCGAAGTTCCTGGCCGAGGATGCGGCGCGCGAGGCTGCGGCCGAGACCGGGCTGCCGGTGGTGATCGTCAATCCTTCCACCCCGATCGGGCCGCGCGACGTCAAGCCGACCCCGACCGGGCGGATCATCGTCGAGGCCGCGACCGGCCGCATCCCGGCCTTCGTCGATACCGGGCTGAACCTGGTCCATGTCGACGACGTCGCCCAGGGGCATCTGTCCGCCTTCGCCCGCGGCGTTCCCGGCGAACGCTACATCCTGGGCGGGGAGGATTTCGCGCTGTCCGCCATCCTGGCCGAGATCGCCGCCCTGGTCGGCCGCAAGGCGCCGAAGATCCGGCTGCCGCTGGGGCCGATCTGGCCGGTGGCGCTGGTGGCGGAGACCGTGTCGCGCTTCACCGGCAGAGAGCCGATGGTGACCCGGGACGCGCTGCGCATGGCGCGCAAGACCATGTATTTCTCCTCCGACAAGGCCCGGGCCGCGCTGGATTACCGTCCGCGGCCGGCGCGCCAGGCCCTGGTCGATGCGCTCGACTGGTTCCGTGCCAACGGCTACCTGAAATGATGGGCCTGATTCTCGCGCTGGCGAGCCTCGCCGCCTGGCTCAAGCTCGGGCTGTTCCAGGGCCGGTTCTGGGAAGCCACGACGGCGCCCGCGGCGCCGCCGCCGGCCGAATGGCCCGGCGTGGTGGTGGTGATCCCGGCGCGCAACGAGGCCGAGGGGATCGGCGCCGCGGTCGGCTCTCTGCTGCGGCAGGCCTATTCCGGCCGGCTGCAGGTGGTGGTGGTCGACGACCAGTCGACCGACGGCACCACCGACCTCGCCCGCGCCGCGGCGGCGGACGCCGGCGCGTCCGACCGCCTGACCGTGATCTCCGGCGCGCCGCTGCAGCCCGGCTGGGTCGGCAAGATGTGGGCGGTATCGCAGGGTGTCGCGGCGGCGGAGCGGGCGGACCCCGAGGCGCGCTGGATCCTGCTGACCGACGGCGACATCGTCCACCGGCCGGACAACGTGGCGCAGCTGGTGGCGCGCGGCGAGGCCGACAGGCTGGATCTCGTGTCGCTGATGGTGCGGCTGCGCTGCGTCGACTTCGCCGAGCGCTGGCTGATCCCGCCCTTCGTCTTCTTCTTCAAGATGCTGTACCCCTTCGCCTGGGTGAACCGGGCGGACAAGGCCACGGCCGGCGCGGCCGGCGGCTGCATGCTGGTGCGGCGCACGGCCCTGGCGCGGATCGGCGGCATCGCCGCGATCCGCGACGCGCTGATCGACGACTGCACCCTGGCGGCGGCGCTGAAGCGCAACGGCCGGATCCGGCTCGACCTCACCGACGAGGCGGAGAGCCTGCGCGTCTACGGCGATGTCGGTGAGATCTGGCGCATGGTGGCCCGCACCGCCTTCACCCAGCTGCGCTATTCGCCCTGGCTGCTGCTCGGCACCGTCGCCGGCCTGATCGTCACCTATGTCGCGCCGCCGGCCCTGGCGATCCTGGGGGAGGGGGCGGCAAGGGTCATCGCCCTGGTCGCCTGGGCGATCATGAGCGCCACCTACGTGCCGATGCTGCGCTTCTATCGCCGCTCCCCGCTCTGGGCACCCTTCCTGCCGCTCGCGGCGCTGCTATATCTCGGGGCCACGATCGATTCGGCGCGGCGCCACTGGGCCGGCGTCGGCGGGGCCTGGAAGGGCCGCGTCTACGACCGGCCCGGCGCAGCGCCCGACCTGTCCCGCCACCCCCGGACCCCGTCCTGATGACCATGTCCAGCGTTTCCCTCGACACCGCCGATGTCACCGCCCTCTCGCGCGCCAGCCTCGACGAGGCGATCGGCCGCGGCGTCGGCGGCCTGCTCGGCCTGCAGCGCGAGGACGGCCACTGGGCCTTCATCCTCGAGGCCGATGCCACCATCCCGGCCGAATACATCCTGCTGAAGCACTTCCTCGGCGTGGTCGACCGGGAGAAGGAAGCGAAGCTCGCCGACTACATCCGCAGCATCCAGTCGACGGAGCATGGCGGCTGGCCGCTGTGGCATGACGGGCCGTTCAACATCAGCGCCAGCGTGAAGGCCTATTTCGCGCTGAAGGCGGCGGGCGACGATCCGGACGCGCCGCACATGGCCCGCGCCCGCGCCGCCATCATGGCCGCGGGCGGCGCCGCGCGCTCCAACGTCTTCACCCGCATCCTGCTGGCGCTGTTCGAGCAGGTGCCGTGGCACGCCGTGCCGGTGATGCCGGTGCAGATCATGGTGCTGCCGTCCTGGTTCCCGTTCCACCTGGACAAGGTGTCGTATTGGAGCCGGACGGTCATCGTGCCCCTCCTGGTGATCATGGCGAAGAAGCCGCGGCCGGCGAATCCGGGGGCGCTGTCGATCCAGGAGCTGATGGTCGAGCCGCCGGAGCAGGTGAAGAACTGGCACGTCCATGTCGACGGCACCTTCTGGGGCCGCTTCTTCCGCCGGCTGGACGGGGTGCTGCGGCCGGTCGAGCCGTTCTTCCCGCGGCGGCAGAAGTCGATCCGCAAGGCGGTGGAGTTCGTCACTGAGCGGCTGAACGGCGAGGACGGGCTGGGCGCCATCTATCCGGCCATGGCGAACTCCGTGATGATGTTCAAATGCCTGGGCTATCCGGACGACCATCCGGACCTGCGGATCGCCTGGGCGTCGATCGAGAAGCTGGTCGACACGGTCGACGGCGTCACCTACGCCCAGCCCTGCCTGTCGCCGGTCTGGGACACGGCGCTGACCGCCCACGCCCTGCTGGAATCCGACGAGCCGGAGGCGGTGGAGCGGGCGAAGCGGGGGCTCGACTGGCTGGTCCCCCGGCAGGTGCTGGACGTCAAGGGCGACTGGGCGGTGCGCCGGCCGGATGTCCGGCCCGGCGGCTGGGCCTTCCAGTACAACAACGCGCATTACCCGGATCTCGACGACACGGCGGTCGTGGTCATGGCGATGCATCGGGCGGACCCGGCCCGCTACCGCGAGGCGATCGACCGCGGCGTCGAATGGATTTTGGGGCTGCAGAGCAGCAATGGCGGCTGGGCCGCCTTCGAGGTCGACAACACCTATCACTACCTGAACCACATCCCCTTCGCCGATCACGGCGCGCTGCTCGACCCGCCGACCTCGGACGTCACGGCGCGCTGCGTCAGCATGCTGGGCCAGCTCGGCCGGCGCATCGACGACCCGGCGGTGGCGCGGGCGGTGGAGTTCCTGCGCCGGGAGCAGGAGGCCGACGGGTCCTGGTTCGGGCGCTGGGGCACCAACTACATCTACGGCACCTGGTCGGTGCTGTGCGCCCTCAACGCCATCGAGATGGACCCGCAGGAACCGATGATCCGCCGCGCCGTCGCCTGGCTGGTGTCGCAGCAGCGCGAGGACGGCGGCTGGGGCGAATCCGGCGACAGCTACTACGAGGGCAAGCCGGAGATGACGCCGGCCACCTCGACCGCCTCGCAGACCGCCTGGGCGGTGCTGGCGCTGATGGCGGCGGGCGAAGCCAAGCATCCGGCGGTGGAGCGCGGCGTCGCCTGGCTGTCGGCGCATCAGCGCGAAGACGGGCTGTGGGACGAGCCGAGCTTCACCGCGGTCGGCTTCCCGCGGGTGTTCTACCTGCGCTACCACGGCTATCCGGCCTTCTTTCCGACCTGGGCCCTGTCCCGCTATCGCCGCCTGCGCGACAGCAACAGCGGCCGGGTCGAGGTCGGGATGTGAGGGGCCGCTGGGACTCGCGCCGGCGCGGCCGTCTGATGGCCGGCGCGCTTCCCGTTTTGAAGATAACCCGGCCCTCTCTAGTCCCCCCTCCCCTTGCGGGAGGGGGGCAGGGGGAGGGGGTTGTGGATCGAAGGACCCCGACTCCCAATGGCCGGAGCCGATTGTCTATTCGGGCGGAACGCGCCGGTCTGTTTTTGCGGCAAGAACCCCCTCCCCCTGCCCCCCTCCCGCGAGGGGAGGGGGGACATGGAGAAGCTGGGTCTCAGGCATGCTCGGCATCCTGACCGGCCTGGCGAAGGAGGCGGAGATCGCGCGGCAGATCACGCCGCTCGTCGCCTGCTCGGCCAGCGATCCGGTGCGGGCGGAGCGGCTGGCGCGTGACCTCGTCGGGCAG
>Ga0182749_1001063_pt1 | contig 22502 bp, 21 predicted proteins | sample eDN3rd37CKraftMG_FD_128875 | JGI IMG/M metagenome (GOLD analysis project Ga0182749, IMG submission 128875) | Enriched Miracle-Growth compost microbial communities from Emeryville, California, USA - eDNA 3rd pass 37_C Kraft MG (version 2) (version 2) ...
ATCGTTCGGTCCGACGGGGTACCAGGGTTCGCTGGCCATTTCGGCTTCCGGGTTGGGTGCGGGCGGAATATGGCGGAAATTCATTTCCGTCATGCGCTGGATTTCATCATAGTCGTAGAACACTACGCGGCCAAGCCGGGTCAGCCCGAAGTTCTTGAACAGCATGTCGCCAGGGAAAATATTGGCCCCGGCCAGTTCGCGTATGGCATCGCCATAGTGGCGTACGGCCACTTCGACCGCGGCATCCGACGCGCGGGCCAGATACAGGTTCAGCGGCGTCATGCGGCGCTCAATGTAGACATGGCGCAGCACCACGAGGTCGTCGCTTTCCTCAAGCAGGCTGGGCACTTCCGTGCGTAGCTCATGCAGCAGCGCTTCCGAGAAGCGCTCTCGTGGCAGCGCGACCTGGGAATACTCCCAGGTATCCGCCATTCGGCCTACACGGTCATGTTTCTTGACCAGCAGGTATTTGCGGCGCACGGTGGCGTTGTCCATGCCGGGCTTGGCAATGCGATCCCGGATCAGCTTGAACACATAGGGGTAAGACGGCAGGGTAAACACCGTCATGACCATGCCGCGTATCCCCGGCGCGAGATCGAAGTCATCGCGCGAATGGGCCAGGTGGTGCAGAAAGTCCCGGTAGAACAGTGTCTTGCCTTGCTTCTGCAGCCCGATGGCGTTGTAGAGTTCCGCCTTGGATTTGCGCGGCAGCAGCGTGTTCAGGAAATGCACATAAGCGGCCGGTGTTTCCATGTCGACCAGGAAATAGGCGCGCGTGAAGCTGAACAGCGTGCTCAGGTCGTCCGCCGCGTAGAGCAGCGCGTCCAGCCGCAGGTGGCCGGAAGGCGTGTGCAGTATCGCGATGGCGAAGGGATGCATGGTGCCCTGGTTGATCAGCCGGCCCACGACATAAGCTCCCTTGTTGCGAAAGAACAGAGAGTTCAGCACATGTATCTGGCAGTCGTCCGCCAGACGCGGCCCCGCGCCACGCGGCACAGCCTGGCGCAACTGGCGCACTGCCAGGCGCGACAGCGCGCGCGTATCAGCCGGCAGGTCGGCGAAGGGCGCGGCAAGGCCAAAATCGGCCAGCATGCGTATCAGCGATTTCTGCAGGCCCTCGCGCGTCGGGTAATAGACGCGATATGAGGGCAGCTTGCTGTCTATGTATTCCGTGGCGATGGCCGGTCGCACGAACATGAAGTCGTTGTGGAAATAATTGCGGTGCAGGATTCTGCAGGACACCGAATTGAAGAACGTTTCCGCGCACTCGGGCTGGCGGTGGCCGGCCAGCAGGGCCACGAATTCAGTCTTGACCGACTGCCAGAAAGCGATCTGCGCCGGTGTCAGGCTCTCTTCCCCCGACTGCTCCGGCCTGGCATCGCTACCCTTGAGCGCCGCCGCCAGCACGGTGGTGCACTCGCGCACCCTGGTGTCGTAATACTCGATGCGTTCACGCGAAAGCTGCTGGATGCGATGCCAGTCGCCCGACTCGAACAGCGACTTGGCCCGCTGCGCGCCATACCGGAACAGCGCATAGTGGCGGTTGAAGCCTTCGACCATGGCCTGCGCGACGTCGCGCGGCGACAGGCGTGTGCGAACCACGTGCTCGATGCGCTGGTGATCTCCGGAATATGTCATGACGCGCGGGCGGCCAGGGTTCAGGCGGTTTCGTTGAACAGCTCGCGGCCGATCAGCATGCGGCGGATCTCGCTGGTGCCGGCGCCGATTTCATACAGCTTGGCATCGCGCCACAGGCGGCCGGTGGGGTATTCGTTGATATAGCCATTGCCGCCCAGGATCTGTACGCCCTCGCCGGCCATCCAGGTGGCTTTCTCGGCACAATAGAGGATGACTGCGGCGCAGTCCTTGCGTACCTGGCGCACATGGCCCGCACCGAGCTGGTCCAGGTTCTTGCCCACGGTGTAGCAGAAGGCGCGGCTGGCCTGCAGGGTGGTGTAAAGGTCGGCGACCTTGCCCTGGATGAGCTGGAATTCGCCGATCGCCTGGCCGAACTGCTTGCGGTCATGGATGTAGGGCACGACAACGTCCATGACCGCCTGCATGATGCCCAGCGGGCCGCCCGCCAGCACGGCGCGCTCGTAATCCAGGCCGCTCATCAGCACCTTCACCCCGCCGTTGAGCTCGCCCAGGATGTTTTCCTCGGGCACCTCGCAGTCCTGGAAGACCAGTTCACCAGTGTGGCTGCCGCGCATGCCGAGCTTGTCGAGCTTTTGCGCGATCGAAAACCCCTTGAAGCCTTTCTCGATGATGAAAGCCGTGATGCCGCGCTGCTTTGCCTCGGGATCTGTCTTGGCGTACACCACCAGGGTATCGGCGTCGGGGCCATTGGTGATCCACATTTTCGAGCCGTTGAGCACATAGCGGTCGCCCTTCTTCTGCGCGCGCAGCTTCATGCTGACCACATCGGAACCCGCGCCCGGCTCGCTCATGGCCAGGGCTCCCACATGCTCGCCGGACACGAGCTTGGGCAGATACTTTTGTTTTTGCGCTTCAGTGCCGTTGCGATGAATCTGGTTGACGCACAGATTGGAATGCGCCCCGTAGGACAGCGCCACCGAGGCGCTGGCCCGCGAGATTTCTTCCATGGCCACCATATGCGCCAGATAACCCATATTGGCGCCGCCATAGGCTTCGTCGACTGTCATGCCCAGCACGCCCAGGTCACCGAATTTGCGCCAGAGATCCATGGGAAACTCGTCGCTGCGGTCGATCTGCGCAGCGCGGGGCGCAATTTCCGCCTGTGCGAACTGGCGCACGGCATCGCGCAGCATGTCCAGGTCTGGACCCAAGTCAAAATTCAGGCCGGGAAGATTCATATCGGTCTCCAGATAAAGCGCCTGCCACCCATGCGGTGGCGCCGCCATACATACGATTATCTTGTTTTTACACCAGGCGGGTTAAGCCGGGATTGCGCCATGTGCGATTCTGGCTGAAAAAACTTCCCGTTCGCCGCGATGGCGCCGCAGCCCCTGCAGCGTGGCCCGCGCCAAGTTTGAGCTATTCTAGATTACGTTTACGTAAACGTAAAGATGGAGATAAAAAATTTTCACTGGGTGGCCATTACTGTGGAAAGGGAAGGGAATTGCCTGGACATCATGCTACTGTGTACGCTGTTTCTGGGCCAGCAGCAGCTTGCAGATACGTTCCTGCTCGGCAATTTCGCTCAATGTCAGGTCTATGTCCTGACGCTGGCGGGCCAGGTGGTCGCGATGCTGCGCCAGCACCGATAAATAGCGGTGCAGTTGCGGTACCGTGTCTCCGGGTTCGTCATACATGTCGATCAAGCTGACGATCTCGCTCAGTTGCAGACCCAGGCGCTTGCCGCGCAGCGCCAGCTTCAGCCGCGTGCGGTCGCGGGCCGTATACACGCGGTTGCGGCCGTCGCGCGCGGGGCTGACGATACCCTGGTCCTCATAGAACCGGATGGTGCGCGGCGTGATGGAAAATTCCTGGGCAAGTTCGGAAATGGTCCAGGTAGGTTCGGACATAATGTCTACTTGCAGTTAACGTTAACGTAACATGATGCCATAATACATGGCCCAGGCCCACCGTCCGCAAGGGATCTTTTTTCCCATGGGGACGGCAGCCAGCAAGGATTCTGCCGGCGCGCCCCCAACGCGGGCCGGCATCAAAAGCCGGAGTAGAGACACATGAATCCCAACGAGCAGAAACTGGATTACCCTTTTGGCGACGAGCTTCCCGCGCCAGGCACAGCCCGAAACGTGGCCGATGGCATCCGCTGGGTGCGCATGCCGCTGCCTTTCGCGCTGGATCACATCAACCTGTGGCTGTTGCGCGACCAGGTCGATGGCCGCGAGGGCTGGACCATAGTTGATTGCGGTGTGGCCCGCGACGAGGTCAAGACACTCTGGGATCAGGTGTTCGAGACGGCGCTGGGCGGTCTGCCCGTGCTGCGTGTCATCGTCACGCACATGCATCCCGACCATGTGGGTCTGGCGTCCTGGATATGCGAGCGCTGGAATGCCAAGCTCTGGATGACGGCCACCGATTACGTCACTGCCTGTCTCTGGTCCAGCGCCAACTTCAACCCAGGCGGCCCCAATGGCCAGGGCGCGCTCGAACATTTCATCCGGCACGGGCTCAATGACCCCGCAGCCCAGGAAACCATCGGCAAGCGCACCAACTACTATCCCAGCATGGTGCCTTTGATGCCCAAGTCCTACCGGCGCATCATGCACGGGGACCGTCTGACCATAGGCGGGCGCGAATGGCGCGTGATCGTCGGCTATGGCCATGCGCCCGAGCATGCTTCGCTGTATTGCGATACCTTGCGCCTGCTCATTTCGGGCGACATGGTGCTGCCGCGCATTTCAACCAATATCAGCGTCTTCAATTTCGAGCCGGAGAGCAATCCGCTACCGCTCTACCTGAATTCCCTGCGCGGCTATGATGACCTGCCCGAAGATACGCTGGTGCTCCCTTCGCATGGCAAGCCTTTCCGTGGCCTGCACGAACGCATCCAGCAGCAGCACACCCACCATGCCGAGCGTCTGGAAGACGTCATGCGAGTCTGCGCGCAGCCGCAGACCGCCTATGACATTCTGCCTGTGCTGTTTCATCGCAAGCTTGACCACCATCAGTTGACGTTTGCAATGGGCGAAGCGCTGGCGCACTTGCACGCCCTGTTCTACGAGGACAAGCTGGAGCGTTCGGTCGATGGCGACGGGGTGATTCGCTTCAGGCGTGTCGCCGCCGCCTGAGCCAGCCCTAGCGTTGCGACAGCGCCAGCTTGAGCGCCAGCCCGAGGAACACCACGCCAGCGACGCGGTTCAGGATCACCTGGGCCCGTCGAGAGTTTTGCATGCGTTCGCCGAGCGTGCCGGAGAACCAGGCGAGCAGCCCGAAGACCAGCAGCGTGGCCAGCATGAAGAGCGCGCCGAGGCTGAGCGTCTGAAGGGCCACGGAACCGCGCGCGGGCGACGTGAATTGCGGCAGAAAAGCCAGGAAGAACAGCGACACCTTGGGGTTGCTCAGGTTCATGACAATGCCGCGCCGGTAAAGCTGGCCGCCGCGCCGGGCGACCGGCCGCTCGGTGGAGCCGCCGTCCCCGCGCGACCGCAGCGCGTGCCAGGCCAGGTAGGCCAGATAGGCCGCGCCCGCCAGCTTGAGCAGCGTGAAGGCGGTCTCTGATGCGGCAAAAATGGCTGCCAGGCCCGCCGCGACGGCGACGGTATGCCCAATCAGCCCGGTGCATAGACCCAGCACCACGAACATGCCCGATGTGCGCCCCCACATGGCCGACTGCATCAGCACGAACAGATTGTCCGGCCCCGGCGCCAGGGCCAGCAAGACGGCTACGCCAAAGAAAGACAGGGCGACTTCCGGGGTGAGCATGGGATGCGCTGAATCCATTATGATCGAAGCTGTCATTCTAATCCCGGTCCGCCGGACGGCGGCGCCGAGCCTGCGGACCCTGGCGCCATCTGTTCCGGCGCCCTATCTTCGAGTTGCATGACCATGGCAGAAAAACACGCCCATCACCTTGACACCGCGTTGCAGCACACCGGCATTGCGCCCTTCGACCCGCAGACGGGGGCGGCGCCCGTCGCATTGCCATCAATGCGTACCAGTACGGTACGCTTTCGCGACCTGACCGCGCTTGACGCGGCCACCGCCCGCAAGGCGGCGGGCGAGCGCGGGGTAACCTATGGCCGCATAGGCATGGATACGCATGCCGCGCTTGAGCAGGCATTCTGCGAACTGGAGGGCGCCGGGCGCGCCTTCCTCGCCTCATCCGGCCTGGGGGCGATCACACTTGCCTTCCTTGGCCTGGTGGATAGCGGGCAGCATGTTCTCGTGGCGGACTGCGCCTACGGTCCGGTGCGCTACCTCGACAAGACTGTGCTGACGCGCATGGGCATAGATTGCACATTCTGCCGCGCGGAACCCGAAGCGCTGAAGGCGGCGCTGCAACCCACGACCCGCATGCTGTACGTGGAATCACCAGGGTCGCTGCTGTTTGAAATGCTTGACCTGCCTGCGCTGGCCGAATTCGCGCATGATCATGGGCTGATCCTGGCCACTGACAACACCTGGGGCTCGGGCTATATCTACCGCCCCTTGGCGCTCGGGGCGGATGTTTCCATTGTCGCCGGCACCAAGTATGTGGGCGGCCATTCCGACCTGATGCTGGGGGCTGTCATGGCCAGCGATCCGGCGGTCATCCGGCGCCTGAACGACGCCCACTACGCCATGGGCTATTCCGTGAGCGCGGACGATGCCTGGCTGGCCCTGCGCGGGGTGCGCACGCTGCCGCTGCGCATGCGGCAAAGCGCAGACAATGCGCTGCGTATATGCGAATTCCTGGCCGCCCGGCCGGAGGTGGCGCGCATCTATCATCCCGCATGGCCGGAAGATCCTGGACACGCGCTCTGGCAGCGCGATTGCACAGGCTCCAATGGCATGCTGTCGGTGGAGCTGCGCCTGTCCGAGGCGGCCAGCCGCCGCTTTGTCGAGGCGCTGACACTGTTTGGCATCGGCTTTTCCTGGGGCGGCTTTGAAAGCCTGGTCCAATTGGTGGACCACAATGCACTCAAGCCGCACGGCTATTGGACGCCGAGCGACAATGCCGTCGTGCGGTTGCATATTGGCCTGGAATCGCCTGACGATCTCATCGCCGACCTGGCCCGAGCCTTCGATAAGGCTGCCTAGCCAGGGGGCTTGCGGCCCGCACCGCGTCGGCGTTCAATGTTCGAGATGGGGCTGGATCAGCGCCTGGAACCAGGCCAGAAACACAGCCAGGCGCTGCGAGCGCTGGCGGCGATGCGGGTAAAGCAGCGATACCGGCATGGGTGGGGCGCGGTAGCGGGGCAGCACTTCGGCCAGCCGGCCCGAATCCAGCAGGTGCTGAACGTCATATCGGGGGACCTGGATCAGGCCCAATCCCGCCTTGCAGCAGGCGATGTAGCTTTCGGCATTGTTCACCATTACCCGGCAGGGCAGTTCGACAGTGCGCGGCTGCCCAGAGCCGTCCACGTATTCCCAGGGCAGACCCCGTCCGGAGGACGGCGAGGCATAACCGACTATCCAGTGACCGTCCATCTCGTTGGGGCAGCGGGGATTGCCATGCTCGCGCAGATAGGCTGGGCTGGCGCAATTGACCATGGCCATGCTGCCCAGCGGGCGGGCCACCAGGCTGCTGTCGCGCAGCGCGCCGACACGCACCACGCAATCGATCCCTTCATTGACCAGATCGATCATGCGATCCGATGAGCCCAGTACAAGCTGCAATCGGGAGTGGCGGGCCAGCAGCGCGGGCAGTGCCGGTGCCAGCAGGCGGCGGGCAATGCGGCTGGGCACATCAACGCTGAGCCGGCCGGATACTTGGCCAGGCTGGGCATGAAACATCTGGTCGATGTCTTCGAGATCGGCCAGCAAAGGGCGGATCCGTTCCAGAAGACGGGCGCCGTCGGCTGTCAGCCGGACCTTGCGTGTGGTTCGGTGCAGCAGGCGGGCGCCCACCTGCGCTTCAAGCTGAAGCACGGCTGCCGAGACTGAGGCGCGCGGGACGGCCAGCGCATGTGCCGCCCTGATGAAGCTGCCCATCTCTGCAACCTGCGCAAAAACCCGATATTGCTCAAACCTGTCCATGTGCCTGTTCCTGGCAAGGCTGAGCGTTGGGCCGCCCCTGCCTGTGTTTTACTTTGTCGTGTAGCCGCCATTGATCAGAATGGTCTGGCCTGTGATCCACCAGCCGTCGCTGACGAGATGGCGTATGAAAGGCACCACGTCTTCAATATCGGTCAGGCCTGTACGGGAAAACGGCGACAGCGCTGCCGCAGTCTTGTGGTAGGCCACTGCATCAGCGCCCTCGGCGGGGTAGAAGAAAGGGGTATCCATGGGGCCAGGGCCCACGGCAGTGACAGAAATGCCGCGCGCGCCCAACTCTTTGGCCGCGGCCCGTGTGTAGTGCTCCACAGGCGCCTTGGACCCGGCATAGGCGGCATAGAACGGTGTGAAGGCGCCCAGCAGCGAGGTCACCAGGGTAACGATCTTGCCGTTGTCGTTCACATGCCTGCCGGCTTCCTTCAGGAAGAAAAATGCCGATTTACTGTTGACTGCGGCCATGTCATCGTATTCCGCCTCCGAAACTTCCGCCATCGGTTTCTTGAGCACCTTGCCCACCGTATTGATGGCAATGTCGGGCCGTCCCACGGCCGCAACGGCGTCGGCAAACAGCTTTTCCATGGCGTCGGCACGGGTCAGGTCGCCCTGCAACGCGATTGCGCGTGCGCCCGCTTTTTCGATGGCGGCGACGGTAGCGTCCGCATCAGCCCTGGAGGCCGCGCTGTTGTAGTGAATGACGATGGCTTTGGCCCCCTGGGCCGCAAGGTCGCGCGCAATGAGGCCGCCGAGGTTCTTTGCGCCGCCGGCGATCAGGGCGGTCTTGCCTTTGATCGAATGGTCTGTCATGGAAAAGCTCCTTCGCATGGGGTGGAAGGATCAAGCATAGGCTTCACCGAGGCGGGAATCAGCCCTCCAATACTGGATGGATTATCCAGAAAAACAGGCTAATCGCGAAAAGATACGTTGAATTCGACGCAATCTTGCCATTGCCAGCACCGCCAACGCAAGCAGAGGATAGGGCGCAGGCCAAAACCACAGCGCCCTCGCGAGAAAGGCAGCTCAAAATCGCTGGCTTTCCCGAGAGGGCGGGATCGATCGTGCCGGTCGGGTAAGCCGGGGGGCTTTCCGCGATTAGCGGGTGGCCATTTCCACCAGTTTTTGCGCCTGCTGGATGGTGGCTTCGTACGAACCCGCCATGCTGGGCGAGGTTACATACTTGCCGGCCACGGCAATGCTGGGGGTGCCTTCTATCTTGTAGGCGTCGGTCAGCTCATTGGCCCGGCTGACCTTGGAATTGATGCCGAAAGATTCATACACATCGGTGAACTGCTTGCGGTCCACACCCTGTTCGGCGACCCAGTCGATGATGGCCTTGTCCGAGTACAGGCGCTTGTGCTGGTTGTGGATGGCATCGAAGACTTTGTCGTGCAGGTCAAGCCGGCCCATTGCAGCCAGCGAATAGTACAGGCGCTGCTGAGGGGCCATGCTGGCGTTGAAGCCCACAGGCACGGCCTTGAATACTACATTGTCGGGCAGCGTGGCCTTCCACTGGTTCACCATGGGTTCCAGCCTGAAGCAGTGCGGGCAGCCATAAGAGAAAAACTCGAGCACTTCGATCTTGCCGCTGGTGTCCGAAGGCTGGGCGGGCTCGAGCGTGACATAGGGGTCGGCGGCCTGCGCCGAGGTGGCAAGCAACGCGCCGCCTGCGAGCGTGGCTGCGGCGAGGCTGCGGGCGAGAAATTTTGTTATTGACATGGTTGCATCCGGTATTCACGAATAAAGTAAGAACCTGTGGGACTGCGCAAAAGCGCACAAGTTCACGGCCGTACCACGGAGGTTTCTATTTTCTCCTGCCCCAGGCGCGCCCGCGAGCGATTCATCTCGTCTATACCCTGGAAGGGGCCGACGCGGACCCGGTTGATCGTGCCGCCGTTCACCTGCGCCTTCTGCACCTGGGCAGGCAGCCCCATCATCACAATGCGGGCCATGACAGCTTCGGCGTCACTGGCATTGCGGAACGCGCCTGCCTGCAGATAATAAGTGGTCTGCACGCCGGGAACCGCCATGTTTCCGTTGTCCTGAGCGGGCGCGGGCTTGCCGGCGCTGGCCGCGGGCGGCTTGGAGGGTTGCGGGGCGGGCGCCGGCTGGGCAGGCTGGCCCTTGGTCAGGCTTGCGATCAGGTCGCCGAGGTTGTCCGGCCCCGCCGGTACGGGGGGCGGGTTGCCATCGTTGGCGCTGCCAGGCAGTGGTGTCATACCCAGGTTGGTCGGGCCGTTGGAAACATTGCCCGCCGGGCTGTTCTTGCCATAAAGGCCGAGATTGGGATCAGGCGCATCGCGCACGCCAGGCAACAGCACGTTGGCGGGATCCCTGCTGGCCTTGTCGGAGAAAGGCATGGGCACCTTGGTGACAAACAGCGCCACGGCAACGGCGGCAATCAGGCCCAGTATCAGGCCGACCAGGATGCCGAACAGCGTGCTGCCGCCGGAGCGCGAACTGGATGATTTGCGACTTTTGGCCATAATCGGGTGTTACATCCTTTCCGGGGCTGAAACCCCAAGCAGGCCGAGACCGTTGGCGATGACTTGCGCCGTGGCCCGAGCCAGACGCAGGCGCGCCAGCTTGAGCGGCACGTCGTCCACCAGCACACGCTCGGCGTTGTACCAGGCATGGAAATCCGCCGCGCAGTCGCGCAGCCAGAATGCCAGATGATGGGGCGCCAGCTCCTGCGCGGCCAGCGCGATGGTCTGGGGATATTCGGCCAGGCGCTGCAGCAGCGCGAATTCCGTGGGCGCCACCAGCGGGTCTACCGCCGCCTCGGGAATGCGGTCGGCCAGCTCGGGCGACTGCGCCAGCATCGAACAGATGCGCGCGTGAGCGTACTGGATATAGTACACCGGGTTTTCGTCGCTTTTGGAGAGCGCCAGGTCGATGTCGAACACGAACTCGGAGTCTGCCCGGCGCTGTGCCAGGAAATAGCGTACCGCATCGCGCCCCACCCAGTCGATCAGGTCGCGCATGGTCACATAGCTGCCGGCGCGCTTGGAGATCTTGACCTCGGCGCCGTCGCGCATCACCTTGACCATCTTGTGCAGGATGTAGGCGGGGAATTCTTTGGGGATGCCTATCTCCAGCCCCTGCAGGCCGGCCCGCACGCGGGCGATGGTGCCGTGATGGTCGCTGCCCTGGATATTGATGGCGTGATGAAAGCCCCGCTCCCATTTGGCGACGTGGTAGGCGACATCGGGCACGAAGTAGGTGTAGCCACCCTCGGACTTGCGCATCACACGGTCTTTGTCGTCGCCGGTGCCTAGCTCGGTGGTGCGCAGCCAGAGCGCGCCTTCGCTTTCATAGGTATGGCCCGCATCCACCAGGGCCTGCACCGTCTTCTCGACGCGGCCACTGGTATACAGAGCGCTTTCCAGGTAGAAATTGTCGAACTTCAGGCCAAAGGCCTGCAGGTCCAGATCCTGTTCGCGGCGCAGATAAGCGACGGCGAAGCGGCGAATGTCATCCAGGCTATCGGCATTGCCGGTGGCGGTGACGGACTCGCCGTCGGCGGCCTGTACCGTCTTGCCGGCCAGGAAATCTTTGGCGATGTCGACGATGTAGTCGCCTTTGTAGCCATCGGCGGGGAAATCCGGCGCATCGGGGGCAATGCCCCGCGCGCGCGCCTGCACACTGATGGCCAGATTGTTGATCTGGTTGCCGGCATCGTTGTAATAGAACTCGCGGGTGACATCGTAGCCCAGGGCGTCGAACAGCCTGCAGAGCGCATCGCCCAATGCCGCCTGGCGCGCGTGGCCGACATGCAGCGGCCCGGTGGGGTTGGCGGACACGAACTCGACCAGCAGTTTCTCGGTGCCGCGCGGCTTCGTGCCGTAGCTTGCGCCCTCCTTCTGGATGGCATGCAGCACGGCCTGGCGCGCTGTGGGCGTCAGGCGGAAATTGATGAAGCCGGGCCCCGCCACTTCGGCCGAGGCGAGCAGGTCTCGCGCCTCGGGCATGGCCAGCAGGGCATCGACGATTTGCTGGGCCAGCTCGCGTGGGTTGCGGCGGGCCGGCTTGGCCAGCTGCATGGCCGCATTGGTGGCGATGTCGCCATGGGCGGCAACCTTGGGGCGTTCGAGCAGCACGGTGGCCTGGGCGTCGGGAACCGCCTGTGCGATGGCGGCCTGGATAAGGGAAATCAGCTGTTGTTGTTGCCCTGGGAGCATAGGAAAATAATCTGAACGTATGGCGAATGGAGAGGGGCGCCCATGTGCGGCGGCGAGCCAGGAAAAAGGCGCTTGCGTCCGGCGGATAGGCCTGCCGCGCGCCAGGCGCCCTGGCCCCGCGACCGGTGCCTGACCGGGTGCGCATGGGGGAGCAAAAACGCTCCGAAAGCACTCAATGATAGCGTGATTTGCATCTGCCTGCGCTGCCGCGAATCCCGGTTTCTACCTGCTTGGCAGTGTAACGAAGATAGGTTAGTGTATTCATGTGTCCATTGAAGGAAGCAATTATGCTAGTGGTTTTTCATTCAAAGGCAGCCGCCGAGGTGCTGATGTTTTCCCAGCACGCCCTGCCCATACTCAAGGCAGCCGGCAAACCCTATACGGACACGCTCCCGGAGCGCGGCGTCATTACCCGCGAGCACTTGCCCGCGGCGATCAAGGGCATCGAACAGGCGATGGCCATCGAAGACGACTCTGAAGACGACATCGACACCAACGAGCATAGCGAATCGGTCATGCATCCGGTGTCGCAGCCGGTGAGCTTCCGCCGCCGGGCCTTTCCGCTGCTGGCCATGCTGCGCCTTTCCCTCGAACATGATGCCGATGTGATCTGGGAACCCGCGCCAACTTGGTAGACGCGTCTCCTGGCCCATGCCGCGCCTGCTGGTCAGGCGGCCCCGGCATGGGCGCCTGACGCAGTTTCCGCACATCAAACCGTTTTCTGACCGTCTCCGGGGGTATTCATGCGCAGCACCGTGACAATCATTTTCAGCAGTCGCCAGTCCGTCGAACGCAATATAGAGGTGACGGCGCAGGACGGCAGCGCCGACTCGGCCCGCGAATGGTTCGATGCGACCTGGACCCGGCTGGGCTGCGAGCCGCTGCGCCCGAGCGGCAAGGTGCTGCTGCTCGACAAGGTGCTGGGCGTGGCCGACGCCCTCGGCTACGGCGAACTGGCCCAGAATGACGCCCTGATGCAAGAGTTCTCCACCCAGGCCGCGCTGGCGCTTGGCAAGCCACGCATCATTGTCGATCTGCCGGGCAGCGTCGTGGGGTTCTGAACAGCGGCCTAGCGTATCCCCGCCCGCATGAACGACTGCACGAACTGGCGCTGGAACAGCAGGAAGGCCACCAGCAAGGGGGCTGCGCTGAGCAGCGTTGCCGCAGTGATCACAGACCAGTCTATGCCCTGATCCGTCGAGGCGAACACCTGCAGCCCCACGGTCAGCGGGCGTGTTTCCACAGAGTTGGTGATGATCAAGGGCCACAGGAAATTGTTCCAGTGGTAGCTGACCGATACCAGGCCATAGGCAACGTAAATCGGTTTGGCCAGCGGCACATAGACCTTCATGAGCACCTGCCAGCGGTTTGCCCCCTCCATGCGCGCCGCCTCTTCCAGCTCGCGCGGCACGGTCTTGAATGTCTGCCGCAACAGGAAGATGCCGAAGGCGGAAGCGAAATACGGTAGCCCCACCGAAAAAATCGTATCGCGCACGCCCAGCCACGACATCATGCGGTAGTTTTCCACGATCAGCACGTCGGGCATGATCATCAGTTGCAGCAGCACCAGCATGAATACGAAATCCCTGCCGCGAAACTCGAAGCGCGCAAAAGAATAGGCCGCCAGGGTCGACAGTATGAACTGCGCCACCAGCACCATGGTGACCAGTATGAAGGTGTTCAGGAAATAGCGGGCAAAAGGCGCGGCGTGCCATGCTGCCACGAAATTGTGCAGCGTCAGCGGCGCGGTCAGGTCGAAATGGGTCGAATATGCGGGCGGGTGGAATGCGGCCCACACGGCATAGGCGAGCGGCAGGAACCACACTATGCCCAGCAGCCAGGCGCCCAGAGTATCGAGTTTGCTTGTCATTGGTAGTGTGTCCTGCGGTCCAGCCAGCGGAATTTGATCAGGGCGGTTATCGACAGAATCGCCAGCAGCACGACAGACAGCGTTGCGGCGTAGGCCGTATCCCAATAGCTGAAGCCGACCTCGTAGATATAGAACAGCAGCAGTGTGCTGGCATTGTCCGGGCCGCCCTTGGTCATCACCAACACATGGTCTACAAGCCGGAAGGCATTGATCAGCGCGTTGATCAGCACAAAGAGCGTGGTGGGCATCAGCAAGGGCAGCAGCACGCGCCAGAAATACTGCCAGCGCGAAGCGCCTTCCAGCGTTGCCGCTTCACGCAGCGACGGCGGCACCTGCTGCAAGGCCGCCAGATAGAAAATCATGAAGAAACCCGCTTCTTTCCAGATCGTCACCATCATCAGGGCAGGCAGCGCCGTGTCGCGCTTGCCCAGCCAGTTGGTGCTGCTCAGGCCGAAAACGTGCGCGATCTGATCGAGCAGGCCATATTGCGGGGTATAGAAGAACAGCCAGATATTGGCAACCGCCACCATCGGCAGCACTGTTGGCGTGAAGTACGCCATGCGCAGGAAGCCCCGCCCCGCCAGATTGCGGTTCACCCACAACGCCATGACCAGCGCGAGCGCGACCGACACCGGAATGGTGATGGCCGCATACGCCAGATTGTTCCAAAGCGCCTGCCAGAAGACAGGGTCCTGGTACATGGATATATAGTTGTCCGCACCCACATACACGGCCGGCCGGTTCCCCTTGGGGGTCGACTGGAAGCTGTGCCACAGGGTGGCCAGCGCCGGGTAGTGGGTGAAAGCGGCAAGCAGCACCATGGCGGGCAGCAGGAGCAGCCAGCCATAGACTGCGTTGAGCGAAGGCTTCATGCGTGTACCCGCGTTATTTGTAGGGACGCAGGATGCGATCCGCCTGGGACTGGGCATCCTTCATGGCCTGCTCGGGTGTCTTGGCGTTGGTCAGGACAGACTGCAGGTTGTCGTTCAGCAGCTTGGTGACCCGCTGATTGTCATGCGTGGAGAATTCGGCCACGCTGACCTCGAGCTGGTCGCGGGCGACCGTCGCCTGCGGCACCTCCTTGACATAGGCCTTCATCTTGTCGGTTTCCCAGGCTGCTGGGGATACCGCCACATAGCCCGTGTCAATGCTCCAGGCCGCAGCGTTCTCGGGGCTGGTCATCCACTTGACGAACTCGAAAGCTGCCTGGCGCTGCTCGGGCGTTGCCGACTCAAACAGATAGAAATTGCCGCCGCCAGTCGGGCTGCCGCCACGCTTGGCCTTGGGCATGGGAGCCACGCCGAAGTCGAACTTGGCATTCTTGCGGACATTGGTGAGGTTGCCTGTGGTCGTCCACATCATTGCCGTCTTGCCCACCAGGAAATCCTTGGGCGTGGTGCCCCAGTCTATGGTGCCTGTGGGCATGACTTTATGCTTGTATGCCAGGTCGTGCCAGAACTGCACGGACTCGATCACCGCAGGCTTGTCCAGATACACCTCATTGCCGTCCTGATTCATCAGGATGGCGTCGTTGGGTGTGGTGAGCGCCTGGAAGAGCCAGTAGGCAAAGCTGCCCCCGGACGGAATTTCCAGGCCCCATTGCGTGGTCTGCCCGGCGCTGTCGGTCTTGGTCAGCTTCTTGGCATCGGCCACCAGCTCGTCCCAGGTTGATGGCGGCGCGTCCGGGTTCAGGCCGGCTTCCTTGAACAGATCCTTGTTGTAGTACATGACGATGGTGGAGCGCTGGAAGGGAATGCCCCAGGTTTTTCCGCCCGTCTGGCTGTTGGCCATGAAGGCCTTGTAGAAGCCGTCATGCCACTTGCGGTCTTCGTCGGTCTTGACCAGCGGATCAAAGGGAACGATGGCGCCCTCGTCGATCAGCGTGAACATATCGGTCGAGAGCAGCACCGCAAGCTGGGGCGCGCTGCCCCCCTTGTATGCGGTCAGCGCCTTGGCCACCGAATCCTGGTAAGAGCCGGCATAGATAGACTTGATCTTGATATCGGGATGACTTTTCTCGAACTCATCCACCATACCGTCGACAATCTTGGTGATGGGGCCGCCGACTGCCACCGGATAGTAGAACTCCAGTTCGACCGGCTTGGATTGTGACCACGCGGGCGCGGCGCAGAGCGCGCCCGCCAGGCTGGCAAACAGGGTATTGAGGAGTATGCGTCGCATGTCGTAATGTCCTGTAGAAAGAAGCGGGTGAAGAAAAAATGTCGGGCAGGGCCCCCGGTCAGTGCGCGATGGCTGGCTGGCCGATTGCCTTGCCCGAGGCGTCGAAGAAATGTTGTTGATGGGGATGCCAGGACAGCGTGGTGTGCTCGCCCGGCTGGCTGCGCAGATGCCCGGATGCCCTGACGGCCACGCCCCGGTTGTCGCCGACACGGCAGATCACGATGGAATCGGCGCCAAAATATTCCAGGCTCTCGATTTGCGCGGCGGTTTCGATCACGCCTCCGCCCTGCGGCTCCAACGCTGTTTCACGCCGGGCGGTTGACGCCGCGGCCATGGCGCGGTTTTCGGTAGCGGCGCCGGCTCGCAAGCTGATATGTTCGGGGCGCACCCCGAGCCATTCGGCGGCAGCGGGCACAGCCTGCCGCCCATGTGCCTGCAGCAGCGCCCGTGTATCCGCGTCCAGTGCAAGCAGATTCATGGGCGGTGTACCAATGAACCGTGCGGCGAAGGTCGTCTTGGGATAGCCGTAAAGATCGCCCGGCGTGTCATTCTGCTCTATCCTGCCCGCATTGAGCAGCACCACGCGGTCAGCCATGCTCATGGCCTCGGTCTGGTCATGGGTGACATAGACCATGGTAATGCCCAGCTGCCGCTGCAGCGCGCGGATCTCGCGGCGCATCTCATGACGCAACTGCGCATCCAGGTTGGACAGCGGTTCGTCCATCAGGCACACCGGCGCTTGCGAGATCACCGCGCGGCCCAGCGCCACGCGCTGCTGCTGCCCGCCCGAAAGCTGCGAGGGCTTGCGCTCAAGCAGCGGCCCCAGCCCGAGCAGTTCGGCGACCTTGGCCAGGCGCGGCTCGAATTCGCTTCGCGGTTCCTTGCGCACCTTCAGGCCGAACAGAATGTTTTCCCTGACCGACAAGTGCGGAAACAGGGCATAGTTCTGGAACACCATAGAGATCTTGCGCTGCGCCGGCGGCAGCGCCGTGACGTCGCGTCCGCCGATGTAGACGCGGCCGCTGGTCGGGCTGTCCAGCCCGGCAATCATGCGCAGCGTGGTGGATTTCCCGCAGCCGGAGGGCCCGAGCAAGACATTGAACGTGCCGGCCTCCAGCTTGAAACTGATGTTGTCCACGGCAGGCAAGGGCTGCGCTGATCCCTTGCCCCCGCCTGGGGGGTTGCCGTACAGCTTCACGATGTTTTCCAGGATGATTTCTGACATATGCTTTTGTGTTTGTATGTATGGTTTGCGCCTGCCCGGCAATACCCGGCAACCTGGCCGCACCGGCCATATTATTCGTCTATAAGCGCGCCGCCCTCATGAAATGGATAAGGCCCAGGATAGTCGCCGATATAGGCGTGGTGGGTCACCAGCGCGCCATCACGCCATTCGTGCAGGTGAAAGCCCGGCGGCTCCATCACAAAAGCCGAAGGGCCGTCGGGCCGCAGATCCAGCGCAACCTGATGGGCCGGGCTGGGGCAGGTCGACGCGATCGTGCCGCCGAAGCGCCGGAAAATAGTCCGGTGCAGATGGCCGCAGATGATGCGCTCCACATTCGGATGCCGGGACACAATGCGCTCCAGTTCCTGCGCGCCTTCAAGCAGGCCGATATTGTCCATGTGGACTATCCCGGTCTGGAAAGGAGGATGGTGCATGGCGATGACGGTTGGCCTGCCCGGCTGTTCGGCCAGGCGCCGCGCCAGCCAGTCCAGCCGCCGGGCGCATAATGCGCCGTGGCTTTCCTGGGGCACCACAGTGTCCAGCATGACCAGGCGCACCGGGTAATCCTCCACGGTGTACTGGACGAAGCCCTCGTATCCGGCCAGGTAGTCGTGTCCGGTGAAGGCTGCCATAAGCTGTTCGCGCGCATCATGGTTGCCGGGCATGACGACGTAGCGCGTCGTCAGCCCGTCGAGCATTTCCCGCAGGTGGGCATATTCCTGGGGGCGCCCGAAATCGGTCAGGTCGCCGCTGATGATGACAAGCGAGGGCGCGGGGTCCAGACGGTTGAGAGCCTGCACGGCTGGGGGCAGATAGCGGTCAGTCTCCACTACCCGATAAGCCTTTTGTCCGGGCATGCGGATATGCAGGTCACTGATCTGTGCGATGAGCATACGGACTGATTCCATTCAATGGCGTGCCAGCGAGATGCTGACGAGGTCGCCTTTGGTGTAACGGCTGTCGGGTGGCGCAAGCGCCGAGAAGCGCTGCCCATCTTCCAGGCCGATTTCATAACGCACTGAGCTGCCCAGGAAGAAACGCGCCAGTATCTTGGCGGTATGTCCCCGGCTGCCCGGCGGCGAGAGCACGCATTCGTGCGGCCGGAAGGCGATGGAATCGCTGCCCGGCGCGAGCACGCTGTCGGCCAGGCTGGCCCGCACCCGGCACAGCGTGCCGAGAAAATCGCCCACGAAGTCGGTGGCGGGCGCGCGATACAGCGATTCGGCCGTGCCGATCTGCTCCAGGCGGCCTTCGGACATGACTGCGATCCTGTCGCCCAGAATCATGGCTTCATCCTGGTCGTGCGTGACGATGATGGTGGTAATGTGGAGTCCGCGCAGCATCTGGGCCAATTCCACGCGCAAGTGCTCGCGCAGCTTGGCGTCCAGCGCCGTAAGCGGCTCGTCCAGCAGCAATACGCGCGGCTCAATGGCTAGCGCGCGCGCCAGCGCCACCCGCTGGCGCTGCCCCCCCGACAACTGGTCGATGCGCCGTTCGGCAAACTCTTCCAGCCTGACTAGCCGAAGCATCTCCCGTGCCCGCTGCTCGCGCTGTGCGGTTGGAATTTTGCGCACACGCAGCCCATAGGCGACATTCTGCAGCGCGGTCATATTGGGGAACAGGGCGTAGCTCTGGAAAACAACGCCCACGCCGCGTGCCTCCGGCGTCTGCGGCGTCACGTCCTCAGATCCGAAACAGACCCGGGCGCCCGCGTCAGCCTGCTCCAGGCCGCAGATAATGCGCAGCAGCGTCGTCTTGCCGCAGCCCGAGGGGCCAAGCAACGCCAGGATCTCGCCGCCGCTGACCTCCAGGTCCAGCGGATGCAGCGCGCGCGTTCCATCGGGCCAGGTCTTGCCGCATTGAGTCAGTTTGATGGCAACAGGTTCTTTCATGTTTGTGGTTTCTGGTTGACGGGAAGGGGCGCCGGCGCGCGCCGGTCGCCGCGTGCCGCCAGCCATTGCAGGCCGACAAGCAGGGGGATGAGCATCAGCAGGAATACCAGCGTGTAGGCCGAAGCGATTTCCAGTCTTGCCGAAGCATAGGCATCGGCAAGGCCGACAGGCAGGGTCTTGGTCAGCGGTGTGTGCAGCAGCCAGGTCAGGTTGAATTCGCCAATGGACAATGTCAGCACTGTGAGCGCCCCGGTGACGATGCCGGGCATGGCGTTGGGGACCACAATATGCAGGAAGCGCGCGATACGTCCGGCGCCCAGCGTGGCCGCGGCCTCGTTCAGTGTGCCCAGGTCCGCGTGCGTCATGCTGGCCCCGGCAGCCCGCACCATGAAAGGCAGTGTGGACAGCACGTGCCCGACGACAATGAACCAGATGCTGCCGCGCAGGCCGGATACTGTGCCCCAGGACACGATCAGCGCCAGCGCGGAAGCCAGCCCCGGCACAGCCACTGGCAGCGTCAAAAGCTCTTCCATGGCGCGCGCCAGCCGTCCCCGATGCAGCGTCAGCACCCAGGCCATGGGCACGCCGGTCACGACGCAAATGGCCAGTGTCGCCAGGGCCACCGCGAAAGACCGCCAGATGGTCTCGGCATAGAGGGCCCATACCTCTCCGATCCAGCGCAGCGTCAAGCCGCTGGAAAGGCCGATGAAGTAGTTTTTCGTCAACCCTGCCAGGACGGACAGGATGACAGGGCCGATCAGGAAGGCGGCCACGGCCAGGGTGATTGTGCTGCCTATTCTTGTGTCGATCCGGGAATGATTCATGCAATACCCTCGTCAGGCGCCCGCGCCGCCGCCGCCACCCGCCAGGCTGTGCGCGACATACAGCACCGCCCAGGTGACCAGCCCCAGCACGATGGACAGCGCCGCCGCCACGGGAATATTGGCGTAGTTGGTGAATTCGTTATAGATGGTGATCGGCAGCACATCGATCTGCGTCGCCAGCGTGAATGCCGTGCCGAATGCTCCCATGCTGGTGGCGAAGCTCATTGCGCCCGCGCCGATCAGGGCAGGCGTCAGGGCGGGCAGCTCCACATCGATGAAGCGCCGCCACGCGCCCGCGCCCAGGGTGCGGGCCGCCTCGAGCAGCGCCGGATCGATGTGTTCGGCTGCGGCGGAGATCACGCCTATGCATCGCGGCAGCGAGAAATACAGATAGCCCAGGAACAGCCCGCCCATGCCATACGCAAAGACCAGCGGCCCATCAGGCAGCCATTGTGTCAGGTTGGCAATCAGGCCTTGCCTGCCGGAAAGCAATATCACGAGAAAGCCGACCACCACGCCGGGAAACGCCAATGGAAAGGTGAGCATGGACATCAGCACACGGCGTCCCGGAAACTGGGGGTGCCAGGCCAGGAAGCGCCCGACCGGCAGCGCCAGCAGCAACGTGGCCAGCGTTGCCGCCAGGGACAGCACGACGGTATTGAACAGGCTCATCCAGTACTGTTCGCTGCCAAGCACGGTGAGATAGGCCGACTGTCCATTGCGGCTTTCCGCGCCGATGATCGCCAGGCCCACCATGGGCAGCAGCCAGAACGCAATGAAAAGCACCGCCGCGGGTGCGGCAAACCAGAGCCATCCCCGACGGGCCATTCAGTTGACCTCTTTGGCGTAGCGCTGCGAGAACGCGCGCTGGACCTGCGCCATCTTTGCGTAGTCCACCGTGCCGGCGCGCTCATATTCCGATGCCGGCAGGAATTTCTTCTGCGCTTCCGCGGACACGGTTTCAGGGCGCACCGGGCGCAGGAAAGCGCCCGCCCAGATCGACTGGCCCTCATCCGACAGGGTGAAATCCAGCACCTTCTTGCCGTTCTCGGCATGCGGCGCGCCGGCCACCAGACTCATCACATAAGGAACGGCGATCGTCCCCTCGGCGGGAATGACGAAATCCACATTCGCGCCATCCTTGTATTTGGCCCGGTAGGCATTGAAGTCATAGTCGATCAGGATGGGAATCTCGCCCGACAGCACCCGTGCGTAGGCTGTCTGCTTGGGCACGATGGGCCGGTTGGCCTGCAGTTTCTTGAACCAGTCCAGGGCCGGATCGAAATCGTCCAGCGTGCCGCCCAGGGCACGATTGACCGCCACAGCGCCCACATAGCCCACGAAAGCCGAGGCCGGGTCCAGATAGCCTACCAGCCCCCGATACTCAGGCTTGAGCAAGTCGGACCAGGACTTGGGCACCGGCTTGCCCTGCAGCGCATCGACATTCACCATCAGGCCCAGCGTGCCGGAATGGATGGCAAACCATTTTCCGTCAGCGTCTTTCATGCCTTCCGGAATCGCATCCCAGTGCGCGGGCTTGTAGGCCTGTACCAGCCCATCCTGGGCTGCCTGTATGCCGAAGGTCACGCCGTAATACACCACATCGGCAACAGGGTTGCCTTTCTCCGCCGCGAGCGATGCCAGGGATTGGCCGGAGTTCTTGTTGTCCCCCGGGACGGAAATGCCGGTTGCCGCCTTGATTGCCTTGAGCTGCGTTCCCCAATCGGCCCACTCGGGCGGACAGTTGTAGCAGATGGCATTCTGCGCTTGAGCTGCGGAGGCACAGAATGCCAGTGTCAGGGCTGCGCCGCGCAGCAGCGTCGTGATGTGCTGTTTCATGTTCGTTTCCTCTGGAGATGCGTGGGAAGGGGCAACCGTGCCGCCAATTCTGGACGCTATTCCTTCCTGGTTGAGTAGGTTGAAAACGTTTTCATATTAGACAACCAATATTTCGTGCTGATGACGGTAATTACCCCTAGACGGCATGGTGAAGATGTTTCCCCGCACGCGTCCCGCCCATTGCGGGCAGCAGGCAAGCCGGAGCGGGGACGGGAATCTAGGGGGGGACAGAAATCCAGGGATAGGCGGGAATCTAGGGACAAGAATCGAGAAGGTGGGAATCGGGATGGTGGGACGAGGAGGCGGGACGAGGAGGCGGGGATCGAGAGGCCGGTAAAAAAGCAAAGGGCCGGGCTCCCTTGTATGGAGCCCGGCCCTCTGTGCCGGATCGGTCGCCTGCCTGATCAAGGCTGGCAAGCTGCGGGCCGCTTGTGGCGGCGCGCAGGCAGTGGTTTTGTGCCGGGCGCGTGCCCGGATGTTCAGGCGGCCAGCGCCTCGGCCTTTTGCGTGGCGGCGTGGCGGTTCAGCGCGCTCAGGATGGCCAGGAAAGACGCCGTGACGATGTCTTCATGGATGCCGACGCCAAAACCTGTGGGCGATTCCCCGACACGCACTTCGACATAGCATGCGGCGCGCGTATCGGCGCCCGTGCCAATGGCGTGCTCGGTGTAGTCCATGATCTTGATATCGGCGTCAAGCGCATTGACGAAGGCCGAGATGGCGCCGTCGCCATGGCCTTTCACATTGCGCGTTTCGCCGTCGATCTCCAGCTCGACCTCTATCTCGAACTGTTGGCCCTTGCTGGCTTTCGGATCGCCGGTCACGCGATGGCGAACCAGCTTCCAT
>Ga0182749_1001064_pt1 | contig 22493 bp, 23 predicted proteins | sample eDN3rd37CKraftMG_FD_128875 | JGI IMG/M metagenome (GOLD analysis project Ga0182749, IMG submission 128875) | Enriched Miracle-Growth compost microbial communities from Emeryville, California, USA - eDNA 3rd pass 37_C Kraft MG (version 2) (version 2) ...
GCCTCGTTGTCATGCCCCGCGCAAGCGGGGCATCCATCATCGCTGCTGCTGTGTATTCGGGCTTGCCCCGAATACCGGATCACCCGCTTCCGCGCGTGATGGCGTCGGCAGCGTGCATCAAAGACAAAGGCGCGCACCGCGCCCGCTCATGGGCCGCGTCACGCGCCTTCTCGAACGCCCCTTGAGTTTCAGGCGGCGGATTTGACTTCGATCTTCTTGGCCTGCGCCGGCGCCGGCTTCGCCACCTTCACCGTCAGCACGCCCTTGGCGATGGACGCCTTGACGTCCTCGGCCTTGACGCCCTCGGGCAGCGCGATCGAGCGCTCGAACGAGCCGTAGCTGCGCTCGACCAGGCGATAGTTCTTGTCCTTCTCTTCCTTCTCGGCCTTCTTCTCACCGCGGATCGTCAGCACGTTGTCGACGAGATTGATCTGCACGTCCTTCTCTTCCATGCCGGGCAGCTCGGCGGTGATCTCGATCTCCTTGTCCGTCTCGGTCACGTCGGTGCTCGGCATCATCATGCCGCCGTTGCCGCCGCTGAAAGCCTGGATGCTCGGGAAGCCGCGGGTGAAGTCCTCGAACAGGCGGTCGATCTCGCGTTGCAGCGACAGGAACGGCTGCGCGACGGCGCCGCGCTCGCGGCCGACCGGAATGAGCGATGGCATTTTCATGACGGGTCTCCTTCTCGCGTGGGCACACTACAAAAACGGATTGCGTCTTCGGCGCCACCGTATTCGGCGCCGCGCTTGCGACATTGAGGCAGGTCAAGCCGTCAATGCTTCGTCGCGTCTTCCGGCGACTCGATGACCATGCCCGAGGTCGGCTCGATCCAGACCAGATGGTCCCGGATCGCCTTGACGCCGGGAATGTTCTCGGCCGCGACCTTCAACGCGTCGCGCTGGCGCTCGTCGATGATGGCGCCCCAGAGTTCCACGACGCCGTCCCGCACGACGACATTGACCATGGCCGCCGGCGCCCATTGCTGCGCCTGGATCTCGGCCAGCAGACGCTCGCGGATCTCGGCGTCGCCCTTCGGCGCCGGAGGCTCGCTGCGCGCCATGCTGACCATCGCGTGCATCAGGTTCGAGCGCGTGACGATCCCCGTCATCTTGCCGCCGCGCGTCACCGGAACGCGCTTGATGCGGCACCGTTCCATTAATTCGACCACGGCCTCGAGATCGGTGTCCTCGTCGACGCTCTGCACCTCGTCGGTCATCACCTCCGCGACCTTGGCGCCGTGCGAATGCGTGTATTCCGAGGCGATCTTGCCGGGGCCCATCAGGAACTCGAGCCAGCGCGAGCGCCGGCGCTCGGTCGCGGTTTCGCGCCGGCGCAGGAAGTCGCCTTCGGAGAGGATGCCGACCAGCGCGCCGCCGGCGTCGACCACCGGCAGGCCGCTGATGTGGTGCTGCAGCATCAGGCGCGCCGCCTGCAGGACCGTCGCGTCCGGTCCGATGGATACGACGCGGCGGGTCATGACGTCCTTGGCCTTCATGGCAAGTCTCCTTGTTCCGGAGGCAATGACAGCACTCTGCGCGGCCACGCATCTTGACGCAGGTCAAGCTTTGCCGACGACGGCGGCCCGACGAGCGCTTCGGAAAAAAAGGAGGCCCCGGCGGGGAACGCCGGGGCCAGTTTGGCCGAACTCAGATCGGGGAGAAACGACGTTCGGCGCAGTTGCGGAGGTCAACTCAGGCGTTGAGACGGCTCAGCGCGGCGCGGTTGCGCAGCACGATGCGGCGCGAGGTCGGCACGGCGATGGCGGCGCCCTTCTCGAGCTGGGTCAGCGTGCGCGACACCGTCTCGATGGTGAGGCCGAGATAATCGGCGATGTCCTGGCGCGACATCGGCAGCTCGACCTCCGAGCTCGCGGCCGAACGCTTGGCCATCTCGAGCAGGAAGCCGGCGACGCGCTCCTGCGCCGTCTTGATCAGCAGCATGATGTGGTCCTGCGCGCGCTGCAGCTCGGCCGCGGTCATGGCCCAGAGCTGGCGGGCGGCCTCGGTGTCGCGCGCGGCGAGCGCCACGACCGACGAGCGCTTGATGACGAGAACCTTGGAGTCGACGATCGCCTCGGCGGAGAAGCTGTGCTCGTCGCCGATCTCCAGGCCGAACACGTCGCCGGGCAGGTAGAAGGCGCCGATCTGGCGGCGGCCGTCGTTGAGAACCTTGTAGGTCCGCACGGTGCCGCTGATGACCTTGTAGAGGTATTCGGCCGGCTCGTTCTCGCCGTAGATCTCGGCGTTGCGACCGAAGGGCATGGGCGCGCCCATCAGTTCGATCGCGGAGTGGACACCCTTGTTGCCGACCATCGGCGCCATCGGGCGAGCCGGCTGGTGGGCGGTGGTGTTGCGTTCGATCGCCGTGTGCGTGAGCATCGCGCTGAACCTTGTTTGCGTTCGATGATGCTGGATATCGCTGGCGCGCCGCCGCCGAAATTCAGATAATGAACATAAGGGTTTCCCCGGAGGCGCTTCAGGCGGGCCGCACCGGCCGCGGGCGTCGGACAGACTGATGCCACAACCTACTGAAAAATCTGACATATTCTATTCGATCGGACGGCATTGGTGGGGCGTCTATGCGCTCGTACCACTCTTCGTCGGCGCCTCGCTGCTCGTCCGGATGCTGCTCTTTCCGCTACTGCAGGAGCAGACGGCATTCCTCTACTTCGTGCCCGCGGTGCTGCTCGCCGCCGGCATCGGCGGCGCCGGGCCCGGCTTGCTGGCCACGGTGCTGAGCCTCGTCTGCGTGTTCACGGTCTTCATCCATTCCAGCACCGTCGGCACCGTATACCTGACCAACAGCGCGGCCTTCACGCTGATCGGCATCGGCGCGGCCTGGGGCGGCGAACTGCTGCGCCGCGAGCGGCAGCGCGCAATGGCGATGACCGCCGATGCGCTGGCGCGGCAGGCGCATCTGCAGTCGATCCTCGACACGGTGCCGGAGGCGAGCATTGTCATCGACGAGCGCGGCACCATGCAGTCCTTCAGCGTCGCGGCCGAGCGGCTGTTCGGCTACACCGCGGCGGAATCGATCGGCCAGAACGTCAAGATCCTGATGCCGGCGCCCTACCGCGAGGCGCACGACGGCTATCTCGCCCGCTACATGCGCACCGGCGAGCGGCGCATCATCGGCATCGGCCGCGTCGTCGTCGGCATGCGCAAGGACGGCACGACCTTCCCGATGGAGCTCGCGGTCGGCGAGATGAATTCGGGCAACCAGCGCTTCTTCACCGGCTTCATCCGCGATCTCACCGAGCGGCAGAAGACCGAGGCGCGGCTGCAGGAGCTGCAGTCCGAGCTCGTGCACATCTCGCGGCTCACCGCGATGGGCGAGATGGCCTCGACCCTCGCGCACGAGCTCAACCAGCCGCTGTCGGCGATCTCGAACTATCTCAAGGGCTCGCGCCGCATGCTCGAGAATGCGACTGACGAGCACGCGTCGACATTGCGCGACGCGCTCGACAAGGCCGGCGACCAGGCGATGCGCGCCGGGCAGATCATCCGCCGCCTGCGCGATTTCGTCTCGCGCGGCGAGAGCGAGCGCCGCGTCGAGAGCATCACCAAGCTCGTCGAGGAGGCGAGCGCGCTCGCCCTCGTCGGCGTCAAGGACCGCGGCATCAAGGTGCGTTTCCAGTTCGACCCGTCCGTCGACCTCGTGCTCGCCGACCGCGTGCAGATCCAGCAGGTGCTGCTCAACCTGATCCGCAATTCCATGGACGCGATGGAGGAGTCGCCGAACCGGGACCTGATGATCTCGGTCGTCCCCGACGACGTCACGCATGTGCGCATCAGCGTCGCCGACACCGGCTCCGGCCTCTCGCCCGAAGTCGCCGCGCAACTCTTCCAGCCCTTCATCACCACCAAGCGTCACGGCATGGGCGTCGGCCTGTCGATCTCGCGCACCATCGTCGAGGCCCACAGCGGGCGCATCTGGGCCGAGCCCAACGGGCGAGAGGGGACCATTTTCAATTTTACGCTGACCGCGGTGAATGCGGAGGATGTCGACAATGACTGACGCCATCATCTACGTGATCGACGACGACGATGCGGTGCGCGAGTCGCTCGAATTCCTGCTCAAGACTGCCGGCATTGCCGTGCGCGGCTTCGAGACGGCGCGCGCCTTCCTCGAGGTGCTGCCGCAGGTCAGCGCCGGCTGCGTCATCACCGACGTACGCATGCCCGAGATCACCGGCATCGACCTCCTCAGGAAGGTCAAGGAGGTCAAGCCCGACCTGCCGGTGATCGTGATCACCGGCCACGGCGACATTTCGCTCGCGGTCGAGGCGATGAAGATCGGCGCCATCGACTTCCTGGAGAAGCCGTTCGACGACGACCACCTGCTCGCCTCGGTGCGCACGGCGCTCGACCGCGACGCCGATCTCGCCCAGCGCAAGGCGGAGGTCAACGAGATCCAGGACAAGCTCGCGGCGCTGTCGAACCGCGAGCGCCAGGTGCTCGAGGGCCTCGTCGCCGGCAACGCCAACAAGAACATCGCCTTCGACCTCGGCATCAGCCCGCGCACGGTCGAGATCTATCGCGCCAACCTGATGACCAAGATGGCGGCGAACAGCCTGTCCGATCTCGTCCGCATGGCGATGGTGGCCGGCATTCTGGAAGGCGGGAAGAAGTAGCTTCTTGTCCCGGGCACAATGCAGCGTGAAGCTGCTGCATTGCAGACCCGGGACCGTCAAAGACTCCGCGCTTGGTGGCCGCCCCGGATCGGCAGCGCAGCATTCCGCTTCGCTGCGTGCTGCGCAGCGGGCACGATGCCCTACTTTCTCACCCCCAGCCCGACCATGAAGCGCTGGCGGATCTGCACCGGATCGCGATCGGTGGTGCCGGTGCCGGGCTTGTCGTCGATGCGCGCGGCGATCAGCGTCGGGCCGCCGTCCTTCAGCGCCGCGGCGAACAGCCGGTCGAAGTCGTCCTCGTCGGCCGCCCAGGCGCTGTTCGCCAGACCGCAGCCGCGCGCCACCGCGACGATGTCGGCGACCGCCGCGCTCGCCGTCGGCTGGCCGCCGGTGATCTGGTACATACCGTTGTCCCACACCACCATCGTGAGGTTCTTCGGCTTCAGCATCGCCACCGTGGCAAGGCAGCCGAGCTGCATCAGCAGCGAGCCGTCGCCTTCGAGCGCGACGACGTGTCGTTGCGGCTGCGCGATGGCGACGCCGAGCGCGATCGGGATGGCGAGCCCCATGCTGCCGAGCATGTAGAAATTCTGCGGGCGCTGGCCGCTCATCCAGAGATCGAAATTGGTGTTGCCGATGCCGGCAACGACGGCCTCTTCGGCCTTGAGCTGTGCGACCGCGCGCTTCGTCAACTCGAAGCGGTTCATCACCTTGGCGTTGTGCGCGCCGGGCGCCGGTGTCTGCGTCATGGCGGGCCTCACGCGGCGAAGACCTTGCCGCCGGTCAAAAGCGGCGACAGGATGAAGGTGACCGGCGCCTGCGTGGCCACGGCCTGCTTGATCGAGCGGTCGACGATGAAAGCGAGCTCGTCGTGGCGGGTGATGGTGTGCGTCTCGATGCCGAGCGCGTCGAGCACCGGCCGCATGGTGCGGCAGACCATCGCCTGGCCGAGGTTGAACTCGCCGAGCGTGCCGCGTTCCGAGACGAAGATCACCGCCGGGATCTGCGACGGGCACACCAGCGAGGCGATGGCGTTGGGGATGGTGCCGAAGCCTGACGTCTGCATCAGCACGGCGGCGCGCATGCCGCCCATCCAGGCGCCGGTGACGATGCCGATCGCCTCCTCCTCGCGCGTGCAGGGAAAGGTGGTGAAGAAGGAGTCCTCGTGCAGCGCCTTGATCAGCGGCGTGAACACCCGGTCCGGCACGTAGGGCACCAGCCGCACGTCGTTCCTCTTCAGCGTCTCGAGCACGACCTGGTGCCAGGGCGCCGTCTGCGTTTGCGTGTCCGTCATCGATGGAGCTGTCTCGTTTCCCCGGTCCGGTGCGACCATAGCACCGGCACACCTGCTGTCAGGCATCGCCGCCGGCGACATTAGGGGCCCATCAGGCATTCGCGAAATTCATAGTGCCTATCATCGGCATTTGCCCGACAAATGCCATCGGCCCGGGGGCGCGGCGGGCTCTTTGACATCCGTCAAGGTAACGTAAGCCGTTGAACCTACTCTGATCCCCGGCCCGCCTCCCTGGTGACCCGTATGGACCTCCCCGACAATGCCCGGCCGCAGCTCAAGCTGCGGCGCATCCACCTCGATACCGGCCGCGAGAACGTCGTGGTCATGGCGCGGCGCTCGATGGCCCTGCGGCCCGACGTGTTCCGCGGCTTCAGCCGCGTCGAATTGCGCGCCGGCGAGCGCACGATGCTGGCGACGCTGCTGCTGACCGAGGACGGCCTCGTCGCCCCCGACGAAATCGGCCTGTCCGATCCGGCCTTCCGCCGCTTCGCGGCGCCGGTCGGCACGCCGATCACCGTCACCCCCGCGACGCCGCCGAACAGCCTCGACTATGTCCGCGCCAAGGTGCAGGGCCGCTCGCTCGACGAGCAGCAGATCGAGGCCATCATCGACGACATCAGCCACTACCGCTATTCCGACATGGAGATCGCCGCCTTCCTGATCTCGTCGGCGAGCTTCATGACCAGCAGCGAGCTGCTCGCTCTGTCCTCGGCAATGGCGCGGGCCGGCACGCAGCTCAAATGGGAGCGCACGCCGATCGTCGACAAGCACTGCATCGGCGGCATCCCCGGCAACCGCACCTCGATGGTGGTGGTGCCAATCGTCGCCGCCCACGGACTGACCATCCCGAAGACGTCGTCGCGCGCGATCACCTCGCCCGCCGGCACCGCCGACACGATGGAGGTGCTGGCGCGCGTCGATCTCGGCGTCGACGACATGAAGGAGGTGGTCAATGCCTGCCACGGCTGTCTGGTCTGGGGCGGCCACGTCAATCTGTCGCCGGCCGACGACATCCTGATCTCGGTCGAGCGCCCGTTGAGCCTCGACACCCGCGAGCAGATGGTCGCCTCGATCATGTCGAAGAAGATAGCCGCCGGCTCGACGCATCTCCTGATCGACCTGCCGGTCGGGCCGTCGGCGAAACTGACGACCGCGATGGATGCGATGCGGTTGCGCAAGCTCTTCGAGTTCGTCGGCGACCGTTTCGGCATCGCGGTCGAGGTCATCACCACCGACGGCCGCCAGCCGATCGGCAACGGCATCGGCCCTGTGCTCGAAGCGCAGGACGTGATGGCGGTGCTGTCGAACGATCCGGCGGCGCCGCAGGACCTGCGCGAAAAGTCGCTGCGGCTCGCGGCGCACCTGCTCGACTACGATCCGGAGCTGCGCGGCGGCAAGGGCTATGTGCGCGCACGCGAGCTGCTCGAGTCGGGCGCGGCGTTGAAGCAGATGCACAAGATCATCGACGCGCAGGGGCCGTCCCGCACCAGCACCGCGCTCGGCACGCTGACCGCCGACATGCCGGCGCCGCATGACGGCACGGTCGAGGCCATCGACTGCCTCAGGCTCAACCGGCTGGCGCGCACCGCCGGCGCGCCGATCGACAAGGGCGCCGGCATCAAGGCGTTCAAGAAGATCGGCGACACGGTCGAACAGGGCGAGCCGCTCTATCGCATCTACGCCTCCGACGATTCGCAATTCGACCTCGCGCTGTCGGGGGCCAGGGCCGATGACGGCTATGTCGTCGGCCCGCGCGTGCAGAGGCGCTCATGAGCACGGCGCTGCAATGCCTCGCGGCGGCGGCCGGCGATGCCGGCCGGCTGGCGGCGCGGCTCGGCGTGCCGGTCGAGGTCATCGACGTGCATCGCTTTCCCGACGGCGAACTGAAAGTGACGGTCGGCGCAGCGGCGGATACGACGATCCTGTATCTGCCGCTCGACCGGCCGAACGACAAGCTGATCGCGCTGCTGCTGGCGGCCGAGGCGCTCAGGCGCGGCGGCGCGCGGCAGCTCGTCCTGGTCGCGCCCTATCTCTGCTACATGCGGCAGGACACCGCGTTCCATCCCGGCGAGGCGATCAGCCAGCGGGCGATCGGCTCGCTCATCGCAGGCACGGTCGACCGCGTCGTCACGGTCGACGCGCATCTGCACCGCACACACGACATCCGCGACGTCTTCCCCGGCATCGCGGCCGAGGATCTCTCGGCCATGCCGGCGATCGCCGACCATCTGCGCGGCACGCTCGATGCCGCGACCGTCGTGGTCGGGCCGGACGGGGAATCGGCGCAATGGGTCGGTGCGCTGGCCGGCCGGCTCGGGCTCGATCACATCGTCGGCACGAAGACGCGCGCCGGCGACCGCTCGGTCTCGATCCGCTTCGACGGCAGCGAACGGCTGCGCGGCCGCCCGGCGCTGCTCGTCGACGACATTGTGTCCTCGGGCGGCACGCTGATCGCCTGCGCCAAGGCGCTCGTCGCCGCCGGCGCCGCGTCGATCGACGGCGTGGTCACGCATGCGCTGTTTCCGCCGGCGATGGTGGACGCGTTCAAGCGCGCCGGCATCCGCACGCTGCGCTCGACGAGCAGCGTGCCGCATCCGACGAACGCCATCGCGCTCGACGGCCTGCTGGCCGACGCGCTGCTGAGCGAGGTGACCCGATGAGCCTGACCGTGCGCTTCTGCGGCGCCGCCCGCACCGTCACCGGCTCCTGCCATCTGTTCGATATGGACGGCCGGCGCGTGCTCGTCGACTGCGGCATGTTCCAGGGGCAGAAGACGCTGAAGGCGCTCAACTACGGCGCCTTCCCGTTCCGTCCCGCCGACATCGACGCCGTGCTGCTGACGCACGCGCATATCGATCATTCGGGCCTGCTGCCGAAGCTGGTCAAGGACGGCTTCCGCGGCCCGATCCTGGCGACGCAGGGCACGATCGACCTCTGCTCGTTCATGCTGCCCGACTCCGGCAGCATCCAGGAATCGGAGGTGGCCGCACTCAACCGCCGCAATGCGGCGCGCGGCCGCACGCAAGTGACGCCGATCTATACCGAACGCGACGCCGTCGCCTGCCTCGACGCGTTCCGCCCGGTCGGCTACGAGCAATGGACAGCGGTACTGCCGGGCCTGCGCGCCCGCTACTGGAACGCCGGGCACCTGCTCGGCTCGGCCTCGATCGAGCTCGAATTCGCGACCGATGCGGAGCCGATCCGCGTGCTGGCCTCGGGCGATCTCGGCCCCGATGCCAAGCTGTTCGAGCCCGACCCGGAAGGACCGACCAATCTCGATTATCTCCTCTGCGAATCGACCTATGGCGACACCGACCGGCCGCCGGTGACCGAGGAGAGTCGCCGCGCACATCTCGCCGAGGAGGTGCACGCCGCCCGGAGCGCCGGCGGACCGCTGCTGATCCCGGCCTTCGCCGTCGAGCGCACACAGGAGCTGATCGTCGATCTCGTCGATCTGATGAACCGCGGGCTCATCCCGCAGGCGCCCATCTTTCTCGACTCGCCGCTCGCCATCCGCGCCACGGAAGTGTTCGAGCGCGACGCCTCCGGGCCCGCGCACCTGCTCGCCTCGCCGCATCTGCATTGCACGCAGAGCGTCGAGGACAGCAAGGCGATCGACCGGCTCGAGGGCTTCCACATCGTCATCGCGGCGAGCGGCATGTGCGATGCCGGCCGCATCCGCCATCATCTCAAGCGCTATCTATGGCAGGCCGCGACCACGGTGCTGCTCACCGGCTTCCAGGCGCAGGGCACGCTCGGCCGCTTCCTCGACGACGGGGCCAAAGCGGTGCGCATCCAGGGCGAGGAGATAACGGTCAAGGCGCGCATCCGCCGCATCGACGACTACTCGGGCCACGCCGACGGACCGGAGCTCGCACGCTGGATCGCGGCACGGCGGCCGATCCGCCGCGGCGTCTTCCTGGTGCATGGCGAAGAGCCGGCACTCGAGGGCCTGTCCGCGCGCATCGCCGAACGCAGCGTGCCGGCGGCGCAGGTGTTCATCCCGGTGCTCGACGACATCTACGAACTGACGACGCGAGCGCCGACGCCGCTCGACGTCACCGGCCGCCGCCGCCTCGCGCCGGAGGCGGTCGTACGGCTCGACTGGCACAACGACATGTCGACGCTGATCCTCGACATCAACGAGCGCATGCAGGCGGCGGCCGACGACCGCGCCCGTGGCGTCATCGTGCGGCGCCTTCGCCGCGCGCTCGAGGAGGGATAAGAGGAATAAGGCTCAGACCGCCTTGCCGAGCGCGCGGGCGACGTCATCGGCCATCGGCCCGACACGGCCCACCACCCGCTTCAGGTCGTCGGCGGACACGCCGAACTTTTCCGACCAGTAACGGCACTCGTAATCCTCCCTGACGTCGATGCGCCGGCGGTCGGCGGCGGTCTTGCTCTTGTCGTCCGACATCGTCATTGCCTTCCGGTTCAAGCCGCCGCCGGTGGCGCCTCGACATCGGTCTGCGCGCCGCAGGTGTGGCACTCGTAGCTGCGCACGTCCGACACCCCGGCGTCCGACTCGCGCCGCGTGAAGCGGATCAGCCACATCGGCTTGCCGCAGCCGGGACAGGCCGGCGCCGGCCGATCGACCAGTTCGTCCGGCGACTGCGCGCGGTCGGTATGCAGGAATGTCGCGTTCATGGCGCGGGAACGCCGCCGACGGCCTCCCTGTTCCCTGGCCTGCACGACATCGGGGTTGCGGCGCCGGGAACCGGCGGTCCCTGCGCCACGTTGGTCGGAAATCCCGCGGCGCCGCGCGCCTGCCGGCTGGAACGACGAGGAGAGGATGACCACGCTGGAGGCAGACCACGCGGACGGGCGGCGCACGGCGCTCGCCTCCCTCTTGCTGAGCGGCGCACTCTACTGGGCCGGCTTCCGCCGGCAACGGCACGAGCCGGCGGCGCGGCCCGCCGTGGCCGTGCCCCCTGAGACGACACGACCCGCCGCGGCGCCGTTTGCGGCAGCGCCGGGACGGCCGCGGTCGCTGCGCGACGTCGCCTGGCAGGTGTGGAACGGCATCGGCTGCCACCGTCTGCTCGCCATCGCCGCGGGCGTCACCTTTTACGCCCTGCTCGCGATCTTTCCGGCCATCGCCACCATCGTCACGCTCTACAGCCTGTTCGCCGACCCCGGCACGATCGCCAGCCAGCTCAACAGTCTCGCCGGCGTGCTGCCCGGCGGCGCCATCTCCGTCATCGGCGACCAGATCTCGCGCATTGCCGAAGGCGGGCGATCCTCGCTCAGCATCGCGTTCATCGTCAGCCTGCTGATCTCGCTGTGGAGCGCGAACGCGGGCATGAAGGCGATCTTCGATGCGCTGAACGTCGTCTACAATGTCGAGGAACGGCGCAGCTTCGTCCGGCTGAACTTCGTCTCGCTCGTCTTCACGCTGAGCGCCATCGTGTTCATGCTCGCGGCGATGGCGAGCGTGATCGTGGTGCCGGTCGCCCTCAATTATCTGCCGCTCGGCTCGGACGCCGCACCGCTCGTCGCCTTCGCGCGCTGGCCGTTGATGTTCCTCGTCGTCGTGCTGGCGTTGTCGCTCGTCTACCGCTTCGGCCCCGATCGCGACCGCGCGCAATGGCGCTGGATCACCTGGGGCAGCGCCTTCGCCTCGGTCGCCTGGCTCGTCGCCTCGCTGCTGTTCTCGTGGTATGCGGCGAACTTCGGCAGCTACAACAAGACCTACGGCTCGCTCGGCGCCGCGATCGGCTTCATGACCTGGATGTGGCTCTCGACCATCGTCATCCTGATCGGCGCCGAGATCGACGCGGCGCTGGAGCGCCGCGACCGCGGCTCCGCGCACTAGAGCTCGGACACTCCCGAGGCGGCGGCGAGCCGCGATTGCGCATTGAGCCGGATCGGCGCGTTGATGGCACCGAAGCCCTTGTAGTTCGTGCGCTGCACGAGCTCGATGAAGAAGAGATCCTTGAAGCTGCGGGTGTAGGCCTGCAGGTATTCGCCGTCGCCGTCGCGGTCGTACAGGATGTTGTTGTCCTTGAGCACCTTGAGCCGCTCCGGCGGGAGGTCGACCCGCGCCTCGAGGTCGTCGTAGTAGTTCTCGGGGATCGGCAGCACCTCGACGCCGTTCGCCCGCAGCCGGGCCGCGGTCGCAACGATGTCATCGGTGGCGAACGCCAGGTGCTGCACGCCGGAGCCGAAATACTCGTTGAGGAAGCGCGAGGACTGCGTGCGCGCGCTCTGCGAGGCGTTCATGGTGATGCGCAGCGCGCCGTCGACGGTCTGCACTACCTGGCTGCGCACGATGCCGCCGGGATCGGTGATGTCGACCTGCGGCGTCTTCACGACCTCGAACAGCGACGTGTAGAACAGCAGCCAGGAGAGAATCTCCTCGTAGTGCATCGACTGCGAGATGTGGTCGACCACCGTGAGGCCGGCCTCCGGCGCCGCCGGCGCGACCGGGTCGAATTCGATGTCCCAGACGTGGCCGAGGGTGCTGGTCTCGTCGAGGAAATACAGAAGGCTGCCGCCCATTCCGCGGACGGCGGGAATGTCGAGCTCGCCGGGCCGCACCTTCTGATGGAACGGGGTGTCGCACAGCTTCTGCGCCCGCTCGAGCGCCGCCGCGGCGCTCGGTACCTTCAGCCCGATGGCGCAGACGCTCGGCCCATGCATGATGTAGTGCGAATGGGCGAAGCCTTCCTTCTCGCGGTTGATGACGAGATTGATGTCGCCTTGCGACCAGCGCTCCACGGCCTTCGATTTGTGCCGGCCGACGAGGCGGAAGCCGAGGCCGGCGAAGAATTGTGCGAGCTCCGCGGCAGAGCGGTCGTCGACGGAGAACTCGATGAAGGCGACGCCGAGGCATTGCGAGCGCGGCGGCATCGCCGGGATCGCCAGCTTGGCCGCCTCCGGCGAGCCGCGCAGCTGGTCCATCAGGTAAACGAGCGAACGCTGACCGTCGACCGCCACCTCGCGCGGCGAGCCGGCGCGGAACTGGTCGTTGAAGATCTCCAGCGAGAACTCGCCATCGTAGCCGGTCAGCAGCACCGCTTCCATGAAGTCGCGCAGCGGCATGTCTCCCTGGCCGGGGAAGCAACGGAAATGCCGGCTCCAGGACAGTGCATCCATATCGAGCCACGGCGCATCGGCGAGATGGATGAGGAAGATGCGGTCCCCGGGAATGGACTGCAGCGGCTTCAAATCGAGCCGGCGCGCGAAGGTGTGGAAGCTGTCGACGACAAGGCCGACGGCCGGATGATCGGCGCGGCGCACCACTTCCCAGGCGTCGCGGTAGTCGTTGACGTGCCGGCCCCAGGCGAGCGCCTCGAAACCGACGCGCAGGCCGCGTTTGGCCGCGCGTTCGCCGAGCTCGCGGAAGTCGGCGGCGGCGCGGTCGATGCCGCCGAGCGAATCGGGCGAGACGTTGCTGCAGACCAGCAGGAAATCGCAGCCGATCTCTTGCATCACGTCGAACTTGCGCTCGGCGCGGTCGAAGGTGCGTGCCCGCTGCGGCCCGGCGGTGCCCTCGAAGTCTCGGAACGGCTGGAACGTGCTGACCTTGAGGCCGAGATCGGCGATCTGGCGCGCGACGTCGGCCGGCGTGCCGGAATAGGAGAGCAGATCGCTCTCGAAGATCTCGACGCCGCGGAAGCCGGCGGCGGCGATCGCTTCCAGCTTCTCGTCGAGGCTGCCGCTGAGGCAGACCGTAGCGATGGAGGTTTTCATCGACCTGATCCTCCCTGTCGTCGTTTCAGCCCTGCAACGCGAGGGCCGCATCGCGCGCCGTGAGCGCGCGCAGGAACGTTCGGTGCATGCGCTCGACGTCCGGCGTCACGCCGGAGAAGAGGCGGAACGCCTCCACCGCCTGATAGACGCACATGCCGCCGCCGGTGAGCACGCGGGCGCCGCGCGCGGCTGCCGCCTTGATGAAGGCGGTCTCGAGCGGCGTATAGATGACATCGGCGGCCCATTGATCGGGCCCGAGCGCCTCGACCGGCACCGGATTGCCGGGCATGCCGAGCATCCCGACCGGCGTGGCGTTGACGACGCCGTCGGCAGCGGCGACGTCACGGACGAGGTCGTCGACCGGACGGCAGCGGACGTCGCCGAAATACCTGCGCAGGTCGGCGACCAACGAATTCATCTGCGCGTCATTACGGTCGTAGATCGCGAGATCGGCGACGCCGAGATCCATCAGCGCGAAGCCGACCGCCCGCCCGGCGCCGCCGGCGCCGACCAGCACCGCGCTGGCGCCTTCGGCGCTCGCACGCCCGAGATTGCTCTCGAAGTTGCGGCGGAAGCCGATGCGGTCGGTGTTGTAGCCCTTGGTGCGGCCATCCGGCGCGATGGTGACGCAGTTGAGCGCGCCGATCTGCGCCGCCTCCGGATCGAGCTCGTCGAGCAGACCGAGCACGTCCTGCTTGAACGGGAAGGTGACATTGGTCCCGGCGAAGCCCGCGGTCTTCGCTGCATCGAGCAATTGCGCCAGGCTGCGGCCGCGCAGGATCTCGACGTCCATGAGATGATAATAGCCGTCGATGCCGGCGGCGGCGAAGGCGTCCGCGTGCAGCGCCGGCGACAGCGACTTCATGATGTTCGCGCCGATCAGGCCGACGAGTATCCTGCGCGCGCTCATACGTTCCCCACCGGCTCCAGACCGCCGCCGAGGAACAGTTGCGCGATGCGTGCATCGGCGAGGATCGCCGGGGCGGTGTCCTCGATGCGCGTCTGCCCCTGCTCCAGCACCAGGCCGTAATCGGACATCTGCAGCGCCTGCTTGGCGTTCTGCTCGATGAGCAGAACGCTCACACCCTTGTCGCGCAATCCCTTGAGGATGTCGAACACCTCCTGCACCATCAGCGGCGACAGGCCGATCGACGGCTCGTCGATGAGCAGGAGCTTGGGATCGAGCAACAGGCTGCGCGCAACCTCGAGGATCTTCTGCTGCCCGCCGGACAGCGTCGAGGCCTGCGCCCGCGCCTTCTCCTGCAGCATCGGGAAGCGCTTCATGATGGCCGCGACCCGATCGGGCACGCTCGCCTGATCCTTCAGCGCCACGGCGCCGAGCTCGAGATTATGCGCAACGCTCAACTCGGGGAAGATGTTGCGGCCTTGCGGCACGTAGGCCACGCCGGCATCGAGGATGGCGCGCGGCTCGAGATTGGTGGTATCGCGGCCGTCGACGGTGATGGCGCCGGAGCGCACCGGCAACAGGCCGAACACGGTCTTGAACAGGGTCGACTTGCCCGCGCCGTTCGGGCCGATCACCGTGGTGATGGCGCCGCGCCGCACGCGCGCGGTCGTGCCGTTCAGAATGGTCATCTTGCCGTAGCCGGCGACGACGCCATCGAGGATGAGGATCGGCTCGCTCACGTGTCGTTGTCCGTTCAGTGCCCGAGATAGGCCTCGATGACGACGGGGTCCTTGCGAATCTCCTGCGGAGGGCCCTCGGCGATGATGCGACCCTCCGCCAGCACCAGCACGCGGGTGCACAGGGCCATGACGAATTCCATTTGGTGCTCGATGACCACGAAGGTCGCCTTGCGCTCCGAATGATAGGCCTGCAGCCGCTCGCGCAGATTGGCGAGCATTGTCAGGTTGACGCCGCCGGCCGGCTCGTCGAGCAGAACGAGGCGCGGCCCGGCCATGAAGGCCATCGCGGCGTCGAGCAGCTTCTGCTGGCCGTAGCTCAGCGACCCCGCCGGCTCGTCGGCGACGTGCGCGAGGCGGAAGAAGTCGATCATCTGCGCGGCGGCATCGCCGAGGCCGGCATCGGCGGCGCCGAACAGGCGCGAGGCCATCGTGCCCTGGTGCTCCTGGCCGGCGAGGATGAGATTGTCGCGCACCGAGAGCTGCGGGAACACCTGCAGGAGCTGGAAGGTGCGGCTGACGCCAAGGCGGTTGAGATCGCAGGGGCGCATGCCGGTCGTCGGCTTGCCGTCGATGCGCACCTCGCCTTCGGTCGGCGTGAGCTGGCCGAGCACGCAGTTGAACAAGGTCGATTTGCCGGAGCCGTTGGGGCCGATGATGCCGAGGATCTCGCCCTCGCGCACCTCGAAGGAGACACCGGCGACGGCGGTGATGCCGCCGAACGACTTGCGCAGATTGGAGACTTCGAGAACCGGCGTCATGGCCGCGTCCTATCCGTCTGCAGCGCGGGTGCGGCCGCCGGCGGCGCGCGCTTCGTGCGCAGCGCCCTTGCCGCGCGCTCGACGAGCCCGAACAGGCCGGTCGGGCAGACCACCATCATTGCCATGATCGCCGCCGCATAGACGATGAGATAATAGCCCTCCGTCACGCGCAGCCATTCCGGCAGCAGGACGGCAATGAGTGCGCCGAGGAACGGCCCGAAGAAATAGCCGCTGCCGCCGACGATCACCATCAGCAGGAGATTGAACGACATGGCGAGCGCGAAGGAATTCGGCTCGATGAACTGCACCAGCGGCGCGTAGAGCGCGCCGGCGATGCCGCCGAGGCTCGAGCCGATGGCGAAGGCCATCAGCGTGTAGCGGCGGGTGTCGAGGCCGAGCGAGAGCGCGCGGATCGGGTTCTCGCGCAGCGCCACGAAGGCGCGGCCCCAGGGCGAGCGGATCATCCACCACAGGCCGGCGGCGACCAGGGTCATCATGCCGAAGCAGAAATAATAGAAGGCGAGCGGCTTCGCCGTCGACCAGCCGAGCAGGACCGGCCGCATGATGCCGGAGATGCCGTAGATGCCGTGGGTGAGCCATTCCTCGTTGCGCAGCACGAGGAAGATGAGCGTGTTGAAGGCGAGCGTGACGAAGGCGAGATAATGGTGCTGCACGCGCAGCGCCGGATAGCCGAGCCCCCAGCCGACGGCGAAGCACACGATCGCCGCCGCGACGAAGGCGATCGGAAACGGCCAGCCCGCCTGCAGCAAGAGCGACACCGTGTAGGCGCCGATGCCGACGAAGGCGCCCTGCGCCAGCGACACCTGCCCGGCATAGCCGAGCGTCAAATTGAGGCCGAGCGCGGCGATCGACAGCACCGCCCACATCGAGATCAGGTAGATGCCGTAACCCTTGAGGAAATGCGGCAGCACGAGCGCCGCCACCACGGCAGCCGCGAGCGCGATGGCGCCGATCCGGCTCATACCGTGCGCTCCTCGGCCCGGCCGAGCAGGCCCTGCGGCCGCCACAGGATCACGACGATCAGGATGATCAGCGGGAAGGCGGCGCGATACTGCGAGGAGATGTAGGCGGCCGACAGGTTGTCGAGCACACCGAGGATGACACCGCCGAGGATGGCGCCGCGCACCTGGTTGAAGCCGCCGATGATGGCGGCGAGGAAGGCGGCCATGCCGAGCACTTCGCCGTTGGTGAACTTGGCGAGGTAGATCGGGCTGATGAGGATCGAGGCGATGGCCACCAGCACGCCGTTGATCAGGAAGGTGTAGAGCACCATGCGCGCGACCGGCACGCCGAGGATGCGCGCGAGGGTCGGGTTCTGCGCGGTCGCCTGCATCATGCGGCCGAGCCGCGTGTTGTTCAGCAGGAGATGCAGCGCGACGACCGTGGCGATGGCGACGGCGAGCACGGTGATGCTCTGCACGGAGATCACCGCGCCGAGGAAGTGCAGGTCGATCGGCGGCACCAGCGCCGGGAACGGCTGCGCTTGCGAGCTGTAGAAGTCCTTGGCGCTTTCCTTCAGGAACAGCGACAGCGCGATGGTCGAGATCACCAGCGGCAGCACGCCGTGCTTGAGCATCGGATCGACGATCAGGTATTTGAATATGAAGCCGAGGATGAGAACCGACAGCGCAATCGCGATCAGCGCCGCCAGCCAGAACGGCGCGCCGAAATTCATCGCGCCGAGCACGAAGAAGGCCGGCAGCATGACGAACTCGCCCTGGGCGAAGTTGATCGTCTGCGAGGTCTGCCAGAGCAGGGTGAAGCCGACGGCGATGAGCGCGTAGATCGCGCCGGTCGCCAGTCCGGACACCAGGAGCTGAATGAACGAAGCCATCGTGAGCCCGTCTTGAAGTCCGCCCGGCGGCGATGCCGGGCGGACGTTTTGCGAAACGTGCGGACGGCTACTTGATGCCGAGCTTCGGCAGCACGCCAACGATCTTCTGCTTGCCGTCGACCACCTGGCCGAGGAAGCTTTCACGATCGATGTCGCCGTTCTGGTCCCAGGTCGCTTCCATCAGGATGCCGGGCTCGTCCTTCGGCGTGATCGTGATGCCGTGCGCGGCCTTGGCGAAGGCCTTGCTGTCGAACTTGCCGATCTTCTCGGTCACGTGCTTGACGAAGTAGACCGCGGTGTAGCCCTTGATGCCGTTGTGGTCGCAGACATAGTTGAAGCGCTTCTGGAATTTGGCACCGAACTCCTGCACCGCCGGGATCGGCGCGTCGACGCTCAGGCCGACATGGCCCTTGACGCCTTCGGCGGCACCGCCGGCGAGGTCGATCACCTTCTGGCCGAGCAGCGTGGTCTCGCCGATCAGCGGCGCCTTGATGCCCTGCTTCTTGGCTTCGCGCAGGAAGCGCGCGCTCTCTTCCTCGTTGGTGTAGACGAAGATCGCGTCGGCATTGGCGCCCTTGAGCTTGACGACGTCGGCGGAGAAGTCGGTCTGGCCGGACTCGGTCGAGATGTCGGCGACGACCTTGATGTTGCGCGCGTTCATCTCCTTGACGAAGTTATCGCGGCCGCCCTTGCCGAAGTCGTTGTTCACCCACAGCACCGCGACGGTCTTGGCCTTGACGCCGTCACGGATGTAGTTGGCGATTTTCGGCATGCTGAACTGCTGGCCGAATGAGGTGCGGAAGACGTAAGGGTCGCCCTTCTGCGTGATCGCGGCCGCCTCGCCGCCGACGATTTCCGGCACCTCGGCCGCCTGCGTCAGCAGCATGTCGACGAGCACGGAGCCGGAGAACACCGGGCCGAAGACGATATAGGGATTGTTGTCGAGCACCTTCTGCATCTGCCCGCGCGAGATGCCGGCGTCGCTCTGGGTGTCGAGAATGGGCGTGTTGATCTTGTGTCCGAGAATGCCGCCCTTGGCGTTGATCTCCTCGATCGCCAGCAGCATGCCGTCGCGGAAATTGGTGCCGGACACCGCGCCCGCGCCGGACAATTCGAGCAGCGCCGGCATATAGACGGTCTTGTCCTGTGCATGACCCGGCGTGGCGAGACCGACCGCGGTCGCCATGGCGAGCGAGCACAATCCTAATCGAAGCATCAGGGGTTTCCTCCTCTTCATGATACGGTCCGGTTGACGATCCGGACTTCGTTCAGGCTCCTCCGCCCGTCGCGGATGAGAATACCAGCGGGACCATGCAGAGGCGCTCTCGCGCCGTCAATAACCAAAACGAATGTATGACGTAACATTTGGTTATCTTCGGCGCGCCACCCGTGGCGCGGCAGCGTTGCTCCGCGCCGGCGCTCCCGCCGCCACCGCCTCCATGCGGCTGCGCAACGCCTTGGCGAAGGCCTGGGCGTAGCTCGACAGCGCCGCATCCCTGCGATGCACGAGATAGGTCTGGAACGGCGTCGGCTCGACGATGTCGAGCGCGCGCAGCTTCGGCCAGTAATCGGCGGCGAGCGTGAACTCGTCGATGATCGAGACGCCGAGGCCCGACGACACCAGCGCGCAGACCGTCGTGCCGAAGCGGGCGCGGATCGTCACGTCATAATGCAGCCCGGCATGCGCGAAGACCTCGGTGACGATGCGGCCGTAAGGGTCGTTCGGATCGACGCCGATCAGCGGATGGGCGACGATGTCGCGCGCCGACACCCGCGACTGCCGCGTCAACGGATGCCCCTCCGGCACGATGCACTTGAGCCGCCCCCGCGCCAGCGGCTCGAAGGTCAGGAGCGGATGCTCAAATCTCGAGCTCAGCGCCACAAGCTCTCCCTTGCCGAGCAGCAGATAGTCGATCGCGTCCTCGATTTTCAGGATGTCGACATCGATCAACAGGCTCGGAAACGTTTTGCGCACCACCGCGATTGCGTCCGGCACCATAACGGTGGCGATGCTCGGCACCGAGCCGATCTTGAGCGCGGCGCTGGCGCCGCGCTTGATGCGCGAGATGACGAACTGAAGATCCTCGACCTTGTCGTAGACGCCATTGATCTGGCTGAAAATGGCGTTGGCTTCCATGGTCGGGCTGTAGCGGCCGCCCTTGCGGCTGAACAGCTTGACGCCGACCGACATCTCGGCGTGCTTCATCGCGCGGCTGACGCCCGGCGAGGAGACGTTGAGCAGCCGCGCGGCGCCGCCGACCGTGCCGGTGACCATGATGGCGCGGATGATCTCGATCTGGCGCAGCGTCAACATCTGAGTTGATCTGATTCGATCTGATTTGCCGAAGGCCGCTTGCTTTCGCTGGCGGCACGGTATCAGGTCTTTGCGGACGGGCCAGCCCTCGCGTGTTTTGCATTGCAGTGGGCGTCTGGCCGAGGCGACGACAACGGGAAAGAGCATGTTCGAGACTTACGGCGGCGCCACGCGGGTGTACCCGATCCTCGGCGACCCGATCGCCCAGGCGAAATCGCCGGGCGGGCTGACCCGCGCCTTCCGCCGCGCCGGGCACGACGCCATTGTCGTGCCGCTGCAGGTCAAGCCTGCGCACATCGCGGCGTTTCTGCGCATGCTCGACGACGTCGCCAATGTCGACGGCGTCATCGCTACTGTGCCGCATAAATTCGCCGCCCTCGCCCACGCGGCGACCGCCTCGGACCGCGCCCGCCTGCTCGGCTCCGCCAACATCCTGCGCCGGCGTCGGCAGGGCGGCTGGCATGCCGACATGATCGACGGGCTGAGCCTGGTGCAGGCGATGACCAAGGCGGGCGGCGTCATCGAGGGGCGCCGGGCCTTACTCATCGGCGCCGGCGGCGCCGGCTGCGCCATCGGGCTCGAACTGTTGAACGCCGGCGCGACGACGCTGGCGATCCACGACGCCGACAGCGGCCGCCGCGACCGCCTGGTGACGCTGTTGGGCGCCGTGCATGCCGGCCGGGTGTCGGCCGGTTCGGCCGACCCGGCCGACGCCGACATCGTCGTCAACGCCACGCCCTCGGGCATGCGCGACGGCGACACGCCGCCGGTCCTGTTCGACCGGCTGGCGCCGCACATGTTCGTCGGCGACGCCATCACCGCGCCGGAGATGACGCCGCTGCTGCGCGCGGCGCGCGAGCGCGGTTGCGGCATCCAGACCGGCGTCGCCATGTTCGAGGCGAGCGTGCAATTGATGTTCGACTTCTTCACCGAAGCGCCCGCCGCCTGACCGCGCCGGCACAAACCGTCAGTTGTACGCAACAGCTACTCGCGCACCGATAGCCGTTTCGCGCCGCCGCAGCCGAGAAAAGCAACCGTGGCGCGCTGGCCGCACGGCATCGTTCGGCTATTGTCGCGCAGGAGCGATCTCCCGGCGCGGAGACGCTCTGGCCCACCCTTGCTTCATCAGGACACGACGTTCACACGCACGATCGGCGCGACGCGGTTCGCCGCGCCGATCCCGACAGCGGTCTCCTCACCATGCTTCACGCCATCATCCTCATTTGCACACTCGGGCAGCCCTGCACGCCCGACTCCGCGCTCGACCTCATCCGCACGCCGGTGATGAGCGCCCTGCCTGCGATCTGCTTCATGCAGGGGCAGGCCTATCTGGCGCAGACCGAAATCGGCCGCTCGCTCGACGCGAACCATCAGGTCATGATTTCCTGCCAGCGCGCCAAGTAGGCGCCTTATCGCGCGCGGCCGCCACGGAACCGACCGCGGCAGCGCGCGCCGGCCGCCAGCGCGGGCGTCGCCCGCTCTGTTCACAAAGCCGCCCCCCAAGCCTATTGTGCCAGCGCGCACGGCGCGTCTCGTGCGCGTGGAGAGTGTGCGATGGCGGAGCGGTCATTTGCCAGGGAAGTCTGCGACCTCGAGCTCGGCGAAGGCCGGGAGTTCCGAGGCGAAGGCATCCTGGCGCTGACCAAGGCGCTGCTGCAGTCGGGAGTCGGCTATGTCGGCGGCTATCAGGGCGCGCCAATCTCGCACCTGATGGACGTGCTGTCCGACGCGCAGGACCTGCTCGGCAAGCTCGGCGTCCAGTTCTCCGCCTCGGCCTCGGAAGCGGCCGCCGCGGCCTCGCTGTCGGCCTCGATGATGTATCCGATCCGCGGCGCCGTGACGTTCAAATCGACCGTCGGCACCAACGTCGCCTCCGATGCGCTGGCCAATCTCGCCTCGAGCGGCGTCACCGGCGGCGCGCTGATCATCGTCGGCGAGGATTATGGCGAAGGCTCCTCGATCATGCAGGAGCGCTCGCATGCCTTCGCGATGAAATCGCAGATCTGGCTGCTCGATCCCCGCCCCGATCTGCCGTCGATCGTCAAATCGGTCGAGGACGGCTTCCAGTTGTCGGAGGCCTCGAACACGCCGGTGATGCTGGAGCTGCGCATCCGCTCCTGCCACGTGCACGGCTCGTTCATCGCCAGGGACAACAAGCGCCCGCCTTTCACGCTCGCGCAGGCGCTCGAACAGCCGGTGCGCGACGTCAACAAGATCGTGCTGCCGCCCGCCTCCTACTTGCAGGAGAAGGAGAAGATCGAGAAGCGCTGGCCGGCGGCCGTCGCCTTCATCAAGGA
>Ga0182749_1001065_pt1 | contig 22447 bp, 18 predicted proteins | sample eDN3rd37CKraftMG_FD_128875 | JGI IMG/M metagenome (GOLD analysis project Ga0182749, IMG submission 128875) | Enriched Miracle-Growth compost microbial communities from Emeryville, California, USA - eDNA 3rd pass 37_C Kraft MG (version 2) (version 2) ...
GACGTGCTCGACACATGGTTCTCGTCGGCACTGTGGCCATTCTCGACGCTCGGCTGGCCGGACGAAACGCCGGAGCTCGATCGCTATTATCCGACCAGCGTGCTCGTCACTGGCTTTGATATCATCTTCTTCTGGGTCGCCCGGATGATGATGATGGGCCTGCACTTCATGAACGAAGTGCCCTTCAAGGACGTCTACATCCACGCCCTCGTTCGCGACGAGAAGGGGCAGAAGATGTCGAAGTCGAAGGGCAACGTCATGGACCCGCTCGTTCTGATCGACGAGTTCGGCGCCGACGCGTTGCGCTTCACGCTCGCCGCGATGGCGGCGCAGGGCCGCGACATTAAGCTCGCGAAGTCGCGCGTCGAGGGCTACCGCAACTTTGCGACCAAGCTCTGGAATGCTTCGCGCTTCTCTGAGATGAACGAGTGCGTGCGGCAGCGGAATTTCGATCCAAAATCGGCGACGCAGACATTCAGCAAGTGGATCATCGGCGAAACTGAGTTGACCGCCAAGGCCGTCACTGGGGCGCTCGAAGCGTACAAATTCAATGAAGCGGCCGCGGCGATCTATGAATTCGTCTGGGGCCAATTCTGCGACTGGTATCTCGAATTGATCAAGCCTGTCCTTGCCGGTGACGACGAGGATGCAAAGGCCGAAACGCGCGCGGTGACGGCGTGGACGCTCGATCAGATTCTGAAACTGCTGCACCCGTTCATGCCGTTCATTACGGAAGAACTTTGGGATCACATGGTCGAGCATGGCGTCAAGCGTGACGACCTGCTTGCGCTCAGTCAGTGGCCGTCGCTCGATGGCCTTGTCGAGCGCGAGTCGGTCGACGAGGTGAATTGGCTCGTCGCTCTCGTTTCCGAGATCCGCTCGGTTCGGACGGAGATGAGTGTTCCGGCGAGCGCCAAGGTGCCGCTCGTCATCGTCGGCGCCGATGACGTCACGCGCGAGCGGGTTCGCCGTAACGACGAAACGCTGCGGCGTCTGGCGCGCGTCGATGAAATCGAGTTTGAGGATACCGCTCCCAAAGGCGCGGCGTTGATCGTTGCCGGGGACACGACCGCTGCGCTGCCGCTCGCCGGCATCATCGACATGGCTGCTGAGAAGCGGCGGCTTGCGAAGGAAATCGAGAAGGCAGACGGCGATCTCAAGAAGATGGATGCGAAGCTTTCGAATCCGCAATTCATGGAGCGCGCGAAAGAAGAAGCCATCGAGGAAGCGAAGGAGCGCAAGGCCGAGCTTGAGGCCGAAATCCAGCGCTTTTCCGCGGCGCTTCGTCGGCTGGAGGATGCCGCTTAGGTGCTTCGGCCACCTTCTCCCTTTTGAGAAAAGGATCAGAATTACGCGAGGCCGAAAGCGCGGCGAGCGCGATTTCCAGCTTCACTTTTCTGCCTCGTCTTTCGGTTCGATCGTCGTCGTGCAGATTGATTTCAGCGCCTGCCAGGAGGCCGCGTCGAGCGCGGGCACTGCAGGATAATCCGGTTGCTGGAGCGCGAGCTTTGCACGTTCGACAGCGGGCGGGTGCGTGCGCAGCCAATTGAAGGCTGGGGAATTTGCGGCTCCGGGATTTTCCGCTTCCTTCTTCGTCACGCGGGTGAAGAAATTTGCGAGACCCATTGGAGAGATGGCGGCTCCTTTGAGCAATTCGTAAGCGTGGCGGTCGGCCTCGCGCTCGGCGTCGCGTGAATAACCGAGCTGGGCCAGCATCACGCCGGCATTCGCGAGGCTACCCCCGGCGCCTCCGCCCAAGATGATCTGCACTGCGGCGGCAAGGCCGATGCTGCGAAGCACGGCGGTTTCGGGATGCATCTCGATGCCGTGACCCATTTCATGCGCGAGGACGCCGGCGATCTCTTCTGGTGTTTCGGCTGTGTCGATCAGTCCCTTGGTCAGCACGATCTGGCTGCCCGGAACGGCAAAGGCATTCATCAGCGACCAATCGTAGACGCGGACGTTGAAAGGTGTGGTGACGGGAGCGGCTTTCGATAGGCGCTCGGTTAGGCGCGCAAGTGCGACAAGGCCGGCTGGATCGGCGCACTGCTTGTGGCCCTCGGTCATCGACTCGCGCGCGGCGTCGCCGAGGCGTTGCCGCCAGGTTTCGGGAAGGCTCCCGGCGATCGATTTGATAGGGCTCCAGCCAGCGGCAAAGCTTGCGACGATCATGGCTATGAGGATCGCCGCTATGATCAACCCCCACAGCCAGCGTCGTTTCGCAAGAGCGCGGGCAGAAAGATGTGGAGCGCGATCTTTGAGGTTCGCTGCAAAGTCGCGGCCTTGGACAAAGAGAGATGCGCCGGGTTCGTCGAGCGAGGACAAGAGCACATCGATCGCATTGGGCCGGATGGGCTCTGAAGTCTTGAGTCCGGCGTAGTTCCAGACGCGCCTCGGCTCGCCGGGGCCTATATCGATTTCAACTCCGATCGGGCCGAGCGACGCGGTTCCGTCAATCGGAGCGGCTGACCGGCTGGGCGTAAAGCGGCAGTAACTGCCGCTGGGATCGGAGTTCGTCATGGAGTCTGGCGACATCGGGGGCGGCATCGGAACGGATACGGTCGCTGGAAGATAATGCTGTATGCGCGGACAGCCTCCCACCAATGTAAGCGCATGGGAAATAGAAACGAATGTCTTTCCCGCGCCCCACTCGGGCCCTGCTGATGACGCACTCAGGGGTATACTCAAGGTGATATGGACGTTTCGGAGAGTTACCATCGGGCGCACACGAAAGTGCGAGCCTCAACCGCGCCGTTTACCATCCGGATCGACTTCACGCGGGATTGTTGCCGTTAAGCAACTTTTCGAGGTGCCCGCGCCACTTTCGAGCCACAAAGACCGCGCACGTGCTGAGGTCCGGTCCGGGAAGCTGGATGCCCTTTCTACACGAAAGAGCACTTCTTTCCGGGTCCGGCGACTGGCATCCCCGCAATACCGCTTGAACCCGTAGCGATGAAAGCAACAGGGGGAGCCGAAGAGGAAACGAATGGACGCGAAGACGTTCGACAAATCCAAGCTTCCGAGCCGCCACGTTACCGAAGGACCGTCGCGCGCGCCGCATCGATCCTATTATTACGCGATGGGACTCGACGAAGAAGACATCAACCGTCCGTTCGTCGGCGTCGCGTCGTGCTGGAATGAAGCTGCCCCCTGCAACATTTCCCTGATGCGCCAGGCGCAGTCGGCGAAGACCGGGGTCAAAGAGGGAGGCGGAACGCCGCGCGAGTTCTGCACCATCACCGTCACCGACGGCATCGCGATGGGACACCAGGGCATGAAGTCGAGTCTCGTATCGCGCGAGGTGATTGCCGATTCGATCGAGCTGACGATGCGCGGCCATTCGTATGATGCGCTCGTTGGCATCGCGGGCTGCGACAAGAGTTTGCCGGGCATGATGATGGCGATGCTGCGCCTCAATGTGCCGAGCGTATTCATGTACGGCGGGTCGATCCTGCCGGGTCGGTTCAAGGGCCACGACGTGACCGTCGTCGATGTGTTTGAAGGCGTCGGCATGCACTCGGCGGGCAAAATGTCCGACGAGGAATTGCATGAGCTTGAATGTGTCGCGTGTCCGTCGGCGGGATCGTGCGGCGGGCAATTCACCGCCAACACAATGGCCTGCGTTTCCGAAGCGATCGGCTTGGCGTTGCCGGGCTCGGCCGGGGCACCGGCTCCTTTCGAAAGCCGGGACGCTTACGCGCTTGAAAGCGGCAAGACCGTGATGCGCCTCATCGCCGACGGCATACGGCCGCGCGATATCTGCACGCGAAAGGCTTTCGAGAATGCCGCTGTCGTCGTCGCCGCGACGGGCGGATCGACGAATGGGGCTTTGCATCTGCCGGCCATGGCGAACGAGGTCGGCATCGACTTCGATCTGTTCGACGTCGCCGAGATCTTCAAGAGAACACCCTACATCGCCGACCTGAAGCCCGGCGGCAAATACGTTGCCAAGGACGTTTTCGACATCGGCGGCGTACCGCAAATTCTGAAGGCGCTGCTGGAAGGCGGCATCCTGCATGGCGATTGCCTGACTGTGACCGGAAAGACGCTCGCGCAGAATCTCGAGACCGTAAATTTCAACCGCGATCAGAAAGTCGTATTTCCGGTTTCCAATCCGCTCTCGTCGACGGGCGGCGTGGTTGGGCTCAAGGGCTCGCTTGCGCCCGATGGCGCGATCGTCAAGGTCGCGGGCCTCAAGACGCTGAAATTCCGCGGCACGGCGCGGTGCTTCGACTGCGAGGAAGACGCTTTCCGCGCCGTCGAAGACAGGGACTACAAGGACGGCGACGTCATCGTCATTCGCTACGAGGGGCCGAAGGGCGGTCCCGGTATGCGGGAAATGCTTTCGACGACGGCGGCGCTCTACGGCCAAGGGTCTGGCGATAAAGTTGCGCTCATCACCGATGGGCGGTTTTCGGGCGGCACGCGCGGACTTTGCATCGGCCATGTCGGGCCGGAGGCCGCAGTCGGCGGGCCGATCGGTCTTCTCAAGGATGGCGACATCATCGTGATCGATACGGAGGAGGGAACGCTCGACGTTGAGGTTGAGGCAGAGGAACTGGAACGACGGCGCAAGACGTGGAAGGCGCCGGCGAACATGTATCAGTCAGGGGCACTGAGAAAGTTTGCAGACCAAGTGGGACCGGCCAGGTACGGCGCCGTTACTCATGCGGGCGGAAAGGCGGAAGTGCACTGTTATGCGGACATTTAAATTTGCCGTCGCGGGATGTGTTGCGGTCTTTTTCTCCTCACTCGGGTGCGCAGTTGCGGGAGAGGTGACGTTCCGGTCTTCCGACGATGCCATGAAGCAAGGAATTTCGGCCTACAACGGCGGCTATTACGAGCTGGCGTTGCCGGCGCTCAAGGCGCTGGAGGCAAGCAGGCCGCACATAGCGCGCTTTTACGAGGCGCGCATTTATGCTGATAACGATGGCGCCTATACCGATCACGCCAAGGCCTTCTGGCTCTACAAAGAGCTTGCCGACGAGATGAAGGATGTCGATCCCGACGATGATGAACTGGCGCCGATCGCTGCAAAATCATTGACGGCCATGTCGATGTATCTGCGGTCCGGTATCAGCGAAGCAGGGATCAAACCTGACATTCCGGCTGCCGATCGTGCGCTGCAACGTGCGGCGCTGACGTTCAATGATGAGGATGCACAGTTCGAGCTTGCGAAAGTTCTGTTGCGCGGCGAGGGACCGGAAATGTCCGGTTTTGAAGACCCGGCGAGCAAGATCGAGAATGGCCGCCATTGGCTGTCGCGCCTCTCACGCGCCGGGCATCCGGGTGCGCAGGCATTCCTTGCGGATCTTCTCTGGCGCGGCAAGTTCGTGAAGAAGAATCAGGCGGCTGCGCTCAATCTGATTGACGTTGCTGTCGCCAACGCGTCTCCGAACGAGCGGGTATGGATCGAAGACATTTATCAGAACATCTTCTGCAATGCTGGCGAGGCTATCCGGCAGCAGGCAACGGGACGCGTCGCCGAATGGCACAACCGTTATGGCAGGCTGCCGCAACTCCGCGACGACAAGGATGGGCTTGATGAACTTTCCGCCGAGCCGGTTCGTACGTGCGCCAACGGAGAACTGGTCCGTCCGATGTCGGCTTTGGTCGCGACGACGCCGCCTTCACCGCTGAACCCGATCGCAGAGACGGTTCCACAACCGAGATCGAGCATCCAGGTGGGCATTGGCCTCGCGCAGCCGTCGGGCTTTGCGCCGGCTTCCGGTGTCGGAGGCCCCCCGTCTCCGAGCGGCTTCGGGACGACGGCGACGGTGCCTCAAGGAGAAGCCCGTTAAGCGGCGAGTTTGATCCAGACCGGCGCGTGATCGGAGGGCTTTTCCTGCGCTCGCGTTGCCCGATCGATGCCTGACGAGGCAAGAAGATCGGCGGCTTGGCTGGAAAGCAGCATGTGGTCGATCCTGATGCCGTCGTCCTTCTGAAAGGCGCCGGCCTGGTAATCCCAGAACGTGTAAACGCCTGGACCTGGATGGCAGGCGCGCGTTGCGTCGGTGAAGCCTTGATTCAAGAGCGTGCGCCAGGCGGCGCGGCTTTCGGGCTGAAAGAGCGCGTCGTTCACCCAGGCCGTCGGGCGCTTTGCATCGACGGCTTCGGGAATGACATTGAAGTCGCCAGCAAGAACAAGGGGCATTTCATCTTCAAGCAACTGTAAGGCGCGGCGCTGCAGCCGTTTCATCCAGGATAGCTTGTAGGAGAATTTCTCAGTGCCGATCGGATTGCCGTTTGGCAAGTAGAGTGACACGATCCGCACCATCCGCCGTCCGAACGGCACCGAGGCCTCGATCCACCGCGCATGCACGTCAAGATCGTCGCCCGGCAGGCCGCGTGTGACGTCTTCCATTGGTGACTTCGACAAAATCGCGACGCCGTTGAAGCCCTTCTGGCCGTTGGTCGCGACGTTGTAGCCGAGATCCTGGAATACCGACGTCGGGAAGCCCTCGTCGAGGGATTTGATTTCCTGAAAACAGATGACGTCCGGCGAATGCTGGCGAAGATAGGTGAGCACCAATTCAAGGCGCGCCTTGATGCCGTTGATGTTCCACGTGGTGATGATCATGCCGCCGTTGCTCTTCGCCCAATTGCACTGCTCTTCACGTCATCGACGCCCTTGAGACGGCCATCCAGAGCATAGTCACAGACAGTCGCTACATGTCTCTGGATAGCTGGGTTAAACGCGGCCGTGACGTAGGGGGCAAGGTAGATAAAGGCGACGAGGTCCGCCACCCTAGAGAGAACTTCGTTCGCTCAGATCGAAAAGCTGGTCCCGCAGCCGCAGGAGGCCGTCGCGACGGGATTGTTGATCTTGAACGCCGCGCCGATCAAATCGTCGACGAAATCGATTTCTGCGCCTTCCATGTATTGCAGCGATACCGGATCGATGACGACGACGGCGCCATGGCGCTCGATGACGAAGTCGTCGTCGGCGCGGGTGTTGACCAGATCGAATTTATACTGAAAGCCGGAGCAGCCGCCGCCTTCCACGGAGACGCGCAATAAGGGGGAGGCCGGCTCGCTTCCGGCGATTTCGGAAATTCGTGTTGCGGCTCGGTCGGTGACGGTGACGGTCATTGGTTTTGAAGCGCTTTTCAGACGATGAAACGCAAACAGGCGGACGCGGCTGGCGCCCTCAGCCTCAAAAAGATAGGAAGACGCGTGAACAAGTCAAATAGCAAGCGCGGCGGTTCATGCCAATCAAGTTAAGGCCGGATGCCGGCGATTATGGGCAAAGCCTTAGGCCGGGGGAACGGGCGCTGGCCTGCTATGCCGCGAGCGCAGAGCCGATCCACGGCCGCCTGCATCCGGAACCCGAATGCACGACGCGCAGTCCGTTTCAGCGGGATCGGGACAGGGTTTTGCATTCGACGGCATTTCGGCGTTTGACTTACAAGACGCAGGTCTTTCTGCCGCACGAGGGCGATCATTATCGCACGCGGCTGACCCACACGCTGGAGGTGGCGCAGATTGCGCGGACCGTCGCCCGGCAGTTGCGCCTCGACGAAGACCTGGCCGAGACGATCGCGCTGGCGCACGATCTCGGACATTCACCGTTCGGCCACGCGGGCGAGCGGGCATTGGACTCGGTAATGCGGAATTTCGGCGGCTTCGATCATAACGCTCAGTCGGTCCGCATCGTGACGAGCCTCGAGCGGAAGTACCTTGCGTTCGATGGTTTGAACCTGACGTGGGAAACCATTGAAGGTCTCGCCAAGCACAATGGTCCGATCGGCGATCGGTCGTCGCCCGTCGCCAAAGCCGTCCGCCACGTTGACATGTGGCGTTCGCTGGCGCTCGACAAATGGGCATCCGCCGAAGCGCAAGTCGCGAGCCTCGCGGACGACATCGCCTATCTCTCTCACGACATTGACGATGGGCTACGCGCGGGGCTGATCTCTCTCGACGCGCTCTTCGAAACGCCCTTGGCTGGTGGGATCGCGCGCGACGTCGCAACACTTGCAGGAGACGCCGAAGTCGGCCGCTCGATCTACGAGATTACGCGGCGCATGATTACGGCGATGGTCAGCGATGTCATCGGCGAAAGCAGGCGACGGCTTGCGGCGCTTGCGCCGAAGACATCGGGCGATATTCGCAACGCCGGGCGGGCGACCATCGCGTTTTCGGAGCCGATGACCCGGGATCTCGCCAAGCTCAAGGCGTTCCTATTCCAAGCCGTCTATCACCACCCGAAGGTTATGGACGTGATGGGACGTGCTGAGCAGATCGTACGCGATCTTTTTAGCCGCTATAATTCCGATCCCGGATCGTTGCCGGACGACTGGCGGGATGCCTTCATGACGCTCGATGCGCGCGGCCGAACGCGGCTCACATGCGATTTTCTGGCCGGCCAGACTGACCGCTATGCCCTTGCCGAGTATCGCCGATTGTTTGACGCCAAGATGGAACTGAGATAGGCGCGCTACTTCTCCCTCTGCCTATTCCGGTTCCGGAATGAGGGCCGGGGTGAGGGGCGGTAGCTTATTCAGTGTGAGAGGCGGCCCCTTATCCTAACCCTCTCGCCCTAACGACGGGCCGGGGATACAACGCATAGGACTCCAATGAATATCTTTAGCGAAGTCGAAGCTCGCGTCAGCACGGCGCTCGAAGCGCTGAAAAGCGAGGGAACGCTTCCTGCTGATCTCCCCTTGCCGGCGTTTGATGCCGAGCCGCCGCGCGATGCCAGTCACGGTGACATTGCCGTCAATGCAGCGCTGGTGCTCGCCAAGGCTGCGAAGATGAAGCCGCGGGACATCGCGGAGGCCTTGAAAGCGAAGCTTGAAGCGCACTCTGACATCGCCAAGATCGAAGTGGCGGGGCCAGGGTTTCTCAACATCACATTCAAGGACGAGGTATGGCATAACCTCGTCAGAGCGATCCTGAAGGTCGGCGGACGATACGGCGCCGGTCCGGTGCGCGATGCCGGGAAGCTCAACGTCGAATACGTCTCCGCCAACCCGACCGGGCCGATGCACGTCGGGCACTGCCGAGGCGCCGTCTTCGGCGACGCGCTAGCCAACCTGCTCGTATTCGCGGGGTACGACGTCACGCGCGAGTATTACATCAACGATGCCGGCGGCCAGGTGAACGTGCTCGCGCGCTCGGCGTACCTTCGCTATCGCGAGGCGCTGGGCGAGGATATCGGCGCCATTCCGGAAGGGCTTTATCCGGGCGAGTACCTGAAGCCCGTCGGAGACGCGCTCGCCGAACAGCACGGCCATTCGCTCGTCGCGATGCCGGAAGAGCAGTGGCTGCCGATCGTCCGCGGGTTTGCCATCGAGCGGATGATGGCGATGATCAAGGACGATCTCGCGGCGCTCAACATCCGGCACGACGTTTTCTTCTCCGAAGCGTCCCTGCAGTCCGGCGGCACGGACCTCATCAAGGCAGCAATCGAGGAACTCCGGCAGAAGGGTCTGATCTACGAAGGCAAGCTCGAAAAGCCCAAGGGCCACGATGACGACGAGTGGGAGGACCGCGTCCAGACACTGTTCAAATCGACGGCGTTCGGGGACGATGAGGACCGCGCGCTTCAGAAGTCGGACGGCAGCTACACGTATTTCGCCGGGGACGTCGCCTACCACTACGACAAGTTGCGACGCGGCTTCCGGCACCTGATCAACGTATTCGGCGCCGATCATGTCGGCTATATCCCGCGTATCAAGGCTGCTGTCGCGGCGCTTTCGGACAAACATGCAGACCTCGATGTGAAGGTTGTACAACTCGTAAGGCTGTTCAAAGCCGGCGAGCCCTTCAAAATGTCGAAGCGAGCGGGAACGTTCGTGACGTTGCGCGATGTCGTCGACGAGGTCGGGCGCGATCCGGTCCGCTACATGATGCTCTACCGGAAGAACCAGGAGACGCTCGACTTCGACTTCGCCAAGGTCACGGAGCAATCGAAAGACAACCCGGTCTTCTACGTGCAATACGCGCATGCGAGATCGGCGAGCGTGCTCCGCAATGCCGTTGAGCAGATACCCGGGCTCGATGTTTCGACCGCGGCGCTTGGGAACGCTGACCTTTCGGTTCTTACCGACCCGGGCGAGATCGATCTCGTCAAGCGACTTGCCGCATTCCCGCGGCTGATCGATGGCGCGGCTTCCGCGCACGAGCCGCATCGGCTGGCCTTTTATCTCTACGACCTCGCCAGCGCTCTCCACTCTCAATGGACACGGGGCAACGATTCGCCACATTTAAGATTTATTCAATCAAATGACGGGGTTGCGACTTCCGCTCGGCTGGCGCTGATTGCAGCGACAAAGACGGTGATAAAATCGGGACTTGAGATCCTCGGCGTCGAGGCTCCCGATGCCATGCGGTAAAGTCTCGAATCGACGACTTGGTGCAGCTCGATTCTGCACCCGAATTTGAGGGGGGTTTCGCGATGTCCTCGCAGAACGCATTTCCAAGGCCGAACGGTGCGAGACCGGCGGCCCGCCCCGCGAATCCGGAGCCCTCGCACCAACCCTCGTGGGTCAATCCACAAGCCCAGCCCGGATATGCTCAAGAGCCTGCATGGCCACCGCAGGATGAGGGGGGATATCAAGGCGGCGGTTATCAGGGCGGATTCCCGTCGCAGCAGGGCTACAGCCAGCCAGCGCCTCAAAATTCAGATTACGGCCATTGGAGCGAACTGCAGACTGGCCATCACAATGAGCCTGCCCAGTCTCCGATCGATCCCTATGCGCCTCAATTCGAGCCCTACGTCCCGCCCTCTAGGGGGACTGCCGGACGCCAGCCAGCTTCGGGCCTGGATCAGCAACCTGCGCCGCAGTGGCCAGGACGTGGCGGCGCAGATCCGCGCGGGTACGGCGGCGGAAGCTACGGCGCTGCACAGGGTTATGCGCCACAGCCGGGACAAGGTGGTGCTGCGTTCGGCGGCGAGCAGCCCTATCGCGAACCCGAGTTGAGCGCGTCAGACTGGGCCGGCCAGCCGGGAGAATTCGGGGCCGACCCCTACCAAGGTCATCCCGACGACCTGGGATTTGCGCAAGCCGAAGGTGGCGAACTCGACGCCTACGGAGAGGATGACGGCGATTACGAGGACGAGGAGGCGCCGCGCGGCCGCCGGCCGTTGATGATCGTGGCAGCGCTCGCCGGAGCGATCCTGTTGGGTGGCACGATGGCTTATGGCTATAAAAAGCTCAGCATGACCGGGCCGCATGGCGATCCTCCCACCATCAAGAGCGCGGATTTCCCGGCGAAGACGAAGCCCGCGGACGCAGGCGGCAAGGTCTTCCCATATACCGATACCAAAATCATGGGCCGGCTGGGCGATGGAACACCGTCGAACGCGACGCCGAGCTTACCTCCGGCGGAGCCCGATACGACACAGACGGCTACGGCGGATGCGCCAGCCGACGATGAAGGCGGCCCGCGCAAGGTTTCGACACTTGTCGTCGGACGTGACGGCTCAATCCAGGCCCCGCCGGACAGCCCGCCTGCGGCTGATCCGCCGTCGTCGCAAGTTGCGGTTCCGGGGACGTCTATCGTCGACGTATTCGGTCAGCAGAACGCGCGAGGTCCCTCGCGATCCGCGGAGGGCCCCGGACGCGACGAGCCGCTTCCGCAGCCCGAGCAATCGAAATCCGTCAGCGGCGACGATACGCCAGCTCCCGTAAAAAGTGCGGCGCCCGTCAAGATCACGAAACTGAACTCGACCTCGAAAACGTCGGTGACGAACAGCGTCGATGATGGGAGCGCACGGACCCATAGTAAGAAGCAGATGAAGAAGGTGGCGCGTGCCGAATCGGAAACGACGTCCGACGCGTATGATCCGTCGGCGCCGGTAACTTCACCTGCCGGAGGAAGCGGTTACGTGGCGGTCTTGGCGTCGATCCCGCATTCCTCGTCCAGCCGCATGGATGCATTGAAGCGCTATGCCGACATGCAGCAAAAGTATTCCACGGCGCTTGCCGGGAAGACCCCGGACGTGGCCGCAGCAAACCTCGGGAGCAAAGGCCGCTACGATCGCTTGATCGTCGGCCCGCCGGGCTCCCGTCAGGAAGCGAGCAACGTCTGCACGGAGCTCAAGGCTGCGGGTTACAGCACCTGCTGGGTGACCTCGTACTGACACAGAATGACGGGCATTCCGTTTTTAGCCGGCTGGCGCTGCGGCGATGGCCGGTTTTCGTTGGTGGCCGCAAACCAATCGCGCCGACTGCGCTCCTAAGTGCCATCGCGAATTCGACCTACGCAATTTAAGAAGGCGCTGCAACTCAGGCTGCTATCAGCGGTAGTCTCTGAACAGACTCCGGCCGTCTGAATCAGTGTAACGTTGCCCGATTGACCCCGATGGCTGGGATTAAGACCAATAGCGCAGATGACAGAGACGACAGCACAAGGCGGACCGGGGCCGGACGATTGGAGCTCTCGGAGCCTCGACGATATGCCGGCAGCGGGCGAAGCCTTCGTCGTCGACATCGAAGGTTTTGAAGGGCCGCTCGATCTTCTCTTGGCGCTGGCGCGGACGCAGAAGGTCGATCTCGCCAAAATTTCAATCCTGTCGCTGGTCGAGCAATACCTCGGGTTCATCGCCGAAGCGCAGCAGTTGAAGCTCGAGATCGCCGCCGACTATCTGGTCATGGCGGCTTGGCTCGCCTTTCTCAAATCGAGGCTTCTCCTGCCGAAAGACAAGGAAGACCCCGATACGACATCCGCCGAGGAACTGGCCCAGAAGCTGTCGTTCCGGCTGATGCGCCTCGATGCCATGCGCGAGAAAGCGGCGACGCTGCTGACGCGTCACAGGCTCGACCGCGACGTTTTCGGGCGCGGCCAACCCGAACACATTCAGGTCACGCGCGACACGACGTACACCGCTGCGATCTACGATCTTCTGAAAGCGTATGCCGATCAGAGAAAGCGCACGATCAAGGTCATCCATGTCGTCAAAGCGCGCCGCGTCTGGTCGATCAAGGAGGCCCGTCAGCGGCTGCAGAAACTGGTCGGCGCGACGGCCGGAGACTGGTCGCAGCTGGACCTCTTCCTCGACCAATATCTGCCGCGCAACGAGGAGGAACGATCGGCGCTTGCGAGTTCCTTCGGCGCGACGCTCGAGATGGCGCGTGAAGGGTTGATCGAGCTCCGTCAGGACGAGCCGTTCGCACCGATTTACATGCGCAAACGTGAAGCAGGGGCGGAATGGGAAAAGATCGGCTAGCGCCGCCGAGAACGCCGTTATAAGGGGATCGAAACAGCCATGGTTCCGCCGAGACTGAGTATAGTGCCGGACAACAGCCGTGAGATGGATGTCATGTCGGCAAACGACGATGCCGATAACGCACACGAACAAACCCAGACGCTGAGCGATCCGGAGGCCGCCGTCGATCATCTGTCGAAAAGCGCCCGACGCGAAAAGCTCCGCCGCCTGGAAGCGCTGCTGTTTGCCTCCGCCCAGCCGCTCGATGCAAAAGCGCTGGCGCGTTGTCTCGATCCCGACGACGACGTCAACGCTCTGCTCATCGAACTGCAGAACGAATACAAGGATCGTGGCGTTGCGCTCGTGCGCGTCGCGGGACGCTGGCAGTTTCGCACGGCCGACGATCTTTCCTATTTGCTCGAACGTCAGCAGAAAGAGGAACGCAAGCTTTCCAAGGCGGCGCTCGAAACGCTGGCGATCATTGCCTATCACCAGCCGGTGACGCGCGCCGAAATCGAAGAGATCCGTGGTGTCTCGACGTCGCCAGGTACGCTCGACGTTCTGATGGAGACCAGCTGGATTCGTCCGCGCGGCCGGAGGCGCGCGCCTGGACGGCCGCTGACTTACGGCACGACCGAGACGTTCCTCGTGCATTTCGGTCTCGATACGATCAAGGACTTGCCGGGGCTTGCCGATCTTAAGGCTGCCGGCTTGCTCGATGCGAATTTACCGCCGAATTTCACGATGCCGGCGCCCACCGACGTAGCGTCGCTGATGCCCGACGAACTGCCGCTCTCCGACGATGGCGACGATGAGGAGGCGCAAGAGTCTCTCGCCCTCGAAAGCGAGGAAACGGAAGGCGAAGACGCTGCGGATGCCGAAGAGGCTGGGGTGCCGGAAAGCGAGACGGCTTCGGAAACCGAGACCGAGTAGACGCAGCTGCACGGTGTGCGGATATTGAATTAACGTAATGTAATACGCCGTTTCGGGGATGTTTCTGCTGTTTTAACGGCTTTAGCACGCTGACAGGACAATATTCGCCCGCCTGCCGTGGGTGCGAACCTTGCTCGGTCCTGCCGGTTCTGCGATAAGATACTTAACTTGTACCGGGTGGCAGCTGCCGCCGAGAGGTTTCAATGGGTTTTAGTGCACAACACATTCTTCTGCTTTTGATCATTGCCTTGCTGCTGTTTGGCCGTGGCAAGATTTCGGAGCTGATGGGCGACGTGGCGAAGGGCATCAAGAGTTTCAAGAAGGGCATGGCCGAAGAGGACGAGCCCGAGAGACCAGCACCGCGCACGATCGAGAATGAAGCGTCAAATCCCGATCGTACGAAGGTCGGCTGACGGCGGATTTGGTTCCGGTGCGTTGGCGGCTGATCTCCACAAGGCCATCTTATGTTTGACATCAGCTGGAGTGAGCTTCTGATCCTTGGGGTCGTGACGCTTGTGTTCGTCGGCCCGAAAGAGCTGCCGACGCTGATGCGAACGCTTGGCAAATACGCCGGCATGGTCCGTCGGCACGCCAACGACTTCAAAGCGCAATTCGATGCGGCGATGCGCGAGGCCGAGCTTCAATCGATGCGCGAAGAGGTCGAAAAAATGCAGACCTCGATAAATGCTGAGGTAATGCGGGCGAAGACGGGTATCAAAGACGCCGGCAAGCCGGTAATGACCGGGGCACCTGCGGTCGCAAACACGGTGGCGCCGGAAAAATCCGCAGAAACTGCAGATGTTTTGAAGCCGCCGATGCCTGCACCGCCGCGCATGGAGTCCTGAGGCCATGCTGGAACGGCTGCCGCCCACCAGTCACTCGGACGAAGACCCGCCTCGTGACGGTCAGGACGAAATCGACGCCAGCAAAGCACCGCTGCTCGATCATCTGATCGAACTGAGGTCGCGGCTGATTTGGGCGCTTGGCGCTTTCGTCGTGATGTTCTTCGTCTGCTTTTCGGTGTCGGGACACATCTACGACGTGCTCGTCTGGCCGTACATGTGGGTGTCGGGCGACGATCATGTGAAGCTGATCGCGACGCACTTCCTCGAGCAGATCATGACGCAGGTGAAGCTTGCGATGTTCGGGGCGGCATTTCTTTCGTTTCCGGTCGTCGCAACGCAAATCTATAAGTTTGTAGCGCCTGGCCTTTATCGGAGCGAACGGCGGGCGTTTTTGCCGTATCTCATCGCGACGCCGGTGTTGTTCGTCATAGGCGCGATGGTGGTCTACTTCATCGCAATGCCGGTGCTGATCCGTTTTTCGATCGGCCTGACGCACACGGGCGGCGCGGGTGCTCCGACGATCGAGCTGTTGCCGAAAGTCTCGGAATATTTGTCATTGATCATGACGCTGATCTTCGGATTCGGCATCGTATTCCAGCTGCCGGTGATCCTGACGCTTCTGGCGCGAACGGGTTTCGTCACGTCCGCGACGCTGAAGCACGGAAGACGCTATGCCGTCGTCGCGATCTTCGCAGCCGCAGCCATTTTGACGCCACCCGATGCATTCAGCATGGTGATCATGGCGCTGCCGACGATCGTGCTTTATGAAGTGTCGATCCTGGCGGTGCGCTTCGTCGAGAAGCAGCAAGCCGCCAGAGACTAGGGCGACTACCCTCATCACCGCCGAAATTCGCTTGTCACCCCATGGCCGGGCTTGACCCGGCCATCCAGGGCTATAGGCAATAGCGTGTCGTTTCGTTCTGGATGGCCGCCGTCATGCTGGAAGCATGCTCCGCGTGCGTGGGCGGTCATGACGTAAAAATTGATATCCTGAAGACAGAGGCCCGCCCGTGTTCGACATCAAATGGATCAGAGACAATCCCGAAGCTTTCGACACGGGTTTGAGGCGGCGCGGATTGGCGCCGCAGGCCGCCGCTCTGATCGCGCTCGACGATAAGCGCCGCGCAACGCTGACGACGCTTCAGGAGGCTCAGTCGCGCCGCAACGCCGCGTCGAAGGAGATCGGCAAGGCGAAGGGTGCGAAGGACGAGGCGACGGCGTCGCGCCTGATGGCCGAGGTCGCGGAGTTGAAAGAGACGATCGCCAAAGGCGAGGACGACGAGCGCAAGCTCGACGCGGAGATCAAGGCCGCGCTCGAAGTTATTCCGAATTTGCCGCTCGCTGATATTCCCGATGGTAAGGATGAGAGCGGCAACGTCGAGGTGCGCAAGGTCGGAACTCCCGGGCAGTTCGACTTCGCGCCGAAGCAGCACTTCGAGATTGGCGAAGCGCTGGGGCTGATGGACTTCGAAGCAGCGCAGAAAATTTCAGGCGCGCGGTTCGTCGTACTGAAGGGTGCACTGGCACGCATCGAACGCGCGCTCGCGAGCTTCATGCTCGATTTGCATACAGGCGAGTTCGGTTACACGGAAGTCAATCCGCCGATCCTGGTCAAGGATCAGGCAGCTTATGGCACGGCTCAGCTGCCGAAATTCGAGGAAGATCTGTTCAAGACGACGAACGATTTCTGGCTGCTTCCAACCGCCGAAATTTCGCTCACGAACCTCGCTCGCGAGCAGATCATCGACGAAGCGCAATTGCCGATGCGGGTGACGGCATGGACGCCGTGCTTCCGTTCGGAGGCGGGGGCTGCGGGCAAGGACACGCGCGGTATGATCCGGCAGCATCAGTTCTCGAAGGTCGAACTCGTTTCGATCACGACGCCGGACAAATCGCTCGAAGAACACGAGCGCATGACGTCGTGCGCAGAGGAAGTGCTGAAACGCCTCGGACTACCGTTCCGCACGATGCTTCTGTGTACCGGCGATATGGGATTTGCCTCACAGAAAACCTACGACATCGAAGTCTGGCTTCCGGGGCAGAACACCTATCGCGAAATTTCATCGTGCTCGGTGTGCGGCGACTTCCAGGCGCGGCGGATGGATGCGCGTTACCGTGCGAAGGATGGCGGCAAGCCCGTCTATGTCCATACGCTCAATGGCTCGGGTCTTGCCGTCGGGCGTACGCTGATCGCGGTGCTCGAGAATTATCAACAGGCTGATGGCAGCGTCAGAATTCCCGAAGCTCTTAGGCCCTACATGGGCGGCCTAACGCAGATCGCGAAGGCGTAAAATTCCCTCTCCCCATGACCCTGCACTTCATGGGGAGAGGGAGCAACTCTCGCGGTGAAAGCGGCTCTGTCGGGATGAAAATATGGATGCATGGAGCGGCGTTTTTTAATGCGTATACTGATTACCAACGATGATGGCGTCAACGCTCAGGGGCTCGAAATCCTGAAGGCGATTGCGCTCGGCATTTCGCCGGACGTGTGGACGGTCGCTCCCGAGACCAACCAGTCGGGCACGTCGCACTCGATGACGCTGCACACACCACTTCGCTTGCGTACACTCGACGAGCGGACGCACGCCGTGGCCGGGACGCCAACAGACTGCGTGATCATGGCGGTGCGACACATCCTGAAGCACCATCCCCCGGACCTCGTCCTCTCGGGTATAAATCATGGATCGAACCTCGCGGAAGACGTCACGTATTCCGGAACGGTGGCAGCCGCGATGGAAGGCGCGCTTCTCGGCGTCCGCTCTATCGCGCTGTCGCTAATGACGGGGTTCGAAGATGGCGAGCGACGGGCGCTGTGGGATACGCCGCTGGCACACGCACCGCAACTCATCAGGACAATCATCGCTCAGAAATGGAATCCGAACACGCTGATCAACGTGAATTTTCCGGATGCGACGCCAGAGGAAGTGAAAGGCGTCGCCGTTACGACGCAAGGCGTCCGGGATCAGGCGCTGCTCAACATCGACAGCCGGGTCGACCCCTGGGGGACGCCCTATTTCTGGTTCGGATTCGAACGGCGGAAATCGACGCTCGTGCCGGGAACCGATCTCGCGGCAATCGCCGAAAACAAAATTTCGGTGACGCCGCTCAGTCTCGATTTCACCGATCGCGCGGCCGCCGAAACTCTGGCATCCCGTTTCGGCTGAGTTTCATGTGATGTACAACGCACCACCCGCGAAAGCCGAAATCTATTCTCGAATTAAGAGCAATTCTCATCCGACGAACTAACCATGAAGGGTTGCGCCAAGCTCGGCGCCGACGCGATATTTCATTTCTCTTTCAGGCCGGATACGCGCTGTCGAAACGCACGTCGGCGCCACCTCTCCCGGGCAAGGAGAGCAATTCGGCCGGAAACGTTTACGCTCTGTTAACCGGTTAACCGTTAATGCATGGTACGTGTAGAGGTGCGTATCATGACCATTTGTATTGGTGTTGGCCAATGCGGGCATTTCAGCCTCAAGTCCGCAGGCGCCGTTTCTATATTACTCGCGGCTCTCGCAATCGGGGGCTGCAGCGCCGACGTGACGCGTTTTGACAGCACGTCCTTCAACCTGAACGATCCGCCAGGTTCGCAGCCTATTCCTTCGGAGCCCGTGCGAACGGGCGCGCTCAACGACAATCAGGTCGTCGGATCGCATTCGCGCGGCCCTTACGCGGCCGGTGCATCGTCGGTCCAGGTCGCGGCGCTGCCTGATCCCGGGTATCAGAACGAACCGCAGCCCTATGCGCGGCCGTCTTATTCGGCGCCAGACTATTCTCCGCCGCCCACTTACACGCCTCCGCCGCCCGCGCGTTCTTATCAGGCGAAGCCGTTCAGCCATACGAGCTATGAAGTTCCGGCCGGGGGACGCTCGGTTTCAGCACCGCCGTCTCGGATCACGCAAGGTGCGCAGGTCGAAGTGCAGCCGGGCGATACGCTCTATTCGCTGTCGAGGCGCTATCAGGTCTCGATTTCGGAGCTGATGTCGCTGAACTCGCTCAGCAATCCAAGTGTACATCCGGGCCAGAGGCTTTATCTTCCGAGCAATGCTACGGCACCCCCGCGCGAAAGTAGCGTCGCGGCTGCTCGTGCCGTTGAATCGGCGCGGCCAGCACCCGCGCCTCTTGCTCGGCCCGCACCGGAGGTGGCCGATCGCTACGGCGCGACCTATACCGTGAAGCCGGGCGATTCCCTTTACGGTATCGCACGCACGCACGGCGTGAAGTTTGCCGAGCTGCAGCAAGCCAACGGCATCACCGATCCGAGCCATGTGAAGCCGGGCGTGGTGCTGAAAATTCCAGGTCGCGGCGGCAACGATATGCCTCAGTCCGCGCCGGTCTCGACGCCGAGTGTTGCCGACAACGCACCGCCCGCCGTCGTGCCGCCGCTCGCGGCAACGCAGTCGGGATCGGATCTTCCCAATTATAGTCAGTCGACGGCGCAGCATCCGACGATCATCAACGGCGAACGTCGCGTTGCGTCTCTGACCGACAATACCCAGGCGAATGACGCGAGCCCAGCCGCACCTCCTGCACCGCCGCCGGTGACTGCAGCGGCGCAGCCTGCGCCGTCGGCCCCAGCCGCGGAGCCGCAGCAAGCCGAAACGAAAGTCGCCAACGCAGGTACTGCTGCCGCGTCCGCCCTTGCCGGCGCCGTCAAGCTGCGCTGGCCGACGACGGGCCGCATCATCGCGGGCTTCGGTGCGCGTCCGGATGGTACGCATAACGACGGCATCAATCTCGCCGTCCCGCTTGGCACCGACGTGCATGCGGCTGAAGCAGGCGTCGTTGCCTATGCCGGAAACGAGCTCAAGGGGTATGGCAACCTCGTGCTGCTACGCCACGACAACGGCTGGGTGACGGCCTACGCGCACAACGACGAACTGCTCGTCAAGCGCGGTGACAAGGTGAAACGCGGGCAGGTCATCGCGAAGGCGGGCAAAACGGGATCGGTCGACCGTCCGCAGCTCCACTTCGAATTGCGTCAGGGCTCGAAACCGGTCGATCCCATTCCGTACCTGGAGAAACTCTGACGTTCGCGCCCTAGCGCGGGGCTGATGCCGCGCTTGCATAGAGGGAAACTCAGGGCCGGGTCGCTTCGATCCGGCCCTCTTTCGTTTGCGCCTCGAACCGACACGCACACGTTCGCAACTTCGCTCGCAGGTATTTCGGGAGTGTACTTCCTATCCCATCACGGCCGCCCTTGAGGCAGCCATCCAGGGCGATGAAACTGGCCGGGTCGAGCCCGCCCATGGAGTTGAGAAGGAATGCGGCACGATCGCGAGCCGCTTACATAGGCGCTTTTAGGCGGCCGGCGAGGTCTTGCACGTATTGCCAGGCGACGCGGCCGGAACGGGCGCCACGGGTCGTCGACCATTCGAGCGCGTCGCGTTCGAGCTCTTGGTCCGCGATCTTCAATTTGAAATGCTGCACGTAGGCGCGGACCATCGCGAGGTAGTCATCCTGGCTCGCGTTGTGAAATCCGAGCCAAAGCCCGAAGCGGTCGGAGAGCGAGACTTTTTCTTCCGTCGCTTCGCCGGGATTGATCGCACTCGCGCGTTCGTTGTCGATCATATCGCGAGGCATCAGGTGGCGGCGGTTCGACGTCGCGTAGAAGAGGACGTTCTTCGGCCGGCCTTCGATGCCGCCGTCGAGCACGGCCTTAAGAGATTTATAGCTCGTGTCGTCGTGATCAAACGAGAGATCGTCACAGAAGACGATGAACCGATAGGGCGCGGCCTTGAGGAACGCCAGGCAGCGCGGCAGCGAAGCAATGTCTTCGCGGTGAATCTCGACGAGCTTCAAGGCTCCGGACCGGCTTTGGGCATCGGCATGGGCCGCCTTCACGAGGCTCGATTTGCCCATGCCGCGGGCACCCCATAGGAGGGCGTTGTTAGCCGGCAGCCCGGCCGCGAACCGCCGAGTATTGTCGAGCAGGATGCCGGCGGTATGGTCGATGCCTTTGAGAAGGCTGAGCGGAACCCGGTTGACTTCAGGCACGGGTTCGAACCGGCCCCCGTCGGCATGCCAGACGAAGGCGTCAGCTGCCTCGAAATCGGGCGTCCGAAGCGCTGGCGGGCCGAGCCGGTCCAGTGCATCGGCAATCCGTTCGAGAAGTGGGCGTAGCGCTTCAGCGTCGCTCATCTGTGATCCAGGAGGCTATCTATCGGAAACAGCGTGTTTAATCGTTACGGATAAGGAAGCCAACGGCAAACGTCGGAGGCTTGTGTGGTTGCAAATAGGCCGCTGCGCACTATAGTCCGCCCCGAATTTGATGAGCGCTCCCCTGAGAACCACGGGCTCGGGGCAGGAGCGCTTATTCCAATCTCACCTTAGAGGATGCCGTTTTTCAATGTTCACGACACCCGCATTTGCGCAGGCCGCCGCATCGAGCCCCATGGAGCCCCTCGGCGGGCTGTTGATCCCCATGCTGCTGATGCTGGCGATCTTCTATTTTTTCCTGATCCGCCCACAATCACAACGCGCTAAGGAGCTGCGCGAACGGGTCAACTCGGTGCGGCGTGGCGACACTGTCATCACCTCTGGCGGCATCGTGGGCAAGGTCCTCAAGGTCTCCGACACCAGCGACGAGATCGAAGTCGAACTTGCCGAAAATCTTCGGGTGAAGGTCGTCAAGGGCACGCTGCTGGAGGTTCGCTCGAAAGGCGAACCTGTCAAAGACGCAACGTGATTTCAACGGCCGTCGCGTGCGAGAATGAGCTCAGTGGCGCCATGCGATGCGCATGGCCCGCATTATCTAGGATTTGAGATCGCTTCCGATGCATTTTACACGTCCAAAAATCGCGCTCATTCTGTTGATCTGTTTGGCAGGTTTCCTGGTCGCGTTGCCGAACTTCTTTTCGAAAGAGACGGTGCAATCGTGGCCGTCCTTCATGCCGAAGCAGCAGTTGCGCCTGGGCCTCGATCTCCAGGGCGGCGCGCATCTGCTGCTCGCCATGGACCAGGACGAGATCAAGAGGGACTGGATCAACAACCTACGCGATGAAGCGCGGAAGGTGCTTCGTGACTCCAAAATCGGATTTACAGGCATCGGCACGCACGGGCTGACGGAGCTTGTCGTCAAGCTTGCGAAGCCCGACGAGGAGGACGCCGCAATCAAGGCGCTGCATAAAGTCAGGCAGCCGATCGGAAACGCGTTGCTCGGGTCCGGGGCCTATGACGTCGATGTCAGCGCCGGTTCGGACGCGGGAACAGTCATCATCAAGGAAAGCGAACCGGGACTGCGGCAGCGCATCTCGAACGCTGCATCCGCCTCGATCGAGACGATCAATCGGCGCGTCAACAATCTCGGTACGTCGGAATCGACCATTGTCCGCCAGGGCGCCGACCGGATTCTCATTCAGTTCCCCGGCCTCAAAGATACCAAGGAACTGAAGAAGCTCATCGGTGAGACGGCGAAGCTGACGTTCCATGAGGTGCATCCGTCGATCTCGGCAGAAGATGCCAAGATGACGACGATACCGCGCGGATACAAAATCTATCAGAGCGACAAGGGTGA
>Ga0182749_1001067_pt1 | contig 22402 bp, 18 predicted proteins | sample eDN3rd37CKraftMG_FD_128875 | JGI IMG/M metagenome (GOLD analysis project Ga0182749, IMG submission 128875) | Enriched Miracle-Growth compost microbial communities from Emeryville, California, USA - eDNA 3rd pass 37_C Kraft MG (version 2) (version 2) ...
AAGCTGGACGGCACGATCCAGAACGACATCCTGAAGGAGTTCATGGTCCGCAACACCTATATCTACCCGCCCGAGCCGTCGATGCGGATCATCTCCGACATCATCGGCTACACCTCGGCGCATATGCCGAAGTTCAACTCCATCTCGATCTCCGGCTATCATATGCAGGAGGCGGGGGCGACGCAGCTTCAGGAGCTGGCCTTCACCATCGCCGACGGCAAGGAATATGCCCGCGCCGCGATGGCTACGGGGCTCGACATCGACAAGTTCGCCGGCCGCCTCTCCTTCTTCTTCGCCATCGGCATGAATTTCTTCATGGAGGTCGCCAAGCTGCGCGCCGCGCGCAAGCTGTGGCACCGCGTGATGACCGATCTCGGCGCCAAGGACGAACGCTCGAAGATGCTGCGCACGCACTGCCAGACATCGGGCGTCTCCCTGACCGAGCAGGACCCCTATAACAACGTCATCCGCACCACGATCGAGGCGATGGCGGCGATGCTGGGGGGCACCCAGTCGCTCCACACCAACGCGCTCGACGAGGCGATCGCGCTGCCCACCGATTTCTCCGCCCGGATCGCGCGCAACACGCAGATCGTGATCCAGGAAGAGACGGGGATGTGCAACGTCGTCGATCCGCTGGGCGGCTCCTACTATATCGAGGCGCTGACCCAGGAGCTTTACGACAAGGCGTGGGAGATCATCGAGCGCGTCGAGGCCGAGGGCGGCATGGCCAAGGCGGTGGCGAAGGGCTGGCCCAAGGCGATGATCGAGGAGGCGTCGGCCGGGCGCGCCGCGCGCGTCGACAAGGGCGAGGACGTCATCGTCGGCGTCAACAAGTACAAGCTCGCCAACGAGGACGAGATCGACATCCTCGACGTCGACAATGTCGCCGTGCGCGAGGCGCAGATCGCCCGCATCAACAAGGTGAAGGCCGGGCGCGACGAGGCGAAATGCCAGGCCGCGCTCGACGCGCTGCGCAAGGGTGCCGCGGGCGGCGAGAATGTGCTGGGCCTCGCCGTCGAGTGCGCCCGCCATCGCGCGACGCTGGGCGAGATCAGCCAGGCGATGGAAGACGTGTTCGGCCGCTACGGCACCAATCCCACGCCGGTATCAGGGGTCTATGGCGGCGCGTATGACGACGATGCGCGCTGGGCGAACCTGGTGGAAGGCGTCGGCGCGATCGCCCGGCGCAAGGGGCGCAAGCCCCGGATGCTCGTCGCCAAGATGGGGCAGGACGGGCATGACCGGGGCGCCAACCTCGTCTCCTCGGCGTTCGGCGATCTGGGGTTCGAGGTGGTCGCGGGGCCGCTGTTCCAGACGCCCAAGGAAGCCGCCGAGCTGGCGCTCGCCTCCGATGTCGACGTGGTCGGCGCGTCCAGCCTCGCGGCGGGGCACAAGACGCTGATCCCCGAGCTGATCGGCCATCTGCGCGACGCGGGGCGCAGCGACATCAAGGTGGTCGCCGGCGGTGTCATCCCGGCGCAGGATTATCAGTTCCTGCGCGATGCCGGCGTGCAGGCGATTTTCGGGCCAGGCACCAATCTGGTTGCGGCGGCGGGCACCGTGCTGCAACTGCTGGGCCACAACCTGCCCCCGGAGGGCGTGGAGGAGGCCGCAGAATGATCGCTATTTCCCCCCGCAGCGACTGGACCCGCGACGAGATCGCGGCCCTGTTCGACCTGCCGTTCAACGATCTCGTGCTGCGCGCGGCGGACGTGCATCGCGCCTGCCATCCGGCGAACGAGGTCCAGCTTTCGACCTTGCTGTCGATCAAGACCGGCGGCTGCGCAGAGGATTGCGGCTATTGCAGCCAGTCCGCCCACGCCGAAACCGGGCTGAAGGCCGAAAAGCTGATGGACGTGGACGCCGTGGTCGACGCCGCGCGGCAGGCCAGGGCGAACGGATCGGGCCGCTTCTGCATGGGCGCGGCATGGCGCAGCCCCAAGGAGCGCGACATGCCGGCGCTGCTCGACATGGTGTCGCAGGTGAAGGCGATGGGCCTCGAAACCTGCATGACGCTGGGGATGCTGGAGGGCGATCAGGCGCGGCGGCTGAAGGATGCCGGCCTCGATTACTACAACCACAATCTCGATACCTCGCCCGAATATTATGGCGAGGTCATCACGACGCGCAGCTATGGCGACCGGCTCGACACGCTGGCGCAGGTGCGGGATGCCGGGATCAACGTGTGCTGCGGCGGCATCGTCGGCATGGGCGAGGGCCGCGCCGATCGCGTGGGCTTCCTCCACGCGCTCGCCACCCTGCCGCATCATCCCGAAAGCGTGCCGATCAACGCGCTGGTGCCGATCGCGGGCACCGTGCTGGGCGACATGCTGAAGGACGTGCCGACCGCACGCATCGACGATATCGAGTTCGTGCGCACCGTCGCCGTCGCGCGGATCACCATGCCGCACGCGATCGTCCGTCTGTCGGCGGGCCGCGAGAGCATGTCCGACAGCACGCAGGCGCTCTGCTTCATGGCGGGCGCCAATTCGATCTTCACCGGCGACAGGCTGCTCACCACCGGCAATGCCGGCGATGATGCCGACGCACGGCTTTTCGGCAAGCTCGGCCTCACGCCGATGCGCCACGAGGAACCCGCCAGAATCGCGGCGGAATGATCCAGGGGAAGAGGGTGTTCGATAAAATCCTGATCGCCAATCGCGGCGAGATTGCCTGCCGCGTCATCCGCACCGCGCGGAAGATGGGCATCAAGACGGTAGCGGTCTATTCCGATGCCGACGCGCGCGCGAAGCATGTCGAGATGGCCGACGAGGCCGTTCGCCTGGGCCCGCCGCCGGCCGCGCAGAGCTATCTGCTCGCCGACGCGATCGTCGCGGCGTGCAAGGCGACGGGTGCGCAGGCGGTGCATCCGGGCTATGGCTTCCTGTCCGAACGCACCAGCTTCGCCGAAGCGCTCGCGGCCGAGAACATCGCCTTCATCGGCCCGCCGGCAAACGCCATCGCCGCGATGGGCGACAAGATCGAATCGAAGAAGCTGGCGAAGCTGGCCGGCGTCAACGTCGTTCCCGGCTTCGTGGGCGAGATCCAGGATACCGAACACGCCGTCCGCATCGCCAACGAGATCACCTATCCGGTGATGATGAAGGCATCGGCCGGCGGCGGCGGCAAGGGCATGCGACTCGCTTTCTCCGAAAAGGACGTCCGCGAGAATTTCGAGAGCGTGAAGCGCGAGGGGCTGGCGAGCTTCGGCGACGACCGCGTCTTCATCGAGAAGTTCATCGAGAGCCCGCGCCATATCGAGATCCAGGTGCTGGGCGACCAGCACGGCAACATCGTCTACCTGAACGAGCGCGAATGCTCGGTCCAGCGCCGCCACCAGAAGGTGATCGAGGAGGCGCCCTCCCCCTTCGTCACGCCGGAGATGCGCAAGGCGATGGGCGAGCAGGCCGTCGCGCTGGCCCGCGCGGTCGGCTATTATTCGGCGGGAACGGTCGAGCTGATCGTCTCGGGCGCGGATACGAGCGGCAAGGGCTTCTATTTCCTCGAAATGAACACCCGGCTCCAGGTCGAGCATCCCGTCACGGAATATATCACCGGGCTCGATCTGGTGGAGCAGATGATCCGAGTCGCGGCGGGCGAGAAGCTCGCCTTCACGCAGGCGGATATCGGCATCAAGGGCTGGTCCGTCGAGAACCGCATCTATGCGGAGGACCCCTATCGCGGCTTCCTGCCCTCCACGGGCCGCCTCGTGCGCTACCGCCCGCCCGCCGCGACGGAGACGGTGCGCGTCGACGACGGCGTGACCGAGGGCGGCGAAATCTCGATGTTCTACGATCCGATGATCGCCAAGCTCATCACCTATGGCGAGACGCGCGAGGCGGCGATCGACGCGCAGGTCGCCGCGCTCGACCGGTTCGAGATCGACGGCATCGGCCATAATGTCGATTTCCTCTCCGCCCTGATGCAGCATCCGCGCTTCCGCGCCGGCGCGCTGACCACCGGCTTCATTGCCGAGGAATATCCGGAAGGCTTCATGGGCGCGCCCGCCGATGCGGCGCTGAGGGCGCGGCTCGCGGCGGTCGCGGGGGTCATCGCCAGCGTCGATGCGGGGCGCGCGGCGCTGATCGACGGGCAGCTCAACGGCGCGACCACCCCGCTCACCGACTGGGTGGTGCGGATGGACGGCGCCGAGCATCGCGTGACCATCGACAGCGAGGCGGTGACGGTCGACGGCGCGACCGTCGTGGTCGACGCGCCCTATATCCCCGGCCAGCGGCTGGTGGAGGCGCTGATCGACGGCGAGCCGCTGGCCATCCGGGTTTCGCGCACGCGCACCGGCTGGCGCTTCACGACGCGCGGCGCGGCGCACGGGCTGACCGTCCTCACCCCGCGCGTCGCCGATCTCGCGCACCACATGATCGAGAAGGTGCCGCCGGATCTTTCGCGCTTCCTGCTCTGCCCGATGCCGGGGCTGCTGACCGCGCTCCATGTCGGCGCGGGCGACCGTGTCGAGGCGGGCCAGCCGCTCGCGGTGGTCGAGGCGATGAAGATGGAGAATATCCTGCGCGCCGAAAAGGCGGGCACGGTGAAATCGGTCGAGGCCACGCCCGGCGACAGCCTGGCGGTGGACGCGGTGATCCTGGAGTTCGAATGAGCCGACGGGCGCGCCGGAAACGCGCCCGATCAGCCCTCCATCAGCCCTCCACCAGCGCACGCAGCCGTGACAGGGCGTCGTCCCATTGCGCCGACACCGTGTCGAGATAGGATCGCGCGTCGGCGATCGGCTCCGGCCGGTAGGCGAAGCGGCTCTCCCGGCCGACCCGGCTGCTGCTGACCAGCCCCGCCTCCTCCAGCACATGGAGATGCTTGGTGACGGCCTGCCGCGTCAGCCGCGTGTCCGCCGACAGCATGGCGATCGACCGGGTCCGCCCGTCGCTGAGCTTCATGAGCAGCGACAGCCGCGTGCGATCGCCCAGCGCCGCGAAGATCGGCGCCGGATCGACATCAGCCCCGCCCGTCATCTTCCGTCGCCCCAACGGAGGCCGGGGTCCCTCCCTCCCGCAATAGAAGATGATCCCGCACATGGAGGGAGGCACGGGCCCCGGCCGCCGCCGGGGCGACGGAACGAGAGGGAACGCCCGCCCGGAACATCACCGCTCGACATGCGCCGTGATATTCCTCACCTGCTCCGCCCAGCCGCTGTCGTTCATGCGCAGCGCATCCGGCCGGCGACCGGGCGGCAGCGCATCGAAGCCGGATTCAGAGACGATCAGCCGCGTGCCTCCCGCCATCGGCTCCAGCCGGAATTCGACGAGGGTGGGCGGCTCACCCGAATAGTCCACGTCCGGATCGACGGCATAGGGATGCCATGTGAAGGCGAACCGGCGCGGAGCCTCCATCGCCACGATCCGCGCTTCCCAGGCCAGATGCTCATAGCCGGGACAGGTGATATGGCCGCGCGCCAGCTCGCCGGGGACGAAGGGCCCATCCAGCTTCACCCGGAACCATTCGCCGAACTCGGCGGCATCCGTCAGCGCGCGCCACACCCGCTCGACGGGCGCGTCGAGTTCGATGCTCTTCTCGATGCGATCGACCATAAGGCAACCTCCTGATTGCCTTTCCCATGGCATGGGCGCAACTTATATGCAACCCTTTGGTTGCCTATGGGCTAGCGGCTACTCGCCGCGCATCGGTCAGTCCGCTCCTTCCAGCATCCGGATGATACCGGAGAAGTCGAGGCCGCCATGGCCGCCATTGGCGTACATCTGGTAGAGCGCCTCTGCCGCCGCCCCCATCGGCACGCTGGCATTCACATCCTGCGCGGCGCCCATGGCGAGCTTCAGATCCTTGAGCATCAGCGCCGCCGCGAAGCCGCCCTCATAGTCGTTGTCGGCCGGGCTCTGCGGGCCGACACCGGGCAGCGGGCAATAGCTCGTCATCGACCAGCTCTGCCCCGACGCCCTGGACGAGATATCGTAGAAGGTCTGCGCGTCGAGCCCCAGCCGCTTGGCGAGCAGGAACGCCTCGCACGTCGCCACCATCGTCGCGCCGAGCAGCATGTTGTTGGCGATCTTCGCCGCCTGCCCCGCGCCGGGCGCACCGGCATGGATCACGGCCTTGCCCATCGCCGACAGGATCGGCTCGGCGCGCCCGAAATGCTCGGCCGATCCGCCGACCATGAAGGTGAGCGTGCCGCCATTGGCCGCCGCGATCCCGCCCGAAACGGGCGCGTCGACCATGGCGAACCCCTTGGCGTGCGCCGCCGTCTCCACCGCCCGGGCGGTCGCGACATCGATCGTCGAGCAATCGAGCAGCAGCGCGCTCGCCGGGGCCGCGCCGAAGATATCCTCCTCATAGACGGCGCGGACATGGCGGCCGGCGGGCAGCATGGTGACGACATAATCGGCATCCGTCACCGCCTCTGCGGCCGAAGCGACGGGCAGGCAGCCCGCCTCCTTCGCCCGCGCCAGCGCCGCCTCGGCCAGATCGAAGGCGTGCACGTCATGCCCGGCCTTCACCAGATTGGCGGCCATGCCGCCGCCCATGTTGCCGAGCCCGATGAAACCGATCCGTGCCATGTCGCGTCCTCTCGCAATATATCGTCTATCCGGGGGGAAGGCGCCGCCGTCAGCGCCCCGTCCAGTTCCCCGGCCGCTTCTCGACGAAGGCGGCCATCCCTTCCGCCTTGTCCCCGGTCGCGCACAGGCCGTTGAACAGCCGCCGCTCGAACAGGATGCCGGTGGCGAGCCCCGTCTCGAAAGCGGCGTTCACCATCTCCTTGTTGGCGATCGCGGCGAGCGGCGGCATCCCGGCGATCAGCGCGGCGGCCTTCAGCGCCTCGTCGAGCAGGTCGGCCGCGGGAACGACGCGGCTGACGAGGCTGGCGCGCTCCGCCTCCGCCGCGTCCATCATCCGGCCGGTCAGGCACATCTCCATGGCCTTGGCCTTGCCCACCGCGCGGGTCAGGCGCTGCGATCCCCCCATGCCCGGCGCCACGCCCAGCTTGATCTCGGGCTGGCCGAACTTCGCGGTATCGGCGGCGATGATGAAATCGGCCATCATCGCCAGCTCGCACCCGCCGCCGAGCGCGAAGCCCGCCACCGCCGCGATCCACGGCTTGCGCGTGGCCGTCACCCGCTCCCACCCGGCGAAGAAATTCTCGCCATACATTTGGGCGAAGCCCTTGGGCTGCATCTCCTTGATGTCGGCGCCCGCCGCGAATGCCTTCTCGCTGCCGGTCAGCACCAGGCAGCGCTGCGAGGGGTCGGCGTCATAGGCGGCGAAGGCGGCGATAAGCTCGGTCAGCACCTGCGAGTTGAGCGCGTTGAGCGCCTGCGGCCGGTTCAGCCGGATCAGGGTGACGGCGTCGCGGGGCTCGACGATCAGGGTTTCATATTCGGCCATCATGGTCTCCGGTCGAAGGGGCGGAAAGCGAAAGCGTCGGAACCCTCAGAAGGGGCAGGGCGTCCATTCCTCGTCGTCGGCGAGCGGGGCGAAGATCGTGTCGAGCAGGTGATCGGTCACGCCCTCCGCCGTCGCCGGGTTCCATTGCGGATCGTTGGTCTTGTCGACGATCAGCGCGCGCACGCCCTCGATGAAGTCGTTGCGCTGGCAGACATGGGCGGCGACGCGATATTCGACGCGCATCTCGTCGGCGAAATCGCTGTGCTCCCGGCCCTGCGCGAGCAGGCGCAGCGAGACCTTGCAGGTCTGCGGCGACTTGGTGGCCAGCGCCGCCCGCTCTCTTACGGCCCATTCGGAGCCGTCGGCCGACAGCGCCGCCAGGATATCCTCATAGCGATCCGGCGCGAACAGGCGGTCGATCAGCGCGCGCTCCGCCTCGATCCGGGACGGCGGCGGCGCGACGGCGGCCGCGTCGAGCAGCGCCTTCACGTCGCGCGGATTCGCCGCGATCCGGGCCTTCAGGCCAGGCAGCGCATCGGACGGCACATAATGGGTGGCGATGCCGAGATGCAGGCAATCCGCCCCGTCGATCCGCGCGCCGGTGAGCGCCATATAGCGCCCTACCCGGCCCGGCAGGCGCGACAGATACCAGCCGCCGCCGACATCGGGGAACAGGCCGATCCCCGTCTCGGGCATGGCGAACTTGGTATTCTCGGTGGCGACGCGATAGCGTGCAGGCTGCGAGATGCCGACGCCGCCGCCCATCGTGATCCCGTCCATGAACGCGACGACCGGGTGCGCATAGGTGAAGAGCAGATGGTTGAGCCGATATTCCTCGTGGAAGAAGCGGCGCGCAGCGACGCCGTCCACGCGCGCGCTTTCCCAGATCGCGCGGATGTCGCCGCCCGCGCAGAAGCCGCGGCCCTCGCCATGATCGATCATGACGACGCCGACCGCCGGATCGCCGCGCCAGCGCAGCAGCGCCGCGATCATCGCGTCGCACATGCCCAGCGTCAACGCGTGGATCGCCCTGGGGCGGTTCAGCGAGAGGCGCCCCGCCCCGCCATCGATGGAAATCAGAACGTCTTCGGTCATCATCGCTCCTCGTCGTCGCGCCGAGGGCGCTTTACTGGCGCATCATGTCGCGGCTGACGATCACGCGCATGATCTCGTTGGTGCCTTCGAGGATGCGGTGAACGCGCAGGTCGCGCCAGAAGCGCTCGATCGGATAATCCTGGAGATAGCCATAGCCGCCATGAAGCTGCAAGGCGCGGTCGACCACCGCCGATCCGGTATCGGTCGCCAGCCGCTTGGCCATCGCGGCGAAGCGCGTCTTGTCGGCGGCGCCCGCCGTCACCTTCGCGGCGGCGGCGTAGAGCAGCATCCGCGCGGCCTGAAGCTCGGTCTCCATGTCGGCGAGCGTGAACTGGGTCGCCTGGAAATCGACGATGCGCTGGCCGAACTGCTTGCGCTCGCGCGTATAGTTCAGCGCCTCGTCGAGGCAGCGCTGCGCGCCGCCCAGCGAGCAGGCCCCGATATTGAGCCGCCCGCCGTCGAGCCCGGCCATCGCGATACGGAAGCCCTCGCCCTCCGCGCCGACGCGATTCTCGACCGGCACGCGCACTCCGTCGAAATTGACCTGGGCGGTGGGCTGCGAGCGCCAGCCGAGCTTCTTCTCCTGCGCGCCGAAGCTGACGCCTTGCATGTCCTTCTCTATCACCAGGCAGGAAATGCCCTTGGGCCCCTCCTCGCCGGTGCGGACCATGGTGACATAAACGTCATTCTCGCCGCCGCCCGAGATGAACGCCTTCGATCCGGTGACGACATAATGATCGCCCTCGCGCACCGCCCTGGTCTTGAGCGCGGCGGCGTCGGAGCCCGATCCCGGCTCGGTCAGGCAATAGGAGCCGATCCGCTCGCACGTCACCATGGAAGGCAGATATTTCGTCTTCACCGCCTCGTCCCCGAAGCGGTCGATCATCCAGCTCGCCATGTTGTGGATCGAGATGAAGGCCGAGGTGGAGGGACAGCCATAGGCCATCGCCTCCATGATCAGCGCCGATTCCAGCCGTCCGAGCCCGATCCCGCCCGATTCCTCCGAGACGTAGATCGATCCGAAGCCCAGCTCCGCCGCCGCCTGCACGACGGCGCGCGGGAAATGGTGCGCCTCGTCCCATTCCGCCGCGAAGGGCGTGATCCGATCGGCGGTGAACCTGCGCGCCATCTCCTGAATCTGGCGCTGGTCGTCGGTGAGGTCGAACTGGGTCATGCGGAAGCCTTGATCTCGAACAAGCAGGCGGCAGGACTAGACCACTTATTTCGGCTTAGTGGATCGGGCCTCCGATAAAAGCGAACGCTTTTATCGGATTTGATCCACTAGCCCATGGTCGGGATCACGAACGAATTGTCCCCGGTGGCCGAGCCATCGGGCCAGCGCCCCGTCACCGTCTTGACCTTCGTCCAGAACTTCACGCCTTCCATGCCGTGCTGGTTGGTATCGCCGAACGCGCTGCGCTTCCAGCCGCCGAATGTGTGATAGGCGACCGGCACGGGGATCGGCACGTTGATGCCCACCATGCCGACATTCACCCGCGCCGCGAACTCGCGCGCCGCATGGCCGTTGCGGGTGAAGATCGCGACGCCGTTGCCATATTGGTGCTGGCTGGGCAGCGCGACCGCCTCCTCGAAATCCTTCGCGCGGACGATCTGGAGGACGGGGCCGAAGATCTCCTCCTGATAGGTGCGCATCCCCGTCTTGACGTGATCGAACAGCGTCGGGCCGACGAAGAAGCCGTTCTCATGCCCCTGGAGCCTGAAGCCGCGCCCGTCGACGACCAGCTCGGCGCCCTCGTCGACGCCCATCTGGATATAGTTTTCGATCTTCGCCTTGTGCGCGGCGGTGACGACCGGGCCGTAATGCGCCTCGGCATCGGTCGAGACGCCGACGCGGAGCGCATCGATCGCCGGGATCAGCTTGGCGCGCAGCGCGTCGGCCGTCTTCTCGCCCACCGGCACGACCACGGGAAGCGCCATGCACCGCTCGCCCGCCGAGCCGAAGGCGGCGCCGGCCAGATCGTTCACCACCTGGTCGAGATCGGCGTCGGGCATGACGATGCCGTGATTCTTGGCCCCGCCCATCGCCTGCACGCGCTTGCCCGCCGCGACGCCGCGCTGATAGACATAATGGGCGATGTCGGACGAGCCGACGAAGCTCACCGCGCCGATGTCGGGATGGTCGAGGATCGCGTCGACCATCTCCTTGTCACCCTGCACGACGTTCAGGATGCCGTCGGGCAGGCCCGCCTCCTTCATCAGCTCGGCCAGCCGCAGCGGCACGGAGGGATCGCGCTCGCTGGGCTTCAGGATGAAGGCGTTGCCCACCGCGATCGCCACGCCGAACATCCACATCGGGATCATCGCGGGGAAATTGAACGGGGTGATGCCGGCGCCGATGCCGATCGGCTGACGCATCGACCAGACGTCGATCCCCGGCCCCGCACCGTGCGTGAACTCGCCCTTCAGCACATGCGGCGCGCCGCACGCGAACTCGATCACGTCGAGACCGCGCTGCACGTCGCCGCGCGCGTCGGCGACCACCTTGCCATGTTCGGACGCAAGCAGGCGGGCCAGCTCCTCGATGTCGCGCTCGACCAGCTCCTTGAATTTGAACATCACCCGCGCGCGGCGCTGCGGGTTGGTCGCGGCCCAGGCCGGCTGCGCGGCCTTCGCGGCGGCGACGGCGGCGTCCAGCTCGGCCTTGCCGCCCAGCGCCACCTGCGCCTGCACCTGCCCGTTGTTCGGATCGAACACGTCGCTGCGGCGCGCGCCGCCGGCCGCCGCTGCCCCGCCCACGAAATTCTCGATGATGCGCATGGGAATGATCCTCTTCGCCTGTGCTGTCCGGTCCGCCTGTCCGCCGGGTCTGCCTCCCCTTCCCCCTCGACTTTCGGGGAGTTGCAGGCAAGAGCGCATGATTGCAGACACGAACTGCGTATTTGCAGTAAGCGGACTCGATGTTCGACTGGGATGACCTGCGCATATTCCTCGCCGTGGCGCGCGCGCGCAAGATGGCGCCGGCGGCACGCGCGCTGGGCGTGGACGCGACCACGATCGGCCGGCGGCTGGCGCGGCTGGAGACGGCGCTGAACGCGCCCCTGTTCGAGACGATCGGCGGCGAGCGGCGGCTGACCACGCGCGGCGACGCCCTCTTCGCCCATGCCGAGGCGATGGAGGGCGCCGCGCTGGGCGCGCTGGGCGACGTGGCGGGCGAGCGTTCCAGCCTCGCCGGGCAGGTGCGGCTGAGCGTGTCGGAGGGCCTGGCCACCTGGGTGCTGGCACCCGCGCTCGCCGAATTCCATCGCGGCCATCCCGACATACAGCTCGACCTCATCACGGCGTCGGGCTTCCTCAATCCCTCGAAGCGCGAGGCGGACATGGCGGTGATGCTCGCCCGCCCGCGCCGGGGGCGGTTGGTGGCGGCGAAGCTCGGCGACTATCGGCTGGGCCTCTATGCCTCGGCGGAGTATCTCGCGCGCCATCCCCGGCCGGAGCGGCTGGAGGATCTGGGGCGGCACAGCCTGATCGGCTATGTTCCCGAGTTCATCTATTCGCCCGAGCTTGATTATCTGGGCGAGATCGGCGCGAGGATCGAGCCTTCGCTCCGCAGCACCAGCATCAACGTGCAGCACCGGCTGGTCGCGGCGGGCGCCGGGATCGGGGTGCTGCCCGCTTTCATCGGCACGCGCGACACGGGCCTCGTCCCGCTGCTGGCCGACGAGGTGCGGATCGCGCGCAGCTTCTGGCTGGTGACGCATGGCGACATGCGGCGGCTGGCGCGGATCGAGGCGGTGGCGCGCTGGCTGAAGGCGACGGCGGGCGCCCTGCCCTGACCCGCTCAGAGCAGGCGTATCTCGCGCAGCCGCTGGAGCAGATAATCGTCGGCGGTGATCGGCACGGGATAGTGGTCCGGCCGGTCGGGGCCGATGCAGCCCGGCAGCGTCTCGATCAGGAAATCGGGCCGGAAATGCAGGAAGAAGGGCATGGAATAGCGCGAGCGGCCGCGTCGTTCGGGCGCCGGATTGCGCACGCGGTGCGTCGTCGAGCGCAGCACGTCGTTGGTCAGCCGCTGGAGCATGTCGCCGATATTGACCACCAGCTCGCCCTCGCGCGGGGCGACGGGCAGCCAGCGGCCGTCGCGGTCGAGCAGTTCCAGACCCGCTTCCTCCGCGCCGAGCAGCAGGGTGATCGCGTTGATATCCTCATGCGCGCCCGCGCGTATGCCCGGCGCGTCGGCGGCGACGGGCGGGTAATGGAGCAGGCGCAGCACCGAATTGCCCTCGCGCACCGCATCGTCGAAATGATCGGGCGGCAGCCCCAGATGGCGCGCGATCGCGGCGAGCAGCCGCGCGCCCGTCCACTCGAAGGCAGCGAACAGGTCGAGCATCGCGGCGCGGAAGCCCGGCACCGCCGCCTCGGGCCAGAGGTTGGCGGGCATGAAGCGGCGATGGCGATGCCCCTCGGGCAGTTCGCGCCCGACATGCCAGAATTCCTTGAGATCGACCGCGTCGGCGTCCTTCGCCGCCTCGATCCCGAAGGGCGTATAGCCGCGCGCGCCGCCGGTGCCGGGGACGTGGAAAGCCCGCTTCGCCGCGTCGGGCAGCGCGAAGAAGGCGCGCGCCGCCCCGCTTGCGCGGGCGATCAACGCGGGATCGATGCCGTGGCCCGAGAGGATCGCGAAGCCGTATCGCTCGAACGAATCGCCCAGCCGGCGCGCGAAGCCGTCGGGATCATGCCCCGCCATGTCGAGCGGCAGCGAGGCGATGGTGTCGGCGGACATAAAGCGGGCGGTTCCTATTGGCGGCGGAAGCGCAGTTCGAGGCCGAACCGCGCGAGGATGAGCGTATCGCCCTCTATCCTCAACGGCTGGCCACGGAAATCGGCCTTGCCCAGATCGCGCGGCTCGAAGCGGAAGGTGATCCGGTGGCCGCTCTTGCCGCTGAGGGCATAGGGCTCGCCCACGGGCGGATAGACCGGCATCAGCGGCAGGAGCGCTTGCGGCCGCCTGCTGTCGGGGAAGGCGACATGGCCGTCCGCGTCGGCCTCCACCTCGATCGGCGCCTCGCCGGGGCCGTAGAGGAGCAGCAGGCCGAGGGGCGCGCCACGCCACGCCTTCGGATCGGCCAGCCGGACGTTGAGGCCGCCCCTGATGTCGGGCGCGTCGCTGACCGCGACGAAGCGCGGCGGGCGGACGGCGGGAAGGGTGGTGAGCAGCACATGGCCGCCGCGCGCCTCCCACGTGCCCGCCGCCGCCTCGTCGAGCGAGCCATAGCTCAGCGCATAGCGGAAATGGCCGTCGGCGCGCAGGATCAGCCCCGCCGCCACCTCCATCCGCCCGCCGTCATAGCGCCCGGCGAGCGTGGCCGGATGCGCGCTTGTGGGGGCCGTGGCGGGCGCGGCGGCCGCCACCGCCCAAATCGGAAGAAGCGCCCGCCAGACCCGCATCGTCGCACCGTCCCCACGCGCGGGCACGCTGCCCCCGCGACTGTCAGCTCAACGCCCCTTGAGCAGGCCGCCGAGGATGCCGCGCAATATCCGGCCGCCCAATTGCCCCGCCACCTGCCGCCCGACCGAGGACGCGGCGGAGCGCGCGGCGGATTGCACCATCTTGTCGAGCATGGTCGGCCGCGCCGCCTCGCGCGCCTGCCGGGCCGCCTGCCGTGCCGCTTCGGCGGCGGCCTTGTCGGCCTCGCTCTTCGCCTGCGCCTCGGCGACGGCGGCCTGCGCCTCGGCCGCCTTCGCCTGCAATATCTCGGCCGCCGATTCGCGGTTGACCGGCGTGTCGTATTTCCCCGCGACCGGGGAGATCGATTTCAGCACCGCGCGCTCCTTGTCGGTCAGCGGGCCGACGCGCGAGCGGGGCGGCTTGATCAGCGTGCGCTGGACCGGCGAGGGCGCGCCGTCGGGCTGGAGCAGCGAGACCAGCGCCTCGCCCACCTGCAATTCGGTGATCGCGGTGGTGACGTCGACGCCGGGATTGGCGCGGAACGTCTCGGCGGCGGCCTTCACCGCCTTCTGGTCGCGCGGGGTGAAGGCGCGCAGCGCGTGCTGGACGCGATTGCCGAGCTGCCCCGCCACCGTGTCGGGAATGTCGATCGGGTTCTGGGTGATGAAATAGACGCCCACCCCCTTCGAGCGGATCAGGCGCACCACCTGCTCCACCTTGTCCATCAGCGCCCTGGGCGCGGCGTCGAACAGCAGGTGCGCCTCGTCGAAGAAGAAGACGAGCTTCGGCTTGTCGGGATCGCCCACCTCGGGCAGCGTCTGGAACAGTTCGGAGAGCAGCCAGAGCAGGAAGGTGGCATAGAGCTTCGGGCTGGCCATGAGCCTGTCCGCCGCCAGGATGTTGACATAGCCGCGCCCCTGATCGTCCACACCGAGAAAATCGTGGATGTCGAGCGCGGGCTCGCCGAAGAAGCCGTCGCCGCCCTGGCTTTCGAGCTGCAGGAGCTGGCGCTGGATCGATCCGATCGACTGTTTCGTGACGTTGCCATATTTGACGGTCAGCTCGTCGGCCTTCTCGGCGCAATAGCCCAGCATCGCCTGAAGATCGGCGAGGTCGAGCAGCAAGAGGCCATTATCGTCGGCATAGCGGAAGGCGATGGCGAGCACCCCTTCCTGCACGTCGTTCAGGTTGAGGAGCCGGGCGAGCAGCAGCGGCCCCATTTCGGAGATGGTGGCCCGGACCGGGTGCCCCTGCTGGCCGAACAGGTCCCACAGGATGGCGGGCGTGTCGGCATAGGCCCAGTCGGTTTCGCCCACCTCGCGCGCGCGCTCGGCGAACTTGGCATGCATCGGGGACTGGGGCGATCCGGCCATGGCGAGCCCAGCCAGGTCCCCCTTCACGTCCGCGCAGAATACCGGCACGCCGGCGCGCGAGAAATCCTCGGCGATGCCCTGGAGCGTCACCGTCTTGCCGGTGCCCGTGGCGCCCGCGATCAGGCCGTGGCGGTTGGCGCGGCGCAGGTTGAGCATCTGGGGGGCGCCCCCCGATGCGTCCTCGCTGCGGCCGATGAAGATCCCCGCCCCGTCCGCCCCGCCTTGGCTCGCCCCGCCTTCGTCCGCCATTGGCTGCTCCCTGATGCCGGTCCCCACCTGTCTAGCGCCGATGCGCGACCGCGCAAACCCCGCCCCCGGCGAGCGGGACAGCGGCCGCGACGATAATGATCCGGACGATCGGTCCGCGGGCGCCGGCCGGAAAGGCTGCGCGCTACCAGCCGCGCCGGAGGTTCGTCCGGTCGCTCTGGAAGAAGAAGGCCGCCGAGGCGTTGTCGCCCAGCGGCACGGCCGCCGCGCCATAGGCGCCGCGCGTGCCGCCGGTGCCGATATAGGCGCCCACCTCGCCATGGATGCCCCGATCCGCGATACCGGGGCCGTCGAGCGAGTCGCCGCTGCCTTGCGGCGGGCCGTCCTTCATCGCCGCCTCGATCTCGGCGGGGCTCAGGCGGTGGACTTCGGCGCCGGTCGCGTCATTCTCCACCACCGCCGCCGCGGCCATGGAGGCCGTCGTCAGGAACAGGGCGGCCGCCATGAGGCGGCGGATGGACGAATTGGGCAACAAGACGCGCTCCTTCCCGCTGTCCGGGCCGACGGGGACGGGGATGGCCCCGCCACCGTGAAGCAGGAATGAACGAAAGCGCGCGCGCCGTCCAGACGATCCCTCTTCCCTGCTTCAGTCCTTTGCCTCGTCGACCAGATCACGCAGCCACGCCAGGCCCGGATCATGGCCGAAGCGGCTGTGCCAGAGCATCTGCAGATCGATATCCGCGCCAGTCGCGGCGGCATCGAACAGGTGCAGCCCGCGCTCCGCCAGCCGCGCGACCGTCAGCCGGCGCGGCAGGACGGCGACGAGATCGGTCGATCCCACCACCGCCATCGCCGTTTCCGCATCATAGACCTCGATGGTCGGAACCGACGGCACCTCAAGGCCCATGCCCAGCTCGCGGACGTGCCCCTCGGTGGCGCGATGGCGCTCGATCCGCTCCCCCGAGCCGGCGCGAATCACCGCGCGGAAGGGATAGTCGGCGACGACGGCGACGCGCGGCAACGCCGCGAGCGTGGCGGAATCGGGCCGTCCCCCGGCGAGCGGATGGCCGCGCCCCGATACCCATACCAGCGTTTCGCGGAACAGCAGCCGCGCTTCGATCCGCGCGGGAATCCGTTCGAACGAGCCGAGCGCCAGATCGATCGTCCCCTCGTCCAGCTCGTCGACCAGCGCCTGGTCGATATTGACGATCCGCAACGTCACGCCGGGCGCCCGCTGCCGGGCGAGGCCGATCAGCCGGGGAACGATCAGCCGGCAGAAATAGGACCCCGCCGCGATCGTGAAGCGCCGATCGCTGGTCGACGCGTCGAACAGGGGGGGAGCGAGCGCGCCACGGATCTGGACCAGTATCTCGCGGATCTTGGGCGCCAGCTCCTCGGCGCGCGCGGTCGGCTGGAGGCCGCCGGGCTGGCGCGTGAACAAGGGATCGCCGACAGACTGGCGAAGGCGGCGCAATGCGTGGCTGATCGCCGACTGGGTGAGGCTCGCGCGCTGGGCGACGCGGGTGACGCTACGCTCCTCGAACAGCAGGTCGAAGATGCGCAGCAGGTTCAGGTCAGGTTCGCTCATGAATCATATTCATACATGATTGAAGGAGCTATCATTAGGTTTTCCGGGAAAACCTGTTAGATCGGGCAGACAAGATAATATCATGGAGAGGGAGCCGCGGGGTATCCGCATGTCACGACGCGACATGGCTCGGTGGCTGGCGGAGTCGGATCATCTTCAGGGGGCCGCCCACCACGGTCGACGGTAAACGTGAACATACAAAAAGACATAAAGGGCCGGGATATCAAGGGTCAGGCCGAGGGACCGGACATCATCGACGGCGAGGGGTTCGTCCTGCCCGACGAGCCGCCGCCCTCCACCCGCGCGCGGCTGCGCACGCCGCTGCTCATCGCCGGGCCGCTGGTCGTGGCGCTGCTCGCGCTGTTCCTCTACCTGCGCGGCGGCCGCTACGAATCCACCGACAACGCCTATGTGCAGGCGAGCAAGGTGCAGGTCAGCGCGAATGTCGCGGGCCGGGTGATCGAGGTCGACGTCGTCAACAACCAGCATGTGCGCGCCGGCCAGATCCTCTTCCGCCTCGATCCCGCCCCCTATCAGGCAAAGGTCGACGAGGCGCAGGCCAGGCTTTCGGCCGCCATGCTCCAGATCGGATCGCTCCAGGCCAATTACCGGCAGGGCAATTCGGAACTGACCGCGGCCCAGGACCGCCTGCGCTTCGCCGAGCGCGAGCGCGACCGGCAGAAGGAATTGTTCGCCGCCGGCATCTCGTCGCAGGCGCAATATGACAATGCCGCGCTCGCCGCGGTGACGGCGCGCCAGCAGATCCAGACGCTGATCCAGCAGAATGCCAGCGTGCTCGCCAATCTCGGCGGCAGCCCGGACCGGCCGATCGCCGCCAACGCGATCGTGCGTCAGGCGCAGGCCGCGCTCGACCAGGCGAAGCTCGACCTGTCCTACACCGTCATCCGCGCGCCGCAGGACGGCGTCGTCGCCAAGGTGGATCAGCTTCCCGTCGGCAATTATGTCGATGCCGCGCGGCCGGTCTTCTCGCTGGTCGGCACGAAATTGTGGATCGAGGCGAACTTCAAGGAAAACCAGCTTCATTACATGCGGCCGGGGCAGCCCGCGACGGTGAAGATCGATGCCTTTCCGGACGTGAAGCTGACCGCGCGGGTGACGAGCTTCAGCCCCGGAACGGGCAACAGCTTCTCCCTGCTCCCGGCGGAAAATGCGACGGGCAACTGGGTGAAGGTGGTGCAGCGCCTGCCGGTCGAGCTGACGCTCGACGCCATCCCGGCCAACCTCCCGCTTCAGGCGGGGCTCAGCGCGGACGTGACGGTGGACACCGGGCACAGGCGGCATCTGTTCGGCGGAGGCACGCCGCCCGCCGGTGCGCCGGCGGGAATCACGGCGGGGGCGACGCCAGCGGCGGCGACGGCGGCGACCGCGCGATGACCCCGGCCGCCGCCGTGCCCGACGCGGTCACGCGGCGCCTCATCACGGCCTCGGTGATGGCGGCGACGCTGATGAACTCGCTCGACACCACGATCGCCAATGTCGCCCTGCCCCACATCCAGGGAAGCGTCGCGGCGTCGGCGGAACAGATCACCTGGGTGCTCACCTCCTACATCGTCGCCGCCGCGATCATGACCCCGCTTACCGGCTGGCTCGCCAGCCGTTTCGGGCGCCGCCGGCTGATGCAGGTGTCGATCATCGGCTTCACCGTCGCCTCGGGCCTGTGCGGGATCGCCCATACGCTGGGCGAGATCGTCGGCTTCCGCCTGCTCCAGGGGATTTTCGGCGCGGCGCTGGTGCCGATGAGCCAGGCGATACTGCTCGACATAAATCCGCCCGAAAAACACGGGCAGGCGATGGCGATCTGGATGATGGGCGCAATCGTCGGGCCGATATTGGGGCCGGTGATCGGCGGCTGGCTGACCGACAACCTGACGTGGCGCTGGGTGTTCTTCATCAACCTGCCCGTCGGCGTCCTCGCCTTCCTGGGCGTTTCCGCCTTCCTCAACGAAATCCGGACGGACACGCCGGTGCGACTCGACTTTCTCGGCTTCGCGGCGCTGGGGATCGCGATCGGGGCGTTGCAGATGATGCTCGATCGCGGCCAGCAGCTCGACTGGTTCTCCTCCACCGAAATCTGGATCGAGGCGGGCGTGGCGGCACTGTGCCTCTATATCTTCATCGTCCAGACCATGACCGCGCGGGCGCCCTTCGTCGATCCCCGGCTGTTCATGGATCGCAATTTCCTGGTCTGCACCGTCATCGGCTTCATCATCGGCGCCTTGCTGTTCGCGGTGCTGTCGGTGCTGCCGCAGCTGCTGGAAGGGCTGATGGGCTATCCGGTCGTCACCACCGGGCTGGTGATGGCGCCGCGCGGCGTCGGCAGCTTCATCGCGGCGATGGTGATCGGGCAGCTGGGGCGCCGGCTCGACGGGCGGCTGATGATCGGGCTGGGGCTGCTGCTCAATGCGGTGTCGCTGTTCATGCTCAGCCACCTTTCGCTTCAGGCGGATGAGAAGGCCATCATCCTGTCGGGCTTCATACAGGGCCTTGGCTCAGGGATGGTATTCGCACCGCTCGCGACGATGGCGTTCGCGACGCTCGACGTGAATTTCCGCAACGAGGGCGCGGCGATGTTCACGCTGCTGCGCAACCTGGGATCGAGCATCGGCATATCGCTGCTTCAGGTGCTGACCTTCCGTAACACGCAGACGGTGCAGTCGCGCCTCGTCGAGGGCCTGCGCCCCGACAATCCGGCCGTCCTCACCATGCCGTCGCGCTTCAGCCTGACCGATCCGTCGGGCATCGCCGCGCTGGGCGGCGAGGTGTCGCGCCAGTCGGCGATGGTGTCCTATGTCGACGCCTTCTGGCTGCTGGGCGTCGTCTCGCTGCTCTCGATCGGCCTGATCATCTTCCTCAGCCCGCCGCGCAAGGGCGGCGAGGCCCCCGCCATGCACATGGAATGACCGATGCGCCCGCGCTTTTCCTCCCGCCCCCTCGCCTTCCTGGCCGCCGCCGCGCTGGCCGGCTGCACCGTCGGCCCGAATTTCGAGCGCCCCGCCGCGCCCAGCGCCGCGGGCTATCTCCCGCCGGCAGAGGCACAGGCGGGCAAGACCGGCACCACCGCCCCGACGGCGACCGCCGGCACCGTCCCGCTGCGCTGGTGGACCGTCTACGGCTCGCCGGAGCTGGACGCGCTCGTCGATCGCGCGATCGCCAACAACCGCTCGCTCGCCGCCAGCAACGCGACGCTGCGGCGCGCACGGGCCGAGCTTGCGGCGGCGCGCGGCACCCGGCTTCCGCAGGTCGACGCCAATGCCCGTGTCGAGCGCGAGGAGGTCAATCTCGCCGCCTTCGGCTTCAGCGGCGGCACGGTGCCCGGCTTCCCCAGCGCCAATCCGGAGTTCAATCTCTACACGGTGGGCGGCGGCGTCTCCTATGATCTCGACCTGTTCGGCGCGCGCCGCCGCCGGATCGAGCAGACGGGCGCCGAGGCCGAGGCCCAGCTCCGCCAGACCGAGGCGGCGCATCTCGCCCTTGCCGGGCAGGTCGTGACGCAGGCGATCACCATCGCGGCGATCCGCGCGCGCATCGCGACGACACAGGCGCTGATCGCCGAGGACGAGAAGAATGTGACGCTGACCGACCAGCGCCGGCGCGGCGGCGAAGGCACGCTGGTGCAGGTGCTGAGCGCGCAGAGCCAGCTCGCCGCCGACCGGACCGACCTGCCGCCGCTCATGCAGTCGCTGAGCGAGGCGCGGCATATGCTCGCCATCCTCGTCGGCGAAGCGCCCGCCGATTTCACCGCGCCCGATTTCGACCTCGCGACGCTGAAGCTGCCGATGGAAATCCCGGTGTCGCTGCCCTCCGAACTGGTCCACCGCCGGCCCGACATCCTCCAGGCGGAGGCGGACCTGCACGCCGCGACCGCCGCGATCGGCGTCGCCACCGCGCGCCTCTATCCCGACATCACGCTCGGCGCGACGCTCAGCCAGGCCGCGCCGACGCCCGGCAACGTCTTCAGCGGCGCCTTTCGCGGCTATGACGTCTTCGCCGGGATCACCGCGCCCATCTTCCACGGCGGCACGCTGAAGGCCGAGCGGCAGGCGGCGGTGGAACAGGCCAGGGCCGCCAGCGCCACCTATCAGGATACGGTGCTCAAGGCGTTCGGGCAGGTGGCCGACCTGCTCACCGCGCTGGTCCACGACCAGCAGGCGGTCGAGGCGCAGCGGCAGGCGATCGCGGTGACGGGCCACGCGCTCGACCTGTCGCGCCGCAGCTTCACCGTGGGCAATTCGGGCGTGCTCGACATCGTCGATGCGGAGCGCATCCACCAGCGCACCCTGTCCGGGCTGGTCGAGGCGCAGGCCCGGCAATATCAGGACAGCGCCCGCCTCTTCGTCGCGACCGCGGGCGGCTGGACGGGAGCGCCGGCGGAGCGCTGATCCCGCCGCGCGCCCCGCCCGATCAGCTCACAACAGCGCCTCGGCCTGGTCGAGCGTTTTCGAGAAGGCGCCGACCAGCGCCCGATAGGGCGCGGGCGTCGCCATATCGAGGCCGGCGCGCTTCAATATCCCGGTCGGATAATCCGATCCGCCGGCCTTGAGCACGCCCAGATAGCGCTCGCGCTCCTCGGGCTTCCCGGTCAGCAGGCGCTGCGAGAAATAGACCGCGCCGGCGATCGATGTCGCATATTGGAACACGTAGAAGGTGCGGAAGAAATGGGGGATATAGGTCCATTCGACCGCATAGGCCGGATCGATGTCCACGCCCGGCCCGTGATAGCGCCGCAGCAGGTCGAGATAGATGCGCGTGTAGCTGGCGCCTGACACCCCCTCGCCCTTCTCCGCCGCCTCGTGGATCGCCAGCTCGAACTCGGCGAGCATCGCCTGGCGGAAGAAGGTGGCGCGATAATTCTCCATCTGCTGACCGAGGTAGAAGAGCTTCTCCTCGCGCGTCCTGGCATGGTCGAGCATATAGGCGGCGAGCAACTGCTCGTTGCAGGTCGACGCGATCTCGGCGATGAAGATGGCGTAGGCGGCCGTCTCGAACGGCTGGGCGGCATTGGCGAGCAGCGTGTGCATCGCATGGCCCCATTCGTGGGCGAAGGTGGTCAGCCCGTCATAGGCGTCCGACAGGTTGAGCAGCAGATAGGGATGCACGTCATACGCCTCCCCGCTCATATAGGCGCCCGAGGCCTTGCCGGTGCGCGGCAGCGGGTCCATCCATTTCGCCGCCGTCGAGCGGGCGAGCATGTCGACATAGGGCTGCCCCAGCGGCTTCACGGCCTCCAGCACGATCGCGCGCATCTCCGGCAGGGTGAATTTCCGGTCGAGCGAGACCAGCGGTGGATAGATGTCGTAATAATGCAGGTCGGGCAGCTTCAGCATCTTCTGCCGGAACGCGAAA
>Ga0182749_1001068_pt1 | contig 22384 bp, 17 predicted proteins | sample eDN3rd37CKraftMG_FD_128875 | JGI IMG/M metagenome (GOLD analysis project Ga0182749, IMG submission 128875) | Enriched Miracle-Growth compost microbial communities from Emeryville, California, USA - eDNA 3rd pass 37_C Kraft MG (version 2) (version 2) ...
GAGATCAGGCATGGGCGCCCTCCATTGCAGGCTGGCCAGCCGGCACGGCGTTGTCGAAGGAAAGCCCGAGGCGTTCCTCGCGGGCGCGATCGGCGGCGATCGCCGCGTCAACCTCCTCGATGTCGTAGCCGCGCTCGGCGATCGATTGGCTGCGGCTCTTGAGCCCCGCGCGGATTTGCTCGATCTCGGCGCGCGCGTCCTTCAGCGGATCGACCCAATCCCATTTGGGCGGGAGCCATTCGGCCGCGAGGAAGGCCGCCGGATCGCGATCGAAGGCGCGGGCGTCGATCGCGCCGGAAAGGGCGGCGAGCCGTACGAAGCGCTCCCACACCGGCCGGCAGAACTGGAAGACGATGACGGCGTATTGCAGCTGTTCGATGCGGCGGCGAAATTCGAGGAGACCGGCGCGGATCGAGGAATAGCTGACGCCTTCGAGATCGCCGGAAACGAGCTCATAGGGAACGCCGAGGCCTGCGGCGATGGCGCGCAGGTGGTTTTTGACGAAGGCACCGTAGTCGCCGGGGTCGGCCGGATCGGAGAACTGGATATCGGCGCCGGGCGGCAGCGGAACGAGGCTCCCGGGCTCCATGCCGACATTGAGCACGCCGTTGACGGCGCCGCCGGTGTTGAGGCCGGCGACCGTCCCGTCCGGATCACGAATGAAGCCGGTGAACAGCGCCGCCACCTTCGCCTTCACCAGCGCCGCGTCCTCGTATTGGTCGAGCTCGTGCAGGCGAAGCAGGATCGGCGCGAGCCAGGTGATGCCGCGCAATTGCCCGGGCGCGAGCGGCTGGAAGAGATGCAGCATGTCGGCCGCGGGCACGCGCACGGTATCGAGCGCCATCGGCGCGAGCGCATCGCCCGGGCGATGGCGATAGCAATGATAGGCGACGCGCCGGCCGGCGGCGTCGAACTCGATGCCGGCGCGGATGCGCGCGCCTGCGCCAATCTCCCGATGCAGCTCGGTCGGCACCTGCTCGCGGTCGAGGATATCGATCGCGAGCGGCGGGCCGTCGTCGGCTTCCGCGAAGCGCAGCCGCGCGAAGCTCTCCCCGCTTTCGACCATCGCCCTGAGCGCAAGCGCCTGGAGCCCGTAGAAATCGGTGAGGCCCGCGGCGTCGGCGCGGTCGGTCCAGCGGTTCCAGAGCGCGTGCAGCCGATCGCGCACGGCGGCGTCGGGATGCATCGAGCGCGGCTTGACGCCGGAGCCGATCGCGTTCGCGACGAGGCCTTGGACGGCGGACGCGACCCACGGGTTGTTGCGTGCGTACCAGCCGGCGCGCCGCGCGGCCATGGTGGCGCCCGCCAGGATCGAGGCGTTCAGCGCCTCGATGCCCTTCGCGCCTTCCCAACGGCGGCCGCCGCCGGCCGCGTCAAACGCGCGGCGGCGGGCAAACCCCAGGAAGGAGGCAAGGCGCGACCACATGCCCGCCAGGATCGGGCGGGCATGGGCGGAGGGCTATTCGGAATGTTTGGGAATGTGGCGAATAGCTTGGCATAATCTGACAGATGTCGCAGGCGTTCTCTGTTTGCCCCAAATTATCGTTGACGACCAGAGAGCGAATCTGTCGACATGTCGACACCTGCGGGGTGGGGGGAGCCAGCCGATGAAGAAAGAATCGAAGGAACGACCGCGTTGGCCGCATAGGGACACCCGCACAATAGGCTTCCGACTACCCTCCGACCTTGCTCGGGGCGTCAAGGATGAAGCAGCTCGACGTGGGATCATGTTGAACCGGCTGTTTGAGGAGATGTGGGAGCTTTACCAAAAGCATAAGGGTGGAAGGGACTGATCCGGTGCCAGTCAATCTCGACAAGCCTCATCTCTGGAAAGCGGACATTTCCGCTTCCGTCGATATGTACAACGACTGGTTCATGAAATTCGCCCCCGACGCCTACCGCAGCACCCGAATCAAAACGACCGAGGCCGTAAAGGCGACCCTCAAGGCGACCAATAACCTGACCGACGTGACGCCGCAGCTCTTGAAGACGCACCCGACCACGCTGCCGACCCTGCGCATGTCCACCTGTCCGCCGCTTGCCGTTGACCGCCTGATCGGCCTTGCTGGTGTGCCGGACAGCCTAGTGAAGACGATGGAGGAGGGAAGACTTCCTGTCAGGCTGAACGGCGCGGCGCTCGATGCCGAGCTGGAGAAGATTGGCAACATCATCGAGCGGATGGCTGACCCCGACATATTTGTCTGGCTTGAGCGTAAGGACTCGCCGTCCGAGCAGGAGCTGTATCGCGCTTCGACCATCGTTGCCGACCGGCTCTGCGGTTCCGTCGCCAACCCGATCATCCGCAATGCTCAAGAGAAGCGTCAGCTCGCCGCCATTCAGGGGTGGCTTGAGCAACGCGGCTACAAGCTCAATCCTGTTGGCGACGGCACGAAGTTCGATGCCATGAAGCCCGGCACGTTCAGCTTCCGGCTGAACGTCCCCGTCTCGCAGGAAGGCACAGGCAAGCAGATCAATATCCCCGTCGATGCCGTCATCATGCCGAAGACGGCGAAGGCAGGAGACTTTCCGCTTCTGGTGGAGGCCAAGTCCGCCGGCGATTTCACCAACGTCAACAAGCGCCGCAAGGAAGAAGCGACGAAGATGGCGCAGCTCCGCCGCACATATGGGGCCGAGCGTGTACGCTTCATTCTCTTTCTGTGCGGCTATTTCGACAGCGGCTATCTCGGCTACGAGGCCGCCGAAGGCATCGATTGGGTGTGGGAGCACCGCATCGACGACCTTGCGGAGTTCGGCATATGAGACGCGCAGACTCGAAAAAAACCGAACAGCAGCGCCTTGCACTTCAGTCCGAGCTGGACGCTGGCAAGACGCAGGTCGAGCGCAACCGCATGGGCCAGTTCGCCACGCCGTCTGCGCTCGCCCTCGATATTCTCGAATATGCGCGGACCGCCCTTGGTCCGGGCGAGCCCGTGCGGTTCCTCGATCCGGCGATCGGCACCGGCGCGTTCTATTCAGCCCTATGCTCCGTCTTCCCGGCAGGTCAAATCGCTGCCGCTACCGGCTTTGAAATCGATCCACACTATGGCCGCCCTGCAGCGGCGCTGTGGAAGGATAGCGGCCTCGATCTGCGTCTTGCGGATTTCACCGCCGCAAGCCCGGAAGCCGCTTACAACCTCGTTATCTGCAACCCGCCCTATGTCCGGCACCACCACGTCGTCAACGAGGAGAAGGTGAGATTGAAGCATGCCGCAGCGCAGGCTTGCGGGGTGCGCATCGGCGGGCTTGCCGGCCTCTACTGCTATTTTGTTGCGCTCACCCACGCCTGGATGGAAGAGGGCGGGCTTGCTGGCTGGCTCATCCCGAGCGAGTTCATGGACGTGAATTACGGTCGGCAGGTCAAGCGCTACCTGCTTGAGCGCACCACGCTCCTGCATATTCACCGCTTCGATCCCGCCGACGTTCAGTTCGACGACGCGCTCGTTTCTTCGGCCGTCGTCTGGTTCCGCAAGGCCCCGCCGCCGCGCGGACACGCCATCCGGTTCACGTTTGGCGGGACGCTGCGCGCGCCGAGGGATGAGCGCATGGTTTCGGCTGCCGTGCTCGCGACCGAGCCGAAATGGACACGGTTTCCCGCTGCGCCCCCGCGCGTGAAGTCGGCACTGCCAACGATAGACGACTTTTTCAGCATCAAGCGCGGCCTCGCGACCGGAGACAATCGCTATTTCATCCTCACGCCCGAGGAGATCGAGGAACGAGGGCTGCCCCGCGAGATGTTTCGCCCGATCCTGCCGAGTCCGCGCTATCTGCCGACCGATGAAATCGAAGCGGACGCGGAGGGCAATCCCCTCATCTCGCAGCGGTTGTTTCTTCTCGATTGCCGCCTGTCGGAAGAAGAAGTCAAGAACCGTTATCCCCGGCTTTGGGCGTATTTTCAGCAAGGGTCAGACGATATCGCCGCCCGCTATCTCTGCCGTCACCGTTCGCCCTGGTACGTGCAGGAGAACCGGCCACCGGCACCCTTTGTTTGCACCTATCTAGGGCGCAACGGCACCGCCCGCGGAAGGCCGTTTCGGTTCATTCTCAACCGCTCTGCCGCGACAATTGCCAATGTATATCTTGCGCTTTACCCGAAACCGTTTCTCGCTAAGGCGCTTGTCGAGTATCCAGGCCTTGACCGCGAAATATGGAAGGCCCTCAATAGCATCAGCCCCGAAAAACTGTTCGGTGAAGGGCGCGTTTATGGTGGGGGGCTTCACAAGCTCGAGCCCAAGGAGCTTGCGAACGTGCCGGTGCCGGATATCGCGGCACTTGTGCCGGGGGGCGGCACGCGATCTTATCAATGCGAGCTGTTTACATACGCGGCCGAATGATCCGAGTTTAAACCGATAAAACCAGAATCGAATGACATCGCCACCCCAGCGCCCCTTATTCTCAATTGCCGGCCGTCTTCTCTGTCAATTCGTTAGGTGCGTTCAGCAAACTATCGAGAAAGGCTTCAAGGTCCACATCATCGACCTCGACGAAATCGCCGCGCTCAAGGGCCCGAATACCTTCATCGATCATCGCCCGGAGGCGTTCGAGTTTTGCTTGATCCCGTTCTGCTGCCATTCTTGGCCCTGCCATTTCTCCTCGGCGCGCATTCTATCAATTCACCCCATCCACCGCGACCGGATCACGCGCGGCGGCTCGGCCGGCCGGGTGGGCGCCGGCGCGCCCTTGGCGGGCGCGGCGCCGATGGCGTCGGCCTCCTCGTTCAGCCGCAAGCCCATGCTGATGAGGCCGTGCAAGGCGGCCATGGCATAGACGGTGGTATCGAGCGCCTCGTTGCGCTCGCCCTCGCGGCGCGGTTGCCATAACCGGATCGGCCGCCCGCGCTCGAAGCGGGTGACGACGCGCTCGGCGGTGAGCTGGCGGAAGAACTCGGCATCGCGCTCCATCGGGAAATGCAGCATGCCGGGACCGGGCTCGGTGAGGCGAAGCCGCGCGAACAGCGCGTCCTTGGCGGCATCGACGCCGATCACGAACAGCGGCGCCTTGCCCTTGGTGCGTGAAGGCCGGCGCGGCCAAAGCGGCAGGCCCGGCCCGCCGCGCCCCTTGATCGCCCAGATGCGGCGGTGCAGCCGCGTGCGGCAGTATTCGTAAGCGGCCTTGGTGTGCTGCCCGCCGGTATCGATGGCGACGGCGCGGATGACAAGATCGGCGACGGCGCGCGCGTGCGGATAGGTGGCGGCAAGCGCCGCATCGAGATCGGCCCACACCCGCGGCCCGGACGGATCGCCGAAGATCACGCGATAGTCGATCGACCACGCTTCCTCGTCGCGGCCCCAGCCGATCACATGGAGTTCGAGCCGATCGCCCTGCACGTCCACCCCGGCGGTGAGCACCGCGATGCGCTCGGGCAAGAGCCCGCCCCAATCCTCGCGCCGCGCCATCAACGGCTCGGCGTCGATCACCTCGCCGGCCTGGTCCTCCCAAGTCTCGGCGAGCTTGGTGTTGGTCCAGACCTGAAGCCGGGCCGGATCGCGATAAACCTGCCCGTGCTCGATGGCGATCTCGGCCCATGTCTCGAACGGCGAATAGAGACTCGACAAATGGAAGCCGGCGGTCTTGCCGTCGCCGGTTGCGGTCGCGCGCCAGCGGCCCGAGGCGAGGAGCGCCGGCTTCATGTGCTCTTCGTGGATCGCACCGCATTCCGGGCAGACGCGGTGCGCAAGTTCGCGCCGGCCTTCCGGCCATTGAATCTGCGCCCAGGTGATCGGCGCGAAGGTTCCGCAATCCGTGCAGCGCACCTCGAAGATGCGCTTGTCGCTTTCCTCATAGGCCGCTTCGATGCGCGAAAAGCCTTTCAAGGTCGGCGTCGAAACGAGCACGATCTTGCGTCGGCCGCGGAACGTGACGGTGCGCTGCACCGCGAGCGCGACCGGATCGCCTTCGCCCGACACGTCGGACGGATAGGCGTCCACCTCGTCGAGGAAGAGATAGCGCGCCGGCGTCGAGCGCAGGCCCACGCCGGACGCCGCGCCGACCATGACGAGCTGCCCGCCGGGGAAGAGCTTGCGGAACTGGCTGTTGCCCGGCTCCTTCTTGCCTGGCTCGACGACGCGCTCGCGCAGGATGGGCGAGGCGGCAATCATCGGGTCGATGCGGATCGAGGTGTTGCGGCGCACCGCGTCCATGGTCGGCTGCACCATGAGCATCAGCCCGGGCGCGTGGTGGATCACGTAGCCGAGCCAGTTGAGGCCCGCTTCCGTGCCGCCGAGCTGCGCGCCCTTCATGAACACGACGCGCTCGGTCGGATCGTTCGCCGAAAGGCAATCCATGATCTCGCGCAAGTACGGCGTGCGCGAGGTGCGCCATCGCCCCGGCTCGGCGGACAAGTCGGGCAGAAGCCGATTCTCGTCCGCCCATTGCGAGACGGTGAGCGGCGGTTCGGGCGCCGCGCCCTCGCGCCAAATCTCGTCAACCCAAGCCGTGATGTCATCCATCGCGCAGCTCCGGCAATGGAATGCGGGCAAGATCGACGAGGTGATCGCGCATGAGCCGATCGAGCGCCGCGAAGGTGCGCGTTGGATCGGCGCCGAGCTCTGCCGCAAGCAACGGAGTCACGCGCGCGACCCAGGCCATGTGCGCGTCGCGCTCGGCCTTAGCGCGGGCATAGACCGCGGCCTTCACCGCCGAGCGGTTCACGAGGTCGCCGCGCTCGCGTTCGAGGGCGAGCTTGGCGCGCTGGACCTTGACGATTTCGTGCAGGCGCCGGGCTTCCGCGAGCGATGGCGTCGCGCCGGCGACACCGCCTTTGCCGCGCCGGTCGGGATCGAGGTTCTCCTCCATCCAGCGCAGGCCGGCTTCGACATCGATCCGGCCGTCGTCGAGCACGGGCAAGCCTTGCGCGATCAATTGCGAGATGCGCCCGCGTGTCAGCCCGACGCGCTCGGCGAATGCCGCCTTGGTGACGCTGCCCGCTTTCGAGTCACCGTTGGCGCTTGCCGCTAGTTTAGGCATTTGCGCCCCCGCAGAATGGCGAACCCAAGCGCCTTCGCCCCCCGCATACGCGCGGCGCCAAGAGGAACCGCGCGGCGCGGCGTTGCAAGATGGCGTCGCGTTGCGGCCGATGACCGCCAATGGCAACGCCGGGTGGTGATGTCGGTGAAGTCGGTGATTCCGTATCTCTATTATTTACGAACTCTCTTCCCGCTCCCTGCTTGCAAATCGCAAAAGGCGCGCGCGCGTGAGGAGGAAAATAATGGAGATAGAGAATCACCGACTTCACCGACATCACCGATGGACGAGGCTGGTTGCGGCGGCGATCCGCTCCCGGATCGCCAGATCCTTTCGTGCATAGACCATCTGGCGCTTGCCATTGATCTTCCATTGACCGTCCCGAGCGTCGGCGGGATTGCGCACGGCGACGTAGCCGGCGGCTTCGAGCCGATGCGGGATTTGCCGCGCATTGCGACGGTCGGTCAGGAAATCGTGGAAGGACGCGCTGCTGGTGGCATGGGCGAGCTGGCTTATCGTGAGCGCTAAGGGATTGCCGAGCGCCTCGATGGCGTCGGCCATCTCGGCATCTTCCGGCGCCCGGTTCGCGGCCACGATGTCGTGCCAGGCCGCCGTCTTGGGCGGCGGCGCCTTCGCGTCGAAGGGGGAAAGATCGACCTTGCCCAGCCATGCGGCGACATTGGCGATGCCGCCGGCGGCATACCAAGCATAGAGGTTGCGCCAATAGCCGTCCGGAAAGTCGTCCCGCGTCAGGTCCGACCACGCTACGAAATGGCGGCGATCGTCGGCCGGCAGATAGATGCCATCCGTCTTGTGGTTCGTGGTCATGATGACCCCGCAGACATTGGGGACGTAGTGCTCGCGGATGTTCTTCTCATCGACGCGCAGCACGTCGGGCGGCGCCGCGACATAGACCTTGCTGTGCTCGTAGAATGAATACCGATCGATCTCGCCGAGGTCGCGGGTTTCGCTGACCCGCAGAATCACGCTTTTGACGAAGCCGTTGAAACGCCCGAGCAGGTGCGCCGGCGATACGTCCATGAAATTCCATGGGCCGATCGCCGCCTTGACCGGCTCGAGGATGGTATCCTTGCCGATGCCTTGGGCGCCGCCGAGCACGAGCGCGTGGTTGATCTTTTCGCCCGGCCGCTGAACCCGATGCGCGAGCCAGAACACCACGTGCCGGGCGTCCTCGCCGAACAACCGGTGCAGGTGATCGAGCCACGGCGCGATGTCCGAGCCGTCGCCCTCCGGCAGGCGCGGCGGTCGGTAGAGATTGAAGACCGTCGCCCCGCGATGATCGATCCATCCGCCCTGAGAGATCAGGCGATGGCGAATGATTTTCGGTTCGCCCGGCGCCCATGTCATCTGTTCGACGGGCCGGTGCTTATCGAGCCACTTGCTGGCCGCGATTTCGTCGCTGCCCTCGCACACCGAGCCGAGCCGCGCGTTGACGCTTGCGGCCGGCCACAGGTCGCCCGCGGCCTCGAAAATGTATTGATGCATGGGCATATAGGCCCAGAACGACTCCAAGGTGACGGGCTCATCGCGTCGATCGGGTCCGGCACGCTGATCGGTGTCCTCCTCAACCGCCGACGCGAGGCGCGCGATCTCCTCAGCGGTGCCGCCGCGCGCGATCCAGTCCGAAACGTCCTCCTTGGGACCGAGGCCGGGAAGGCGCAGGATGCGCACCCGCGCGGCGATTGGCCGGAGGCTGGCCGCGACCTGCCTTGCGTGCGCTTCGCCGGCGGCATCGTTGTCGGGCAAGATCACCACGTCGGCGCCGCGAAAATGCGCGGCAAATTCCTCGCGCCATTTGCCCGCCCCGCCGGGATTGCACGTGGCCACGAGGCCGATCCGTTCGAGAGCAAGAACGTCCTTCTCGCCCTCGACCACATGCACCGTCTTTCCCTTCGCGGCCAGGAGCTGCGGCAAGTGAAACGGCACGCGGCGGACATGGTCGAGATTCCAAATCCATCCGCCGCGGCCATCGGGCCGCCGCTGGCGAAAGTCCTTGGGTTCGAAGCGCACGACCTCGAAAAGCACGGCGCCGTCTTCGTCGGTGTAGGAATAGGTCGCGACAGGCTGCCGCGCGGTAATGGGAATCTCGATGCCGAGGTTGGACTTGAGCCAGGCAACGGCCTCGCCGTTAGCGTGCCGGGTGTGCCGCTCGACCAACGCCAGCACGCCGCCGCCGGTCTGGTGTTCGTGATCGAACCAGACGCCCTTCGAAAGATCGATCGCAAGCGAGCCGCGCGAGCCGTAACGCCATTCGGTTTGCGAGCTGAGCGCCGGGTTCGGCTCGCCAAGGAGCCGCCGCGCGACCGCGCCCATGCAACAGCCCCAATCGGTCATCATGCCCGGCCCGCCTCGACGGTCACCAGCAGGATCGGAAGGTTCGGGTTCGCGGCCCGGATGAACTCGACCCAGGCGATTTCCTGTTCGGGCCGCGTTTCGACAATGACCACGAAGCGACGGCCGAGCGCCGCCAGGGTGCTCATGGCGGCATAGACGTGCTCGGGCGGCGCGCTCGAAATGACGGCCGTTTCGGTGGCGCGCTGGAACAGGCGGCGCATGGAGGGCTTGTGGAAGCCGTCCGGCCCGAGCGCGCGGTCGGTGTCATCGCCGATGATGACGATCGATGCGTCCCGCGCTTCGTCGAGCGCTTCGTCCAGGCTGTCCCGGCATTGCGGCGCGATCAGCACGCTGACGCCGAAATCGCGGACCGCCTCGAACACCGGGTTGAGGTGCGGCGCGCGCATGTTCTTGCCGATGATCTCGGAAATCCGCTCGCGGGTGACGGTGAAGTGCTCAGCGGCCATGGCGGCCCTCCTGTTCCTCGATCCAGGCGAGGATGGTGCTGCGCCGCGCGGCGATCTGGTTGCCAAGCCGGAAATGCGGCAGCGGGCGCTTGCATCCGGCGGTGGTCAGGTAATAGACGCGGCGTTGAAAGCGCTCGTCGTCCGAGCCGTAGATGAAGCGCGCGAGCGCCGCGGCGCCGACGATCAGGTCGGACGCGATCGAGGGCGGGCTCATCGACCCCTCCGCGCGCGGGGCGCCGCCGGCGTGCGATCGGCATCGCGCTCGTTCTTGACGAGCCATTCGCGCACCGCCTCCACGCGATAGTAGATGCGCCGGCCGAACTGAACATAGGGCGGCGATTGCCTGAGCTGGCGGTCGCGCTGGCAGGTGCGAAGGCTCACGCCGCGCCGGCGGGCGTATTCCTCTTCCGACACGTAGCCCGCGAGAAAGTCCGGCTCGCCGGCGGGCGCGTCGTTCGGCGAAATCGTCTGGTCCATCGTGCTCCTCTCATCGCTTCGCGGCGCAACCGTGCGCCGGTTTGCGACGAAAGATGCCGATCAGCCCGACCCCGAAAAATGACCCGCAATCGCCCCCGACAAGATCATTTCGGGTCTTGCGAGGAAACAAGCGGATTCAGTGACTTAGCAGTTGCTCTCAGCGCCGGACCCGGCCTGACTGGTGGCATCCTGTTCGAAGGAGCGCCCCATGAGCCGACGCCGCAAGCCGCATCCCGCCGACCGCGCAGCCGCCGAAGTGCTCGCACACGCCGTGCGCTTCGACGTGGCGCTCTTCCTCGGGACCGGTCGCTTTGCGAGGGCTTCGGCCGCGACGCTGGAGGACGCCAAGCTCGAAGCCGCGCGCCTTGCCGCCGCGCATCCCGGCGTGCGTCGCCCGATGATTTACGGGATCACCGCCGAAGGCCGTTCGGCGCTCGTCACTTCCTGACCTTGCCGCGAGTTGGAGCGGCAAGACTCGCACGCCACTCGCGGTGCTCATCGCGGATGTTGTTCTCGATCGTCTTTGAATCCGATCCGGGCGCGCTCGGGAAGCGCTGTTTCATATAGGACTCAAGATGCATCGCCTCGCCCTTCACGGTCGGCTCGGCAATCCCTGCATCGCGGCGGCGCCTGAACTCGGCCATGTAGAGTTGTCTCGACGTAGGCCGGCCGGCGGAACCGGATGAAACGATCTCGACGGGCGGCTCATATTGGCCCTCGACCACCTGCACGGACCGTAGCTGCGTATTGCCAGCGCGGAAGTGGCCTGCCTCGATATCGACCGGCTCAAGGCTTCGCCACGACAGCGAGGGGATCGCCCGCCACGGGCCGAATGGCGGATCGTCCTGCACGAGGCCAGTAAGTTCACCCGCAACAAGTCGCTCAATCAGATGCCCGACGATGCGTGACATAGCGGTTTCGGTCTTCGCGCGGGCGTCAGCCCTCAGATCGGATCGGCTACTGTAGACCTCCATGGCGTCGTGCCATTCGCGAACGCTCATTGCCCAATAAGAAGGGCGCCGCGGCTCCGCCGAGAGATCGGCCGATGCGCGTTCAAAGTCGTCCCAAAGGTTGGCTGGAACGAATTTGCGCAGCGCCTCACCGAACGGGATCAAAGGTGCGCTCTTGGTCTTGTTGTCGTTCATTACGCTGCCTCCTTCGGCGTGACATCCTTCATTTCCGGCTCGGGCAACATGAAAGCGCCGACCATCTCAGCCGCCTTCCGCATCGGATCGTCGTAGAGATGGGCGTAGCGCTGCGTCGTCTGCACCTGCGTGTGCCCAAGCATCTGGCCGATCAACGGAAGCGAGGCGCCGGCGGAAACGAGGATCGAAGCGAAGGAGTGCCGAAGATCGTGCAGCCGCACGTTCGGCACTTCAATCATGACCGGATTGCCATTGCGGTCCCGCACGATCTTGCCCTTGCGCGTCTTCTTCTCGACCTTCTCGACAAGCCCTGCCTTCTTGCACACCGAGACCCACGTCCGCTTGATGTCGGTGAGCGGCTTGCCGTCGGCGCCGGGAAAGACATACGGGCCGGTGGCGGTTTCCTTAATTTCGAGCAGCAGGCGGATCGCATGTCCGCTCAACGGCACCCGATGCAGCTTGCGCTGCTTGGTGTGGGCGCTCGGCTTGGTCCAGATGCCGTTTTCAAGATCGAACATCGACCACGTTGCGCCGAGCACTTCGCCGCGGCGCGCGCCGGTCAGCATGAGCAGCTTGATCGCATTCGCCGACACCGGCTCGGAATGCTCCTGAAGCGCGCGGGCGAGCGCGGCGATCTCGACCTTGCTGAGATAGCGGTTGCGACGTTCCTCGGGATTGCGCCGCACGCCCGAGGCCGGGTTGTCGGTGCGCCATTTCCAGCGGATCGATAGGTTGAAGGCTTTGCGCAGCACCTCGACCGTCCGGTTGGCGCGGATCGGCGTGCCGCGGATGTTGGTGATGTCGCGATGGAGCGCGTCGATGTCCTCGTGCGAGATCGCCGCCACCTTCATCTTGCCGAAGCGCGGAAGCACGATCTGCTCCCACATCATTGTCTCGTCCTTCTGCGACCGCGCCGCCTTGGTCGGAAGGTGTTCGAGGCGATAGCGGTCCCATAGATCGGCAACGGTCGGGGCGGCACGCTCCTCGTGACGTTCGCCCATGGGATCGCGCCCGAGATCGACTTCGCGCTTCATCGCCTTCGCGGCCTCGCGCGCGGCGGCAACCGACCAATCGGGATACGAGCCGATGGTGATCCGCCGTTGCCGCCCGCCGGCGCGGTAATCGAGCATGAAGCTCTTGCCGCCGCCCGGCGAAACGCGCAGGCAGAAGCCCTTCACTTCCGAGTCCCAAAGCAGTGCCGATCCGCGCGCGGCAGGAAGCGCCTTGCGGACCATGGCGTCGGTCAGGCGTTGCGAGTTGGAAGCGGACATACGGCCCCCCGAGTCAACAATGAGTCAACACGCCTAGTGGCTAAATCTGGTATTACGATTTCGTCGGCTGTCGCCCGATTGCGTCGCATTTCTTCGTGTTGCCAAAGGCTTAATGCGACTGTGCCGAAAACGGCCTGGAAAATCAACACACAAGATATAGTGCTACAACTGGCTCATAACCTGAAGGTCACAGGTTCAAATCCTGTCCCCGCAACCATCTCAACTTGCGAAACCCCGGTCCTAGCGGCTGGGGTTTTCGTTTTGAGAGAAACCGCAAGGATTCCAGCAAGATCGCCCCGGACGTCGATCTGTAGCTCGTCCTCCTCGGGTGTCAGGATGATCTCCTTCACCAGTGACCGGACGATATCCGCCGCCGCCATGCGCTTGGCTTCCGAATCCTCCTGAAGCGCCTCATACAGCTCTTCGATCTGGACGCGGTAATGTGTTGCCATGTTCGGATGCAGCAGGAGCGGTGACTCCTCGGCGTCGGCCAGGAACGTCTCCAATTCCTTCTTCCGTCGCTCGAGCTTGGCGCTCCGCTCCTTCACCATGTCGATCGGCATGGCGTCCTTGAGATAGAGGTCCATGATCTTCTCGAGTTCGCGCTCGATCCGCTTCAGTTCGGCGTCGGCCGCATCGATCGACGCGCGGCCCTCCATCCGAAGCCGGTTCATCTCGCGGGTGAACTCGTCGCAGAACTCCTTGAACAGAGCCGGGTCCATCAGGTGATGGCGCAGGGCGTTCAGCACCCGCGCTTCGAGCCGGTCGCGGCGGATGTTCTTACGGTTGTCGCAGGTGCCCTTGTTGCGGGCTGTCGAGCAGCCGACCAGATCGGCTGAGATCATCGAGTAGCCGCCACCGCAGCAGGCGCACTTGGTCAGGCCCGAGAAGAGATATTTTGGGCGCCGGCGTTCGCGGAAATGGTTCTCGCTCTCGCCGTCATCGCTGCGCGTGTACTTGATGGCCGCTTGACGCGCCTTCGCTGCGGTCCAGAGATCGTCATCGAGAATGCGCAGCTCCGGCACTTCCTGGGTGATCCATTCGGACTCGGGGTTGGGCCGCGCCTGACGCTTGCCGGTGTCCGGGTCCTTGACGAAGCGCTGGCGGTTCCAGATCAGCTTGCCAATATACATTTCATTGTTGAGGATGCCGTTGCCGCGCCTAGCGTTGCCGTTGATGGTGCTGAAGCCCCAATCTCCGCCGCCCGGCGCGCTGATCCCGTCCTTGTTCAACTCGACGGCGATGCGCTTGGCCGACTTCCCGGCGATGTAGTCGCGGAAGATCCGCCGGACCACTTCGGCCTGGACCTCGTTGACGGTCCGATCGCCCCGTACCGGCTCGCCATTGCCGTCGAGCTTCTTCACCACGTCATAGCCGTAGGCATTGCCGCCGCCTGACTTGCCGAGTTCGACGCGCCCGCGCTGGCCGCGCCGAGTTTTGTCGGCGAGATCCTTGAGAAACAGCGCGTTCATCGTGCCCTTGAGGCCGACATGCAGGTGCGTAACCTCTCCCTCCGACAGCGTGACGATCTTCACGCCGCCATAGGCCATGCGTTTGAAGAAACCGGCGATGTCTTCCTGATCGCGGGAGAGGCGATCCATTGCCTCGGCCAGCACAATCTGGAAGCGACCGCGCAGGCCATCAGAGATCAGGGCCTGAACTCCGGGGCGCAGAAGCGAGGCGCCCGAGATGGCATGGTCGGTATATTCTTCGACGACCTGCCAGTCCTGCTTCTCGGCATGAACGCGGCAGATGCGGAGCTGATCGGTGATCGATGCGTCGCGCTGATTATCGGATGAGTAGCGGGCGTAGATCGCGACCTTCAAGACGCATTCTCCTGTGATGTCAGGAGCGCGTCGTGCGGCGATCCTTCGTCTCTTCCTCGTAAGCCTCCCGCGCGGCACGACGTGCGAGTAGCCGAACCAGTTCGATCAGACGCGGATCGGAGCCTTCGCCACGACGAGCGAGCGTCAGTTCCGGCTCTTCGAGCCGGGGAACGCTCTTTCGAGTCTGACGATCGCCGTCCCTCATCGTCACGCCGTTCCTCTGTCGCCACCCAGTGTAGATGATCACCACGGTTCAACAGTGGGGCAGAACGGTTCTTATTGACAGAGAAGCAGCCGGATACGATCTGGCTTGTATGGGATAGAACCTGAAACACTTGCGTAGCCTTGCGTAGCCTGGCGTCGCGCAAATACTTGCGCGATCTGGTGCAGCTATCGGCTCGCGGGGATATTGAACAACGCTTTGCACGAGCGTCGTTCCAGCCAGGACTTCTAAGCTTGAGAATAAAGGCCTCTATGCGCTTTCTCAAGCCCAGAGAGACGAAAACGGAGCCGCCGCAAGACGGTTTCCGAAGGGCACGAGGTCGTCACTATCGTAGAGAACGCGCCATAGGCGAATCTATCGCCGCAGGTGTCTGCGAGCGCGCCTCCTTCCGCGGGGCGCTCGCAACGTCCCGAGAGTGAGAGTGCTGACGAGTTTGCCGTGACGGGTTGGAGGTCGAGAGAAAGTCTCTCGGCTGCCCGTCATGGAGACAACCCATGACTCAATTGGAAATTATGGACGCCGCTCGCGATCGCCGGAACGGTTACAAAGTGGACGTGAGACGCGGTGAGCGGATCGGTCGCGTTTCTTCGGAATGGTTCTCTCGTCCGGCGGACGAACGCTATCTGTCGCTCAACGAACTGGCGCAGTCTGTACGCGATCGTGCCGAACGCAGCCGGACACGCGTGGTCGAAAGCGCGCTGATCCATGTAGAAGCGAGTCGAACCGATACTGAGCGGCTGTCCCTGATGCTGCCGGGATCGGACACACCCCTTGCCCCGACACACTGGAGCTTCGGCCAGCTCGCCAGCCAGATCGGCGCCCCGGCGACCTATCTGCGCCAGCTTCCGGCGGCGCTCGCAGGAATCAACCTGCAATATGGCCTGACCTCCAATCGCGCCGAGCAGATCAAGACGCTCGAAACACATGATGGCCGCGTTGAGCTTCGTGCTGTGACTGGTCCGGACTATGGCCGGATCTACGACTACGAACTCGTCGAGGCCGTGCAGCGCATCGCCGGCAACGGCACAGGCGATACCCGCTGGAAGGTGCCAGGCGTACTCGACTGGTCGACTGGCATCTACAATCCGCGCGTCGACATTACACAGGACACCACGACGCTTTACGCCTCCGACCGGGACGTCTTTCTGTTCCTCGTTGACGATCTCAATCCCATCGAAGCCGGACGCCTGCCGGACGGCTCGCCGGACCTCTACTTTCGGGGCTTCTATTGCTGGAATAGCGAGGTCGGCGCAAAGACGCTCGGCATGGCGAGCTTCTATCTTCGTGCGGTCTGCCAGAATCGCAATTTGTGGGGCGTGGAGGATTTCGAGGAAATCACCATCCGCCATTCCAAATATGCAGCCAATCGGTTCGCGCACGAAGCGGCGCCGGCGCTGCTCAATTTCGCAAATTCCTCACCCATGCCGTTCGTCAACGGCATCAAGGCGGCGCGCGAACGGATCGTGGCGAAGACCGACGAAGACCGCGCCGATTTCCTGCGCCGGCGCGGCTTCTCCAAGGCCGAGACAGGCAAGATCATCGACACGGTGCTGGCAGAGGAAGGCCGGCCGCCCGAGTCGATCTTCGACTTCGTGGCCGGCATCACCGCCGTTGCGCGTGACAAGCCGCATCAGGATGCGCGTCTCGACATGGAAGCCAAGGCGAAGAAGCTGCTCGATCGCGCCGCCTGACATCCGTGAAACCGGAAATGCGGATTTCCGTAGTTCCGGCTTTGCGCGCGTTTGTGCCTTTCCGGTTCGCCGGTGCGATGGCGCTGCCCTCTAGAGGAAGAGGGTGGCGCTTCGCTTCGTGACGGGTTTCAGGTCGAGAGAGAGGCTCTCGGCGCCCGTCGCGGAGTAAATCCAGATGGCTAATGCCGTACAGAAGATCACGCTGTCGTCCTCGCGCGACATCCCCTTCAACAAGCTCGTTTTGAGCCAGTCGAACGTTCGCCGCATCAAGGCCGGCGTGTCGATCGAAGACCTCGCAGCCTCGATCGCTCGTCGCGGCCTGATCCAGAGCCTTCATGTCCGGCCTGTCCTCGATGCCGATGGACAGGAAACCGGCAAGTTCGAAGTGCCTGCCGGCGGCCGACGCTATCGTGCGCTCGAACTGCTTGTGAAGCAGAAGCGTCTCGCCAAGGCCGCGTCCGTGCCCTGCGTTGTCGGAGACGCCGCCAGCGAGATTCTGATGGAGGAAATCTCGTTCGCCGAGAATGACGAACGCATCCCGCCCCATCCACTCGATCAATATCGCGCGTTCCAGTCCATGCGCGACAAGGGCATGACCGAGGAGGCCATCGCGGCGGCCTTCCTCATTGACGTGAACGTCGTCAAGCAGCGCCTGCGCCTTGCATCCGTGTCCCCCGTGCTTCTGGACATTTATGCCGAGGACGGCATCGATCTGAAGCAGCTCATGGCCTTCACGGTGACCCAGGATCACGCCCGTCAGGAGCAGGTCTGGGCGGCGATCAAGGACGGTTGGCAGAAGGAGCCCTATCAGATCCGGCGCATGTTGACGGAGACCACGGTGCGCGCCACCGACAAGCGCGCCGTGTTCGTCGGCGTCGATACCTATGAAGTCGCAGGCGGCGCCATCGACCGCGACCTGTTCGAGGACGACAAGGGCGGCTGGTTGCAGGACCCCGTTCTGCTTGACCGCCTCGTTGGCGAAAAGCTGAAGGCCATCGCCGAGGAAATCGCCGGCGAAGGTTGGAAGTGGGTCGATGTCGCCGTCAGCTTCCCCTACGGCCACGATCATGGCCTGCGGGAGCTGGCCGGCACGGCCGTCGATCTGAGCGACGAGGAGCGCACCAGCCGCGAGGCGCTTCGAAGCGAATATGATCGTCTCGAGGCCAAATATGCGGAAGCCGACGAACTGCCGGATGACATCGATCAGCGCCTCGGCGAGATCGAACAGACTCTCGAAGCCTTCGAGCAGCGTCCGGTGATCTACAAGCCGGCTGACGTCGCCTCCGCCGGCGTGTTTGTCAGCATCGACTCCGATGGTTCGCTGGCGGTTGACCGCGGCTACGTCCGTCCCGAGGATGAGGCTCCGGCCGAACCGGAAGACGGTGAAGTCGCGGACGAGGCCAGCGTCGATGGCAACACTGCGGCGCCGGTCGTTCAGCGGGCTGTCATCACCCTCGGCGGCCAGTCGGCCGAGCCGGAGGAAGAAGACGAGGAGGACGGCGTCAAGCCGTTGCCCGAGCGGCTGGTGACCGAGCTGACCGCGCACCGCACGCTGGCGCTTCGCGATGCTGTCGGAGGCAATCCGCATGTCGCCCTCACGGCGTTGCTGCATAAGCTGGTCCGCGACACGTTCCAGCGCACGGGCACGCAAGGCGCAAGCCTGCAAACCTCCGTCAATCACGTCTTCTTTCGTGAGCAAAGCGCGGACCTTGCTGAAACGTCCTATGCGAAGTCCGTCACCCAGCGGCATGAAGATTGGAAGGCGGACCTGCCGGCCGACGAGGATGCGCTGTGGGACTGGCTCATGACGCTCGACGACGCCAGCCGCCTGGCGCTGCTCGCTCATTGCGTCAGCTACGGGATCAACGCGCTCTATGAGCGGCCGAATCCCTATAGCGGCAATGGCGTCTCGCAGTCGGGTCTCGACCGTCGCATGGCGGAGGCGGATCGCCTGGCACGCGCCACCGGCCTCGACATGGTGGAAGTCGGATTCCGGCCCACGGTCGAAAACTATCTCGGCCGCGTGACCAAGCCCCGCATCCTTGCTGCTGTCCGCGAAGGTGCCGGCGAACGGGCGGCCGACCTGATCGGCCATCTGAAGAAGGGCGACATGGCCAAGGAAGCGGAGCGTCTGCTCTCGGATACGGGATGGCTGCCCGAGCCGCTGCGCGTTGCCGATCTCGACGGCAAGCAGGCCGTGGCGCCGCAAGCGGATGCGGACTCCGGCGAAGACGCCGCGCTGCCCGATTTCCTCGCCGACGATGGCGATGAGGACGACCTGACCGAGGCAGAGGACGACGAGCACGCGATGATCGCTGCCGAATGACAACTCAGCGGGGAGTGGCGCGAGCCGCTCCCCTTCCTTCCCGCTCTCCCGAGGTTTCTCCCATGATTCCGATCTCCGCGTCCGCGGCGGCTCCCGCCGCACCGCTTCCGCTCGCCAGCGTTTCCGATAGCGCGCCATCGATTCTTGCCGCGGCGCAACTCCTTCTTCCGCATGTCGAACATGGCCAGCGCATTGACGCCGCCACGCTGCGCAGCGTGATGGAAGCTGCTTTCGCGGCGTCAGACGCTGCTGGCGCATGGGACTGGAAAACGGCCTATGACGCTTGCGAGGCGGCGACCGTCCTGTTCTTGCGCAAATACGGAAAGGCGCTTTTCCGCAAAGCCGGTTCTCCGGCGATGGCCCTGCCGCAGTTCGCCAAGATCGCGAGCCTCCTGCCGACCCATACGCGTCGCTCCGAGGAAACCCAGACCTTCCAGCAGTTCTCGACGCCGATCCCGTTGGGTTTCGCCGCTGCGCTGGCGGCCGCGATCACTCCCGCGGATCGTGTGCTGGAGCCTTCGGCCGGCACGGGGCTGCTCGCCATCCTGGTTGAGATCGCCGGCGGTTCGCTCATCCTCAACGAGCTTGCCGAGACCCGCGCCAGTCTTCTTTCGCTCCTCTTTCCGGCTCAGTCCGTCTCGCGCTTCGACGCCGCGCAGATCGACGATCATCTCGACACCGGCATTCTGCCCTCCGTCGTATTGATGAACCCGCCGTTCTCGGTCACGACCAATGTCGAGCGCCGCATGGCCGACGCCGCGTTCCGCCATGTTGCCTCGGCGCTGGCCCGTCTTGCTCCCGGCGGCCGCCTGGTGGCGATCACAGGCGCGAATTTTGGCCCCGATCTTCCCGCTTGGCGCGACGCCTTCGTTCGGCTTCAGGAGCGCGGCCGCGTGGTCTTCACGGCGACCATTGACGGTTCGGTTTATGCCAAGCACGGCACGACCATCGATACGCGACTGACCGTCATCGACAAGCTGCCCGCCGACGATTCGGCCGTATTCCCCGCTTCCCTCGGCATTGCGCCGGACGTCACGACATTGCTCAACTGGATCGGAGCACAGATTCCGCCGCGCCTCACGGTGGCGTTGCCCGCTCTTACGGCTCCAGCCTCTGTCGCGACGCCCCGCAGCGTTCGCGGATACCTCGCCCGCGCTGCGGCGCCGCGCCCGGCTGCGCTCGCCTCGATCGAGCCTGTGGGCGTCGAACTCGCCTATGAGACGGTGGACTGGACGCCGCCCGAAGGCATGCGGTTGACCGACGCGATCTATGAAGAATACGGATTGCAGTCGATCCGTATTCCCGGCTCGGCGGCCCATCCCACCAAGCTCGTGCAATCGGCCGCGATGGCGAGCGTGGCGCCGCCGAAGCCGAGCTATCGTCCGATGCTGCCGGCGAATATCCTCGGCCTGCTTTCGGACGCCCAACTCGAAACCGTGATCTACGCCGGCGAAGCGCATGCCGACTATCTCGCCGGATCGTGGACGGTCGATGAGACCTTCGATCTCGTGCAAGCCGCGCCAGCCGACGCCACAAACGCCGTCCACTTCCGGCGCGGTTTCATGCTCGGCGACGGCACCGGCGCGGGCAAGGGCCGCCAGTCGGCCGGCATCATTCTCGACAACTGGCTGCGCGGCCGGCGCAAGGCGGTGTGGATCTCGAAGTCCGACAAACTGATCGAGGACGCGCAACGCGATTGGTCGGCGCTCGGCATGGAGCGCCTGCTAGTCACGCCGCTCTCGCGCTTCCCGCAGGGCAAGAGCATCGCGCTCACGGAAGGCGTCCTATTTACAACCTATGCCACGCTACGCTCCGACGACCGCGGGACAAGGGTTTCCAGGGTCAGGCAAATCGTCGAATGGTTGGGCTCCGACTTCGATGGAGTGATCATTTTCGACGAAAGCCACGCCATGCAGAACGCCGCCGGCGGCAAGGGAGAACGGGGTGACGTGGCCGCCTCGCAGCAAGGGCGCGCCGGGCTGCGCCTTCAGCATGCGCTCCCGAACGCCCGCGTTGTGTATGTGTCTGCGACTGGCGCCACCACCGTTCACAATCTCGCCTATGCGCAGCGCCTCGGTCTGTGGGGCGGCGAGGATTTCCCCTTCGCCACCCGCGCGGAATTCGTGGAAGCCATCGAGGACGGCGGCGTCGCGGCGATGGAGGTGCTGGCCCGCGATCTGCGGTCGCTCGGCCTCTACACCTCGCGCTCGCTCTCCTATGACGGCGTGGAATACGAATTGGTCGAGCATCAACTCACGCCCGAGCAGACCCGGATCTATGACGCCTATGCCGACGCGTTCGCGATCATCCATAACAATCTCGATGCGGCGATGCAGGCGGCCAACATTACAGGGTCGGATGGCACGCTGAACAGGCAGGCCAAATCCGCTGCCCGCTCGGCCTTCGAATCCGCGAAACAGCGTTTCTTCAGCCATCTGCTCACCAGCATGAAAACACCGACCCTGATCCGCTCGATCGAGCGCGACCTTGAGGATGGTCATGCATGCGTGATCCAGATCGTCTCGACCGGCGAGGCGCTCATGGAACGACGGCTGGCCGAGATTCCGACAGAGGAATGGAACGACGTCCGCGTCGATATCACGCCGCGCGAATACGTCCTCGACTATCTCGCCCATTCCTTCCCGGTGCAGCTCTACGAGCCATTTACCGACAGCGCAGGCAATCTGTCCTCACGCCCGGTCACTCGCGACGGTCAGCCCGTCGAGAGCCGTGAAGCCGTCGCCCGGCGCGACGAGTTGATCGAACGCCTGGCTTCTTTGACGCCAGTCCCCGGCGCGCTCGACCAGATCGTGCAGCGCTTCGGCACGGATATGGTGGCCGAGGTGACAGGGCGCTCTCGCCGTATCGTGCGCAAGGGCGATCGTCTTGTCGTCGAGAGCCGTGCGCCCTCGGCGAATCTCGCCGAGACCGCCGCCTTCATGGACGACCTGAAGCGCATCCTCGCCTTCTCGGAAGCGGGCGGAACGGGCCGCAGCTATCATGCCGAGAAGTCCGCGCGGAATCGGCGCCTGCGCATCCATTATCTGCTGGAGCCCGGCTGGAAGGCCGACGCCGCGATTCAGGGACTCGGCCGCACGAACCGGACAAACCAGGCGCAGCCGCCGTTGTTTCGTCCGATCGCGACCAACGTGAAGGCAGAGAAGCGCTTCCTGTCCACCATCGCCCGGCGTCTCGATACGCTGGGGGCGATCACGCGTGGCCAGCGCCAGACCGGGGGCCAGGGATTGTTCAGGCCCGAGGACAATCTGGAGTCGCCTTACGCCCGCGATGCGCTGCGCCAGCTTTATCTCCTGATCGTGCGCGGCAAGATCGAGGATTGCAGTCTCGAGCGTTTCGAGGCCGCCACCGGCCTGAAGCTGATGGACTCGAATGGCGTCAAGGACGAGTTGCCGCCGATCACGACATTCCTGAACCGGCTGCTCGCGCTGACCATCGAGCTTCAGGGCATCCTGTTCACCGCCTTCGAGCAACTGCTCGAGGCCAAGGTGGCGGGCGCGATCGCCAGCGGCGTCTATGATGTCGGCCTGGAGACGCTAACGGCGGAGAGCTTCTCCGTCAGCGATCGCAAGACGATCTACACCCATCCCTCCACCGGCGCGCAAACCCGGCTGCTCACCATCAC
>Ga0182749_1001069_pt1 | contig 22380 bp, 15 predicted proteins | sample eDN3rd37CKraftMG_FD_128875 | JGI IMG/M metagenome (GOLD analysis project Ga0182749, IMG submission 128875) | Enriched Miracle-Growth compost microbial communities from Emeryville, California, USA - eDNA 3rd pass 37_C Kraft MG (version 2) (version 2) ...
GCTATCTCATTTCGATTGGATTGAAGTTCGTGACGAAGACATTCCCCCTTTTCCGAACAAGGAATGGATCTCGCGCGCAACGCTCTTCCGTCTGGGCCTTGAAAATCTTGCACCTCAGGACTGCGAGCGCATTCTTTATCTCGACTCCGATCTTGTGATCAAAGGAGACGTTCGCCCTCTTTGGAATACCGATCTCAAAGGACGCGCGATAGCTGCCGCGACGGACGTCGATGTTGACGCTCGCTCGTTTGCTGGCAAGTGGATGCTTGGGTCAGGCCAGGGTTATTTCAATGCCGGCGTTCTTCTCATCGATCTGGCCAAGATCAGAAAAGAACGCAGTTTTTCGAAGGCTCTTGACTTTGTTGCAAGGCATTCTCCCGATCTTCCCTACAGCGATCAGGACGCCCTAAACTGGACTTTCTGGGGAGGCTGGCTACCCCTTGAATCCAAATGGAACGTACAACGGCTCTCGGTCGTCGAGGCGCGGTCAATAGGACGGAAGGCGAGGGGCAGATTTTTGAATGAGGCACTCATCGTGCATTTCACGGGATCCGCCAAGCCGTGGGTTCGTAATTCCTATCATCCATGGGCCTGGCTATACTGGCGGTATCTCCACTGCACTCCTTTTACAGAAGAAGTAAGAGGAGCTTCCGCTATTTCTTCGATCGATTTGGCTCGCTTGTGGCTGCGTTGGATGCGCTACCGTTTAATTTAGGCGCCTGCCAGAGACAGAAACTTAAGGGCTGTCTTTCAAGGTGCGGACAATCCACTCGGGCAACAGGCATCTCACTGCCTCCTTGGATGTCGAAAAGCCCTTTCCGCGCATCACTTCCCGCCAGTGTGCGATCCTTTGCGGGAAGGGGAAGCTGCTCAAATGTTCCTTCGCAAGATGGAAGGCCGGCGGGGTGTACCCGTATCTCTGATCGATGCGGATATCGGGATCGCCAAAAGATGGGCGATCAGGTTCGCCTTCGGGGAACAAATTCAAGTTATCAACGGGATCCAACTCCGCTGCTCGAGCGAACGCCGATTCCATATACTTACACCACGCGCGCGGAACATTGGCGCCCTCGATTCCTTCGAGCATCTCGCGTCCCTTGCGTTCGCGGAATTCTCTATCGGAGATCAGCTTCGAAGTACTTTCTAAATATTCCTGTTCGCCCCGAGCCTCGATGAGATTACCGAAAAGGCCGGGGTGGTCCATTCCACATATGCGAGCGTCTTCAGGAAGCATATATCTCGTGACGCAGGGCGTGCCATAGCCCGCTGCCTCCATCATCGATGTCGCCGAGCAAAACGGATAGGAGTCGAGATAAATATCCGCTGCTTGCATGTACGGACGTGGATTCTGGAGGGGTAACGGTACGATCCGTCCGCCCGTCTCAGCAATAGCTTTACTCCAGTCGGAAGGCTCTCCTACTCCAATGACATAGAGCAATGCATCGGGGTGCTTCTTCAAGAGAGGCACGTGAAGATCGGCGTATGTTACTCCATTGAATGTACGATACTTGTCCGGGCGGGCAACCGATACCAACAGAAGTTGGTTCGGATCTAGCCCCAATGCCTGTTTCGCGGCAGGGCGCGTGAGTGCTCGCTCGGCGGGTCCTACAAGGATTGGGACCAGAATGCTCCGCTCCTTCGCAATACGCCTTCTCCTCTCTGCGAGATGCATTGCGGCATTTCGCATGCCGCCGACAACCTGGCTGATTGCCGAACCAGCCCAGAACAAATGGTCCGCATGATTGAGTAGAACAACAGGTGGAAATTTCGCGGTGTCTGCAAAGGCTATCGAAGGAGCCAAGTCGGAACCGTAAGTGTGGAGCACGACGACATCGTGTTCTAAAGCAAGCTCACGGAGCTGCGCCACAATCGCGAACAAACCACCCCGCCGGCGATTGAGATGGCCGTAAACTTTTCCGCCCGTGGCTGTTGCCGCAGCGATAACATCATCTCGAATTTTAGATCGCTGTTGAGTAACTGCGATGCTGTGTATGCGCCCTGGATCGCTCTCAATCCATCGCCGAAGCATGAGTGAATGTCCGCCGACAGGAAGCAGCCTCGTTGTGACATGCAAGACTTTGTTGAAGGATTTTTTTCTCAAGTAAGCCTTGTCAGGCTGTCCGGCCTTAACTCGCCGGCCGATATCGATGAGAAGCCGCTCCAGTCGAGGGCTCATAAAGAGGCCGCTGTGGGAGCCTATTGCAATGTCTGCCGCCCAGGCCGCGCTTACTGCAGCGGCCTCCAGTTTGCCGCGCGCATAATAATCATAGGCGGTATCGAGCTGGCGCTCGAATGCAGCGAAGTTTGCTCGGATGGCTTTTACTTCATCGCTATCGACCGCATCATCAGACACTGCCAATGCCATTGCCGCTGAGAGCGTCATTAGATTGCATCTTTCGCCGCGGCGTAGGACCTCCTCGGCGCTGACGCAAGGCTTGAATTTTTAACTTTCCATTCTGCCGGCTCATTGAAAACGCCAAAAGCATTGGATGCAAAAACCGGATGCCGGACGTGGAAGCTCTCTCCGAGGGTTGCTACGATCATCCGGCCATGCCGGCGTTCGCGTATCGAGATGGTCAACCGGTAGGAGTCCGAGACGAGTTTCACGGGAGGCGTGACGAGTTCGATCATGCCGTCTTTGGAGATGGACGCTATTTGCATACCGTCTGCCACGCTGCTGAAGGTGCAGCAATGCACCTCATCCGATCTATTAACACCGATGCGGATGTCGGGTTCTACGACGGTGTCGCGAGCATCGTAGCGGACGCGAATTGTCATCCGCTCGCCGAAATCAAAAACGGATTTGCGCTGGCCATCCTCGCCAAGAAGCTCGATATCGGTGATATCCACGACGGGCATTCCAGGTTCAGGGTGGAACCAGGGCGCGGCCGCAAGCCGGCAATCGCTTTCATAGAGTTTGAGGCCTTCGTCTGTCGGGCCATCATACGCGACCTTGCCTTTCTTCAAGTAGATCACGCGCTGGCACATCGATTTGATCGAAAACATATTGTGGGACACGAAAAGAATGGTTGCGCCGCGGCGCTCCAAAGCATGTGCGAAATCCATGCATTTCCGTTGGAACGTGAAGTCGCCGACGGCGAGGACTTCGTCGAGCAGCAGAATGTCGGGTTCTAGGTGCGCGGCCACGGAAAACGCCAGGCGCACGTACATGCCGCTCGAATAGCGCTTTACCGGCGTGTCGATGAAGTCCGCGATTTCGGAAAAATCGACGATCGCGTCAAATTTGCTGTCCACTTCCCGGCGGGACATTCCGAGTATGGCGCCGTAGAGATAGACATTCTCGCGACCCGTCAGCTCCTGGTGAAAGCCTGTTCCGACTTCAATGAGCGCGCCGAGCCGCCCTTCGATCCGGGCTGTTCCCGTCGTTGGTGTGACGATCCGAGAAAGTATCTTGAGTAATGTACTTTTTCCCGCGCCGTTGAGGCCAATAATACCGACGTTCTCGCCTTTCTCGATGTCGAAGCTCACATCGTTGAGAGCCCAAAATTCCTCCCGCGGTTTTGGATCCTTCGAGGGCTGGCGGAATATGGATCGTGCTCCGGCTTGAATAAGGTCGCGGAGTGAATCGTGTCCCGAAAGACCCGATCCGAGCCGGTAACGCTTTCCGAGGCCTCTGGCGCTTATGGCTAAGTTCTTTGTCATATCACGTCAGCGAATGTGCGCTCCATGTGCTTGAAAAAGACCAGACCGCCGACGATCAATACGGAACCGACCGCGACGCTTATAAGCAAGGGTTGTGCGTTGAAAGTCCCGCCAGCGATCGCCCACCGAAATCCTTCGATGACGCCGACCATCGGGTTGAGGCTGTAGAGCCAGTGCCAGTCTTTGGGTATGAGGCTGAGAGGGTAGACGATCGGCGACGCGTACATCCAAATTTGAATGAGAAACGGCAGCGTATATTTTATATCCCGGAAACGGACGTTGATCGGTCCGAGCCATAGGCCGACGGCGAGAGCTTGCAGCCCGGCCAGCGCCAGAAGAGGAACGACGGCGAGCAAATTCCAGGTGGGTGAGATGCCGTATATCAGCATGAGACCTAGCAGAATGACCAACCCCACAAAGAAGTCCAAGGCCGGGCCAATGATGCCGGCGATCGGCACGAGCAGGCGTGGGAAATAGACTTTCCGAACGAGTTCCGCTTCAGTCACAAGGCCATTGGAGCTGCGCCTGAGAGCTTCGGCGAAATAGGTCCATGGAAGGACGCCAGCGAATGCAAAGATCGGATAGGGGATTCCGTCGGATGGCATTTTTGCGAAATGCCCGAATATGATCGCGAATATGAGCACGGTGAACGCAGGCTGGAGGATGGCCCAGGCGATGCCGAGCGCAGCTTGCCGATAGAGAATCTGGATGTCACGCTTGACGAGCACGCCGAGCAGCTCGCGGTACGGCCAAAGGCCTTCGAGTTCGAGGTCGAATAGACCTTTCGTCGGCCTGATTTGGGTCACTACCGAATGCGCGCTGTGCGATCCGTCTCTGAGATTTTCGATCGAGGCTGTCAATCTATTCAACGTTTGAAGATCTGTCGGGTTTGTCACGATAAGCAGGCCTTCTTAAGTGAGGCCACAACTTTCGCCTGTTCAGTTTCCGTCATCTGAGGAAAAAGGGGAAGTATGATGCACCGATCCTGCGCAGCCTCGGAGTGGGGAAGCTGGGCGCCATTAGCGATTTTGGCGTATCCCGCCTCGCGGTGCGCGCACATGACGCCGCGTCGGGTGGCGATGCCGTCATCCAGCATCGACTGCATGACGGTCCACTGGTCGCAGCCCTCAGGAAGGCGCACGACGAAGCTTTGCCAATTGCTTCGAGCATAAGGCGGCTCGGTCGGCGGCTCGACGACATTGTCGTTCTTAAGCAGCTCGCGATATCGATCGGCGAGTGCGCGGCGGGCCGCGATGATCTCCGGCATCCGCTTCAATTGCTCTCGGCCGACCGACGCTTGGATATCCGTCAGCCGGTAATTGTATCCGATAACGGGATGAGATTCGAAGATGACCTTTGGGGAGCCGTGACGCACAGTATCCGGTACGCTCATGCCGTGCTGACGCAAGAGCCGGAATGTCTTGTCCAATTCGGGGTTCGCTGTCGTCAGCATTCCTCCATCGCCCGTGCTCATGACCTTCCGGGGATGAAAAGAAAAGCAGGCGACGTCGCCGTGCGGCCGCCCGATCCGTTGCCATTCGGAGCCTATGCGAACTTCGCTGCCGATCGCGCAGGCCGCGTCTTCAACGACTGGAATCCTGTGCCGCCGGCCGATTTGAACGATGGCGGGCATGTCGCACGGCAAGCCGACTTGGTGCACGCATAGGATTGCCCGTGTCTTGGGCGTTATCGCGGCTTCAATGAGTTCGGGGACGATATTGAACGTCTGCGGATCGATATCGACGAATACCGGTTTGGCGCCGCAGTACATGATTGAGTTTGCAGTCGCGATGTAGGAATGGCTGACCGTGATGACTTCGTCACCCGGCCCAACACCGACGGCAAGCAAAGCCAGGTGCAATGCCGTCGTGCAATTGGAAACCGCACACGCATGGGGCGCGCCGACAAACGCCGCGAACTCGCGTTCGAAGGCTTGAACTTCCGGTCCTTGCGTTATCCACCCGCTCAGGATGACGCGTTGGGCGGCTGCCGCTTCGCGTTCGTCCATAACGGGCTTGCTGATCGGTATCATGCGGCTTGAACCCGGTTTTTCTGCCACCAGTCGACAAGGCGTGTCAGCCCTTCGTCGAGGCCGACCGTCGCTTCAAAGCCCAAAAGCTCTTTGGCTCTCGACGTATCGGCAAGACGCCGCGAAACTGGATTGACCTTTCGCTCGGGGCCATACTCGGGTTTCAGATCCGAGCCCATCACCCGCAGCAGCGCATAGGCGAGGTCGTTCAGGCTGGTCTCGACGCCGCTTGCAACGTTGAAAACGTCATCCTGCAAATCGGATTGCAGCGCGAGGACATTGCTGCGCGCGACGTCATCGATGTAAACGAAGTCCATCGTCTGGTTGCCGTCGCCAAAAATGAGCGGCGCCTGTCCGGCCGCGATACGCTCCATCCAGCGGATGAGGACTTCCGTGTATTTGCCGTGAACGTCCATTCGCGGCCCGTAGACGTTGAAATATCTGAGCGCCGTGTAGGGGAGCCCGTACATATCGTTGAAGGACCGCAGAAGCCCCTCCAGCATGATCTTGCTGGCGCCGTACCACGTGCGATTGTTGTAAGGGTGATGGTCTTCGCGCGTCGGAAATGTATCGGCGAGACCGTAAATCGAGGCTGACGAGGCGGTCACGAATTTCTTGACGCCGTGGGTCTGCGCGGCTTCGAGAACATTGAAGCTGCCGTCGCACATGACTTCGAGCGCTGCTCGCGGTTCAGCCGCGCAGGCGGTAATGCGCAGCGTCGCCATGTGGATCACGGCATCCATACCCTTGGTCGTTTTTTGCACCATCGCGACGTCACGTATGTCGCCGCGCACGAGTGTGACGCGCGGGTCCTGCAAAGCATGCTCGACGTTACTAAGCGTTCCGCGCTCGAGATTGTCCAAGATGACGATCTGTTCGGGAGCGTGATCGCGCAGCAAAATATCGATCGTGGTCGATCCGATAAGTCCGCATCCACCAGTGACAAGAATTCGGGAGCCGTCAATCTGCATTGTTTTTACACCAGAGCTGTTCGAGCCATTGTGCTCTATGAAAATACCGTCGAGAATACCAAGCGTTCAATCAGGCCGGGCTGAGTTCGCGGCTATCGTCGGCAGTAGCTTGCGCGAATGCGCTAAGGGCCGAGACGACGCGTTGCTGATTGTCGGCCGTCAATTCGGGATACATCGGAAGCGATAGGACTTCGGAAGCAGCTCCTTCTGCATTTGGAAAATCCCCAATTTTATAGCCGAGATCCGCAAAAGCTGGCAGCAGGTGAACCGGTATCGGGTAATGAATTCCCGACTGTATGTCATGAGACGATAGCCAAGCCTGAAGCTCCGCTCGTTTTTGAACGCGTATGGCATAGACATGAAATACATGGCGGACGTCATCGCGGACGAAGGGCATGTTGAACGGCGTGCTTGAGAGCAGTTCATCATAGCGTTTGGCAGCGGTACGGCGTGCCTCGGTCCAGCTCTCGAGATGGCGAAGCTTGACGCGCAACACGGCGCCTTGGATGCCTTCCATCCGATAATTATAACCCTTCAAGACGTGGTGGTACTTTTTCTCGGCACCCCAGTCGCGAAGCATGCGGATCGTACGCGCAAACTCCGGGTTTGACGTCACGACCATACCGGCTTCGCCGTAAGCGCCCAGGTTCTTGCCGGGATAGAAACTGAAGCACGCAAGGTCGCCGAGGCTGCCAACACGACGGCCTTTATATTCCGCGCCATGAGCCTGCGCGGCGTCCTCTATGACGATAAGGCCGTGTTTGCGCGCGATCGCCAGAATGGGGTCCATGTCGGCCGGCTGGCCGTAGAGGTGAACCGGCATGATCGCCTTCGTGCGCGGCGTTATCGCCCGCTCGATCGCATCGGGAGACATCGTGAATGTCTTTGGATCAACGTCGACGAACACCGTCTTGGCGCCGGTATAATGGATGGCCGAGACCGTAGCGACAAACGTGAATGGTACGGTAATAACCTCATCGCCCGGGCCGACGCCGGCGGCGAGCAATGCAAGATGCAGCGCGCTGGTTCCGCTGTTTACGCCGCACCCGATCGAGCTGCCACTGTAAGCTGCAAACTCTTCTTCGAAGGCGATGACTTCCTTGCCAAGTGTGAATTGGCAGGTGTCCAAGATGCCCTGGATAGCGGAGTCGATTTCCGGCTTGATGGAAAGGTACTGAGCTTTGAGATCAACAAACGGAACCATTTCAGTCTCCACGCCGCAAATGAATTGTTTCGCCCTTGCCGCGCATGGAACTCGTCGCTGCTTCGATCAGTTCGACGACGCGTAGTCCCGAGCGGCCATTCGTAATTGGAGTGGCATCGTTTTCGATGCAGTCGATAAAATGCTCGCCTTCGACGCGCAGCGCTTCCGTGCCCTCGAGCTTGGGTGCCCACATATCGCCTATTCGGTATCCCACTCTCATCTCTTGGATTTGGCGGGGATCATCCGTGAAGCTTATACCTTTATCGTAGATTTTGATCTTTTCGCTGGGTTCCAAATCGTCGTAGGTGATCATCTTCTTGCTACCGCCGATCAGGATCTGGCGCACCTTGACCGGGGCGAGCCAGCTGACATTCGCGTGCGCGATCATTCCAGAATCATAGAACATCGTAATGTAGGCGAGATTTTCCGGAGTTCCGGGGAAATGGTGTGATCCGGCGGCCGAGACCGCAATGGGTTTTTCTTCCAGCAGGTGGTCAAGAATTGAAAAATCGTGTGCTGCGAGGTCGGATATGACGTTCACATCGCGTTGGAAAAGCCCCAGATTGACACGGATGGAGTCATAATAAAACAGCTGACCCATGTCGGCGGATTTAACAACTTCCGCGACTTTACGAATGGAGCCTGTGTAAACAAAAGTGTGATCGACGATAAGAACGCGTTTTCGCTTTTCTGCTTCTTCAACCAATTGGCGGGCCTGAAATGACGTTTCGGTCATCGGCTTGGCGAGCCAGACGTGCTTGCCGGCCCGGAGCGCCGCTATCGCCAGCTCGAAGTGCGTCGATACCGGTGTCGCAATCGCGATTGCATCGATTTTCGGGTCGCGAAAAAGTTGTTGCGGGTCCGTTGTCGTCTCTACGGCAGGGTAGCGCGTCGAGACGAGCTTCAGCCGGGCCGGATCAAGATCGGATACCGCCGCGAGGCGGGCGCGCGATAGTTCGCTGAAGTTGCGGACAAGGTTCGGCCCCCAATATCCGTACCCGATTACCCCAATATTTATCATTCAACTCATCCACAAAATGCTGTTCACGAACTGGCGCCTACTGAACGGTGCCGAGCGGCTTGGCGGGAACCCCCGCCACGATTTGTCGATCGCCAACGTCTTTGGTTACGACAGCGCCAGCGCCGACCAGGGCGTATTCGCCGATGGTCACGCCAGCCAAGATAGTCGCGTTGCTTCCGATGCTTGCTCCGCGTTTGACTTTGGTTTCGACCACCGCCCAATCCTGCTCCGATTGGGGCGTCCCGTCGGGATTAGCGGCTTTGGGATAGAGGTCGTTTGTGAACATTACGCCGTGACCGATGAAAACTTCGTCTTCAATCGTAACACCCTCGCAAATGAAGGTGTGCGAAGAGATTTTGCATCGTGCGCCGACAGCGGCGTTCTTTTGTATCTCGACGAATGAGCCGATCCGCGTCTCATCGCCAATCGTGCAACCATAAAGGTTCACCTGGTCCGGGTGGTGTATCGTTACGTTACGGCCCATACGGACCGAATTGGCGATAGCCATTGGCGCCCCCTTAGTGATTTGCGAGAGATCGGTGTCGTCGGACGTCGAACGCAAAGCATCTTGCGAAGATCGTGCCGCGATGCGCGACCTAGGATAAAAACCTATGGTACTTACGATCGCGTTAGCGGATTATGCCTAACGTGGCGATACGAGCGGGAGTTCGCCAGCCAACGCGGCGGGCATGACAGCAACCTGCGAGCAATCATTTTGTGTCGTAGTGATACGAGCGGGCTAGCCCGCAAAATGCAATGATTGAACGATAGGCTCCGCGGTAATCGCGGAACGGGTACGTGCATTAAGATCGATAAACGAACATGAATTGGCCGAACGTCTCCGGGCGATATAAGCGTACCCAAGAAACCAGCGGAGCCATTTTAGCTCTTGGATAAAGCAATGAATGACCCGATTGGGCGAACTGTATCACTGCCGAGCGGCGAGCTTACCCTGGCCGATATCCTGGCTTTTGTTCATCGATACTGGTTTTTGGTCGCTGCGCTAACCGCGCTGGCTATCACATTTGCCACCATTTTTTTGCTGTTTGCGCAGCCGAGGTACACGGCCGTCGCGCAGATCTTGATCGAGACCGGTTCGTCTCAAGTGCCGACACAGTTGGCGTCGGAGTCCCTGATCGCATTGGATACGCCCCAGATTGAAAGTCAGATTGCTCTTTTGCGCTCGGAGCAAATCGCGGGGAAAGTTGCGAAATTGCTTGCGGAGCATCGCAAAGGCGCCAGCACGAGCTCGGAGGCGTCAAAACCGGCGGACAACGCCGGAACAAGCTGGTGGAGCCGGTTATGGAGCGCCGGAGACAGCAAGGGCGAGATCGATCCGGCGGTCGCCGAAAAGAACGAGCAGATCAAGGAGATTGAGGCCGGCATGGACGTCAAGCGCGTCGGCCTGTCGTATGCCTTGGACGTTTCCTTTCAGGCCACGGATCCGAAAATCGCTGCCTTCGTAGCGAATGCGATAGGCAACACGTACGTGCAGGATAGCATTGCTACCCGCGCCGAGGATGCGCGCCGCCGCGGCGTCTGGCTGGAGGGCCGGATCGAGGAGCTTCGCCACCTGATGAACGAAGCGGCAATCGCCGTGCAGGAATTCAAGGCCCGGCGCGATTACCGGATCTATGACACCGGGAAAGGGGATCAAAGCGCCTTGAAGATCGAGGAAGATCAGGGGCTTCAGAATCCATTAACCGAACCGAAGATTTCCGATAATCCCAGTCCTACCGGAGACAAACCCGGAAGCGCCAAGTCATCCGCAGATACCGGTTCGCCGGCTGAGATGACGTCGCTTGAAGAACTCGAGTCGAAGTCCCAGACCTACCGAAAACTCTATGAGAGTTATTTGCAGGCCTATACCGATACGATTCCTAAGCAATCATTTCCGGGGACGAATGCTCGCGTCATCACGCAGGCGTCGGTCCCAATGAAAAAGAGCAGCCCGAAACGGCTTTTCACGCTCATCGCCGCAACGTTTCTCGGCGGGTTGTTCGGGGTGGGCGTTGCGCTCGTCCATAGCGCGCTTGACACGAGCCTGCACTCGGCCACCCAAATTGGCCGTAACCTGCGCATTCCTGTTTTGGGAGAGGTGAACAACTCGCTCGCGCGCCACGCTTACGTTCCGAACTGGATGCGGAGGTTGCGACGATTGTTTGTGCCTCCTTCGGCGTTGGATCTGGTTCGGCATGGGGCCGATACTCCAGCCGCACGGGAAATGATGGCTACGGCGCTTGCAATCAAGGAAGCAGCCAATAACCGCGGTAGCAAAATCGTCGGGATACTCGGCATTTCTCCCGATCAGAACGGTGCGCTTCTTTCCTGCAATTTCGCGGTAGCCTGCGCGCAGGTCGGCACACGAACGCTCCTGGTCGAGTTGAACGAAAAAAGGCAGGGCATGTTATCGGCTCTCTCACCGGCGGCAGGCAAAGGGCTGCGGCAAGTCTTGCGTGGCGAGATCGACCTCAACGCAGCTCTTGAGCCCGTGCCCTCGGAGCCAGCTTTGCAACTGCTCGCGGCCTACCAAGCAAATCCTGATGTTCCCTGGACCAGAGACGAAGTGGGCGTCATTCGCGGATACCTCGAAACACTCAGTGATCAATTCGACCTGATTTTCGTAGATCTGCCCCCGAAAACCTCGGTCGTCTATCCTTGCGCGCTCGCAGTCGATGGTGTCGTTCTGGTCGGCTCGGCAGACCGCAGCAAAATGAGCGAAATTTCGGACGCCGCGCTTTTCCTGCGGGGCGTCGGCAAGCAGATATTGGGCGTGGTCATTTCAAGATTGGCTTGATGGGCAGGGGGCTCGGCGCATAAGGCCGGCGAGATCGGCCTCGACACGGCGCTTGAGGCCGTGCCATCGAGCCAGCTTTGCTGCTGCGCGCGGTCTCGCAAGCAATCCGGATGGTTCCTGGATCAGAGAAGTGGCGGGCGCATTCGGGGATATCTCGAAACGGCCACCGATCGATGCGACCTGATTTTATGGGATTTGCCTCCAAGATCGCGGCTGGCTATCCCTGCGTTTCGCTGTTGATGGGTCGTGCTTGGCGGCTCGACGGGCCGCGGGGCCAGGTTTCCTCGAGGGAGCGGCCAAGCAATACCGGGCGTCGTCATTTCCCAGATTGGCCCCGAAGGGCGCGGCGGATGAATTGTCCACTTTTGGCACATCGCGATCGTCAGACGTTCGATCTGAGAGCGTGCGGCCGTGCCGATTTCATCTGCATGTGCAGGCGCTCTCGGCCTGCAATCTTATGTGGCTCAGTGGAGATCGCATAAAAGAAGTCGGCGCCGTTACCGGCGCCGACTTTATGACCTTCATTGAAAATGTTGGTCGAAAACCGCTTACGGATGAAGCGGTGTAATGTTGACCGGTTCGATCGAGGCCCGGGTCGGTGCTTGCCGCCGAAGGTTGTCGACCGGCTCCTGCTTGGCCGGTGCCTCATCGGCTTTGTAATCCGCATCCAGACCTAGCCCCGGCTCAATTCCAAGACCGCCAAACGTATTGGCGACTGCAGGCATGGAGACTTCGACCTTGATCGTATCGCCAGGCTGCAACAACGTCTCCTCAGTGGCGTCGATTTCTATGACATGATCGCCAACTTGGCGTGCGATCGTGTAGTGAATCTTAGCCCCGTTGTTCTTGGTAGTCCCCGACGAGTCGCGGTTGCTGATCGAAGCAAGCTGGAATGGCGATTTCGCAACCTGCGATCTCGTTTCGGCGAGGAGCCGCTGATCGACCTGCGCCTGCTGCGAAATATCCTGCAATCGTGTTTCGGTCGTCTGCAGTTCAACGGTCAGATCGTTGTCACGCTTGTTCTGATACTCGATCTTTGAAAGCTTCGTCCGGCTGACTTCCTGCTGAGCCCGCGTGCGTTCGCTTTCGATCCTCAGCTTTTCGCCTTGAAGCTCGACAAGGTTCCTTTTGAGGCCCAATAGCCTGGGCTGGGTCACGAGACCCTTGCTATTCAGGTCCTGAAGGCCATTCAGCTCGTTCTGCGTCAATTCGATTTGCTTATTCTGCGTTTCGATACGCTTATCGAGCGTGGCAACCTCGCGCTCCAGAGAATCCTGAAGCTGGTTGAGTGCGATCAATTGCGTTTCGTTGGCTTTCTGACGCAGGTCGAATACGTTCTGCTCCTTGTTCATAACGGAAGCTGTGTACTCGATTATTCCTGGCTCGCGTGTCGATACGAGCTCTCTTGGAAATGCGATGCGATCGGAGGATGCAAGCTCGGCGTCAAGGCGTGCTTTGTGTGCGAGGAGGCGTAGCCGCTCCTGGTGAATGGCTTGATAGCTTCCCGCCGTCGTCAGCCATTCGCGCTGAAGCCGCAGGCCACCTGCGGCGGGGTTTTTGTACAAACCGCCGCCAAGGCTCAGGCCCTGCAACACCGTCATGCCTGCCGTGTAGGGATATTCCCCCGACTTCTCAACGGCACCCGTCACGTAAATCGGCCGGAAATCGGTGACTTCTATCGACGTATCCGGGAGCGCCGCGAGGTGCAGGCGCTTTGCCAGCTGGCGCGAGACGATGGTTTCCAATTCGTTAGTGGTGTAGCCCACGGCGCTCACCGAACCGACGAGCGGCAAAGAAATTTTGCCGGCCGGATCGATCGTGTAGATCTGATTGAGCGCGGTCCAGGTAAACACTTCATCGCGGGACGGGCGCCATTCAAAGACCTGAATGCGGAGCCGGTCGCGAACGTTCAGCCGATACTCGGGCAACGTCGCGCTGGAATGCGCGTTCGTCGTACCGTCGCTCGGTTCGGCTTGAACCATGCTCGTCGGGAAAAATAGTGCAAGCCCCAGAAGCGAAAGCGAGAGCGCTTGCTTCGTCGCATCGAGGAGGCGCATCCGATAGTCCTTTCTGGAAGCCGGTAAAATATGCTTCCCGCCGGATTGATATTCGAACGGACTACGAAGCAAAAATGATGCCATGGCCGTCTTCCTCTAATTCGGGCCTCTATAAGTCAACTTGGCCGGATGAAACGTGCAGGCAATAGCTCAGCGTTTGCTCGCTATGGCGTAATCGTTGTGGGATCAGCTCGTGATGGCGATCGCGCATAATTGCGATTAACCCTGCAACCCAAAGCTAATTTCCGGACAGTCGGCAGTATCCAATCAGATCAAAAAACGGAGGTCTAGATCACCATTGGCGCGCACTGGTTCTATGACTTCTCCAAAAGGGGTAGGGCGGTTTACCGCAATCGACGGTGACGCTGCAGGGCCTCGTTTATATGCGAAGTAATTGCGCACGGAACACCTGCTGACGTCGCTCGCGGTTTCATCATTATGCGCAATGCTGAATCGAAATTCACCGAGATGGCCTCTATCTTGCTTCGGCGAATAATACGCCGGCGGGCCGATACTCCGGTGCCATCCTGATTGTCGTCTCTAGCATCATGTTTGGATTCCTTTAACGCTTATGACCGTCGATTTTTCAATCATTACGATGCGACGGGACGATGCTCCGAAGAGCTTCGGACGCCAGAAAGTTCTAAGCGCGCTCGTCGAGGAGCTGCCGGCGATCGGGTGCGCACCTCATTGGATTACTGTTCGCCAATTCAAAAGCCGCGCGCTTGGACTCGTTCTTGGATCGCTGCGATGGATTGGCCGCCTTCTCTCGGGGAATGCGCTGCCGTTGCAATCGATCCTGGCGCTTCAGGGGCGTGTTGAACTCCCGGATGTTCTCACGGCCAGAGCAGACGGCAGTGTGACCCCATTGCCGGTCGTCTATATCGACGGCATTCGGCTGGCTTGTTATGGCGACGAGATTAAACGGAAAGTCCAAGGGCGGCTCGTCATTGACTTCGATGATCTGATGAGCAGGCGCGTCGGACGCATGCTGCGAAATAGCGAAGCCCTATCGTTTGGTGCCTTCTCGTCTTTGATTCCGGGTTCTGCACAAAAGATTGTCCAGCGCCTGGAGCCGCTACAACGGATGCTTCTCCGTTGGGAGAAACATTTGCTGAGGCGCGCGGAAATAAGGGCGGCTAGAACCGCCGATGCGATCGTGTTCGCATCCCCCTATGAATCGAGGCTCTTCCAACGTTTCCTCCGCCGTTTTGCACCGGCGCCAAAAGCAAAATTCCTGATTTACGGGCCCTCGACCGCGGCGGCGCCGTCAATAGCGCCGGCCATCATTGAAAGCCGGCCAGCACCGGAGGATCTTCGCTTTATTTTTATCGGCTCGGATACACTGGAGCAGAACAGGGTCGCAATCCAGGAACTGGTTGAGCTTTCGAGAGATGGCGCGTTGGCTCTTCCGACATATATCTACGGCCGCATGACGCGAACGTATGAACAATCCGGTAATCTGGTGTTCTGCGGTTTCGCGGAGTCTCTGGAACAGGTTTATCGCCCGGGCAGCATTCTGTTGCTCGCGCGCTCAGTGCGCGGCGGTATCAAAACAAAAATCCTTGAAGCGTTCGAACACGGCGTTCCAACAATTGGGACGTCATCTGCTTTCGAAGGATTCGAAGGCGAATACCCATGGCGAGTCGACGAACCTCGATTGCGTCAACTGGTGGGCGACCCGGCGGCTCTTCGCGAGACGTACCAGAAAGCCGTCTCAGTAGGTTCTGAAATCTTCTTACGCCAGTTCTCGCGGCAGCATTATACGCGCGCTCTTAGCGATTATGTGCATAGGCAGGCAGGTTCGACCGAGCAGGGATTAGCTCCGGCCAATCAGAGCAAGTTGGCGGCCTCGATCGGGTGAAAGCTTCATCCAAGCAATCAGGCATCGACCTTTTCAAGTGCACTGTCGGCGTTTGACGACGAACAGATTTTCCTCACGATCGATTGGCACTCGGCGACGTCGTGCGCCCACAGAGAGCGTGGGCTTTCGGAAACGGCCGCGGCTTTTGCTTCATATGCGTTGACAGAAAGCGCTGAGAAAAATTGTTCGAGGGACCTGTCGACAGGTTCATCGAGCAGTACGCCCAGGTTCCTCTTTTGCAGCCAACGGCCCGTCTCGGTGTGCCGGAGGGCAAGCGGAACTGCCCCATACAACCCGCTTTCGTATAAACGATTTGGCAGCAGCCAATTCGAATTATTTCCTTCCTGGAAGTAGTCAATTGCCCACGAGAAATGGGTGTTTTCGTAAAGACGGTCGAGATCTTCCGGATTGCGGTATTCGCCTAGAAACGAGATGTGGGGATTGGCGGCGATAAGCTCATTGAAATCGCGAAAGACAGCTGGGGCAGGGCGGCCTGCTGCCACAACTTTGATCCTGCCTTCGCCGCGTTCTGTCAGAGTTTTGAGAATCTCCAGGCTTTTCGAGCAGCGAATTCCTCCGTACCAGCCGATCGTCCATGGCGGTCCGGCTGGCCGTCTTGTCCCAGTCGGCAGGTTTTGCTGTTTGAGATCCAGAACCTTGTTTTCGACAATCGCAGTTGGCAGGCGGAAGTCAGGCAAGGTTGCAAAGTGCTCGCGAATGAAAGCCGGTGAGCTCGTAATGAGAAGGCTTGAGCGACGGCTAAGCGAGCTTTCCAATCGCCGGATGAGCGACCCAGGAATGCTCTTCGCGGATTGCAGCCGATGGATGTCGAGACATTCGTAGGTAACGGGGTAATCGCTCCCGGCGAGTGCTCTCACCCTCAGCGCCACGGCCAACATTTCGAGATTTCGAGCGACGAAAGCATCCGCGTCGGCGACGGCGGGCAATAGCCGGCGGGCGTCCGTCAGCGCGCGGGCGAGGCGGAGAGCGCGCTGTCCAAGTTTCGCATCGATGGTGCGGCCGAGGTCTATCGGCCGGATTCCGTCGATGTCTTCGATGCGCTCCCCCAATCGGCGAAATCCGATGAGGACGATTTCGGCGCCCCCTGCCGTGAACATCCGGATGCGCCGACGGATGGCCGGATCAGAGAGATCGTGAACGAAATAGGCTATTTTCACGAGGATGTCTTACCTTCTGCGTCTCAGCTCAGCTTTGGCGAATGATAACATCTTCGAGGTATCAAGGGTGACCATGATTTATGGGTTTGACGGGTGGTTGCTGTTAGCGACACATCCCGCGATCTCGGCGCGCATCGATCGTGTTCGAAACGCATAGGCCGGCGTTTCCAGGACTTCGCTGATCCGGCTAATGGGATTTTGAAGCAGGATGGAAACCGAGATGCATGGCGCTGGTCATGCGCGCCGCCTCGGCCAGCTTCTTTCGCGCGAACGGCTCCCAATAGACGGATATCGCGTAGCTCAGGCCCAACGCCGTTATCAGGGCTATAACCAAGGCTAGCCCGGCGGGAACGGAGCGATGAATGAGAATGGCCATCAGTCCGGCTCCGGCCGCGCTATGCACGAGATACAATGGATAGGTCATCGCCCCCAGTTTCTTGAAAATCCCGGCCACCAAGCGCGACTTTGGATCAAAGCGAGATGGATACTGGGTGATAAGGATCATGGCGGCGACAAAAGAAAGCCAGATGAGCAGGGGGACGAGCGCGGGCCGATGGACATAGCTCGGCACCTCTCCAACCATTTCCCGAGTGCGTAGTATAATTTCGAGCACGCAGAGGATGAGTGCCGAAGAGGCCGCAACGCGCTGACGCGCTGTCAGAGGCGAGTTCGTTGCAAGCCATAGCCATATGCCAAGCGCAAAGAAGCAGCCGTGGCGCAAGAGCAGAACGTTAGCGTCCTCAGTTATTCTCCACCAGCCAAAGAACTGATGAACCGTCCCTGTTTCGATTTCCCACGCAACAAGCAGGTAGAGGCCGCTCCAGGCAGTCAACGTCCAGGCGAGCAGATCGACGCGATAAAAAAATCCGAAAAGAAGGAGCCCGAATATCAAGCAATAGAACACCAATTCCACCTGCAACGACCAATAAACGCCGTCAATCCACGGTCCCTCCGGCAACAAGATCATGGATTTCAAAAAGATTACGAGGAGATGGCCGTCAGGAAACCGGGCAACCAACAGCAGCATCGCCAGGGTAATGGGCGCGCACACCCAGATTGCCGGGTAAAGGCGAAGAGCACGGCCGGCAGCGAAGCTCGCAGGCGTTGCGGCTTTAGCGGAGTTGGCGATAACGAAACCCGAAATGACGAAAAAGATTTCGACCCCGACCCATCCGAACCAGGACATGGGAGCCAAGCCGTTGAATTGCGCCGCATTTGAAAAGATGTGCCCCACAGAAGAATGGGGATTGGCCCAGCAATAGAACGCCAAGTGGAAAACAGCCACGAGGAGTGCAGCGGCGAAGCGGGTGCAATCCAGGACATAATAGTATGGGCGGTGTACGCGCTCGACCATGATTTGTATCGGCCAAAGTCTGGGCGCGCGCAGCTACTTGTTCTGCGGCCGCCAGCTGGTACTTTAGATGTTCAATTGCAGAGCGAGCTGTCGTTCTCGCGTTTCGCTGATAGAGCAGACGGGCACCCTGTTTGCAGATAATTTGTGCAACATCGCTAATATTGCGGAGTTCTACCGCTTTCGGCTAATCCGGGCGATCATCCCGGAATCCAATGAATTGCAATCTTCGTAGTTGCGACGTCGCCCAATACTGCCGCAAGCGCGCAAGTTCTCCAACTCAAAAGGGTGATGGCATCATCCGGGGTTTCGAAAATAAAGCGCCCTATCAATTTGCGACGTAAAATTTCCCTCTTTATAGCGATACGCCTCCCGCACTTATTCCTTCTAGTACCTTCGGCTTAACATCGGCAGCATCCGGGATTACCCCCTTTGCGGCGATTGAATTTGCAGCGCCGGTGGAGACAGATTGAGCCTGCTGTTTTGACGTTTACTACTGGAATTTGCGGGACAGAGAACAGTCGATGTCAGTGTTTTCTTCGCGTGATCTTTCGGAGCTCACGTGCTCGACCGAGGCCTCGGGGCTTCGTTTATCCAATTTTCCAAGCCCTCTCATATTACTCCCACTGACCAAGGCTCGCGCGGAGATAGACGCCGCAGATAGCCCGTTCCGGCTGCACTCTGACGGTATGGCGTCGGTGATGGCTCTAAGATCTGCGGGGGCTGCTGCTGCAGGTTCACCCGTAGGTGGCAAGTGGAAACGTGCGCTTGATTTGACCGTAGCCGTCGGAGCACTCATTGCCCTGTCGCCTCTGCTCGCAATTATCGCGGTTGCAGTGAAGCTGACAATGGGCGGACCCGTCATCTATCGTCACCAGCGCGTCGGTTTCGGCGGAAAATTGTTCGATTGTCTCAAATTCCGAACCATGATTTCTGACGGCGATTCTGTATTGCAGCAATATATCCAGCAAAATCCCCTGGCTGCGGAGGAATGGCAGTCGTCGCGGAAGCTGGTGAGGGATCCCCGCGTTACCCGGTTCGGCTCCTTTCTGAGAAAGACAAGCCTGGATGAGCTGCCGCAATTCTTGAACATAGTTCGCGGCGATATGAGTTGCGTCGGTCCAAGACCGGTGGTCATCGCGGAAATGGACCTTTATGGCGAGCACATGCCGGCTTATCTCAGCGCGCGTCCTGGTGTTACGGGGCTGTGGCAGGTTAGCGGCCGTAGCCGGCTCACCTATCGGGAGCGCGTTGAACTCGACGCTGAGTACGTGCGCGGATGGACCTTCACCAAGGACGTCACTATAATGATGCGCACATTACCGGCCGTCATGAAAGTCGGCCAGGCGGCCTGATACGATCCGCGCGCGCACATTTTTTTATATCGCGTAGAGAGTTGCGGATTGAGGCTGGCGCATTTGGCGATCGCCCGAGGTAAAGCCGCGAGTCGACGCCGCAAACTGCGAATTCAAAAAAACATTAGATCGGGCGATGTGCGCGATCCGACATTTTAATTTGAGTGCTGACCGCGCATCGCTGTCTGCGCGAGAAATCGCCGCTCTGCCTAATTATCACGAGCTCAATCAGCTCTATCGCAGGGACTAAGCCGGGACTGTGGGAATGCGGCGAAAGGAGGAGCAGCATTTACCACATGACCCTCCGCAATTAACAATACGCATACTGTGCGATTGAGTGCATGTTAAAAATCCGCTAATGACTAAATAAAAATACTTATAAATTATAAACCAAATATACGCTTCGTGCGTTCAGCGCGAGCAATGTGGCGCGGAGTTAGTAGTATGCGTACCCCCTTTCAAAGTGCGTCTAGCGCATCATTTGTACTCCAAAATGAGGCAGCGTCTCGTGAGGGAGTAAAGAGCGCAGAACACGAGCCGGTTAAACGTTCGGCTAATTCACCGCTTGTTATCGTGGAAAAAAGATCGTTCGTGCGCGGCTGCATTCAGGCCAGTCTTTCCAACAGCACGTCATTCTCCGTTGTCGGTCTTTCGACGATCGATGAATACCTCGAGCGCTCGGCAGATCTTCAGTCTGCGGTTCTCATTCTTTGTGCCGTAGGCATCGGGGTTTCGGCCGTATCCGATCAGTTAAAACGATTGAATGAGGCGCGGTGTGCGGCACCGATCGTCGTTCTTTCCGACGAAAACGACATAGATCTCATGATGATGGTTCTGGACAGCGGTGCGAGCGGGTTCATGCCGACCGACATCTCGTTAGAGGTGGCGGTGCATGCGCTGCGGCTCATCGCAGCCGGTGGCCAATACTTTCCTGCGATTAGCCTTAGTGCCCGCCGGGCTTATGGTGAATCGGAGAAGGTGGTTTCCCATCCGGCCTACAAGTTCACGCGCCGGCAGGCGGCCGTCATCGAAGCCCTTCGCAAGGGCAAGGCGAACAAGATTATCGCGTACGAACTCAATATGTGTGAGAGCACCGTTAAGGTCCACGTGCGCAATATTATGAAAAAGCTGAAAGCAAAAAACAGGACCGAAGTCGCGTATTTAGCTAATGATCTTTTCATTGATCCAATGCTTTAATTTTATGGGACCATATTCGATCCCGGCAGGCCGCTGAAGTTCGAACGTGCATAGCTCGCTCAGCGTCTAAAGGATTGCTGATTAGAATAGGACGCGACTTGCTTTTGGACGCCGCCGAACCGATCGTGTCAGTCATCATTGCCGCTCACAATAGCGAGCGCTATTTGGCGGACTGCGTTCGGTCGGCCGTCGACCAGACTCTTCGAAATATTGAAATTCTCGTCGTTGACGATGCGTCAACCGACAATACCCTCGCCGTCGCGCACGATCTTGCTCGAACCGACGATCGTATTCGAATTATACCGCTGGCGAAGAACGGCGGTCCCGCCGTCGCTCGCAACCATGGCCTGGCTGTCGCGCATGGACGCTGGATTGCCGTGCTCGACAGCGACGATTTCATGCATCCCGAAAGATTAGAGCGACTGACGTCCGAAGCCGAAGAAACGCAAGCGGACATTTGTGCGGATGATCTGCTCGTCTTCGGGGCGGACATGAAACCGGCGCCGCTCCTGTCGAGGCGCCAACGGCACTTAGGCTGGGTCACGCTCGCGGAATTTGTCCGTTCGAACGCGATTTATGAGCGCGAACCGACACTCGGCTATCTGAAGCCGGTTTTTCGCCGGGCGTTTTTCGATCGCCACGAGCTTCGCTATGATCGCTCGCTTCTTATTGGCGAAGACTATGAGTTTTTGGCGAGGGCCTTGATCAAAGGCGCCAAATTCCGTTTGGCGGACAGTCTCACTTATTTTTATCGGAAGCATCCAGAGTCGACGTCACATCGTCTGGCTCTTCGGCACATTTCGCAAATGCTGAGTGGTGACGACCGGTTGCGTGCAATGATCGGCATTGAAAGCCGCGAGGTTACGCGTGCTTTCGATGCCAGGAGAGCTTCACTCGATCGCGCCGCGGCTTATGATAAGTTGATTTCGGCCATCAAGAACCGCTCTTGGCGGGAAGCGTCCAAGATTGCTCTCCGCGAGCCTCGAACAATCCTGATGCTGAAGGAGCCGGTTTCCGCGCGGGTTGCTCGAATTTCAAAAGTCATTCGTCGTCCTCGTGCCGAAGCTCAACAGAAGCGGGTCTGCCTGATTTCTCGTCAGCGGCTTATTGGGCATACCAACGGAAGTTCGAATTACTTGCTCCAGATTTGCGCGGTGCTGCGCGAGAATGGTTTCGGCATTACTCTTGTGTCGCCAAGCCCAGGGACGTTCGGCAGGATGCCGTTTCTGTTTCTTCGGCCGGAGATGTCGGTTTTCGACAAGATTTGCATTCGCGGAGCATGGCGGATCGGGCGGCGGCTCTACATCGCGAAAGATCCTCGCGTGGTTTTGTCGGCTGCTAAATCCGTTGTTGCCAAGCTGTTGCGCCGGGCCGGGTTGAACATTCCGCGTTGGGACGTTGCCGCGCCTCCTGCGATTGCTGCGCCCTGGCTGCGGCAGGATCAGCTTTACGTCAGCCAGCATGCGCCGACCGCTAATTTTGTCCTTGCGGATTATGCATTCGCGACGCCTGCCATTCCTTATTGCTTGAGCCCAGGCGCGCACACCGCGGTCGTCATGCATGATTTCTTCTCGGAGCGGGCCGCGCGATTTAAGGCGCAAAACCTGAGCGATTCCTTTGCCGCATTGGATGCTGCGGCGGAAATCGCGCTGTTGGGGCAGGCGGATGCCGTTATCGCCATTCAGGATGTGGA
>Ga0182749_1001072_pt1 | contig 22355 bp, 18 predicted proteins | sample eDN3rd37CKraftMG_FD_128875 | JGI IMG/M metagenome (GOLD analysis project Ga0182749, IMG submission 128875) | Enriched Miracle-Growth compost microbial communities from Emeryville, California, USA - eDNA 3rd pass 37_C Kraft MG (version 2) (version 2) ...
ACGCGTGTCCCGGTTGTGGTGACCTACCCCGCCATGAGGTCACCGCTTCTGGGACACGCAGCTTCAGGGCGTCCCAGAAGCGGTGGCCTGTTGCGGCGGCTGGTCGCCACGAGTGGGACATGCCGCCGCGGTGAAGCACGAGATGCGCGACGGCACCCTTCCCTCTCCGCGGCGGGCGCGCGATGCTCGGAGCCCGCAACGCGCCGAGCGCACGGGATGCCGCCGAGTGCACGACATCCCGGCGTACGGATGTCGTGGACTCGACGCGACGTCGTGCACTCGGCGGAGAGCGCGGGCACGCGCGGCGCTGAGCTATGCCTACGCGGCGGAGTTCTACGCGGCGGAGTTCTTCGCGGCGGGCTTCTTCGCGGTGGCCGCCTTCGTCGTGGCTGCCTTCTTGGCGGCGGGCTTCTTGGCCGCGGCGGCCGACCCCGCCGTCCGCGCCGACCTGGGCGCCGCCCCCGCCCCCGCCGTCCCCGCCGTCCCCGAGGCAGCCGCCCCCGCCGTCGCGGGGGCGCGGCGGGGCGCGCGCGGCGCCGCGGGCTGCGCCACGGGGACGAGGCGCTGCAGCTGCGTCACGTGCTTGGGCTCGAGCTCGGCGAGCGAGGCGACGCCGAGGAGCTTCATGGTGCGCTCGATCTCGCTGCGCAGGATCGCGATCGTCCGGTCGACGCCCTCACGCCCGCCGGCCATGAGGCCGTACAGGTACGCGCGGCCGATGAGCGTGAACTTGGCGCCGAGTGCGACGGACGCGACGATGTCGGCGCCGTTCATGATGCCCGTGTCGATCATGACCGTGGCGTCCCTGCCGACCTCGCGCACGACCTGCGGGAGCAGGTGGAACGGGATCGGCGCCCGATCGAGCTGACGGCCGCCGTGGTTGGAGAGCACGATGCCGTCGACGCCCAGGTCGATGAGGCGCTTCGAGTCCTCGACGTTCTGCACGCCCTTGATGACGATCTTGCCGGGCCACAGATCGCGGATGATGGCCAGGTCGTCGTAGCTGATCGTCGGGTCCATGGCGGCATCCAACAGGTCTCCGACGGTCCCACCGGTCGACGAGAGCGACGCGAACTCGAGCTTGGGCGTGGTGAGGAAGTCGAACCACCACCACGGCCGCGGGATCGCGTTGAGGATCGTCCCGAGCGACAGCTGCGGCGGGATCGAGAAGCCGTTGCGCTTGTCGCGCAGCCGCGCACCGGCGACGGGGGTGTCCACCGTGAACATGATCGTGTCGAAGCCCGCCGCGGCGGCCCGGCGGGTGAGCTCGTAGGAGATCTCGCGGTCGCGCATCACGTACAGCTGGAACCAGTTCCGCCCGTGCGGGTTCGCCGCCTTGACGTCCTCGATCGAGGTCGTGCCGAGCGTCGACAGCGTGAAGGGGATGCCGGCGGCTCCCGCCGCTCCGGCGCCGGCGACCTCGCCCTCCGTCTGCATGAGGCGCGTGAACCCGGTGGGCGCGATGCCGAACGGCAGCGCGGAGGGTCCGCCGAGGATCTCGGTCGACATGTCGACGCGCTCGGCGGGACGGAGGATGCCGGGGTGGAACTCGATGTCCTCGAACGCCTGCCGCGCCCGCGCGAGCGAGAGCTCCCCCTCTGCCGCGCCATCCGTGTAGTCGAACGCCGCCTTGGGCGTGCGGCGCTGGGCGATCTTGCGCAGGTCCGCGATCGTGAGGGCGGCGTCCAGGCGTCGGCGTCGCCCGTCCAGCTGCGGCTTCTTGAACTTCATGAGCTCGAGAATCTCGGCGGGGCGGGGAAGCTGACGCTGCACCATGGTGTGTCTCCTGTCAGACGCGCGCGAGGCGTGCGCGCGTGTAGTAGCCGGTGATGTGGTCGTGCACACGGGAGGCGGCGACATCCGCCTTGCCCGACTCGACCGCCGTGAGGATCGCCCGATGCTCGGCGCGCAGGCGCTCCTTCGTGCCATCCCAGTCCGCGATCCGCTCGGCGGCGTCCAGCACATAGCTCTCGATCGCCGTGCGCAGGCCCGACATCATCGTCTCGATGACGACGTTGCCGGATGCCTGGGCCAGCGCGAGGTGGAACTGCGCGTCGAGCGACAGGAACTCGGCGGGGGCGAGGTAGGGCTCGTCCATCGCGGCGAGGATCTCGCGGGCGGGCGCGAGCCCCTCGTCGCCGTGCGCGGCGACCCCCCACGCGACGGCGCGGGCGACGGCCTGCTCGAGCACGAGGCGGGTGGCGACGACATCCTCGAACGGGAAGCCCTGTGCGGCCACCTGGAGCCGCAGGAACGAGGACATGCCGCCGGTGGGCGTGGCGACGACGATCGCGCCGGAGGTGGGCCCTGAGCCCGTTCCGGTGCGGATGAGGCCCATGACCTCGAGGACCCGCAGCGCCTCACGGACGCTCGAGCGGCCGACGCCGAGCTGCGCGGCGAGCTCGCGCTCGGGAGGGAGGCGGTCTCCGGGTCCCAGCCGTCCCGCCACGAGGTCCTCCTCGATGCGCGCGAGCACGACCTGCCAGGCGCGCGCGGCGGTGGGCTTGACGGACGCCATGGAAGACTCCTCGGATCATGGGGGTGGCCTGACCACAGTAGTCCCGTGTGGTCTGACCACGCAAAGCGGCCGCCGCGCAGCCTCCGCGAAGCGCGGCGCGCGCGGGCCCGGCACGACAGCGTCCCCGCTCGGTCGTAGGCTGAAGGCATGGATCCCCTGCTCGTCGTCATCATCGTCGCGGCGGTCGCGAGCGCGTTCTGCTGGGTCGCGTCCCTCATCACGAAGGACACCTCATGGGTCGATCGGCTGTGGTCGATCGTCCCGGTCGTGTACGTGTGGATCTTCGCGATCGCGGCGGTCAGCGTCGGCCGCCCCGCCACGCGCCTGCTCCTCATGGCGATCCTCGTGACCCTGTGGGGCCTGCGTCTCACGTTCAACTTCGCGCGCAAGGGCGGGTACTCCGGCATGGAGGACTACCGCTGGGCGATCCTGCGCGGACGCATGAAGCCCTGGCAGTTCCAGATCTTCAACCTGCTCTTCATCGTCCTGTACCAGAACGCTCTGCTCGTCCTCATCGCGCTGCCGGCGTACATGGCGTGGCAGCACCCGGCCGGCTTCGGCGGATGGGATGTCTTCTTCGCGGCGCTGTTCCTCGCGTTCCTCGTCGGGGAGTTCGTCGCCGACCAGCAGCAGTGGGACTTCCACCAGGCCAAGAAGCGCGCGGGCGGCCGCCTCGAGCCGGGCTTCGCCACGACGGGCCTGTTCCGCGTGAGCCGGCATCCGAACTTCTTCTTCGAGCAGGCCCAGTGGTGGGCTGTCTACGCGATGGGCGCGACCGCGGCGGTGACCGCGGGTCTCGGCCTGTGGGGAGGCGTCGTCAACTGGACGATCGTCGGCCCCGTGCTGCTGACGGTGCTGTTCATCGGCTCGACGATCTTCACGGAGTCCATCACGGCGGCCAAGTACCCCGCGTACGCCGAGTACCAGCGGACCACCTCGATGATCGTGCCGTGGATGCCGCGGCGCGGCGCCCAGCGCGCCGAGCACGCGTAGCGACAGCCCGCTCCCCCCGCGCCCGCCCACGCACCAGCGGGTCAGCCCAGCCGGCCGCCCGACTCGCGCAGATAGCACTCCGCGCACAGCGACTCGTAGGTGACCTCGACGCCGTCGATCGCGACCTGGTCGCCGTCGAACACGAACTTCCCGTCGGCCAGGCGACCGTTGAACAGCGCCTTGCGGCCGCAGCGGCAGATGGTCTTGAGCTCCTCGAGGCTGTGCGCGAGGTCGAGCAGGCGCCGCGAGCCCGGGAAGGCGTGCGTGAGGAAGTCGGTGCGGATGCCGTAGGCGAGCACCGGGACCCCGTCCATCACCGCGATCCGCAGCAGGTCGTCGACCTGCTCCTTCGAGAGGAACTGGGCCTCGTCGACGAGGAGGCAGGCGACGTCGGCGGGGGCGCGGTCGAGGCCCGCGAGCTCGTCGTGGCGGTGCTGCACCCGCGACCGGTGCTCGCCGAACAGGTCGCGGAGATTGTCGTCGGACTCGATGAGGAAGTCGACCGGACGGGTCACGCCGAGGCGGCTGGTGATCTCGTCGGCGCCCTTCGTGTCGATGCGCGGCTTGGCGAGGAGGACGTGCTGCCCGCGCTCCTCGTAGTTGTAGGCGGCCTGCAGGAGGGCGGTCGACTTTCCGGAGTTCATCGCGCCGTATCGGAAGTACAGTTTGGCCACCCGCCGAGTCTAGAGGCGCTCCCAGGGCTCGATCTCCCCCGGCACGACGACGAAGCTCGGCGCGGCCGCCGCGACGGTCGGGACGCGCTCCAGCCACGCGGGCGCGCGCACCGCGACCTTCGCCCGCAGATGCCCGAGCTCGTACGCGAGCTGCCCCTCGGTGACGGGGAGGGCGGGGCTCTCCCGGTGGGGCCGGAGGATGCGGGTCTCGTCGAAGCGGTATCCGCGGGCGGTCGCCTCGTCGCGCAGCACCACGAGGTAGTGCCCGATCGCGGCGAGCGGGTCATCCGCGGCGCGCCAGCGCTCGAGCTGCGGATGCCGCGTGTAGCCGCGGGTTCCGCCGGCGAGCACCTTCTGCGCGAGCAGCGTCTCGCGCCAGTCCGCGATGAGCGCCGCGCGATCCAGTGTCTGCGGATGCAGCGACCAGATCCTCATCGGCCGCCGAAGCCTCCCCCGCCGCCGCCTCCGCCGGAGAACCCGCCGCCGCTGGAGCCGCCCGACGACGACCAGGAGCTGGAGAACGAGCTCGACGACGAGCTGCCGGAGGAGCCGCTCGAGACGGGCGTGACGGCGAGACGACCGACCGACGACGACGCCTTCGTGAGCGATCCGTCGTCCAGGGCCTGGAACAGCGCGACGCGCGTGGTCAGCTCGGTCGCCGGACGCGCGGAGCGGATGATGTCGACCCAGTCGCGCTGCATACCCCACAGCACCGCATAGGGCAGGAGGCGCTCGTACAGGTTGACGACCTTCGCCCCCGGCGCGTTCAGCGGCTCGCCGTACGGACGCACGCCCGCGGTCACGAGGTCGGCGGTCTGCGGCGCCTGCGCAGCCCGCAGCCGATCCTCCTCGGCGAGGGAGAGGTATGCGCGGATGCCCTCGAGGTAGGTGCGGTGGATGCCGCCCGCCTGGGTGAGCGTCGTCTCCGGCAGCCGGATGAACGGCAGGAGGGGCAGGCCGATGAAGCCGCCGACGATGGCGATGACGTAGAGGAAGTCACCCCAGGTGCCGAGGTCGGCGAGCACGTCGGGCATCCCGGTGAAGATGAGCAGCATCGACAGGATGAAGCCGCCGAATCCGAGCCAGCTGCGCAGCGAGCCGATCCATGCGGGGCGCTTCGCGCGGTAGCCGCGCTGCACGGTGGCCTCGTCGATGCGGCGCACGTAGGTGACCGCCCGGGTGGGAGGATGCCGCGCGAAGGCGCCGAGGCTCATGGTGGCCCCGGGCTTCGCCTTCCGGCCGAACAGGGTGTCGATGACGCGGCGGTCGTCGTGGTCGAGTCCGGACGGGTCGACGAGGACGAGCTCGAAGTCGTCCGGGTCGTTGCGCAGCCCCTCCGCCCGCAGCTCGACGGCGTCACGGACGGCGAGGTCGACGATGTGGGCCGCGAGGGCGCGGGACGGCACACCCAGCACACCCGCGGACAGCGTCGGCGACTCGTCCTCCGGCGGCGTGTACTGCACGATGACCGGAGACCGGTCGGGGTTGCGCCGCAGCAGCGCGCGGATGACGAGCAGGACGGGCGCGCTGAAGACGCCGACGAGCACGCCGAGCACGGGCAGCACCCACTGCCACCACGGGTACGGAGGGGGCGGCGGCGGTGCGAGCGCCGCGAAGGTCCCCTGCGCGAACCCGATGGCGACCGTGACGTTCTCGTCCGGCCCGAGGCCCGTGTCGGACACCTCGATCATCGGCGCCGACGCGGTGGCCTCGGGATCCCCCGTCGACTGCATGAGCTCGAGCGCCCACGGAGACCCGACGCCGATCGCCCACGCGATGACGTCCTCGGGCCAGGGCTGCCCCGGCCCTGGTCCGCGCACATCGCACTGCTCGGTGGAACCGCGCGGCCCCGTGTAGCAGAACGCCCGCTCGTCGAGCAGTCCCGACGCCGCCGCGGCGTCGATGTGCACGCGGGCGGTGACGCGGCTGAAGGGCTGCCTGTGGTCGGTGCCGACGGTGTCCCAGTAGAACTCGTCGGCGCCGGTGTCGGCGTAGCGGAGCACGACATCCTGCATCGTGTACGAGATCACGTAGGTCTGCGCGCCGTGCACGTACGTGTCGTCCCCGGTGAGGACGTACACCCACTCGTCGTCCTGCTCGGTCCACCACGGGATCACGGCGCCGTCTGCGCCGGTCACGTCCACGACGCGGGTGTCCAGCTCGATCCCCGCCTCCACGAGCGGGAGGCGGCGGACGATGCCCTTGTTCTGATCGGTGTCCGGGAAGCGCGCGACGACGGTCTCGGTCGTGTAGAGGAAGGGCGTGTCCGCGGCTCCCCGCACGAGCCAGTAGTCCGCCTCGAAGGAGTCGTAGCTGAAGTCGTCGACGCCCGCCGGCACCGCTCGCGACACCGGCACGCCGGCACCGGCCGCGGAGGCGGGGAGCACGAGCGCGGCCGTCGCCAGCAGCACCGCGCCCAGGCGCAGCATCCATCGCTTCCGCATCCGCCCACTCTAGGCGCGGATGCCGATCAGGCCGTGATGCCGAGGACCTTCGCCGTCTCCTCGAGCGTCTTCTGCGCCGTCTCGGGGTCGGTGTTCAGCGTCGTGCCGTAGCTGGGCACGAGCTCTTTGAGCGTGGGCTCCCACTCGGCCATGCGGTCCGGGAAGCACGTCTTGAGCAGGCCGAGCATGATCGAGACCGCCGTCGACGCCCCGGGCGACGCGCCGAGCAGGCCCGCGATCGAGCCGTCGTCGGAGGCGACGACCTCGGTGCCGAACTGCAGGATGCCGCCCTTCTGCGGGTCCTTCTTCATGACCTGGGCGCGCTGACCGGCCTGGATGAGCGTCCAGTCCTCGTCCTTCGCCGTCGGCATGAACTCCCGCAGACTGTCCACCTTCTTGCGGTGCGTCTTGGTGAGCTCGCCCACGAGGTACTTGATCAACGGGAAGTTCGTGAACGCGACCTTGAGCATCGGCCCGATGTTGCCCGGACGCACCTGCGCGACGATGTCGGTCACGCGGCCCGTCTTGAGGAACTTCGGGCTGAACGTCGCGAACGGACCGAACAGCAGCGAGGCCTCCCCGTCGACGACGCGGGTGTCCAGGTGCGGCACCGACATCGGCGGGGCGCCGACGGATGCCTGCGAGTAGACCTTCGCCTTGTGCTGCGCGACGAGGGCGGGGTTGGTCGTCTTGAGGAACTGACCGCCGATCGGAAAGACGCCGTAGCCCTTGATCTCCGGGATGCCCGAGGACTGCAGGAGCTTGAGCGCCCAGCCGCCCGCACCGACGAACACGAAGCGCGCGTTGATCGAGCCCGGGGTCCCGCCGATGCTCCGACGGGTCTTGATCCGCCAGGTGCCGTCCGCGTTGCGCGAGAGCTTGCGCACCTCGGTGTTCTCGTACAGTGACACGCCCTGCGCGCGCAGGTGATGGAAGAGCTGGCGGGTGAGGGCGCCGAAGTCGACGTCGGTGCCGGCGGGCACGCGGGTCGCCGCGAACGGCTCGCCCTTGCGGCGCTTCTGCATGAGCAGCGGCGCCCACTGGTTGATGACGCGGGAGTCCTCGGAGTACTCGATGCCGGCGAACAGCGGCTGCGACTTGAGCGCCTCGTAGCGCTTGCGCAGGTACGAGACGTCCTTCTCGCCGCGGACGAAGGTCATGTGCGGGGTCGCATTGATGAAGGTCTTCGGCTCGCTCAGGACGCCGCGCTCCACGAGCGTCGACCACAGCTGACGGCTCTGCTGGAACTGCTCGTTGATCTGCACCGCCTTGGCGGGATCGACCGAGCCGTCCGGGGCCTCGGGCATGTAGTTGAGCTCGCACAGGGCGGCGTGCCCCGTGCCCGCGTTGTTCCACGCGTTGGAGCTTTCGAGGGCGACATCGTGCAGCCGCTCGAGAGCGACGATGGACCAGTCGGGCTGCAGTTCCTTGAGCAGGGTTCCGAGCGTGGCGCTCATGATGCCGCCGCCGATCAGAACGACATCGACGGTTTCAGTCACACGTCCAGTTTAGGTGCTGGCGCGTGGGCTACCTGCCGGGGCGGCGGATGCCGAACAGGAAGTACGCGGCGGGTCCGATCCAGTTCACCAGGATCACGGGGATCCACGCCGGTTTCGGGCCCTTGACCTCGTCGGCTGTGCGGTGCGCGAGGTCCCAGAATGCGAGGAACGCGAACGCGACCTGGATGACGCCGACGACGGCCAGCCCGACCCGAGGGAGGCCGGCGGGCACTGCGGTGCGGGACGACATGGCAGGAGCCTACGCGTTCGCACCCAGCTTCGCGGCGACGAGCTCAGCGATCTGCACGGCGTTGAGCGCGGCGCCCTTGCGGAGGTTGTCGTTGCTGATGAACAGCGCGAGGCCCTTGCCTTCCGGCGCCGACTGGTCGGCGCGGATGCGGCCCACGTAGCTCGGGTCGTTGCCGGCGGCCTGCAGGGGCGTGGGCACTTCCTCGAGCTGCACCCCGGGGGCGGCGCTGAGGACCTCGCGGGCGCGCTCGGGCGTGATGTCGCGCTCGAACTCCGCGTTGATGCTGAGCGAGTGGCCGGTGAAGACGGGCACGCGCACGCAGGTGCCGGCGACGCGGAGGTCGGGCAGCTCGAGGATCTTGCGGCTCTCGTTGCGGAGCTTCTTCTCCTCGTCGGTCTCGTTGAGTCCGTCGTCGACGAGGTTGCCGGCGAACGGGATGACGTCGAAGGCGATCGGCGCGATGTACTTCTCGGGCTGCGGGAAGTCCACTCCGGCGCCGTCGTGGACGAGCGCGAGCGCGTCCTGCGCGAGAACCGCGTCGACCTGGCCGAGCAGCTCCTGCGCGCCCGCGAGTCCCGAGCCGGACACGGCCTGGTACGTCGACACGATGAGGCGCACGAGACCGGCCTCGGTGTGGAGCGCCTTGAGGACGGGCATGGCGGCCATGGTGGTGCAGTTCGGGTTGGCGATGATGCCCTTGACGGCCTGGTCGATCGCGTGCGGGTTGACCTCGCTCACCACGAGGGGGACCTCGGGGTCCATGCGCCACGCGCTCGAGTTGTCGATGACGGTGGCGCCGGCCTCCGCGAAGCGGGGGGCGTGGGCGCGACTGCCGGTGGCGCCGGCGCTGAAGAGGGCGATGTCGATGCCGGACGGGTCGGCCGTCGCGACATCCTCCACGATGATCGTCGCACCGCCGAACTCGACGGCGGAGCCCGCCGAACGGGCGGTCGCGAACAGGCGCAGCTCCCGGATCGGGAACGAGCGCTCGGCGAGGATGTCGCGCATGACGGTCCCGACCTGGCCGGTGGCGCCGACGACGGCGACGGAGAGTCCTGTATCGGAGAGACGGGTCATGGGAACGTCCTTGGATGGGGCCGGAGTCGGCGGATGTCGCGGGAGGCTCCGATTCTACCGGCGTCGCCACGACCGTCGCCCCGCCCGACCACCACTGTTACCGCCACACGGCGTCGGAATCCTGCCGCGCAGGACGCGGGAGGCGGATGCCGAGGCTCAGCGCCCGGTGCCGGCGTGCACGACCGCCTCGATGTCGCCGTCCAGCCCGTAGGCGGAGTGGACGACGCGAGCGGCCTCGGCGAGGTCGTCGCCGCGCACCACGACCGAGATGCGGATCTCGGAGGTCGAGATCATCTCGATGTTGATCCCGGCGACGCTGAGCGCCTCGAACAGGGTCGCCGAGACGCCCGAGTGGGTTCGCATCCCGGCGCCGACCACGGAGAGCTTGCCGATCTGGTCGTCGTGCACGAGGTTCTGGAACCCGACGTCGATCTGCTCGCCCGCGAGCGCCTTGAGCGCCGCCGACGCGTCGCCCTTGGGCAGCGTGAAGGAGATGTCGGTGCGGCCGGTGCCGGCGGCCGACACGTTCTGCACGATCATGTCGACGTTGGCGCCCGACTTGGCGACGATCTTGAAGATCTCGGCCGCCTTGCCGGGGACGTCCGGCACTCCGATGACGGTGATCTTCGCCTGGCCGAGATCGGTCGCGACGCCGGCGACGATGGGCTCTTCCATGACTTCTCCCTCTTGGCCGTCGGGCCGGGACATGCCGGCGCCGAGCACGTACGTGCCGGGTCCGGACGAGAACGTCGAACGGGCGTGGATGAGCACGCCGTGGCGGCGGGCGTACTCCACCGCGCGGATGTACAGGACCTTCGCGCCGTTGGCGGCGAGCTCGAGCATCTCCTCGCTGGAGACGACGTCGAGCTTGCGGGCCTTCGGCACGACGCGCGGGTCGGCCGTGAACACCCCGTCGACGTCGCTGTAGATCTCGCAGACGTCGGCGTCGAGCGCGGCCGCGAGCGCGACCGCCGTCGTGTCGGAGCCGCCGCGGCCGAGCGTCGTGATGTCGCGGGTGTCGGGGTTGAAGCCCTGGAAGCCGGCGACGATGACGATCGCGCCCTCGTCGAGCGCCTCGCGCAGGCGCACCGGCGTCACATCGATGATGCGCGCGGCGCCGTGCTTGCCGTCCGTCTTCATGCCCGCCTGGCTGCCGGTGAACGACCGGGCCTCGTACCCCATCGAGTGGATGGCCATGGCCAGCAGCGCCATGGAGATGCGCTCGCCGCTGGAGAGCAGCATGTCCAGCTCGCGCGGTGCGGGGATCGGCGCGACCTGTGCGGCGAGGTCGAGGAGCTCGTCGGTCGTGTCGCCCATGGCGCTCACCGCGACGACCACATCGTGACCGGCGCGCCGCGCATCGACGATGCGCTTCGCGACGCGCTTGATGCTCTCGGCATCCGCGACGGAGGACCCGCCGTACTTCTGCACGATCAGCGCCACTGTTCCGACTCCCCTGCTTCCGGTCGCCGCCCCGACGACGGGGGCCGGCTGTCACCGCGCCCAACCCACAATCTTACGGATCCGCGCGGGTCCGCCCCGCCATGTGACGGTCGCTAGAGTGACGCTCATGAACGCTGCTGAACTGGGATGGTCGGAGTTCTTCGTGGCGGTCGCCGGTGCCGCGGCGGCACTGGCGGGTCTCATCATCGTCGCGATGTCGGTCAACATCGAGCGGATCCTCGGGACACGCTCGATCCCGTCGCGCGCCGCGAGCGCGATCGGCGCCCTCGTCCTGGCGGTGGCCGCCTGCTGCCTCGGGCTCGTCCCCGGTCAGCCGCTGTGGGCGCTGGGAGTCGAGGTCCTCGCGGGCGCCGTCCTCCTGTGGGTCCTGTGGCTGATCATGCTCCGCGACGTGCTGGCCGACCGCACCCCGGAGCAGCCGGGGCTGCCGCGATACGCCGCGGCGTTCTTCGCGCCGGCCCTGTTCACCGTCAGCGGCGTCGTGCTGCTGCTGGGCGCCGTGGGCGGCCTGTATTGGCTCGCCGCCGCAGCGGTCGTCTCGATCGTCGCGGGCGTCGTCTTCTCGTGGATCGCGCTCGTCGAGATCCTGCGCTGACCCGTCCGGGCCGGGGAGGGCTCAGCCCGGCGCGGGCGGAAGATCGGCGGGCCGCGCGCGCAGGCGCCCGCCGGTCGCGGCCAGCCAGCAGCCGACGATGACCAGCGGGAAGCCGATGAGCAGCCCCACGGTCAGCTGCTCGCCCATGATGAGCACGCCGAGCAGGATCGCCACGACGGGGTTGACGTAGGTGAACAGCGGCGCGCGCACCGGACCGACCTCGGCGATGAGTGCGAAGAAGACGATGAAGGCGACCGCGGTGCACAGGATGCCGAGCGCGACGAGCGACACCGTGCTGCTGACGGTGGGCACCTCGTGCTGCGTGAGGAGCGCGATCGGCAGGTAGGCGAGGCCGATGACGGCGAGCGAGATCGTCACCGTGCCCAGCGACGGCACGTCGCGGAGCTTGGTCGCGATGATGAACGGCGGAATGGCGTAGAGCAGCGCGACGAGGAGCACCTCGCCCACGGCGATGAGCGCCCCCGGGCCGTCCCCGAGGTCGAGCCCGGGGCCGGCGACGATGACGGCGACGCCCGCGAAGCCGATGAGCAGGCCGAGGGCGCGCAGCGGCTTGAGGACGGCCCGGTCACCGCGGAAGAACCCGATGAGCGCCGCGAACAGCGGCACCGTCGCGACGAGCAGGCCGGTGAGGCCCGACGGGAGCGTCATCTCGGCGTGGCCGAGCAGGAAGAACGGACCCGCCATCTCGATGACGCCGAACGCGAGCACCCACGGCCACACGGCGAGCGCGGATCGCAGCGCCTTGCGGTGCAGCGCGATCGGGAGCAGGACGACGGCTCCCAGCAGCGTGCGCCCCGCGACGATCGCGGCGGGCGAGTAGGAGTCGACCGCCTCCTTGATGAACAGGTACGGGATGCCCCACAGCACCGCCATGGCCGCGAACAGCCACCAGCCCTTCGCCGTCATGCGCGCTCAGACCGCCCTGCGGCCCTCGAAGGCGCGCCCCAGGGTCACCTCGTCGGCGTACTCGAGGTCGCCGCCGACGGGGAGTCCGGAGGCGAGCCGGGTCACCTTCACCTCGAGCGTCGTGAGCAGACGGCTGAGGTACGTCGCCGTCGCCTCGCCCTCGAGATTCGGATTGGTGGCGAGGATGACCTCCTGCACCGTGCCGTCGGCGAGCCGCTGCACGAGCGAGGTGATCCGCAGATCGTCGGGTCCGACGCCGGCGATCGGATTGATCGCGCCGCCGAGCACGTGGTACAGGCCACGGAACTCGCGCGTGCGCTCGATCGCGGAGACGTCCTTGGCGTCCTCCACGACGCAGATGAACGTCGCGTCGCGTCGCGGGTCGCGGCAGATGGCGCACCGGTCCTGCTCGGACACGTTGCCGCAGATCTCACAGAACTTGACCTTCTCGCGGACCTCGCCGAGCAGCTCGGACAGCCGCGACACGTCGAAGCCGGGAGTCTGCAGGATGTGGAACGCGATGCGCTGGGCGGACTTCGGGCCGATGCCCGGCAGCCTTCCGAGCTCGTCGATCAGCTCTTGGACGATGCCGTCGTACATGACTACTGGAACCTCGTCGGCGGCTCGTACGGCTCTTCGCGCACGAACGTGGCGCCGAGCACCTGGCGGACCACGGCCTCGCCGTAGCGCTGCACGCCCTGGCTGGCGGCGCGCAGTGTCGTGGTGGCGCGCGGCGGATCGGGGATCACCGCGGGCGGGGCCTCGTCTTCCTCGGCGTCGACGGGCGTCTCCTCGACCTCGGTCGCGGGGACGATCTCCCCGTCGCGCGGCGGCGCGAGCGTCACGGTGCGCAGTGGCGCGGCCGCAGCGGCCTCCTCGGGCTCGTCGTCGACCGCGAACTGGGCGATCCCCGCCTGCGGACCGGCGACCCCGGCCTGCGGGTCACTCGGCTCGTCGCGCGGGATCGGCGCGACGGCCCACTCCGTGACGGGCGCTGCCGCGGCGGGCGCTGCCGCCCGCGGGGCGGGGGCGCTCCCGGACGGTCGGCCGCTCGGCGGCTCCGCGCGCGGCGCGGGCGGAGTCGTCTCGCGGGGGGCAGGGGCGCCACCCGCCGTCGGCGGACCGTCGTCACGGAAGGGCTCGGTGTCGTGCCGGGCGATGTACTTGACCCGCACGCCGAGCACGTCGTCGATCGCGGTTCGGAGATCCTCGCTCGCACCCGCGCCGGCGGTGCGCTGCTTGAACGTGGCGACGTCGCCCTGGCTCTGGAACGCGAGGGTCAGGATCTCGCCGTCGAACGCGAGGACGCGCGCGTTGCTGGCCACGAGCCACGACTGGCGCGAGATCGTCTCGAGCCGGCCGAGCACCTCGGGCCACGCGTCGCGCATGCGCTGCAGCGTCACCGGTCCGGACGGACGCTCGGGGGCGGGCGTCTCGGGGGCAGGCGTCTCGACGGCAGGAGGGGGCGTCTCGTCTCGCTGCGCCCGCTCGGGGGCAGGAGGAGCCGCGGGAGCCGGCGCGGGAGCGGGAGCCGGCGCCTGCGCCTCGGCCGAGGGGGCCGGGGCCGGCGCAGCCGCGGCAGGAGCGGGTGCGGGCGTTTCGTCTCGCTGTGCTCGCTCACCGACCGCAGGCTGGGCGCGCTCGGGGGCCGGAGGCTGGGCGCGCTCGGGGGCCGGAGGCTGCGCGCGCTCGGGGGTCGCGGCCTGGACCCGCTCGACCGACCGGGGCGCGGCGGTGGGCGATGCCGCAGCGGCGCCGCCGTGCGCGAGCACACGCGCCACCATGAGCTCGAGCTGGAGACGCGGCGAGGTCGCCCCCGTCATCTCGTCGAGGGTCGCCACCACGAGGTCGGCGGTGCGCGAGAGCCGGTCGAGGCCGAACACGGAGGCTTGTCGAGACATCCGCTCCAGCTCGTCCGCCGGGACGCCGCGCAGGACCGCGGAGGCGCCGGGGCCGGTGGCGGCGATGACGATGAGGTCGCGCAGGCGCTCGAGGAGGTCGTCGACGAAGCGCCGCGGGTCCTGCCCGGTCTGCACCACCCGGTCGACGGCGCCGAACGCCGCGGCCGCGTCGCCGGACGCGAAGGCGTCCACGACCTCGTCGAGCAGCTCGGCGTGCGTGTAGCCCAGCAGCGCCACGGCCCGCTCGTACCGGACGGTCGTCGTGCCCTCGTCGGCGCCGACGTCGGAGCCGGCGATCAGCTGGTCGAGCAGCGACAGCGTGTCACGGGGCGAGCCGCCGCCGGCGCGGACGACGAGCGGCAGCACGCCGGCCTCGACCTTCACGCCCTCTTGCGCGCACAGCTCCTCGACGTACTCGAGCATCGCCGCGGGCGGAACGAGCCGGAACGGGTAGTGGTGGGTGCGGGAGCGGATGGTGCCGAGCACCTTCTCCGGCTCGGTCGTCGCGAAGATGAACTTCACGTGCGCGGGCGGCTCCTCGACGAGCTTGAGCAGGGCGTTGAAGCCCTGCTGCGTCACCATGTGCGCCTCGTCGAGGATGAAGATCTTGAAGCGGTCGCGCGCCGGGGCGAACACCGCGCGCTCGCGCAGGTCGCGGGCATCGTCGACGCCGTTGTGCGACGCGGCGTCGATCTCCACGACATCCAGCGACCCGCCGCCGCCGCGGCCCAGCTCGATGCAGCTGTCGCACTCGCCGCACGGGGTGTCCGTCGGCCCCTGGGCGCAGTTGAGGCAGCGGGCGAGGATGCGCGCCGACGTGGTCTTGCCGCAGCCGCGCGGGCCCGAGAACAGGTATGCGTGACCGACCCTGTCGCCGCGCAGCGCCGTCATGAGCGGCTCGGTGACCTGCGCCTGACCGATCATCTCCGCGAACGCCTCGGGGCGGTAGCGGCGATACAGAGCGGTGGTCACGGCTCCAGCCTAGAGCGTGCCCGCGACATCGCGACCGTCGGGTCCGCGCCGCCGCGCGTCACGGGACGATCGCCTCCGGCTCCGCGGCGGTCGTGTCGGTGATCACCGGGATCGCGGTCGTCGTGGTCGGCACCGAGGCCGACAGCACGGTGCCGTCCTCGCGTCGCACGTCGGCGAACTGCCGCAGCGACGGGCGACCCGCGATGACCGGTCCCTGGTCCGCCAGCGGCACCACCGTCTCGCCGCCCGGATCGACCGTGTAGGTCGTGCCGCGCACGCCGAAGGCGACCATCTCCCCCTCGCCCGCGCGCACCTTCAGCGCGTCGCGCGTGATGGTGATGTCCAGCGGCGTGCCGTGCCACTGCAGACGGAACTCCAGCGACGGCCATGACTCGGGCAGGCGTGGGTCGAACGTGAGGTCGCCGAAGTGGTCGCGCATGCCGCCGAAGCCGGCCACGAGCGCCGTCCACACGCCGCCGGCGGACGCGACGTGCACGCCGTCCGACGCGTTGTGGTGCAGGTCGGCGAGGTCGACGAACAGCGACTCCTGGAAGTACTCGACCGCGAGCTGCTGGTACCCGACCTCGGCCGCGAGGATCGCCTGCACCACCGACGACAGGGTCGAGTCGCCCGTGGTGAGCGGGTCGTAGTACTCGAAGTCGGCGAGCTTCTCCTCGTCCGTGAAGTGGTTGCCCTGCAGGAACAGCGCCAGCACGACATCCGCCTGCTTGAGCACCTGGTAGCGGTAGATCACGAGCGGGTGGAAGTGCAGCAGCAGCGGCCGCTGGTCGGCGGGCGTGTTCTCCAGGTCCCACACCTCGCGCTCGAGGAACACCTCGTCCTGCGGGTGGATGCCGAAGGTCTCGCTGTAGGGGATGTGCATCGCCTCGGCGGCGCGCTCCCAGGCGTCCGGCTCTGACGGGTCGAGGTCGAGGCGGTCGACCATCTGGCGGTAGACCTCGCCGTCGAGCTCGGCCATCTCCCGCACCGTGCGCGCCGCGAACCGGAGGTTGAAGCGGGCCATGACGTTCGTGAAGAGGTTGTCGTTGACGACCGTCGTGTACTCGTCCGGTCCGGTCACGCCGTGGATGTGGAACACCTCGTCGCCGTCGCTGGTGCGCCAGAACCCGAGCGTGGCCCACAGCCGAGCGGTCTCGACGGCGATGTCGACGCCCTCGCGGTAGAGGAAGTCGAGGTCGCCGGTCGCGCGCACGTACTTGGCCAGCGCGAAGCTCACGTCGGCGTTGATGTGGTACTGCGCGGTGCCGGCCGCGTAGTAGGCGGACGCCTCCTCGCCGTTGATCGTGCGCCACGGGAAGAGCGCGCCGGCCTCGTTGAGCTGGTGGGCGCGGCGGCGCGCGGCGGGCAGCATGAGATACCGCATGCGCAGCGCGTTGCGGGCCCACAGGGGCGTCGTGTACGCGAGGAACGGGAGCACGTAGATCTCCGTGTCCCAGAAGTAGTGGCCGGAGTAGCCGGAGCCGGTGACGCCCTTCGCGGGGACGCCCTGGCCGTCGGCGCGGGCCGCCGCCTGCGCGAGCTGGAACAGGCACCAGCGCACCGCCTGCTGCAGGTCGTCGCGGCCGCCGATGCGCACGTCGGAGCGCTCCCAGAACCCGGCGAGCCACTCCCGCTGCTTCGCGTACTGCGCCTCGATCCCCTCGGCCTCCGCGCGGTCGAGGGTGCGACGGCAGCGGTCGACCAGCTCGCGCGCCGGCACGCCCCGGGAGGTGTGATAGCTGACGAGCTTGGACAGCCGGATCGGGACGCCCGCCTTCGCCTGCACGCGGAAGACGTTCTTCGCGATGTCCGGCTCGACGAGGGTGCGGACGGAGTACTCGTTGTCCGTCTCGATGATGTGGTCGGACGCGACGGCGAGGGACATGCCCGACTCGTTGACCCGGTAGCTCAGCGCCGAGCGGGCGCCGTCCTGCCAGTACTCCTGCGGGATGAGGACGCGCTCGCTGATCTTCTCCGCCTTGCGCGGGTCGAAGCCCGCCTTGCCGGGCTTGAGCGGCGAGCCGCCGTAGACGTCCTCGCCGTCCTGCCGGTTGATGAGCTGGCTGCTGATCGTGACGGGGGCGTCCGCGTTGAGGACCGTGACGTCCACGGTCATGATCGACAGGTGCTTCTCCTCGAAGGAGACCATGCGAGTGAACTCGATGACGACCTCCTTGCCGGAGGGCGTGACCCACAGGATGTGGCGGCGCAGGACGCCTTCGCGCATGTCGAGCTCGCGCACGTATTCGCGCACGTCGGCGACGTCGAGCGACAGCGGCTCGTCGTCCACGTAGACGCGCATGACCTTCGCGTCCGGCGCGTTGATGATCGTCTGGCCGACCTCGGCGAACCCGTAGGCCTGCTCGGCGTGACGGATCGGGAACGTCTCGTGGAAGCCGTTGATGAACGTCCCGTGCTCCTGCGCGTGGCGTCCCTCGGGGTGGTTCCCGCGCATGCCGAGATAGCCGTTGCCCACGGCGAACAGGGTCTCGGTGACGCCGACGTCGTCCAGGTCGAAGCTCTTCTCGATGAGCTTCCACGGGTCGACGGGGAAGCGATCGCGGTCGATCATGGGACGAGCTCCTCCAGGTCCTTCACGACGATGTCTGCGCCGGCGGTCACGAGGTCGTCGGCGCCGACCCCGCGGTCCACCCCGACGACGAGTCCGCAGCCGGCGGCCTTGGCCGAGGCGACGCCGCTGATGGCGTCCTCGACCGCGGCACTGCGCGCGGCATCCAGCCCCATCAGGCGCACGGCCTCGGCGAAGACGTCCGGGGCGGGCTTGGATGCGAGATGGTCGCGCTCGGCGACGACACCGTCGACGATGACGGCGAAGCGGTCCAGGAGCCCGGCGGCGGTGAGCACCTCGCGGGCGTTCTTCGAGCTGGAGACCACGGCAAGGGGCGTTCCCGCGTCGCGCAGGACGTCGAGCAGGTGCAGGCTCCCCGGGAACGGCTCCACGCCGTCCTCGCGGAGGATCCGCGCGAACACCACGTTCTTGCGGTTGCCGATGCCGCACACGGTGTCCTGGCTCGGGTCGTCGGACGGGTCGCCCCACGGCACCTCGACGTCGCGGCTGCGCAGGAGGCTCGCGACGCCGTCGTAGCGCTTCTTCCCGTCGACGTACTCGAAGTAGTCGCGGTCGGTGTACGGCGGGGTGATGCTCCACGCCGCGAACAGCTCGTCGAACATCGCCTGCCACGCACGCATGTGCACCTCGGCGGTCGGCGTGAGCACGCCGTCGAGGTCGAAGAGGACGCCGTCGTACGCGGTGAGATCGGGCAGGGAGACGTCGGTCACAGAACCTCCGGCGAGGTGTGCGGGCAAAGGAGCGTCCGGCTCGCTTTCGGCCGTACCGTGCAAGCGTAGTCGCGGTGTCTGAGGGCCGGGTACCGTCCCGTTCAGCCCTGGGCGATCGCCAGGGTCTGGCGGGCGATCTCCAGCTCCTCGTCGGTGGGCACGACGAGGACGGTGACCTGCGAGTCGTCCGTGGAGATGACGCGGATGCCGCGCTCCCGCGAGGCGTTGCGCTCGGGGTCGATCTCGATGCCCGCGAAGCCCAGGGTCTCCAGCGCCGCGGCGCGCACGGGCGCGGCGTTCTCGCCCACCCCGGCCGTGAACGAGATGACGTCGGCTCCCCCGAGCTGCGCGAGGTAGGCCCCCGCGTAAGCGCGCAGGCGGTGCACGTACACGTCGAACGCGAGGGTCGCCTCCGCGTCGCCCGCCTCGACGCCGGCGAGGATGTCGCGCATGTCCGACCTGCCCGCCATCCCCAGCAGTCCGCTGCGCTTGTTGAGCAGGTCGTCGAGGTCGTCGATCGACAGGTGCGCGCGGCGCGCGAGCTGCACGAGCACGGCCGGGTCGACGTCGCCCGAGCGCGTCCCCATCACGAGCCCCTCGAGCGGCGTCAGCCCCATCGAGGTGTCGACGGACCGGCCGCCGCGGATCGCGGTGACGGACGCGCCGTTGCCGAGGTGGAAGACGATCTGGCGCAGCGACGCGAGCGGACGGCCGAGGAACGCGGCCGCGGCCTCGCTCACGTACTTGTGGGACGTGCCGTGGAACCCGTAGCGGCGGATGCGGTGCGCCTCCGCGAGGTCGCGGTCGATCGCGTAGGCGAACGCGGCGGGCGGCAGGGTCTGGTGGAACGCCGTGTCGAACACGGCGACGTGCGGCACGTCCGGGAAGGCGTGCTCGGCGGCGCGGATGCCCGCGAGGTTGGCCGGGTTGTGCAGCGGCGCGAGGACGGACAGCTCGTCGATGTTGATCTCCACGAGCGGGGTGATGCGGGTCGGCTCGAAGAACCGCGCGCCGCCGTGCACCACGCGGTGGCCGACCGCGATCGGCGGCCACTCGTCGAGCGACGGGCCGTGCTCGGCGAACGCGTCGAGCATCACCCGGAAGGCGGCGGTGTGGTCGGGGATGGGCAGCTCGCGCGTGAAGGTCGCGTCCAGGACGGCGGGCGAAGGACCGGATGCCGCGGCGAAGCCGGCCGCCGCGACGGTGTGCTGCGCGACCCCGTGCGGCTGGCCGATGCGCTCGATGAGGCCGACGGCGAGGACCTGCTCGCGGTCCATGTCGATGAGCTCGTACTTGAGCGACGACGAGCCGCTGTTGACGACGAGGACGACGCCCATCACGCCCCCTGCGCCTGGATCGCGGTGATCGCGATGGTGTTCACGATGTCCTCCACGAGCGCCCCGCGGGACAGGTCGTTGATGGGCTTGTTGAGGCCCTGCAGCACGGGGCCGATGGCGACGGCGCCCGCCGAGCGCTGCACCGCCTTGTACGTGTTGTTGCCGGTGTTGAGGTCGGGGAAGATGAACACCGTCGCGCGTCCCGCGACATCCGATCCCGGCATCTTCGCCTTCGCCACCGCCGCGTCCGCCGCCGCGTCGTACTGGATCGGCCCCTCGACGAGCAGCTCGGGCGCCCGCTCGCGCACGAGCGCCGTGGCCGTGCGCACCTTCTCGACGTCCTCCCCCGAGCCGGACTCGCCGGTCGAGTAGGAGAGCATCGCGATCCGCGGCTCGATGCCGAACTGCCGGGCGGTCTCCGCCGACGAGATCGCGATGTCGGCGAGCTGCGTGCTCGTCGGGTCGGGGATCACGGCGCAGTCGCCGTAGACGAGGACCCGGTCGGCGAGCGCCATGAGGAACACGGACGAGACGACCGAGACCCCCGGTCGCGTCTTGATGATCTCGAACGCCGGCCGGATCGTGTGCGCCGTCGTGTGCGCGGCACCGGACACCATGCCGTCGGCCATCCCGAGGTGCACCATGAGCGTGCCGAAGTACGAGACGTCCGTGACGGTGTCGGCGGCCTGCGCGTAGGTGACGCCCTTGTGCGCGCGCAGCTGCGCGTACTCCCGGGCGAAGCGGTCGACGTGATCCGGATCGAACGGCGAGAGGACCTCGGCGTCGGACAGGTCGATGCCGAGCTCGAGCGCACGGCTGCGCACCTCGGTCTCGTCGCCGAGGATCGTGAGGTCGGCGACGCCGCGCGCGAGCACCGTCGCGGCGGCGCGCAGCACGCGGTCGTCGTCGCCCTCGGGCAGCACGATGCGCTTGCGGTCCGAGCGCGCGCGCTCGATGAGGCCGTACTCGAACATGAGCGGGGTCACGACGCTCGAGCGGGCCACGCCCAGCGCGACGGTGAGCTCGTCGACGTCGACGTGCTGCTCGAACAGCGCCAGCGCCGTGTCGTAGCGGCGCTGCGAGTCGGCGGCGAGCCGTCCGCGGGTGTTGATGATGCGCACGGCCGTCTCGTACGTCCCCAGGTCGGTCCCGATGATCGGCAGGGACGAGCCGAGGCCGTCGATGAGCCGGTCGATCGGCTCCGGGAGCGGGAACGGGCCGTTGAGCACGATGCCGGCGATCGACGGGAACGTGCCCGACTTGTGGGCGAGCAGGGCCGCCAGCAGCACGTCGGTGCGGTCGGCGGCGACGATGAGGATCGCGCTCTCCTGGAGCCGGGGCAGGACGTTGACCATCGACATCCCCGCGATCACGACGCTGAGGACCTCGCGGGTGAGCAGATCGGTGTCCCCCTTGACGAGCGTGCCGTCGACGGAGCGCATGACGCCGCGCACGGACGGCGCCACGAGGAAGCGGTCCTCGGGGATCGCCCACACCGGGATGCGGCGCTCGCCCTCGGCGCGCACGGATGCCGGGGCGACGGCCACGACGGCGGTGATCGCCGACACGATCTCGACGAGGGCGTCGGGGTCGGCGCGGTTCGCGATGACGGCGAGCAGCTCGGCGCGGGCGTGCTCCAGCTCGACGAGGGCGAGCGAGGCGATCTGGCCCATCTCCTCGGGCGTGCGCGCGACGGTGCTGCCCAGCTGCTCGCCCTGACCCTGCTGCGAGCGCCCGCCGAGGACCAGGAGGACGGGCGCGCCGAGGTTCGCGGCGATGCGGGCGTTGTACGACAGCTCGGCGGGGCTGCCGACATCCGTGTAGTCGCTGCCGAGCACCACGACCGCGTCGCACTGCGCCTCGACGGCCTTGTAGCGGGCGACGATCGTCGCCAGAGCGGCGTCGGGGTCGCGGCGCACGTCGTCGTAGGTGACGCCGACGCACTCGTCGTAGTCGAGATCGACACCGTCGTGCGCGAGCAGCATGTCCAGGACGTAGTCCCGCTCCGCCGTCGACCGCGCGATCGAGCGGAACACCCCGACGCGCGGGGTCGCGTGGCTGAGGGCGTCGAGGACCCCGAGCGCGATGGTCGACTTGCCGGAGTGGCCCTCCGCCGACGTGATGAAGATGCTCTGCGCCACGCGCTCAGCCTATGCTCCCCGCGCTGCGCGAGTCAGTGCGGCGTGTGTGCGGCAGCGCGAGTGCACGACATCCCGCCGACGGCACGGCGTCGCCGCGTCGCGACCTCGTCCGCTCGGCGCCACGCCGTGCACTCGGCGAAAGGGGCCGCGGCTCCGCGGGGCGCGAGACGCGGCGGTCCCGGACAAAGTAAGACTCTCCGCGAACCCGGCAGAGCCTGGTTACCCTTGCTACGTTTCCGTCCTGGGGGAGTTGGCCTGGATGC
>Ga0182749_1001073_pt1 | contig 22349 bp, 21 predicted proteins | sample eDN3rd37CKraftMG_FD_128875 | JGI IMG/M metagenome (GOLD analysis project Ga0182749, IMG submission 128875) | Enriched Miracle-Growth compost microbial communities from Emeryville, California, USA - eDNA 3rd pass 37_C Kraft MG (version 2) (version 2) ...
GACGGAACGAGAAACGCGAGCCTCGGAAACACGGACCGACGGAACGAGAAACGCGAGCCTCGGAAACACGGACCGACGGAACGAGAAACGCGAGCCTCGGAAACACGGACCGACGGAACGGGAAACGCGAGCCTCGGAAGCACGGAACGGGGACCGCGGGCCCGCGGCCGCCGGAACCGCAGGCCGAGAGAGCGTCGCCGCGCGTCAGCGGGCGGCGGTGGGGCGCAGGGTTCCGCGGGTGACGTCGATCGCGGTGTCGCCGCCGCTGGCGATCACGTAGTGCTGCGCCGCCTGGAGGTGCGCCCGGGTGGCCCGCTCGGCGGCGTCCCCGTCACCCTCGGCGATCGCCCGCACCACCGCACGGTGCGCCTCGACGACCTCCAGCCGCCGCGACCGCTCCGGGTAGGAGTCCTCGCCGGCGACCTCCCTGGCCCAGACTTCCTCCTGGAAGGTCCACAGGCCGACCATGCTCTGCACCATCAGGGAGATGGCCCGGTTGCCGCAGCGGTCCACCACCGCGGAGTGGAACTCGCGGGCGAGCCGGGTGAAGGCGAGCTCGTCGTCGGCCGCGGCGAAGGCCCTGTCGTTGAGGTCGTCGAGCGCCGCCGCGATCGACGCGCGGTCGTCCGCCTCGGCGCACAGTCTCGCGCACAGCGGCTCGACGTGGCCGAGGGCGATGCCGAGCTCCCCGACGGTGGTCCCGCTGCCCTGCAGCGAGAGCCCGAGCGAGAAGGCCGAGCTGTCAACATCGGGCGAGTGCACCTCCGCGCCGCCCTGGTTGCCGCGGCGGATCGTGATCAGGCCCTCCGACTCGAGGATGCGCAGCGCCTCCCGCACCGAGGTCAGGCCGACGCCCCACTGCGCGGCGATCTCGTTCTGGGTCGGCAGGATGCCGCTCTCGAAGCCGCCGGAGAGGATGCGCGAGCGCAGGTCGGCTGCCACGGTATCCGCAACCCGGACATGGCGGATGCGGTGCGCCTGCGTCATGGGATCGATTCTATGAGCGCCGGTCTCAGTGCCCCGTGAAGCGGGGCTGCCGCTTCTCGCGGAAGGCCGCCTTGCCCTCGTCGGCGTCGGCGGTGTGGATGACGATCTCCGCCGCCAGGCCCGCCGCGTCGAGCGCGGCCGGGAAGTCGGTCCCTGCCCCCGCCTTCATCAGGCGCTTCGCCAGGCGCTGCGCCAGCGGAGCGCCCCGCGCGATCCGATCGGCGAGCTCGAGCGCGGCAGGCATGAGCCGATCGTCGGGCACCACCCTCGTGACCAGGCCGAGCGACAGGGCCTCCTCGGCGTCCACCAGCTCCTGGGTCATCACCATCATCCAGGCCCGGTCGTAGCCCATCACCCGCGGGAAGATCCACGATCCGCCCTCGTCGGGGAGCATGCCGCCGCGGCCCGAGGTGTCGCCGAAGCGGGCGCTGGCCGCGGCGATCCGCACGTCGCACATCAGGGCCATGGTGAGCCCGCCGGAGATCGCCACCCCGTTGACCGCGGCGATCAGCGGCTTGTCGATCTCGTAGAGGAGGCGGTTGACCCGCTGCAGGTCCTCGCGCAGCGACTTCGCCTCGCCGAGCTGCATCGCCCGGTTCTCGGCGAACTTCGGGGTGTCGCCCTTGATGTCGCCGCCGGCGCAGAAGCCGCGGCCGGCGCCGGTGAGCACCAGCGCCCGCAGCGAGTCGTCGCCGAGGTAGGTGTCCAGCGCCTCGACGAGGCCGGCGCAGAGCTCCGGCGTATAGGCGTTCAGCCGCTCCGGCCGGTTGAGGGTGAGCACGGCGACGCCCTCGCGGGAGGTGTCGAACAGCACCTGGTCGGTCACGGCGTCACTTCTTTCCCGAGCTCCCCGCCTGCGGCGCCAGGTCGCCCTGCCTGCCGACCGGGGACCAGTTGGGCGCGCCGACCGCGGTCAGGTGCTCGCGCAGGGTGGTGTCGAAGGCGGCCTTGACCTCATCGTAGGTGTGCTCGGTCAGCGTGACGACGGGGCGGTGGATGTCCGGCTTGCCGATCAGGGTGAGCACGTCGTCCGAGATCCGCACGGTCTGGCCGTTGAGGTCGGATGCCGCGTCGGAGAGCAGGTAGGTGACCACGCAGGCGTTGATCTCCGGCGGGATGTTGCGCAGCAGGGTGTCGTGCGGCACCTTGAGGTAGTTCGCCGCGGCGTCGAGCTGGCGGGTCCTGGCGAGCGGGGAGACGGTGTTGACCCGCACTCCGGTGCCCGCGACGTCCTGAGCCCAGGACCAGCTCAGCGCCGCGGCGCCGGCCTTGGTGGCGCTGTAGATGCCGCGCAGCGGAAGGCCGACCATGGCGCCGGAGGTGATGTTGATCAGCGAGCCCGAGCCCTGCTCCAGCATCACCCGCAGCGCGTGCACGCCGCAGAACATTGTGCCGAGCATGTTCACCTCGACCTGGAGCCGGATGATCGCCTCGTCGTTCTCCTCGGCCCGGCGCACGTCGTAGATCCCGGCGTTGTTCACCAGTCCGTCGAGCCGGCCGAAGGTCTCCACGGCACCGGAGACGAGCTCGCCAGCGGCGTCCCACGAGGTGATGTCGCTGGTCACCACGGAGAGCCGGTCGGCCTGATCGCCGACCTCCTCCTTCAGCGCGGCCAGGCGCTCGGCGTCGATGTCGGCGGCCACCACCTTCCCGCCCTCGTCGAGGATCGCCCTGGCGTATGCCTTGCCGATCCCCTGAGCGGCGCCGGTCACGATCACTGCCTTGTCCTCGAGATTCATCGACCCATTCCTTTCATCGATCACGCGTGCGGATGACTGAGCACGTCCTGCACGTAGGTCGCGCAGAGCTCCCCCGCCGCGTTCCAGACCCTGCCCCGGGCGAGCGCCCGTCCCGCCTCGCTCTCGGCGCCGTCGGTGACCAGCAGCAGCCAGTCGTCGGCCTGAGGGAGGCGGTGGAACCAGAGCGAGTGCTCCAGCGTCACCCCGCGCGGCTGCCCGTACTCGTCGCTCACGCCGGCCGCGGCCCGCGGGCTCGCCGCCCGCACCAGCCCGATGTCGGTCATGCCGGCGATGGCGGCGTAGCACGCGACGGGGTTCCGCGGCAGGCCGGCGATCGCGCGCGCCCAGAAGACCAGCGGGTCCTCCGCCACGAGCCGCTGCTCGTACCACTCGTCGGTCGACGTCGAGGGGAAGGGCATGCCCCGACCCGCGGACTCCTCCGCAGTGGGAACGCCCTCCACCGGGGAGGGCAGGGGCAGCGGCTCCGGCGCATCGTCGCGCGGAGCCTGCAGCGACACCGTCGCCTCGAAGACGCGGCGCCCGCCCTGATCGAGCTCGACGCGGCGCTGGCTGAACTGGCGGCCGTCCCTGATCACTCGGACCGCGCCGTCGATCGGCACCGTCGACGCGGCGGGCCGCAGGAACATGCTGTGCACCGAGTGCGGAGAGCAGCCGGGGGCGCTGGAGCAGGCCGCGGCGACAGCGATCGACGAGAGGTGGCCGCCGAAGGTGCGCGGGCTGCCGTCGGGACGCGAGGGGACCGTGGTCGTGAAGCTCAGGTCCTCGCGCACCGTGGGCAGCAGCGGCGACCACAGGTCGCTCACGCCAGCTCACCCCCGCCGATGGCGACCAGGAGCCGCTCGCGCTGCGGCCCTGGAGTGGCCGGCATCGACCGCAGCGCGGCGACCCGCTTGAAGCAGCGGTGGGTCGAGTGCTCCCAGGTGAATCCGATGCCGCCCTGAAGCTGGATGGCCTGGCCGGCGACGGCGAGCGCCGCCTCGGTGCAGTACAGGTAGGTCGTCGCGGCCAGGGCCTCGTCGGCCACCCCCGGCCGGCCGAGCGCGAGCGCGGACTCCCGGGACAGGGCGCCGGCGGTCTCGACCCGCACGAACATGTCGGCCGCCGCGTGCTGCACCGCCTGGAAGGAGCCGATCGGCTCGCCGAACTGCACCCGCTGCTTCGCGTAGGCGACCGCCTGATCCAGCGCGGCGGAGGCGGCCCCCACCGCCTCGGCGGAGTAGGCCAGCAGCGCGGCGGAGCGCGCCGAGGACAGGACGGCCGCGACATCGGCGGCGGTGGGAACGGGACGGGAGGGGGCGCCGTCGAGCATCACCCGGTCTTCGGGCCAGCCCGGGTCGACGCTCGCGCTCCGGGTCACGGCGACGCCGGACGCCGCGGTCTCGACCAGCCGCAGGCCGAGTCCGTCCGCGGTGCTCACCGGCACGATGATGGCGTCGGCGTCCCCGGCCGAGACCACGCGTCCGAGGTCTCCGCTGAGCCCCTCGCCGTCCTCCAGGGTCGCGTCGGCGACGACGACCGTGGCCTCGCCGGCGGCGATCCTGCCGAGCAGCGCGTCCTGGCCGCCCGCACCGCTCAGCACCGCGGCGGCGCGCACCGTGGATGCGACGAAAGGGCTGTGCAGCAGCGCCCGGCCCAGCTCCGTGGCCACGACGAGCGCGTCGGAGAGGTCGCCGGCGCCGCCCGCGCTCTCCGGCACGGTCAGCCCGGCGAGCTGCAGGTCGCCGGCGAGCACCGTCCAGGCGGCGAGCCGCTCCGGGTCGCCGGGCCCCGGGTCGCTCACCCAGCGTGAGCCGCCCGGCGCCCAGTCCGCCAGCGCCGAGCGCACCACCGAGGCGAGCTCGTCGTGTTCGTGAGTCATGACGCCTCCGCCAGGATCGAGCGCAGCCTCGGCTTGTCGATCTTGCCGAAGGCGCTGCGCGGGAACTCGTCGAGCACGGTCAGGAGCTCGGGCCATTTGATCTTGGCCACGCCCTGGGCGGCCATCCACTCCTTCACCTCGTCGAGGGTCAGGCCGGTCCCGGGCCGCAGCAGGACCACCGCGTGGGTGCGCTCGCCGACCACCGGGTCCGGCGATGGCACCACCGCCGCCTCGACCACCGCATCGTGGGCGAGGAGGAGCAGCTCGATCTCCCTGGCGCTGATGTTCTCCCCGGCCCGCACGATGATGTCCTTCTTCCGCCCGTGCACGGTGAGGTAGCCCTCGGCGTCGACCGAGACCAGGTCGCCGGTGCGCACCCAGCCGTCGGCGGTGTAGAGCGCGTCGTTGAGCGAGGCGTCGACGTAGCCCACCCCGCGCTCGGGCCCGATGGCGACGCACTCGCCGATCTCGTCGGTCCCGAGGACCGTGCCGTCCTCGGCGACGACCCTCAGCTCGACCGCGCCGATCGGCCTTCCGTCGGTCGCCGCGGTGCGCGCTGGATCGTCGCTGGGCTTGCCCCAGCACAGGGTGGGGATCTCGCTGCACCCGTACGCCCGGGTCACGAAGGCGTCGAGCACCCGGCGGGCGTCGAGCACCATCCGCTCCGAGACGTCCGCTCCCCCGCAGGCGAAGACCCGCAGGCTGCTGCCGGATGCCCGGCTCTCGTACACCTCGGTCATCGAGCGCAGCATCAGCGGTGCGCCGTTCATGACCGTCGCGCCGCTGGACTCGACCAGGTCCACCGCGCCCTCCGGCGACCAGCGGGCCATCAGCACCGTGCGGCAGCCGAGCAGCGCCGGCAGGTGCGCGCCGTAGGAGAGCCCGGCGATGTGGGCCAGGGAGGAGGGCATGAAGATCACGTCGTCCTCGGTGAGAGCGAAGTCGGGGATGCGGGTCCCCGCGTCGGCGAGCAGGGTCTCGTGGCTGTGCAGCACGCCCTTCGGCGAGCCGGTGGAGCCGGAGGTGTAGATGATGGTGGCGACGTCGGACGGTGCGCCGGCCGGCGCGGCGGCCGGGGCACCGCCGAGCAGCCCGGCCAGGTCGAGCCCGGGCTCCCCCGGCTCCGGCCGCGCGACGATCAGCGGGCAGTCGTGCCCGGCGGCGGCGAGCGCGTCCGCCATCGGCGCGACGAGCCCCCCGGTGGCGACCGCCAGGCTGGGCCTCAGCTGGCCGATCACGAAGCCCAGCTCGTGCTCGCGGTGCGTGCCGACCATCGGCACCCCGATCGCACCGGCGTAGGCGATCGCGAAGTGCACGACCAGCGCCTCCCACCGGTTCGGCAGCTGGTAGACGACGCAGGTCCCCGGGGAGACGCCGAGCTCCAGCAGCGCCGCGGCCACGGAGCGCACCCGGCTCCAGTACTCGCCGAAGCTCAGCTCGATCCCGTCGTCGACGACCGCGATCCGGTCGGGATGCTCCGCCGCCGCCGACTCGAGCGGCTGCCAGAGGAAGCGGTCGGGCAGGGCGCCCGATGCGCGGTAGGCCGCGGCCCTCGGGTTCACCGAGGTCGGGCGGATGACGCGGGCGGTGCTCACTGCCAGGTCCAGTTCGGCTCGTCCTTGTCCACGAAGGCGCGCTGCGCCTCCTTCGAGTCGTCGAAGCCGCGGAGCCGGTTGGTGTAGTCCTGCTCGAGCCGATAGCCCGCGTCCAGGGGCAGATACTCGGTGCGGTTGAAGGCCTCCTTGGCCAGACGGACCGCGAGCGGGCTCTTCGCCGCAATGCGCGCTGCGAGCGCCTTCGCCTCGCTCAGCAGCTCGGCGCGCGGCACCACGCGGGCGACGGTGCCGCGGGAGAGCAGCTCGTCCACGTCGACCGGGTCGCCCGTGTAGAACAGCTCGCGCGCCCGCGACGGGCCGACCAGCCGGGCCAGGTGCGACGCGGCGCCGAGCATCCCGACGTTGATCTCGGTCGCGGCGAGGGTCGCGCCCTCCACGGCGACCACGAAGTCGGCGCTGGCCACGTAGGCGACGCCGGCTCCGATGGCCGGCCCGTTGAGGGCGAGGATCACCGGCACGGCGCAGTCGCGCACCGCCCAGAACGAGTCGCGCACCACGGTGCCGCGGTCGAGCCTGTCGCTCAGCGGAAGGGACCCCTGGCCCTCCACCGAGAGCCGGTGCTGCTCCTTGATGTCGGCCCCGGCCATGAAGGTGCGCTCGCCCGCCCCGGTGAAGATCACGACGCGGACGTCGGTGCGGTCCGCGAAGGACCTGAACACATCGCGGATCTGCGCGTAGGAGTCCCGGGTGAGGGCGTTCACCGGCGGTCGGTCGAAGGTCACGACGGCGATGCCGTCCGCCACCTCGACGGAGACGTTCTCGGTGCTGGCCGGGTCAGTTGCGGACATCCGCTGCCTTCTTCCGTGCTCCGGCCCGGGGCAGTCCGAGGAACCGCCTGGCCAGGATGTCGCGCTGGATCTCGTTGGTGCCGCCGAAGATGGTCTCCGCGCGGCTGTAGAGGAAGATGCGCTGCAGCTCCGCCTCCTGCGTGCCGTAGGGGTGGGCGCTCGCGCCGTCGGCGCCCAGCGCCGCGAAGGCGAGCTCGCCCAGATCCCGATGCCAGGCGCTCGCGTAGAGCTTGGTCAGCGACGGGAGCGCCCCGGGCGATTCGCCGCTCTCGCGCGCGGCGAGGGTCTGCAGGCCCGTGGCGCGGAACGCCGCGAGCCCGACGAGGGAGTCGACCAGCCGGTTCTGGAGCTCCGGGCCGCTCGAGACCGCCCGCATGTATGCGGCGAGCCGCGCCACGTCGCGCGCGAACCTGAAGTAGCGGGTCATGAACCAGTCGCGTTCGAAGCCGAGCGTCGACATCGCGATGTTCCAGCCGTCGCCGACCTCCCCGATGACGTTCTCCTCGGCGGTCACCGCGCCGTCGAAGAAGACCTCGGCGAACTCGGCGGTGCCGGTCAGCTGGCGGATCGGGCGCACCGTCACGCCGGGCTGGTCCATCGGGATGAGCAGATAGGAGATCCCGCGCTGGCGGGTGGACTCGGGATCGGTGCGGACCAGGGCGAAGCACCAGTCGGCGTGCATCGCCAGGCTGGTCCAGATCTTGTGGCCGTCGATGATCCAGGTGCCGTTCTCGAGCCTGGCCCTGGTGCGGATGCCCGCGAGGTCCGATCCGGCCTCGGGCTCCGAGTACCCCTGGCACCAGAGCTCCTCGCCCCTCAGCATCTTCGGGACGAAGCGGGCGATCTGCTCGGGGCTGCCGTGCTGGATGATCGTGGGCCCGGCGAGGTCCTCGGCGAGGTAGGTCACCCGCTCCGGAGCGCCGGAGCGGAAGTACTCGTCCCGGTAGGCGAAGAACTCCGCCGCGGTGGCGTCGCGCCCGCCGTACTCCTTCGGCCAGGTGATGCACGACCACCCGCCGGCCGCGAGCGTGCGATCCCACTCCAGGTTGAGCTCGAACATCTCCTCGTCCCACGGGCCGCCCCGGCCGATCAGACTCGCGAACCGGCCGGTGAGGTTCTCGGCCAGCCAGGCGCGGAACTCCAGGCGGATCGCGGTCGCCGCCTCGCCCTCGCGCAGCGGCAGGATCCGGTCGAGGAGGTCGGTCGCCGGCTCAGCCATTCGCCGCCCCCGAGTACGCGGGCACCGGGAACAGCGAGCGGAAGCCACCGCGCTCGATCTCGGCGGTCAGCAGGGCCAGGGTGCCGGATGCGCCCAGCGGCGAGCGCCGGACGAGGTGGCCGTAACGGGTGAGCCAGGAGAGGTCGTGCTCGTCGGTGAAGCCGATGGCGCCGTGCACCTGGTGGCAGACGCCGAGCACCTTCTGCGCCGCCTCCAGGGTGGCCACCCGCAGCGCCAGCACGTCGACCACGGCGGATGCGGCGTTCGCCGCGTAGGCGCTCAGCGCGTCCTCGCAGGTCACCTCGAGCGCGCTCAGCTCGACGAAGGCGTCGGCGAGCTGGAACTGGATGCCCTGGTACTCCGAGATGGGATGGCCGAACTGCACCCGGTCCCTGCTGTGCCTGATGGTGAGGGAGAGCGCGTGGTCGAGGCTGCCCAGCACCGACCAGCCCTGCAGCAGCATGAGCAGCACGGCGGGGGCGGGATCGCCCGCTGACCACGGGCCGACGACGAGGCCGCCGGCGAAGCGGGAGGAGACCGCCGACCGGGTCGCGGCCGGTCCGGCGATGGCTGCGCGGGAGCCCTCCGGCGTGATCGCGGTCCAGCCGGTCATGAGGTCGGCGTGGTCGGCGGCCGGGGCCTCGGCGGAGACGACGGCGACGCCGGGGGCGTCGGCGAGGGCGCCGGCCAGCCTGCCCGCGAGGGGATAGGGAAGGGCCACCGAGCCGGCGGCGCGGCAGGCGGCGGCGATGGCGGTGAGCTCGTCGAGCCCGTCCCTCGCGTCGAGCTCGAGCACGCCCGAGCCCTCCAGGATCGGCAGCACGACGCTCTCGCGGCTGCCCGGGTCGCGGTGGGCGGCGCGGGCGAGGTCCACCCCGCCGGCCTTCCGCAGCGCGGCGGCGAGCCCGCGCCCGAACTCGATGCCCTCCCCGGGCAGTTCGACGCGCATCCCCTCGGTCATCGCGCACCTCCCGCGCTCGAGTCGATGATCGCCCTGGCCAGCGACCTGCGCTGCATCTCGATGGTGCCGGAGGACACCGTCCCCGCCAGAGCGTAGCGCCAGTGGTCCTCGATGGTCCTGGCCAGCCGGTCGCCCTCGGCGCCGGGCGAGAGCACGCCGGCCCCGGCCAGCTCCATCAGCACCTCGGAGGCCTCCTGGTCGAGCACGGTGACGGCGATGCGGTAGGCGGAGACGTCGGCCGGGTCCACCCGCCCGGCGTCCTGCGAGGCGACGACGCGGTAGGCCATGAGCCGCGCCTGCCGGCTGCGGACCAGGGCGCGCGACCAGCGGTCGCGCAGGCCGGCCGGAACCTCGGCCCAGCGGTCCCCGATGTGCTCGCGCACCTCGGCCAGCAGCCGGTCGCACTTGGCGTAGCGGGCGATGCCCACCCGCTCGTAGGCGAGCACGTCCATGATGATCGGCCAGCCATTGCCCACCTCGCCGAGCACCTGCTCGGCCGGGACGAAGACGTCGGTGAAGAACATCTCGTTGAGGTGGAGGGCGCCGACCAGCGTGTCCAGCGGCCTGACCTCGAAGCCGGGGGTGTCGGTGCGCAGCAGGAAGACCGTGATGCCGTCCCGCTTGTCCCGGCCGGGACCGGGGGCGGTGCCCTCGAGCCGGGCGAGCAGGAAGCACCACTCGGCGATCGGCGCGTACGAGGTCCACACCTTCTGGCCGGTGATCCGGAACCCGCCCTCCACCGGCGTCGCCGTGGTGCGCAGGGAGCCCAGGTCGCTGCCCGCCTCCGGCTCGCTGAAGCCCTGGCACCAGAGCACGTCGCCCGCGCTGATCCGCGGCAGGTGCTGGGCCTTCTGCTCCTCGGTGCCGTGCCGCATGATCACCGGGCCGATCCAGTTGACGCCCATGTACTGCGCACCGCGGGGTTCGAAGTGCGACCACATCTCCTCGCGCACGACGGTCTGCAGCCACGGCCCGGCGGCCTTGCCGCCGTACTCCTCCGGCCAGGCCAGGGTGAGCAGCTGCTCGGCGGCGAGCACACGGCAGAAGGCCTCCGCGGTCTCCACCGCGCTCGCCTCGCCGGTGAAGGAGCCGACGTAATCGGCGGGGAGGCGCTCCTCGATCAGCCGGCGCAGACGGGAACGGAGCTCGTCGGTCTCGGCGACCGGCGCGCTCTCGGTGCTCAGCGCCATCCGCATCCTCCCTCTTTCATCGCAATCATAGCTAGGATAGGGGCGAGGCGGCGAGATCGACCTTGCGGACCTTGCCCATGGCGTTGCGCGGAAGCTCGTCGACGACCACCACCCGTCGCGGCACCTTGAACTTGGCGAGCCGGGCGGCGCACCAGGCGATCGCCTCCTGCGGATCGGCGGTCCCCTCGACGTAGGCGACCGGCACCTCGCCCATCCGCGGGTCGGCCTCGCCGATCACCGCGGCCGCCGAGATCGCCGGATGCTCGCAGAGCACGCGCTCCACCTCGGCCGGGTAGACGTTGAAGCCGCCGACGATGACGACCTCCTTCTGGCGGCCGATGATCCTGAGGTATCCGCGGTCGTCCATCGTGCCCAGGTCGCCCGATCTGAGCCAGCCGTCGGGCGTGATCGCCTCGGCGGTGGCATCCGGATCGCCGTAGTAGCCGGCCATCACGCAGAAGCCCCGCACCTGGAACTCGCCGGTCTCGCCGCGCGGGACCTCGTTCCCGTGCTCGTCGGCCACCCGCACCTCGACGTCGTCCACCGCCGTGCCGAGCGTGGTGGCGATGGTCTCGATGTCGTCGTCGGGATTGGTGAAGGTGCCGCAGGCCGTGGTCTCGGTGAGTCCGAAGCCCTGGGCGATGTGGTCGATGCCGAGCACCTCCTGCATGTCCTTGATCAGCGAGGGCTGCACGATCGTCGCCCCGGTCAGGCTGAACCGGATGCAGGAGAGATCGAAGCGCGCCTCGCGGTCCGGCAGCGCGAGCAGGGAGTAGAACAACGGCGGCGGGCCGGAGAACACCTCCACCCGATAGCGGTCGATCAGGGTGGCGACCCGCTCAACCTCGAAGACCGGCTCGGCCATGGTGCAGCCGCCGACCACGATCATGTAGCTCCAGCCGTACTTGTAGCCGAACATGTGGAAGAACGGCGCGACGACGAGCTGGGTGTCGCTCTGCACGATCCGCAGCCGCGGGGTGGCCGAGGCGACGACGCCGACGGTGGCGCCATGCGTGATCATCGCGCCCTTCGGGTAGCCCGTGGTCCCCGAGGTGAACATGATGTCGCTGAGGTCGTCGGGCGAGATCCGCTCCAGCCACTCGTCGATGGCCGGGTTCTCCGGATCCCCCGCGGCCTCGAGCCCGGCGACGGTGAGCTCTGACCCGCCGGACGCCGCGATGAAGAACTCGAGCCCCGGCAGCGCCGCCCGCGCCTCGGAGAGGTAGTCGCGGCCGAGGAAGGAGTCGGTGGAGACCATGGCCCGCGCCCCGGAGCGCTGCACGATGTAGGTCATCTCGTCGGCCGTGTAGCGCGTGTTCAGCGGCACCACTATCGCCTCGGCGTAGTGGATGGCGAGCCCCATGATCACCCACTCCAGGCTGTTGGGCAGCCAGATCACCACCCGGTCGCCCGGGCGGAGGCCGATCGACCGCAGCCCGCTCGCCGCGGCGCGGGCGCGACGGCGCAGCTCCGGGTAGTCGAGCACCTCGTCGTCGATCCGGTAGGCCGGGGCGTTCGGGGTGGACGCGGCGAAGTGCTCAAGTCGGTGCAGGACCGAGCCGCCCCATCCGCTCATCGGCGCCGGCTCCGGCCCGTCGCCTCGCCCGCGTGTTTGCGCAGGTAGGAGAGGTAGCCGACCGAGACCCGGCTTCCGCCGTTCACGGGGATGACGGCCCCGCTGATCCACGACGCCTCGTCCGAGGCGAGGAAGGCGCAGACCGGGCCGACGTCGTCGACCACGCCCATCCGGCCGAGCGGCACGGTGTCGGCCTGGCGCTGCCTCCGCTCCGGCGTGTTCATCACGCCGTTCGGGGTGTCGTCGAGCTCGGTGAGGACGAGGCCGGGGGCGACGCAGTTGACCCGGATGCCGAGGTGCCCCCACTCCACCGACATCGTCGCGCTGAGGTTCTCGACCGCGGCCTTCGCCGCCCCGTACTGGCCGGTGTTGGGGTTCGGCTGCGAGGCGCTGCGCGAGCTGATGTTGACGATGCTGCCGCCGTCGGTCATCGCCCTCGCGGCGGCCTGGCAGGCGAAGAAGGTGGCCTTGAAGTTGAGGTCGACCACCCGGTCGAACTGGCCCTCGTCGATCGAGAGCAGCGGGCCGACATCCGAGGGCGCCGCGCTGCCGGCGTTGTTCACCCAGGTGTCGATGCGGCCGAAGCGCTCGAGGGTGAAGGCGACCAGGGCGTCGATCGAGGCGAGCTCGGTGAGGTCGAGCACCACCGCCTCGGCCCTCGCCCCCAGCCCGCGGAGCTCGTCGACGGTGTCGTCGAGCACGTCCCTGCTGCGCCCGGCGACCACCACCGATGAGCCGGATGCCGCGAGCGCCCGCGCGATGGCCCGTCCGATCCCCCGGCCGCCGCCGGTCACCACGGAAACCTTGCCGGTCAGGTCGAACACGGGGACTCCATCCGTCGTCGCATGGGATGCGGCGGCCCGAGCTCGGCCGCCATCATGGCTATGTTAGCCAGTCTCGGGGTGAGAGGAAGATCACTACCCCGCCGGATCGACCAGCACCTCCTGGGCGTAACTCGCCACCAGGAGGCCATTCTCCGTCCAGGCCCTGCCGTGCACCAGAGCGCGGCCGCCCTCGCTCGAGACGGGATCAGCGACGAGCAGGATCCAGTCGTCCACCGAGGGAGCGCGATGGAACCACACGGAGTGCGCCAGCGTGACCGCGCGGACCATCCCGTATCCGTCGGCCGTGGCCTCGCCCGCCGCCGGATCGGCGGCGTAGACGAGGCCGGTGTCGGTCATCGCCGCCACTATCGCATGCTCGGCCGCCGCGCCGTGCGGAGCGCCGTCGACGGCCTTCACCCAGAGCACCATCGGCGAGGCGCTCACGCCCCGCTGCTCGAACCAGAGGTCGGTGCTGAGGGAGAGGAAAGGGGTGGGGCGCCCCTCGACCTCGGCCGCGGATGGCCACTCGCTCAGGGGAGACGGGATCGCCTCCGGAGCGGGCGCGCCGTCACGCGGCGCCTGCAGCGAGACCGTCGCCTCGAACACCGCCTTGCCGTGCTGGCTGAGCTCCACCCGGCGCTGGCTGAACTGCCGGCCGTCCTTCACGACGCGCACGACGCCGTCGACGGGCTCCCCGGAGGCGGTCGGCCTCAGGAACAGCGCGTGCACGGAGTGGGGAAGGTACCCCGGAGCGCTCTCGCACGCTGCGGCGAGCGCGGTCGTGATGAGGTGGCCGCCGTAGACCCTCGGGCTCCCGGTGGCGGGAAAGGGCGGAGTGACGACGAAGGAACCGGCCGCATCGAGGCGCGGAAGCAGCGGGGTCCAGAGGTCTGTCATTGCGGGTCGCCTCAGAGGCGCGCGGCCAGCCGGTCGAGGCGGGCGATGGTCGACTCCTTGCCCAGGATCTCCATCGACTCGAACAGCGGCGGGCTGATCCGCCTGCCGCTGATCGCGGCGCGCAGCGGGCCGAAGGCGACGCGCGGCTTGAGGCCGCCGCCGTCGATCAGCTCCTCGCGCAGCGCGCTCTCGATCTCGGCGTGCGACCAGTGGTCCAGCTCCCCGAGCCGCCCGGACGCGGCGACCAGGATCGCCCGCGCGCCATCACCGGGGAGAGCGTCGGCGTCGTACTCGATCGCGTCGTCCGCGGTGAACAGGAAGCCGAGGAGGCCCGGCGCCTCGCCGAGCAGCGCCATCCGCTCCTGCACCAGGGGGGTGGCCTCGCGCAGGATCGCCTGCTGGGCCTCGGTCGGCGGATCGGCCACGAAGCCGGCGAGGTAGGGCAGCATCCGCCGCTGCAGCTCCTCGACGGGGAGCAGGCGGATGTGGTCGCCGTTGATCGACTCCGCCTTCCTCAGGTCGAAACGCGCGGGGTTCGGGTTCACGTCGGCCACGTCGAACGCCGCGACCATCTCGTCGATCGAGAACACGTCCCGGTCGTGGCTGAGCGACCAGCCGAGCAGGGCGAGGTAGTTGACCAGGCCCTCCGGGATGAAGCCGCGGTCCCGGTGATGGAACAGGCTCGACTCCGGATCGCGCTTGGAGAGCTTCTTGTTGCCCTCCCCCGTCACGTAGGGCAGGTGCCCGAAGCGGGGCACGACGTCGGTCAGGCCGATCTCGATCAGCGCGTGGTAGAGCGCGATCTGCCGAGGGGTGCTGGAGAGCAGGTCCTCGCCCCGGAGCACATGGGTGATTCCCATCAGCGCGTCGTCCACCGGGTTGACGAAGGTGTAGAGCGGGGCGCCGTTCGGCCGCACCACCACGAAGTCGGTGAAGCTTCCCGCCGGGAAGGTGATCGGCCCGCGGACGAGATCGTCGAAGCCGAGGTCGTCGTCGGGCACCCGCAGCCGGAGCGCCGGCTGCCGGCCCTCGGCCTTCAGCGCGTCGCGCTCGGCCTCGGTGAGGCCGCGCTCGAAGTTGTCGTAGCCCTGCTTGGGGTCGCGGCCGGCGGCGAGGTTGCGGGCCTCCATCTCCTCCGGGGTGACGAAGCTCTCGTAGAGGTAGCCGGCATCCTTCAGCTTCTCGATGACGCTCTCGTAGATCGCCCCGCGCCGGGACTGGCGGTACGGGGCGTGCGGGCCGCCCTTCTCCACGCCCTCGTCCCAGTCCAGGCCGAGCCAGGTGAGGGCGTCGATGAGCTGGAGGTAGCTCTCCTCGCTGTCGCGGGCCGCATCCGTGTCCTCGATGCGGAAGACCAGCTTCCCGCCGTTGTGCCTGGCGTAGGCCCAGTTGAACAGGGCGGTGCGGATGAGCCCGACGTGCGGCGTGCCGGTCGGCGAGGGGCAGAACCTGACGCGGACATCGGAACCGGATGCGGTGGAGAAGGAGGCTGGCATGTCCCGGCAATCCTACCGACCGCCCTCGTCGCGGGCCTCACCCCCTCCATTGGGCGTGCGAAGATGGAGCGGCAGAAACGCGAGCGAAGGAGCAGCATGGCAACGGTCGACGAGCTGGTCGAGGGAACCGACGAGCCCCTGGTGGTGCGCGACCTCGGAGCGGTACGGGTGATCGTGCTCAACCGTCCGAGCAAGAAGAACGCCATGTCGGTCGCCATCCGCAGCGGCCTGGCCGAGCAGTTCGCCGCGGCGGACGCCGACGACTCCGTGCGCGTGGTCGTCGTCACCGGCGCCGGCGGCTCCTTCTCCGCCGGCTTCGACCTCAAGGAGCTGGCCGACCCCGAGCTGCGGGATGCCGTGCCGACCAACCCCGGGGCCTCGGCCCGGGCCCTGAGCAAGCCGCTCATCGCCGCGGTCGCCGGCCCGTGCATGACCGGAGCGCTGGAGCTCGCGCTGAGCGCCGACTTCATCATCGCCGCGGACACCGCGGTCTTCGCCGACACCCACGCCAAGGTCGGGATCTTCCCCCGCTGGGGCATGTCGGCGCTGCTCCCGCGCGCGGTCGGCATCCGCCGCGCCAAGCAGATGACCCTGTCCGGAGTGTTCGTCGACCCGGCCACCGCCCTGAACTGGGGCCTGGTCAACGAGGTGCACCCCGCCGATGCGCTGTTCGACCGGGTGCTCGAGATCGCCGAGGCGATCGTCGCCGGCAGCGAGGAATCGCAGCAGGCGCAGCTGAAGGTGCTCGTCGCGAACGACGGCGTCTCGCTGGCCGACGCCCTCGCCGCCGAGGACGTCGCGGCGGCGGCCTGGGTCGCCGCGGGGCGCGGCGGTCCGGCGAAGGGCTAGTCCCGACACCCTCGCGATTGTCGCCGTTCCGGCTCGATGTGCCCGCTCCAGCGGGCACGATGAGCCGGAACGGCGACAATCGCGCGCGGAGGACCCGGCCTAGGAGAGGCGCACCGCCACGAGCGCCAAGGCGAGGATCAGCACCCAGGACACCAGGCCGGCGCCGAGGGAACGGAGCCCGGAACGGGCCAGCCGCTCCAGGCGCAGCGACGCGCCGATCGCGAACAGCGCGCAGGCGAGCAGCGCGGACTGGACCAGATCGGCGATCGTGAGCACCGCATCCGGCAGCGGCACGAAGCTGCGCAGCAGCACCGCGACCAGGAAGCCGACGATGAACAGCGGGACGATCGGCGGGTTCTTCGCGCTCCGGTCCCGATCGGGCGAGCGACGGGCCGAGATCGAGGCGACGGCGACCATCGGCGCGAGCATCAGCACGCGGGTGAGCTTCACGACCACCGCCACGGCCAGCGCGGCGGCCCCGGCGGTCTGCGCCGTCGCGACGACCTGGCCGACGTCGTGCACGCTGGCCCCGACCCAGTGCCCGAACTGCAGCTGATCGAGCCCGAGCACGCCGGAGAGGAAGGGCAGCACGACGATCGCCGCCGTGCCGTAGAGCGTCACCAGGGCGATCGGGGTCGCACCGTCCTTCTCCGAACCGCGGGCCGCCGACATGGCCCCCACCGCCGAGACGCCGCAGATCGAGAACCCGGCGGCCATGAGCACCGGCTGGTCCCCCTCGAGCCCGAACAGCCGGGCCACCAGCCAGGTGAGCACGAAGCTGACCCCGACCAGGACGACGATGAGCAGGATGGCGAACCAGCCCAACGCGGCGATGTCGCCCAGCGACAGCTTCAGCCCCAGCACGACGATGCCCACGCGCAGGAGCCGGCGGCTCGCCACGGCCAGGCCCGGCTTCAGCGCGCCGTCCAGGGCAGGGCGCAGCGGCGGGACGCAGCCGACGATCACGCCGAGGATCAGGGCCGCGGTGAGCCAGGGCAGCCCGGGCAGCAGCAGGTGCAGTCCGTAACCGGCTGCGGCGCCGAGCACGGCCAAGGACAGGCCGCGGAGCACTAGACCCTGGTCCGCGCCGGGTTGCTCAGCGTTCCGATGCCCTCGATCGTGATGTCCACGGTCTGCCCATCGGTGAAACCGCCCTTGCCGGCCGGCGTGCCCATCAGGATGAGGTCCCCGGGCAGCAGGGTGAACGCGTCCGACGCGTACTCGATCACCTCGCCGATCGAGTGGATCATGTCCCTGGTGTTGCCGTGCCGGCGCGGCTCCCCGTCGACGAAGGTCTGGATCTCGAGGTTCGCCGGATCGAGCTCGGTCTCGATCACCGGGCCGATCGGGCAGAAGCTGTCGTAGCCCTTCGCCCTGGCCCACTGCCCGTCGAGCTTCATCTGGTCGCGGGCCGAGACGTCGTTCGCGATCGTGTAGCCGAAGATCACGCCGTCGGCATCCACTGCCCGCACGCGCTTGGCGACCGAGCCGATCACCACCGCGAGCTCGCCCTCGTGCACGACCTTGCCGATCCCGGGCGGAAGCTGGATGGGGTCGCCCGGCCCGACCACCGCCGTGTTGGGCTTGAGGAACAGCAGCGGCGATGCGGGGCCGGCGATCTCCATGTCCGCCTGATGGGCGCGGAAGTTCAACCCGACGCAGACCACCTTCGAGCGCGGGATCACGGGCGCGAGCAGCTTCGCCTGCGCCGCGGGCACCCGCTCGCCGGTGGTCTCGTATCCGCTGAACATGGGGTCGCCGGCGAGCACCACGTAGTCATCCCCGTCGAGGATGCCGTAGCGCGGGTCCCCGCCGGCGACGCTGAAGCGCGCGATCTTCATCGGAAGGCGCCTAGGCGTCGAGCCGCAGCATCCACCCGTGGGTGTCCTCGACCGTGCCGTACTGGATGCCGGTGAGCTCCTCGCGCAGCGAGAGCGCGAGGCTCTCGTCGCCGTCCAGATGGGTGATCTCGAAGCCCTCGGCCTTGAGCGTGCCGATCGGGGCGATCACCGCGGCGGTCCCGCAGGCGAAGGCCTCGACGATGTCACCGGATGCCGCGCCCTCGCGCCACTCGTCGATGCTCACCTGGCGCCGCTCCACCCGGTGGCCGCGGTCCTCGGCCAGCTGAAGGATCGAGTCCCGGGTGATGCCCTCGAGGATGCTCTCCGACGCCGGGGTGACAAGGGTCCCGTCCTTCTTCACCAGCACGATGTTCATGCCGCCGAGCTCCTCGAGGTACCGGTTCTCCTCGGAGTCGAGGAACAGCACCTGGTCGCAGCCGTGGTCGTAGGCCTCGGCCTGCGCGACCAGCGACGAGGCGTAGTTGCCGCCGGTCTTGGCCGCCCCGGTGCCGCCCTTGCCGGCGCGCGAGTAGTGCGAGCTGAGCCAGATCGACACGGGGGCGAGGCCGCCCGCGAAGTAGGCGCCGGCGGGGCTCGCGATCACGTAGTAGTTGACCTTCTCCGCCGGGCGCACGCCCAGGAAGGCCTCCTTGGCGAACATGAACGGGCGGATGTACAGGCTGGTGTCCGGGTCGGCCGGCACCCAGTCGCCGTCGGCCGCGATGAGCTCCTTGAGCGACTCGATGAAATAGTCGGTCGGGAGCTCGGGCAGGGCCATCCGGCGCGCGGAGCGCTGGAGCCGCTCGGCGTTCGCCTCGGGCCTGAAGGTCCAGATCGAGCCGTCGGCGTGGCGGTAGGCCTTGAGGCCCTCGAAGATCTCCTGCCCGTAGTGCAGCACCGCCGCGGCCGGGTCGAGCTGGATCGGGCCGTACGGCTGGACCCGGGGGCGGTGCCATCCGCCGCGGGCCGACCAGCAGATGTCGACCATGTGATCGGTGAAGTGCTTGCCGAACCCCGGATCGGACAGGATCTCCGCGCGCTCCACCTCGTTCTTCGCCGCCGGGTTGGGGTGACGGGTGAACTGGAGCGACTGGGGGGCGAGCAGGTTCTTCATGACTGGGTCCTTTGGTTTTACGTCCTACTAATTCTGCGTCAACGCGGCGACGATCGCGTCCCCCACCTCGGAGGTGGAGCGCTTCGCCGCGCCATGGGCGGCGAGATCCGCCGCGACCGCCGTGGAGACCCTGGCCGAGGCATCCGCCAGCCCGAGATGGTCGAGCAGCAGAGCCGCGGACAGGATCGCCGCCGTCGGATCGGCGAGCTGCCGCCCTGCGATGTCCGGGGCCGAGCCGTGAACGGGCTCGAACATGCTGGGGAAGGCGCCGTCCGGGTTGATGTTGCCGGAGGCGGCCAGTCCGATGCCCCCGCTGATCGCGGCGGCCAGGTCGGTGAGGATGTCGCCGAAGAGGTTGTCGGTGACGATCACGTCGAATCTACTCGGATCGGTGACCAGGAAGATAGTCGCTGCGTCGACGTGCAGGTAATCCACGGCGATCTCCGGATACTCGGCCGAGACCCGGTCGACGGTGCGCTGCCAGAGGCCGCCGGCGTGGGTGAGCACATTGGTCTTGTGCACCAGGGTCAGCCTCTTGGCGCTCCGCCTGGACGCGGTCTCGAAGGCGAATCGCACCACCCGCTCCACGCCGAACGCGGTGTTGACGCTCACCTCGTTCGCTACCTCGTGCGCAGTGCCGACCCGGATCGCGCCGCCGTTGCCGACGTACGGTCCCTCGGTTCCCTCCCGCACCACCACGAAGTCGACCTCGCCCGGCTCGGCCAGCGGGGAGTCGACCGATGGGAAGAGCCGGGTCGGACGCAGGTTGACGTAGTGGTCGAAGGCGAAGCGGAGCTTGAGCAGCAGGCCCCGCTCGATGATGCCCCCGGCCAGCCTCGCATCGCGCGGGTCGCCGCCGACCGCGCCGAGCAGGATCGCGTCGTGCCCCTTCAGCGCCTCCAGCGTCTCCTCCGACAGGATCTCGCCGGTCTCGAGGTAGTGGGCGGCGCCGAGCGTGTAGTCCGTGACATCGATCGCGACATCCGTCGGAACCGCGGCCCGGAGGACCTTGACCGCCTCGGCGGTGACCTCCGGTCCGATGCCGTCACCGGCGATCACGGCGAGCTTGACGGTACGGGGCATTGCGGCTTCTCCTCGGATGACAGCGGACGTCGGCATCGAACCGGCCATATCAGCGTACTGGCCGCGACACGACAGGAATCGCAGAGCCGGAGTCCGGCGTCTCCGGACGAGGAGAGTCGCCGGTTCAGAGCAGCTGGACGCCCGCGGCATCCACCGCGTTGCGCTCGCCGGCGGTCACCTCGAAGGGGAGGCTGTTCTCCACCGGGGGCAGCGGGCAGTTCCAGGCCAGGCTGAACGAGCACGGCAGCAGCGTGGCCCGGTTGAAGTCCAGCGTGACGGCGGAGCCGCCGGTGTCCGGCACGAGGATGCTCCGGCCGGCGTGGTACGAGCTGACGCCGTTGGTCGCGTCCCTGAAGTGCACCAGGTAGGAGTCGCCGAAGCGGGTGGCGAGGAGCCGGTGCTCCCCGCCGTCGATCGTGAAGCGCAGCTCCGCCGCGACCCGGACCTCGACCGGGGTGGGGTCGCGGTGGTGGGTGATCGCGACGGTGCGACCGTCCTCCACGGGACGGATCTCGGCCTCGACCGCCCAGCCCTCATCCCAGTCGAAGGCCTCGATGCGATCGAAGCGCTTGGCCCATTCCGACTGCGGGTTCCAGACCTGCAGCGCGTACCTGCTGTCGTCGTAGGTGAAGACCACGCCCTCCGAGCCGTCGGGGAAGGCGGCGAGGTGCGGTCCGTCGGCGGTCTCGTGGAACAGCGTGGCCTGGCCGTCGACGGTCGTCCCGCCGATCACCACTCCCTCATCGGCGGTCGCGGTGACCACGATCCCGGCGACGCCCTTCGGGGCCGGCGACCAGAGGCCGGGAGCGTCGGCGACCTTCTGCCCCGGCCTGGTGATGTGGTCGCCCCAGACGAAGGCGATCGGGCCGCGCGGTCCGCGGACATAGCCCTCCCGGTCGGCGCGGAAGCTGCGCGCCTCGTCGCGTGCGTCGTCGGTGATCGTCATCCCTCCAGCATGACCGCTGTCCGGATGACGGGGGTCCACTGTGGCGAACTGTTGCGACCTGGGGCCTCCGGCCTTCCGCTCGGGCCGGTGTACCGTGCGGCCCAACACAGACCGAAAGGACTGGATCATGGGTATCGGAACCGGAATCTTCCTGTTCGTCGTCGGCGCGATCCTCGCGTTCGCGCTCAACGTCGAGGTCAGCTGGATCGATCTGGACCTGGTCGGCTATCTCCTGATGGGCGCCGGCATCGTCGTGGCCATCATCTCGGGCATCCTCCTGGCACGCAGGCGCCACAGCGTGACCACGGTGCGCTCGGGCACCGACCCCGTCGACGGCGAGAGGGTGACCGAGCAGCGCACCTCGTCGACCGACGACGTGGAGCGCTGATGCGCCTCGCGCGCTGCTAGACCTCGGCTCGCGCTCTGCTAGACCTCGGTGATGTCGATCTCGCGCATGAGATCGGCCTTGATCGCCGTGCGCACCGAGTCGAGCAGCCCGTCGGGCACCGGCGAGTCGACGGTCAGCACGCTGAGCGCCTGCCCACCGGCCGAGTGACGGCTGATCTGCATGCCGGCGATGTTGATCCCGGCCTCGCCGAACTCCTTGCCGTAGACGGCGACGATGCCCGGACGGTCGGCGTAGATCATCACGATCAGGTGGTCGGCGATCGGGACCTCGACGTCGTAGCCGTTGATCTCGACGACCTTCTCGATCTGCTTGGTGCCGGTCAGGGTGCCAGAGACCGAGATCTGGCTGCCGTCGGCGAGCGTGCCGCGGATGGTCAGCAGGTTGCGGTACTCGTCGCTGACCGGGTCGGTGACCAGGCGCACCGCGATGCCGCGCTGCTCGGCGAGAAGCGGCGCGTTCACGTAGCTGACCGACTCGCTGACCACGTTGGTGAAGATGCCCTTGAGCGCGGCGAGCTTGAGCACGTTGACGTCGAACTCGACGATCTCGCCGCGCACCTCGACGTCCACGCTGGTGATCGGGCTCTCGGCCAGCCCCGCGAACACCTGGCCGAGCCTCTCCATCAGCGGGATGCCGGGACGCACCGTCGGGTCGATCACGCCGCCCGCGACGTTCACCGCATCCGGAACCAGCTCTCCGGACAGGGCCAGTCGCACCGACTTGGCGACCGAGACGCCGGCCTTCTCCTGGGCCTCGCCGGTCGAGGCGCCGAGGTGCGGGGTCACGATGATGTTCTCGAGCTCGAGCAGCGGCGAACCGGTCGGCGGCTCCTTGACGAAGACGTCGAGGCCCGCCCCGGCGATCACCTTTCCGGTCAGCGCCTCGTACAGCGCGTCCTCGTCGATCAGTCCGCCGCGCGCGACGTTGACGATGTA
>Ga0182749_1001074_pt1 | contig 22339 bp, 15 predicted proteins | sample eDN3rd37CKraftMG_FD_128875 | JGI IMG/M metagenome (GOLD analysis project Ga0182749, IMG submission 128875) | Enriched Miracle-Growth compost microbial communities from Emeryville, California, USA - eDNA 3rd pass 37_C Kraft MG (version 2) (version 2) ...
CAGACCACGATGATGGCGCTGGCCATGGTCGTGATCGCCTCGATGATCGGGGCCGGCGGGCTCGGTTATCAGGTGCTGCAGGGCATAGGCCGACTGGAAATCAGCCGAGGGCTGTTTGCTGGCCTTGGCATCGTGGCGCTCGCAGTCATCTTCGACCGCATAACCCAGGCGTTCGGCCGCCGCCTGCAGGCCCGGATCGGCGTTGCGGAGACACGCGGATGAATCAGAAAGCGGAAAACGATCTGGCCATCCAGATCAAGGGTGTGACCAAGATTTTCGGTGATACACCCGAACGCGCTATGGCACTGTTGCGGGCGGGCAAATCCAAAGCCGAAGTGCAGGCCGAAACCGGCCATGTCGTCGGGCTCGATAACGTATCCCTCGACATCGCCAAGGGGCAGATATTCGTCGTCATGGGCCTGTCGGGTTCGGGTAAGTCGACCTTGATACGGCACGTAAACCGTCTCATCGAGCCGACTGCCGGCGAGATTCTGGTCAACGGTACCGACGTGCTGAAAATGAGCCTCACCGAACTGAGGAGCTTCCGCCGCAATACGGTAACCATGGTGTTCCAGAAATTCGGGCTTCTCCCTCACCGCTCGGTGCTCGACAACGTGGCCTACGGCCTGGCGGTGCGCGGCGTGAGCCGCGAGGAACGGCGTAAAGAAGCCGACCAATGGATCGAAACGGTGGGGCTTTCGGGCTATCAGAAAGCAAGACCCCGCCAGCTTTCAGGCGGGCAGCAGCAGCGGGTCGGTTTGGCTCGCGCGCTGGCGATGAACACAGACATCGTGCTCATGGATGAAGCCTTCTCCGCTCTGGATCCACTGATCCGGTCCGGGATGCAGGATGAACTGATGAGCCTGCAGAAGACGCTTAACAAGACAATCCTGTTCATCACTCACGATTTCGACGAAGCGTTGAAGATCGGCGACCGCATCGCGGTTCTGAAGGACGGTGCGGTGCAACAGATCGGAAAGCCTGAAGATATCGTCCTCAGGCCGGCCAACGAGCACATCGAGGAATTTGTACGCGATGTGAACAAGGCTCGTGCGATCCATGTGCGGGCGATCATGGAGACGGGTCATTTCGAGCCCTGTGACTACGCGGTTCCCGCCGATGCGCGTTGCGAGGATGTCTTGCCGCTGTTTGCCCAGCACGACTGGGTGGGCATCAATAACGAATCGGGCAAGCAGATCGGCCGCGTCACGGCCAAACAGGTCATCAGGGCGCTGGCTCGTTACTCACGGACCATCGGCTGAGAGCGCTTCTGTTTTCGCCAGTTCAGGAAGTGAGCAACCAGGGGGATGGTACGGTTGGGTGGATTCGAACCACCGACCTCAGGAGCCACAATCCTGCGCTCTAACCAACTGAGCTACAACCGCGCGACTTGTCGTCTTGTCCGCGTCCTTACGGGCAAATCTATTCATTTTCAAGAGCGATACTGCCAAACGAGACAACAAGCCCTCAAAGAAAAAGACCGGGGGGAGGAGCCCCGGTCTTTCAAAGGGATCGATGGGAGGAGGAGGAGTACCGATCCCCATGTTCTAGCGAACGGCTGGCATATAGGGCCTGCCCGTCAGAATTGCAGCGCGACGCTTCGCCTCAGGCCGCTTGCTTTATAGCCTTCTCGAAAACGTCCTTCACCGGCTTGGTCAGCTCGGCGGTTGCCTTCTGCGACAAAGCTTGAAATTCCCGTGCCTGGTCCAGCGCGAACTCCATCTGCTTGCGAAGGAACGAGCTCTGCAGCTCGATCACGTCGGAAAAGCTTTTGGCGGCGACGAGCGCTTCAACCTGGGCGAGATTGGCTTCGGTGCCGGTGCGCAAGGCAGCGACCGATTTGAGCACGATTTCGTCGCCTACGTTTTTCACAGTCTCAAGCGAAGCCTCGAAGGCCCTGCGAGCGTCTTCGGCGCTCGTCTTCATATGCTCGTAGGTTGCCTTGGCCTGCTCAGCCGTCTTTTCGGTGAAGCTGCGAAACTGCTCCGCAGCCGTCGACGGATCGAATCCAGGGAAATCCGCGGCTTCGGCCGCTTTGTTGTTGGTGGTCTTGCTCATTTCGGTCATCCTTTGGCGTATCAGGCGGTTCCGAACAACATCTATTAATCTCAATATAGCAAGGCTTATTGTGCATTGCAACATTTTGTTGCGGTGCAGCAAACTCCCTGACAAGGCGTGCACCAGTTAACCAAACCGCTATTTCCCGGTGAACGCCCGGAGAAGGTTTGTGGACGGCGCCTGATCGTGCTCTTATTAACGAGTGGTTAACTTGGGACTCCTCGTGTGTTGATGGTCGGGCTCTATGGCGTCCACATCCTATTCATTTCTCGACATCGTCGTTCTTGATGGGGTGCGAGAACGGTTCGCCGCGGGCGACGCCCTGGCGGTGCTGTCGTTAGACCTCGACGAGATCCTCTGGGTTAACGGGGCGGGCGCCGCTTGGCTCGGTTTTCCCGATATCGAAGCTGCCATTGGCGAGAGGCCACGGCTGTCTGCGACGGCCCTGCGGCAGATCGCGGCCGCGCCCGGCTTTCCAAATATCGGGCGTGACCGGACCATCGCACTGAGGATGACGAGCGGGCTGAAAAGCCGGATCGTGACGGTGCAGGCGAGCGCCGTGACGCTGCCGGAAGGGGAAGAAGCGCTGCTGCTCGCTCTTCCCCTCCCCGAGGAGGAAAAGCCCTCTCATCGAACGGTCGCCGGGCTCAGCGAACCTGGCCATTTCGCAGCGCTCGTCGAGGCTGACGGCAGCGTCTCGGTGGCTACCGAAGGCTTCGATCTCCTCGGCATCAAGCCGGAAACGCTCCTGCGTCTCGTGCAGGATGTAAGCCGGGAGGAGACGCGCCTGGTGAAGAAGCGCATCCCTGCCCGCGCCCAGGTCCCCGCCGGGATTGCACGGCTTACGGACGATCCAGCGCGTCATCTTCTCGTCGTCGTCGAGGATGGTTCGGCGGAGGAAGAGATTGCGACTGCGGCTCCAAACCCGGCCGAGGCATCCCGAATAGAAGCGCCTGGTACCGGGGGCGTGCCCCAAAGTGATGCAGGTGAGCCGCGGAAGGCGCCGGAATCTTCCGGGCAGCCCTCCTATCTTCGCGAGCAGGATGAAAAACCAGCCTCACGTACGGTCCGCTTCTCCTGGCGGACGGACGAGCAGGGGCGCTTTTCAGCCATTTCCGACGAGTTCATCGAGACGGTAGGCAGGAACGCGTCCGACGTGATCGGCCGCACGTTCCGGCAGGTTTCCAACGCCTTCGGCCTCGATCCTGAAGGCTCGATCAGCCGCCTTCTGGATCGACGCGACACATGGTCGGGGCGCACCGTCATGTGGCCTCTGGAGGGCACGAACCTAAAGGTGCCTGTAGACCTTGCCGCACTGCCGGTTTATGGGCGCGGGCGCGTCTTCGAAGGCTTCCGTGGCTTCGGCATCGCACGTCTCGGGGAGGTGGTTGTGGATCCCGAAGCGATCGGGATGGTTCTCGCGCCTTCAACCCGGGAGGATACGGAGAGCGACGGTACGGCTCCCGAAGAGCACGAGACCGAGCAATCGCCCGATCTGCCTGAACAGGAAGACCAGGCCGCCAGCGGCAGTTCGATCGAAACCGATGCCTTTGAGGGTGAAACGCCGACCGCAGCCGCGGCCGGAGAGGCCAATTCGGGCGACAAGATCGTCAGCCTGGCGGAACATCGGGAGAGCGCGGCGAGCGGAAGCCTTTCCGCCAGTGAGCGCACCGCCTTTCGCGAGATCGGCGAGAGGCTGCGGCGCGCCAGCCAAGGCCGGACTGCGCCCGATGAGGAGCAGAACGTCAGGAAGCTTCCGGTAAGCGGTCGCGAGGCGGAAAACGGCGATGGAACCGTCTCCGCGGAAGCTGAGCCGCCTACAGGGGACGATGCTCTGCAAGGACGGGGAGCGGCTGAGGAAGATGTCGTCGAAGGTCCAGCCAATGAGAACGTGAGCCAACCGCTCCTGAGCGATGAGCGGCACGACCTGGGGATCGTTCCAGAGCAGGATGCGGAAGAAGCCGCAGTCGAGGGGCATGGGGCTTCAGCGCGGCATATCGATGAGGGCAGCCCGGAGGATCTCGCGGACGCCAGCTTGGATATGCAGCCTGCAACAGGGGAGAGCGAAGCGCCCACTGAAGACAGCGCGGAAACAAGAGCCGAACCTGTCCACCTATCCGAGATCGATGCGCCGCAGGAAGAGGCAGCGGGATCGGACCTCGTTCCTGAAACCTCCTCTGTGGAAGAGCCTGAAGAAACCTCTCAGCAGCTCGGGGATGGCTCCCCGGAAAAGGCGCCAAGGACCGCATCGGAACCCGCGACCGGGGAAACGGCACCGGAACGCACATCGCAGATCGCCTATCTTCCCTCCGCCTTTCATCGTCCCGAAGCCGAGCGCAGACAGACGGAGGCGGAAACGATTCTAGCCAACCTGCCATTGCCCGTGCTCATTCACTCCGGCGACCGGCTGCACTATGCCAACCGGGAGTTTCTCAAACTGACAGGCTACGCCGATCTGGCGGCGCTCGAAGACGCGGGCGGGATCGGTGCCCTGTTCGAGGAGCCGGCGGCGGGCGGCTTTCCCAAGGAAAAGCTTCTGCTGCGCAGGGCGGACGGAACGGACGGACCCGTCGAGGCTCATCTTCAATCCGTTGCCTGGGCCGGCCGAAAAGCGCTGATGCTGGCTCTGCACCCAGCCGAACAGAAGGAACAGACGCCCGAGGAAGCCGCGAAAGCAGCCGAGTTGGAGACGCGGCTTTCCGAAATGCGCGCCATCGTCGACACGGCGACGGACGGCATCGCCGTGATCGGCAATGATGGTACGATCCGGTCCATCAACCGCCCGGCTGAGGCGCTTTTCGGCTTCGACGCGGAGAATGTCACGGGAAAGCCATTCACCTCCTTGTTTGCCATCGAGAGCCAGCGCACGGTGCAAGATTACCTTGCCGGACTGGCCGACAACGGTGTTGCCAGCGTTCTGAATGATGGGCGCCAGGTGATCGGACGCGAGGCACAGGGACGCTTCATCCCCCTCTTCATAACGATCGGGCGGCTGCCGAACGGCAGCGGGTACTGTGCGGTACTGCGCGACATCACCCATTGGAAACGCGCCGAAGAGGAGCTGACCCAAGCACGTGCGCAGGCGGAACGCGCTTCGTCACAAAAGAGCGAGTTTCTTGCCAGGGTCAGTCACGAGATCCGCACCCCCCTCAACGCCATTATCGGCTTTTCCGAACTGATGATCGACGAAAAGTTCGGTCCGATCGGCAACGAGCGGTATCGAGACTATCTGCGCGACATCAACCGTTCCGGGAACCACGTGCTCGACCTCGTCAATGATCTCCTCGACATCTCAAAAATCGAGGCTGGTCAACAGGAGATGGCCTACGAGGCCGTCTCGTTGAACGACACTCTCGCCCAGGTGATCGCCATGATGCAGCCACAGGCGAACCGGGAACGTGTCATCATCCGCTCCTCCCTCGCCTCGCGCTTGCCGGAGGTGGTGGCCGACCTGAGAAGCGTGCGCCAAATCGCCATCAACCTGCTCTCGAACGCCGTGCGCTACACGCCCGCCGGCGGGCAGGTGGTTGTCTCCACGGTCTATGAACGCGATGGCTCAGTCGTCCTGCGGGTGCGTGACACGGGCGTGGGCATGAGCTCCGCGGAACTCGATGAGGCGCTGAAGCCGTTCAGGCAAATCAATGCGTTGCGACGCAAGCGCGGTGACGGCACAGGGCTAGGTCTACCCCTCACTCGCGCTATGGTGGAGGCCAATCGGGCTCAGTTCTCCATCGCCTCTACCCCCGGCGAAGGCACGCTCGTGGAGATCACATTCCCGCCGACACGCGTGCTCGCGGAATGACGGAACGCGCCACAAAATAAACTGCTGTTTTTGCTAACATTTGCTGAGGGCGTGGTGCAGGCGGGCGTGGTGGAGAATGGCGCAATGGCTGCCCTGGTCATCATTGCCACGTCGATTGCGCCGGTGATCCTGCTTTCAGGCGCTCTGATACGCGACCGCGAGGCATAAGAAGAAGGCGCCCGAGGGGCGCCCGAAACGCAAATGCTGCAAAAACGGCTTGAGGAGAGTTCCCGCCTCATCCAGCGAGGCGAAGATCCTTCAAGTTGCTGGGACTATTGTGGCCAATTCCTAACAGGACCTTACCCAGCGAGAAGGAAACCGTAATCACCCGAAGCGCCGCCGAATCTCGGTAAATTTTGCGAGCAACGTTCTATTAACCATTGCTGCAATCCCGCTCCACCCCTGCGTGCAAGCGCCTAGTTTTCAAGCTCGGGCAGGTTGCGGTAAAGCTCCAGCGCCTCCGGATTTGCGAGCGCCTCTTTGTTTTTCACCTCGCGGCCATGCACGATATCGCGCACCGCCAGCTCGGTGATCTTGCCGGATTTGGTCCGTGGGATGTCCCTGACGGCGAGGATCTTCGCCGGTACGTGCCGCGGGCTTGCTCCCGTTCTGATGCGATCACGGATTTTCTTCCGCAGCGCCTCGTCGAGAACCACGCCTTCGGCAAGTCGCACGAACAGGATCACGCGAACATCGCCATCCCACTCCTGGCCGATGCAGATCGCTTCCAGCACCTCAGGAAGTTGCTCGACCTGATTGTAGATCTCCGCCGTACCAATGCGTACGCCTCCGGGATTGAGGGTGGCATCAGAGCGCCCGTGGATGATGATCCCGCCGTGCGGCGTCCACTCGGCGAAATCGCCGTGACACCAGACATTGTCGAACCGCTCGAAGTAGGCGGCGCGGTATTTCTCGCCGGAAGGGTCATTCCAGAATGCGATGGGCATGGAAGGAAAGGCCTTGGTGCAGACCAGCTCTCCCTTTCCGCTCTTCAGCGGACGGCCCACGTCGTCCCAGACGTCGATAGCCATGCCTAGGCCCGCGCCTTGTATCTCGCCGCTCCAGACGGGCAGAATGGGAACGCCGAGCACAAAGCAGGAGACAATATCGGTCCCGCCTGAAATAGAGGCGAGATGCACATCGGCCTTGATCGAGCGGTAGACGAACTCGAAACATTCCGGCGAAAGCGGCGAACCCGTAGAAGCAATCCCGCGCACGCTCGAGAGGTCATGGGTCTTGGCCGGCTCCAGCCCGGCCTTGCGCACCGCGTCGATGAACTTGGCCGACGTGCCGAAATAGGTCATCTTCTCGGCGGCGGCGAAATCGAACAGCACGTTCCCGTTCGGATGGAAGGGGGAGCCATCGTAGAGCAGAAGTGTCGCCCCCGTGGCTAGCCCGGAGACGAGCCAGTTCCACATCATCCACCCGCAGGTGGTGAAGTAGAAGAGCCGGTCCCCCTCCTTGAGGCCCGCATGCAAGCGATGCTCCTTCACATGCTGCAGGAGCGTGCCGCCCGCGGAGTGCACGATGCATTTGGGAACGCCGGTGGTTCCTGAAGAAAAGAGGATGTAGAGCGGATGGGCGAAAGGCAGCCGCTCAAAGGTCAGCGGCGCCGGCGAGAAGGGTGCGAGCGCATCCTCGAGCGCCGCAGCCCGCCCTATCCCAGCGGCGACCGCCCGAGCCTTCCCCAGATAGTCGACGATAAGCGCCTTCCTCACGCTCGGTAGCGCCGAGAGGATTTCGCTTGTCTTTTGTCCGACATCGAAGGCCTTTCCGCCGTACCAGTAACCGTCCGGCGCGATGAAAAGCACCGGCTCGATCTGCCCGAAGCGGTCGAGCACGCCCCGTACGCCGAAGTCCGGGGAGCAGGAGGACCAGACCGCGCCCAGCGAGGCGGTGGCCAGCATCGCCGCGACGGTTTCCGCCATGTTCGGCATCATTCCGGCAATCCGATCCCCCGCCTTCACGCCCTCCGCCTTGAAGAGCTGCTGCAGGCGCGATACCAAACTCCTCAGTTCGTCCCAGGAAAGCCGGCGCTCCACTTTATCTTCGCCGCGGAAGACGATTGCATCCTCGCTGCCCGACTTGCACAGCAAGTTTTCCGCGAAATTGAGCCTTGCGTCCGGAAAGAACGCAGCCCCGGGCATCCGGTCGCCATCCTTTAGCGCGCGCTCGCCACGTTCGCCGATGATGCTGCTGAAATCCCATACGAGCGTCCAGAAGTCCTCGCGATTCCCGATCGACCACTGATGCAGTGCGGCATAGCTTTCGAGGGCCTTGTCTGCCCGCCGCGCTGCTTCTCGCATGAAGGCAGTCATCGGCGCGTTTTCGATCTGCTCGGCCGACGGTGTCCAAAGCGGCGCAGTCTGGTTCATGTCTCGTGCTCCCCTCGATCCCGCTGGTTATGCATCGAGCCTCGAAAACGAGCAAGCCGCACAATCATAAGCTGCCGTAGCAAATCGCAGGTGTCTAACAGGCTCTAACAAACTGTGTTAGAAGGGTTGAAATAGGACGCCCATCGGTTAAACCCGCCAGGAATGGTTAGGGCGCAGTGGGAGCCACGCGAGGATAGATGCCAACATCGCTGGCTAGGAAAAGCATTTGGGCTGTCGCAGCGGTCGTGCTCCTCATTGTTCTGATCGTTGCGGTGCTCCCCTTGGTCGCATCCACGCGGATCGTGCGAAACAGCATCGCCTACCAGATGAGCGCGTGGAGCGGCTATTACGTGCGGTTCGACGACACGCCGGAAATCTTCGTCTGGCCGCTTCAAGCCGTGCTCCACGACGTCACCCTGCTTGATTCCGCCAATGAAAACGCCCAGGTGGTGCTCGACGCCGAAAGAATCGATCTGGATCTTTCCGCACTCGCCGCCCTCAAGGGAGATGTCGTCTTCACCCGGATGCGGCTGATCCGGCCGGTGCTGCATGTGCGGCGGCAGGGAAACGAGCTTCAACCAATTTCCCCGCAAGGATGGGGCAAGGTGCCTCAGTCCGTCGAGGTCGCCAAGCAGGCGGTCTCCGCCGAGCCACGCAACCCGGACAGCACGTTCCTGCCGAGCGATCCCTTCGGCAAGATCGAGTTCGTCGAGGGACGCATCGTCGCAGAAGATGGCGAGAACCAGAGCGACATCGTCACCAGTTCCTCAGGCACGCTCGACTGGCCTGCGCTCAACCGTCAGGCATCGCTTTCCGCCACCGGAATCTGGCATGGGGAAGGCGTATCGCTCACCGCGTCGATCGCTGAGCCGCTGCTTCTTTTCGGCGGCGGCAACGCGGCTGTCAGCCTCTCCCTTCAAGCCGCACCTGCCAATCTCTCCTTCGAGGGGATCGCGAACCGCTCGGGAAACGGTTTCGTCGACGGGCAGTTCGAATTGTCAGCCCCTTCCCTCAGCCGGCTTGTCGAGTGGACCCATTCACGCCTGCCCTTGGCCAGCAGGATCGGTCCCTTTTCCATCTCCGCAAGAATGCAGGGCGACACGAAGCGCCTGAAATTCGAGCAGGCATCGCTGAATTTCGATAAGAGCGCAGCGGAAGGGCTCCTCGATGTAAGCTTTGAATCCACCCGCCCCACGATAGCGGGGACCCTTGCATTCGACACTCTCAATCTCAACGCCCTGATCAATGCGCTCAATCCGCTGTCGGTCGCAATGGAGCCGGCAGACCCCAAAGCCCGTTCCGAACTTGATTTCGATCTTCGCTTTTCCGCTGCTTCCGCGACCTACGACCAGGCGGTCCTGACGGATGTGGCGGCCGCGGCCATGGTGCGCCAAGGGTTTGCGGCATTCGATATTTCCGATGCCAGCGCATTTGGCGGCACGCTGCAGTTTGGCCTGCGCCGTAGAGAGGGAGATTCCGTCGAGATCAGCATGAGCGGCGAGGAGATCGCGATCGAGGAGCTGGCCGCCGCATTCGGCTACAAATGGCTGATGCCACAGGCGAGCGGGAACTTCTCCCTCATGTTGAAAGGCACCGGCAGGAATGTGGAAACGGTGCTCCAGTCGGCGGACGGAAGCGTTTCGGCCACCGTCGGCCAGGGGAGCGTGCCCGGGCTCAGCATCGATGCGTTCCTGGCGCATAGCGAGGAGGGTGACTTCTTCCCGATGGCAGCGCTGGAAGAGGGGGCGCTTCCGATAGACGGCATCCAGATGAAGGCGACGGTCAGCAAGGGAGTGCTGCAGATAGACAATGCCGAGGCGAAGTCGGGCTCGTATACGATCGGGTTGAATGGCTTTGCCCCGCTCGCCGGCCGCGGTCTGGCGCTTTATGGCATGCTCTCCGCGCCGGAGGGCGCGGATCCACGGCTTGAGTCGCCGCTTTCCTTCTTTGTGGGCGGTTCCTGGAATGCCCCTTTCGTGGCCTCATTTCCGGAGAGGCCGGCCGGGGAGTGAGTTGCGACCCTATCCGCTCAATGCCAGCAGTTCCTCCCGGCGCCTCACCTCCCGGCGCTTGTTCACGATCGAGGCCACGATCACACCGACGGTCACGATCGCGATCAGAATCGTGCAGATGGCGTTGATTTCCGGCGTCACGCCAAGGCGTACCTGGCTGTAGATCTTCATCGGCAGGGTTGTGGCACCCGGCCCGGACGCGAAGCTCGCAATCACCAGATCATCGAGAGAAAGTGTAAAGGCGAGCATCCAGCCGGAGATCACAGCGGGCAGGATGATCGGCAGAATAACCTGGAAGAAAGCCCGCACGGGCGTGGCGCCGAGATCCATCGCCGCCTCCTCCAGCGAGCGGTCAAAGGACACAAGCCGCGACTGCACCACCACGGCCACGAAGCACATCGAAAAGGTGATATGGGCAAGGGTGACCGTCATAAAGCCGCGGTCGAGCCCGATCGCGACGAAGAGGAGCAGCAGCGACAGCCCGGTGATCACCTCCGGCATCACCAGCGGCGCGAAGACCATTCCGGAGAACAGCAGGCGTCCCCGGAAGCGGCTGTAGCGCGTAAGCGCGACCGCTGCCATGGTTCCCAGCACCGTCGCCACGGTGGCCGATATGAAGGCAACCCGCGCCGTGACCCACGCAGCATCTATCAGACCGCGATTGGACAGCAGAGAAACATACCATCGGGTCGAAAAGCCCGCCCAGACCGTCACCAGGCGCGACTCGTTGAACGAAAAGATCACCAGCAGGACAATCGGCAGGTAAAGGAAGGCAAAGCCCAGCACCAGCGCCGTTATGTTGAAGCGCCCCCATGTGCCCGCCATGGCTAGAGCCTTTCCCGCGCACGTGCTTGGGCCCGTTGGAAATAGACGATGGGCAGCACGAGGATGAGGAGGAGCACGATCGCCACCGCGGAGGAAACGGGCCAGTCACGATTGGCAAAGAACTCGTTCCAGAGCGTCTTGCCGATCATCAGCGTCTGAGAGCCGCCCAGGAGGTCGGGAATGACGAATTCGCCGACCGCGGGAATGAAGACCAGCATGCATCCCGCAACCACGCCTGGCAGCGAGAGCGGAAACGTGATCTTCCAAAAGGCTGACAGCGGCGTGCAACCGAGATCCTCGGCCGCCTCTATCAACGAATAGTCCATCTTCTCCAGTGTCGCGTAGAGCGGCAGGACCATGAACGGCAGGTAGGAATACACGATGCCGATATAAACCGCCGTCGTCGTGTTGATGATGACGAGCGGCTGGTCAATGAGCCCGAGGAACATCAGGAACTGGTTGAGAAGCCCCTCCGGCTTCAGGATGCCGATCCACGCATAGACGCGGATGAGAAAGCTCGTCCAGAACGGCAGGATCACCATCATGAGGAGGATCGGCCTGATGGAAAGGGGCGCGCGGGCCATTCCGTAGGCTAGGGGATAGCCCACCAGCAGCGTAAGAAGCGTGGAAACCGCCGCGATCCACAGGCTGGAGAGATACGCATTCACGTAGAGCGGGTCGCCCGCAAGCCAGAGATAATTATCAAAGGACAGCGCCCCGAGATTCTGGACGAAGCCGCTGATGCCATCTTGCCACCTGAAGACGGGCAGATAGGGCGGAATGGCGATCGTCGTCTGCGAGAACGAGATCTTCAGGACGATGAAAAACGGAACGAGAAAGAAGACGAGCAGCCAAAGATAGGGGACGGCTACCACCACGCGCCCGCCAAGGTTGGACACACGCTTCCGCATGGCTATCCCGTCAGCACCACACCCGCATCCGCGGGAAAAGAGACCCAGGCGCGATCGTGCCAGGTGAGCGCATCCTCTAGCCGGCGCATGCTGTTGATCATGCTTGCCTTTATGACGCGGCCGTCATCGAGCTTCACATTGTAGACGGTCATATCGCCGAGATAGGCGATATCCCAGATCTCCCCGTGGAGCGCATTCTCCACTGCTGGCGGGCGCACGCGAGAAACGATCATCTTTTCCGGGCGAATGGCAAGCCAGACCGTATTTCCCGGTGCTGCGCGCGATGGGCCGGCCACCCGGAACTCAGCCCCGCTTGCGTCGCGGATCTCGGCCACGCCGTCACTTTCCCTCACAAGCGATCCTTCGAACATGTTGATCGAGCCGACGAAGTCCGCGACGAAGCGGGATGCGGGCGCCTCGTAGATCTCGGCCGGCGTCGCCACCTGCAGCACGCGCCCTTTGTCCATGATGGCGATGCGGTCGGCCATCGTCATCGCCTCTTCCTGGTCGTGGGTGACGACGACGAATGTGAGCCCCAGATCGTGCTGAAGGTCCATGAGCTCGAACTGCGTCTCCTCCCGGAGCTTCTTGTCCAGCGCCCCAAGCGGCTCGTCGAGCAGCAGGACCTTCGGCTGTTTTGCAAGCGAGCGCGCGAGCGCCACCCGCTGGCGCTGGCCGCCGGAAAGCTGATGCGGCTTGCGCGCTGCGAATTTCTCGAGCTTCACGAGCTTCAGCATCTGCGCCACGCGCTCGCCGATTTCGTTCCTTGGCATCCCCTCCTGCTTCAGGCCAAAGGCGATGTTGCCCTCCACGGTCATGTGCGGAAAAAGCGCATAGGACTGGAACATCATATTCACTGGGCGGCGGTAGGGTGGCACGCCGCGCAAATCCTGCCCGTCGAGAAAGACGCTGCCGGAGCTTGGCTGCTCGAAACCGGCCAGCATGCGCAGAAGAGTGGTCTTGCCGCAGCCGGAAGCGCCCAGGAGGGCAAAGAACTCTCGTTCGTAGATCGTCAGCGAGAGATCGTCCACGGCAACAAAGTCGCCGAAGCGCTTGGTCACGTTCTCAAAGCGGATATACGGCTTCGCATTGGGATCCGCCCAAGGCGCAAAACTTCTGCGAATGCTGCCCAGCGATGCCATCGCCGCTCCGTCCTTGCCCACCCCGGCAGGCGAATGGCCCGACAGGCGCCGAGCCGTCATTCGCCCTTACTGGCCCGTGACGACCTTGGTCCACATCCTTGTGATCAGTCGCTGCGCACGCGCATCGTAGGGCGTGGCGGTGAAGAGTTTTTGAAGCGTCGCCTCGTCCGGATAGACAGCCGGATCATTGATGACCTCCGCGTCGAGCTGTTCCTGCGAAGCCTTGTTGCCGTTCGCGTAGAACACGTAATTCGACGCCTTTGCGATCACTTCCGGACGCATCATGTAGTTGATGAACTCGTGCGCCTCCTCCACATGCGGGGCATCGGCGGGAATGGCCATCTGGTCGAACCACATCTGGGCGCCTTCCTTCGGAATCGCATAGGCGATCTCCACGCCCTGATTCGCTTCCGCCGCCCGGTCACGCGCCTGGAAGACGTCTCCCGAATAGCCGACCGCCACGCAGATGTCTCCGTTCGCGAGAGCGTTGATGTATTCGGAGGAATGGAACTTGCGGATACTGGGCCTGACGGCAAGCAGCAGCGCCTCCACCTTTTCGAGGTCCTCCGGCTTGGCGCTGTTGGGGTCGAGCCCCAGATAGTTCAGCGCCGCATGGGTGATTTCCGAAGAAGCGTCGAGCACGTGGATGCCGCATCTAGCGAGCTTGGAAGCGATCTCAGGCTTGAAGATCGCGTCCCACGAATCGATCGTGTCCGTACCCAGCGCCTCCTTCACCTTGGCCTTGTTGTAGCCTATGCCGGTGGTGCCCCACATATAGTTGACCGAGTATTCGTTGCCCGGATCGTAGACAGCCGTCCGCTCGGACACGAAATCCCACATGTTGCTCAGGTTGGGCAGCTTCGACTTGTCGAGCTTCTGGAACACGCCGGCCTGGATCTGGCGCGCCAGGAACTCGCCCGAAGGAACGACAACATCGTAGCCGGTGCCGCCGGCCAGAAGCTTGGTCTCCAGGATCTCGTTCGAATCGAAAACGTCGTAGACGACCTTGATCCCGGTTTCCGCGGTGAACTCCTGCAAGATCGATTCGTCTATATAATCAGACCAATTATAGACGTTGACGGTGCGCTCCTGCGCTGCCGCCCCCAAGGTGAACACCGCCGCGGCAATGGAAACGGCGGAGAGCAGACCAGCTTTACGATTCATCACATAACTCCCATTGTCGACCAGTTTCGGCCCGCCTCCCACCCACGGGAAACCCGGCGAATTTAGCGGCAAACCTATTGTCGTTTGACAGGAGCGACAAGGGGCGATTTTGCCCTGACAAGCGCTGGCCAGAATGGACTTCATTGACCGGCAAGCCAGCCCGGCAAGGCTTCTCTTGGGCGCCACGTGGGGCAGCTTCCGATGCCGCCCGGAGGTCTTTGCAAACCTAGTTTATGTCGCCCTGCACGTACGATTATGCGGGTTGACATTAATCCTCTGTTAACGAGTATGCCGCCGCTCAGCGCAACCAAGCATTGAAGCCGGCAGCAGTCCAGCCGATAACGGGGAAGAGGAGAAGCATGGGACGAAACGGCCTTGGAGGTTCAGGCCGCGGCACTCCTTCCGTCAAGAGCACGGGTCATGGCCGCATTCTTGTTGTTGCAGCTTCGCCGATCAATCGGATCGTCATTTCCCGCATGGTGGAGCGCGTTTATTTAAAGGCAATCGCCGTCGCTCCTGAAGCAGCGCTAGACGCACTTGCCACCAAGTCGCCTGCCCTGGTTATCGTCGACGGAGGTGGTCACGGCGATCTCGACGGCTTGATGAGCTCGATTATCAGCCAAAGACAGGCGCAAGCCAAAGATCTTCCCCGAATCGTGCTCATCATCGAGCCCTCGCAGCAGGAGAGCCTCAGCTACGAGGGCGTGGTGGATGCGGTGGTCGCAAAGCCGATTACGCCGGAAGCGCTGCAGCCGGTCGTAGAACGTCTAACAAGGGACGCCATTTAGAAAAACCATTCCATATCGGCGGCGCAGCCCCTCAAAACAGTGTCCAGCGAAGCGCCTCCCCTTCCCTTCCCGTTCGGGCCGGGGCTATATTCGGGCTGTTGAAGAACTCCTGGTGATTGATGTTAGATGACAGCAAGGCAAGCCGCACCAACAGAGGCGGACGCCGGACTCCGGCATTTTTAAAGAATTTGCGCGGTGTGAAGGGCTGGAAAGAGGCGCGGGCCTGGCTCGAATGGCGCGGCATCGAGGATATCGAATGCATTGCGCCGGATCAGGCGGGCGTCGCGCGCGGCAAGATGATGCCCTCCAAGAAGTTCATTTCCAATACATCGCTCGCGCTGCCTTCCGCCGTCTTCATGGCGACGATCTCCGGCGAATATCCGGAAGACGGCAATGGCTTTACCTATCCGGCGGACGATGGCGATCTGAAGCTTGTGCCCGATCTTTCCACCCTGTCGGTCGTTCCCTGGGAAGCGGATCCGACCGCCCAGGTGATCTGCGATCTTGCGCATCAGGATGGCCGCGTTGTGGAATTCAGCCCGCGCAACGTCCTCAAACGGGTGGTCGCCAAGTATGCCGAGCACGGCCTGAAGCCCATCGTCGCACCAGAGATCGAATTCTATCTCGTCCATAAGAACCCTGATCCCGACTACCCCCTGACCCCGCCCGTCGGACGCTCCGGCAGGCCGATCGGCGGCGGACAGGGTTATTCCATCGCCGGCGTCAACGAATTCGACGAGCTCATCGACGACATCTACCACTTCTCCGAGACTCAAGGGCTGGAGATCGATACTCTCATCCACGAGGAGGGTGCGGGCCAGCTCGAGATCAATCTGCGCCACGGAGATCCGGTGGAGCTCGCCGATCAGGTCTTCCTCTTCAAGCGGACCATACGGGAAGCAGCCCTCAAGCATGAGATGTATGCGACCTTCATGGCCAAGCCCATTCAGGACCAACCGGGCTCTGCCATGCACATCCACCAATCCGTGGTGACACTGAAGGGCGGGCGTAATGTCTTCTCCGACGAGAACGGCGAGGAGACCGAGGTCTTCCGCCACTTCATCGGCGGGCTGCAGCGGCATATCCCGAATGCGCTCATCATGCTGGCGCCTTACGTGAACTCCTACAGGCGGCTCACACAGGCCGGCTCGGCGCCGGTCAATACACACTGGGGATACGACAACCGGACCACAGCCTTCCGCGTGCCGCGCTCGGATCCGAACGCCAGGCGCGTGGAAAACCGAATCCCCTCCTCCGACGCCAATCCCTATCTGGCGCTCGCCGCTTCGCTCGCGTGCGGGCTTATCGGCATACTCGGGAAGATAGAACCGGACGTACCCGCCGGTACTGCGGTGAATACGGACGTGATCGACCTGCCCCGCGGTCTTCTCGAGGCCGTCGCCCTGTTCGAAGCGGACGAAGCGCTCAGGGACATCGTGGGCGAACTGTTCGCCAGCACCTACGCCGCGATCAAGCGGGCGGAATTCGAAACCTTCATGAAGGTCATCAGCCCGTGGGAGCGGGAATATCTGTTGTTGAATGTATAGGGCAGTAGGGCAGTAGGGCAGTAGGGCAGTAGGGCAGTAGGGCAGTAGGGCAGTAGGGCAGTAGGGCAGTAGGGAACATGCCGGCGAAGATTGATTCGTACAAGGACCTTATCGTCTGGCAGCAGGCAATGGATCTGGCTGTGGCTACTTACAACCTGACGAAGAACTGGCCTAGGGAGGAGATCTATGGCCTGACAAATCAAGCGCGAAGGGCTGCAAGTTCCGTCCCTGCCAACATCGCCGAAGGCTACGGCCGTGAGAATTCTGGCTCCTATCAGCAGTTTCTGAGAATCGCGCAGGGATCGTTAAAAGAACTGGAGACACATCTTCTTCTCTCCGAACGGATTGGCATGGCGTCCAGAGAAGCGATTGCACCTCTTTTGGCGAACAGCGAAAGCGTCGGAAAGCTGCTAAGGCTCCTTATGCGCAGACTCACGGACGAATAACATATTGCCCTACAGCCTTACTGCCTTATTCCCTTAATCTCCATGCCCCACCAATCCCCCATTTCCCCCGGCTATTCCTGGTACGAAGAGACCGTCGGCGAACGGCCGGAATTTCCGCCGCTCGACGGCGATCGGCAAGCTGACGTGGCGATCATCGGTGGAGGGTTCACCGGCCTTTCGGCCGCCGCTCATTTGGCGAAAGCCGGGGTAGACGTAACCCTTGTCGAGGCGCATCGGGTGGGGGATGGCGCTTCGGGCCGCAACGGCGGTCAGCTCGGCACCGGCCAGCGCTCCTGGGCGGAGGAACTGGAAGCCGAGCTCGGCTTCACCCGGTCAAAGGCGTTGTTCGACCTGGCCGAGGAAGCCAAGGCGCATCTCCTGGAGTTTGCGCAGACAAACGGGATCGAGATCGACTACATGCCCGGGCAGCTCTCCGTGGCCCATAGGCGGCGCTATCTCGATGCCTATCGGGCACATGCCGATCTCATGCGGGAGCGCTACTCGTATCCGCACATCGCTTTCATGGACGCTGCGGAAACAGCGGAACGGCTTGGTTCCAGGCGCTATTTCGGAGGGCTTCGCGACACGGGGACCGGCCATATCCACCCATTGAAGCTCGTGGTGGGCACCGCGCGTATTGCAACCGCTGCCGGCGCCCACCTCTTTGAAGGCACAATGGCCACCCAGATCAACACCCTCTCCGGCAAGGTGCGGGTGACGACGCCGCACGGCACCGTCACGGCGGAGAAATGCCTGGTCGCGACCGATGCCTATACCGGCGATCTCGAGCCTTCAACTGCGGCCCACCTGCTGCCCATCGGATCCTACATCGGCGCCACCGTACCGCTCGGTACGGACAGCCCGGTGCTGCCCGGTGGGGAGAGCGTGGATGATTCCCGCTTCGTCGTGCGGTATTTTCGCAAATCCAAGGATGGGCGGCTGCTCTTCGGCGGCCGGGAAGTTTATTCCAGAACAAGCCCGCGCGAGATCCGAGCGCAGATCAGGCGCCAGATCTCAGAGGTTTACCCATATCTGCGCGACGTCGAGATCACCCATGCCTGGGGTGGATCTGTCGGCATCACCATGCCCCGCCGTCCCTTCGTGCGAGAAGTGATGCCCAATGTGATCGCCGCCGGCGGCTATTCCGGTCACGGGGTGATGCTGGCGAATTTCATGGGGCGCCTCTATGCGGAAGCTGTCGCCGGAAATCGCGATCGTCTTCGATTGCTGGAAGAATTGAGAATCCCCCCTTTCCCCGGCGGGACGCGCTTTCGCCACGCACTTCTTTTTCTGGCGCTCAATTGGTACGCGCTTCGCGACAGAATCTGATGAAGCTTGCAAGCGCGGCCCGCGAACCTATCCTCTGCTGCGTGATACCCGCCTTCTGCTGCGCTGCGGCAAAAAGGCGGCTATAGGGCTCTGGCCTTATTAAATCGATTAGACTATCTACCGGCCATAACAAGCGGACGCAAAGCCAATGACCAGTCAGACGATACCGGTGGACCCCTTCGATCTCGTGGTCTTCGGGGCAACGGGTGACCTCTGCGAGCGCAAACTGCTGCCGGCGCTCTATCAGCGGCAGCGAGCGGGCCAGTTCAGCGAGCCGACGCGAATCATCGGGTCTTCCCGCTCGGAGTTGAACGACGAACAGTATCGCTCTTTCGCGAAGGATGCGATCAACGCGCATGTGGCCAAGGCAGAAATCGACGAAAGCGAGCTCGACAGATTTCTTGCCCGCATCTTCTATGTATCAGCCGATGCGACCACCGGCAGGGGATTCGAGGATCTCAGGGCGGCGATCGGAGACAGCCCACATGTCCGCGCCTTCTATCTCGCGGTCGCTCCCTCCCTTTTCGGCACGATTGTCAGCCAGATCGACAAGCACGATATCGCAACGCCGACATCGCGAGTCATCGTCGAGAAGCCCATCGGGCGCAGCCTGGAGACGGCGCGGGAGGTCAACAACGCTATCGGCCGCGTGTTCGACGAGGCGCGCATCTTCCGCATCGACCACTATCTCGGCAAGGAGACGGTGCAGAACCTGATGGCGCTGCGCTTCGCCAACGCGCTTTATGAACCCCTCTGGAATTCGGCTCATGTGGACCACGTGCAGATCACCGTGGCCGAGTCGGTGGGACTTGAAGGCCGTGCGGACTACTACGACAAGGCCGGCGCACTGCGCGACATGGTGCAGAACCACATCCTGCAGCTGCTCTGCCTTGTGGCGATGGAAGTGCCCGCCTCTCTCGATGCGGATGCGGTGCGCGACGAGAAGCTCAAGGTCCTGCGCGCCCTCAAACCGATCAACGAGCTCAACTCGGAGCGGGTCACGGTTCGTGGACAGTACCGCGCCGGCGCCTCGAACGGCGGGGCGGTGAAGGGCTATCTTGAAGAGCTTGCCAATGGCGTGAGCGATACGGAAACCTTCGTCGGAGTAAAGGCCGAGATCGGCAATTGGCGTTGGGCCGGCGTGCCCTTCTATCTGCGCACCGGCAAGCGCATGGCCACCCGCGTCTCGGAAATCGTCATCCAGTTCAAGCCCATTCCCCACTCGATCTTCGATGACACCGCTGGGCGGGTTTTCGCCAACCAGCTCGTCATCCGTCTGCAGCCCGACGAGGGTGTGAAGCAGTGGATCATGATCAAGGATCCCGGTCCTGGCGGCATGCGGCTGCGGCAGATCCCGCTCGACATGAGCTTCGCCGAATCCTTTCACGAACGGAATCCGGATGCCTATGAGCGGCTGATCATGGATGTCATCCGCGGAAACCAGACGCTTTTCATGCGCCGCGACGAGGTGGAGGCCGCCTGGCGGTGGATCGATCCGATCCTTGCTGCATGGGAAGAGCGCGGACAGACGGTGCAGGCCTATACCGCCGGCACCTGGGGTCCCTCGGCCTCGATCGCACTCATCGAACGCGACGGCCGAACCTGGCATGAGAGTTTTTGATGACCGGTGCGACGTGGCATGAATTCGCCGCGAGCGAAGCTCTCGCGGAGGACCTTGCCGAAACCGTGGCGCGGCGTCTCGCCGGTGCCATCGAAAAACGAGGGATGGCCACCATCGCCGTTTCCGGCGGAAGCACGCCGCCACCATTTTTCCAAGCGCTTTCGCGAAAGAAGATCGATTGGGGACGCGTGATCGTTACGCTCGTGGACGAGCGTTTCGTCCCACCCTCCTCCGAGCGTTCCAACGCTGCTCTCGCCACGCGGTATCTGCTGCAAAACGATGCGGCGCAGGCGAAATTCATCGGTCTTTACCAGCCCGCCGAAACCGTTGAAGAGGCAGCCGAGAACGCAGACGAGGAAATCAGTTCGCTTCCCCTGCCGCTCGATGTCGTCGTGCTCGGCATGGGCCCGGATGGGCACACCGCTTCCTTTTTCCCGGATGCGGAGGACATCGCACTAAAGCTCGGCGCGCATGACCGGCATGTATTGCCCATATATGCAAAAAGCGTCGGCGAGCCGCGTTTGACGCTCTCGATGCCGCTCATTTGCGCGGCGCGTTTTGTAGCGCTCCATATCGAGGGGCAGGAAAAGCGCAGGGTGCTTCAAACCGCGCTCGCTTCCGACACGGCCAAACTGCCGGTCCGTGTCGCAGTGGAACAAGCGGTCGCCCCCGTCGCTATCTATTGGGCGCCAGGTCCCAATGGCGACCTGACATCTTGATCGTAGAGGCCCGGCCAGCCGGACCGTGACAGGACAGGACCATGACAGCAAGGCGAGAGATCGAAGCCGTTACCACCCGTATTCGCGAGCGCTCCCGCGCCAGCCGCGAAACCTATCTGGCCCGTTTGGACGAGGCGGCGGCCGAAGGCGTCCACCGTGCCACGCTTTCCTGCGGCAACCTCGCGCATGGCTTTGCCGCCTGTGCGCCGCACGACAAGCAGGCGCTGGCCGGCGATACAGTGCCCAACCTGGGCATCATCACGGCCTATAACGACATGCTTTCAGCGCACCAGCCCTATGAAGCCTTTCCGCAGCTGATCAAGCAGGCCGCACGCGAAGTGGGCGGCGTGGCGCAAGTGGCGTCCGGCGTTCCTGCCATGTGCGACGGCGTCACGCAGGGACAGGAGGGCATGCAGCTTTCCCTTTTTTCGCGGGACGTGATCGCGCTTGCCGCCGCGGTCGGTCTTTCCCACAACATGTTCGATGCGGCCGTCTATCTCGGCATCTGCGACAAGATCGTTCCCGGCCTCACGATCGCCGCGCTGACCTTCGGGCATCTGCCCGCTGTTTTTATTCCCGCCGGGCCTATGACCAGCGGAATGCCGAATGACGAGAAGGCGAAGATCCGCCAGCTCTATGCGGAAGGCAAGGTCGGGCGCGAAGCGCTGCTCGACGCCGAATCAAAGTCCTACCATGGGCCGGGCACCTGCACCTTCTATGGCACGGCCAATTCCAACCAGATGCTGATGGAGATCATGGGCCTGCATACGCCGGGCTCCTCCTTCGTCAACCCGAACACGCCGCTGCGCGATGCGCTCACCAGGGAAGCCGCCAAGCGCGCGCTTGCCATCACCGCGCTCGGCAACGAATTCACGCCGGCGGGCCGGATGATCGACGAGCGCTCCATCGTCAACGGGGTCGTCGGGCTCAATGCCACCGGCGGGTCGACCAATCACACCATGCATCTGGTTGCCATGGCTGCGGCGGCGGGCATCAAGCTCACATGGGCCGACATCGCCGAGATTTCCGAGCACGTTCCGCTCCTGGCGCGCGTCTACCCCAACGGCCTTGCGGACGTGAACCACTTCCATGCGGCGGGGGGCATCGGCTTTCTCATCCGCGAGCTCCTCGATGCGGGGCTCCTCCATGAAGACGTGCAGACCGTCTGGGGGCCAGGCCTGAGGCAATATGCTGTCGAGGCAAAGCTCGGCCCCGACGGTGCGGTGATGCGCGAACCGGCGCCGGAAAAAAGCGGCGACGAGAAGGTGCTGGTCTCCTTCGGAAAGGCTTTTCAGCCGACCGGCGGCATACGCATGCTGAAAGGCAATCTGGGCCAGGCCATCATCAAGACCTCGGCGGTGAAGCCGCAGCACAGGATCATCGAGGCGCCGGCGATCGTCTTCCATGCCCAGGAAGAGCTGCAGGATGCCTTCAAGGCCGGCGAGCTCGACCGGGATTTCGTCGCCGTCATCCGTTTCCAGGGCCCGAAGGCGAATGGGATGCCCGAACTGCACAAGCTCACTCCGGTGTTGGGTGTTCTGCAGGACCGCGGCTATCAGGTGGCGCTCCTCACCGATGGCCGCATGTCCGGCGCTTCGGG
>Ga0182749_1001077_pt1 | contig 22309 bp, 19 predicted proteins | sample eDN3rd37CKraftMG_FD_128875 | JGI IMG/M metagenome (GOLD analysis project Ga0182749, IMG submission 128875) | Enriched Miracle-Growth compost microbial communities from Emeryville, California, USA - eDNA 3rd pass 37_C Kraft MG (version 2) (version 2) ...
ACCGGCGCGCCAAGCATGACGCCAATCGCGTACGCTGAAACCAGCATGCCTGCGGTAGGGATGCTTACCTGCACGCCGTCGGCGATGACAGGCAGCATCCCCATTGGGGAGAATTCAGTGGTGCCAATGGCGAAAGCGCCTATGGCCAGGGCAAATAAAGTGGCGGAGGATTTCATGGATTGCAGAGTCGCTGTAGATTTCACGGATTGCAGTATGCTCGGTTAATATTTGCAGATTAAGACCTATATATGCCAAATACTTTTGAATAAAATTCAATAATGAAAACCACCCTGGACGAGATGTGTGTCTTTGTGGCGATTGTCGATACGAAGTCAATCACGGCAGCTTCGGAGCTGCTGGGCCTGACTATTTCGGCCACCAGCCGTGCACTGGGCAGGCTGGAGGACAAGCTGCAAACCACTTTGCTGCGCCGAACGACAAGGCGGCTGGAATTGACCGAGGAGGGTGCGGCTTTCTTGCGGCATGCCCGGACCATTTTGGCGTCAGTCGACGAGGCCGAGGAGCAGATGGCTGCACGGCGCATGCGCCCCGCCGGCCGCTTGCGGATTGATGCGGCCACGCCGTTCATGCTGCATGTGCTAGTACCACTGCTTGATGGCTTTCGTGTCCGTTATCCTGATGTGCAGCTGGAGCTGAGCTCAAATGAAGGCATTGTTGATCTGATAGAGAACCGCACAGACGTTGCGTTTCGGATAGGTATCTTGAAAGACTCTACTTTGCATGCCCGGCCCCTGGGTGTCAGCCGGCTGCGGATTCTTGCCAGCCCCGCGTATTTGAAGCGGCACGGTACACCGTCAGGACCGTCGCAACTGGAGCGGCATATCCTTCTTGGGTTTACCCAGCCAGAGACCCTGAATGATTGGCCTTTGCACGATGCGGCGGGCAACATTGTTCACATCCGCCCGACCATTTCAGCGTCCAGTGGCGAAACACTGCGCAGCATGGCGCTGGCTGGTTTGGGCATAGTATGCATGTCGGATTTCATGACGTGCGAGGACCGCCGCAGTGGGCGGTTGGTGCAGCTGTTTCCCAGGCAGACGCTGGATGTACGCCAGTCGGTCAATGCTGTTTATTACCGCAACACAGCCGTGGCTGCGCGAATAATGTGCTTTGTCGACTACATCGCCGAAGCGCTGGGCAAGCGGCCGTTTGATGCATGATGCCTGTAGGCGCGTCTTCGTGTGCAGGCGGCAATGCTTGGTCGCTTCACCCCTGATTCACTCCAGATCCGGATGCCGATCCGTCAATCGCTGGCGGCGTGTCCTGAGTACCTCGATTTGCTGTTCCAGCGCCTTGATCTCCTCGTCAACCTCTTGCACGGTCTGTTCGATATGGTCATAGGCCTGTTGCAGCAGCGCTCTGGCTTCGCGGGGGTTTGAGGCCGTGGGTGTATCGCCGCGCAGGGGCCGATTGGCGGTTTCCGGGAGATAGACCGAGGTAATCAGACCGATCACCGACGCGACCATGAGATAAATCGCGGGGATCATCAGGTTATTCGTTGTTTCCACCAGCCAGGCGGCAATGGTCGGCGTCAGACCCGCGATGATGATTGCCACATTGAATGAGCTTGCCAGCGCACTGTAGCGAATCCGCGTGGGAAAGAGGGCTGGCAGGGTTGCTGCCATGACGCCAATCAGGAAATTGAGAAAGATGGCGATCAGCAGCAGACCCAGGAAGATCAGGCCGATATTGTCATGACCGATCAGCTGGAAGGCCGGAAAGGAAAAAATCAGCAGGCCCAGGCTGCCGATCAGCAAGAACGGCTTGCGGCCAATTTTGTCACTGAAAAAACCAACGACAGGTTGTACGAACAGCATCCCTATCATGACTACGACGATGATGAGTACGCCGTGATCTTCGGAATATCCCAGGCTGCTGGACAGATAGGTTGGCATATAGGTCAGCAGCATGTAGTAGGTGACGTTGGTGGTCAGGACCATGCCGATGCAGACCAGCAACGGTCTGCGGTACTTGGAGAATATCTCCAGGAAAGACACGGTCGGCCGTTCCTTGATGGCATCGCGGTCTTCCTTCTCCATTTTTTCGAGTTGCTGGGTAAAGGCGGGTGTTTCTTCCGCGGCATGGCGCAGATAGAGGCCCAGCAGCCCCAGCGGTCCTGCGATAAAGAAGGGAACGCGCCAGCCCCAGTCCAGGAAAGGCTGCTCGCCCAGAATCGTCTGCAGCAGGACCACCAGGCCCGCACCCAGGACAAAGCCTGCAATCGAGCCGAAATCCAGCCAACTGCCCAGGAACCCGCGCCGTCGGTCGGGCGCGTACTCGGCCACGAAGATCGCCGCTCCCGTGTATTCGCCACCGACCGAGAAGCCCTGCGCCAGCTTGCACAGCAACAGTATGATGGGCGCCCACAGGCCAATGCTGGCGTAGGACGGGATCAGCCCGATGCAGAAGGTGCTGATCGCCATGATAATGATGGTGAGCGATAACACCTTTTGCCGGCCAAATCGATCGCCCATCAGGCCGAAGAAAATCCCGCCCAGCGGGCGAACCAGAAAAGGTACGGAAAAAGTGCCCAGCGCCGCGATTGTCTGGACGGCAGGCGATGCATCAGGGAAGAAGACCTTGCCCAGGGCAAAGGCGACGAAACCATAGACGCCAAAATCGAACCATTCCATGGCATTGCCCAGCGCCGCAGCCGTGACGGCTTTCTTGAGCTTGGCGTCATCGACAACGGTGATGTCATCGATATGCAGAGGTCGAACGTCCGAGGTTTGAGCGGCGGTTTGAGTCATAAGTCTGCTTCCCCTGGCAGGTAACATACAGAATTTATACTGGCATTGCGCGCAGTAGATATCCGGTTTGCGTTTCTGAGTTGTTGGTGATCAACATATTCAAACATACCAATATGACCATAGGGCCCACTCGCGGCCGATGTCAATTGATCCGTGCTGAACCTCGTTAGGCAGACGCTCGCGCCTGTCTGCCGATATAGGCAGGCATCTGAAAGGTACTGATGAGAACGTATTCGTCGGGAATGCTGACGTCTCTCCGGAAAACAGAGGAGTAGGGCAGGGGCAGATTCGAGTGAGCGGGCGTGATCAGACACTTACTTTTATGGTTACATAACGTTACATATTAATGGTATTTAGGGAATGTATTTTATGAAATACGGATCGTATTACTTGCACTCATCCGAATACATTGCGAATGGGGATCGACTACTGCAACGCAAGTCAATCACTATCGTTGGAAGCGGCCAAATGCAGCAGCAATCTACTACGACCTGCTAAATATTTGCGTTGAACACAACGGTGTGCTGACATGGCCGACGCGCTCCCCTTGATTGTTCCCTGATGTTGCACGTTACAGGCGACCCATGAGCGTCTGTGATTTCACGGAAGCCGCTGATAGAGGCAAACCACGCTTCATGTTTGCAGCAAAACGCTACCCACTGCGAAAAATACCTTCACGACTGAATAGGCAACTGGCGATATTAATCGTTAGTGGCCTGGGTACGGGATCACCTGTTTATGCCCGAGGCTCGGTGCCGGCGCCAGGAGAAGTGCAGCCGCTGCCGGCGGTAACCGTCACTGGAACTCGGATGGATGAAACATGGCAGCATCTCGGATCGCCGGTTGATAGTGGGGCGCTGGGTACGCGCGATAATCTCGAAACACCGTTCTCATCGTCGATCATCACAAGCACGGATATCGAAGAACGCCATATCAACAAGCTGGGCGATGCCTTTTCGACCGATGCCTCAGTGTCCGACAGCAGTGCTGCCTATGGTGCCTATGCGAGCTATCTTACGGTGCGTGGCCTGGCCCTGGATTGGCAGAATTCCTTCCGTATCGATGGAAAACCATTCATCAGCTACGTCGTCACGCTGCCATACGAGCAGTTCGAGCGCGTTGAGCTGCTGAAGGGGGCTACCGGTTTTATGTACGGCTTTGGCTCGCCTGGTGGTGTCGTGAACTATATAAGCAAGAAGCCGACGAATGTGCCCCTTCGTGATGTAACGCTGGGTGTTGAGTCTAAAAGCTTGTGGCGAGAGAGTGTCGATCTGGGCGGACGCTTGGGCGGCGATGCTCGATTCGGCTATCGGCTCAATGCAACACATCAGGAAGGCACGATCTATAACAACGGGAGTATCAAGCGCAACGCAGTATCGCTGGCGATCGATGCGCGTTTGACAGATCGCCTGGCCTGGGATTTTCAGGGCATGTACCAGGACACGAAGGGGGCGAATACCGACCCGTCGATTTATACCGGACTGCTGCCCGGACACAAGCTGCCCTCTGCGGTACATGGCGACAATCGGCGACTGGTGGGTGACGGAACATTCTTCGATAACGCGTTCCGGTTCTATTCCTCAGGATTGAAATATGAGGTTTCACCCGACTGGATATTGAGTACCAGCTACAGCCATGCGTCTACCAGGACGCGGCGCAACGAGGAAGTGCTGCAGATTACTGATGAATCCGGTCGCTACCACGTGATCGGTTCGGACTATGGCGAGGCGTATCAGTTCAACTTTTGGCAGGCTATGCTGCAAGGTAAGTTTCAGGTTGGGGCGACCAGGCACAATATTGTGTTGGGCGCATCGTGGCAATCGCAGAAAAACGATTATGCGGGCAACGGCTTTTATCAGCAGATAGGTGCTGGTTCCTTATCGACACAGAACGCTGCCTCGTATCACAGTATCGGCACCATAAACCGCTTAGGCCTATATAGAGGTGCCGAGATCTCCCAGAAGGCGGTTTTTGCGAGTGACACGGTACATCTATCCGATAGGTGGTCGATACTGGCAGGGGTGCGCCATACCAATTACGGTCAGAAGGCCTTTGGCTCCGACGGCAATCAGACTTCGTCGTACGACAAAAGCGGCGTGCTGACGCCGACGGTGGCGTTCATGTACAAGATCGAGCCACAGACTATGGCATATGTGAGCTACATTGAATCGCTGGAGCAGGGTGCATCGGTTGGAGCCAGTTACGCCAACTACGGCGCGCAGTTGGAGCCCCTCAAGAGCCGCCAATACGAAATCGGCATCAAGAGTCAGAATGATCGCTGGACGGCGGCTGCCGCGCTGTTTCGCATAGAAAGAAAAGCAGAATATCCGAATGCTGACAACGAAATTGTTCAGGACGGGCTGTCGGTCTATCAAGGTGCAGAACTCGGCGCGTCGTTGCGGCTTGGCCCCTGCTGGGAAATAGGCGCTGATGTGATGCTGCTGGATACGAGCTACAAGAGGGGGGCGGATAACATCGGTAACCGGGTCGCTGGCGCACCCAAGTTTGTCGCGGCCACTCAGGTTTCGTATCGCGTGCCCCGGGTTCCTGGCCTCAAGCTCCTGGCCAACGCCAAGTACACTGGCAGTACGATGCTGCGGCCGGGCAATGATGTTGAAATTGGTGAATACACGATTTTCAGTATCGGGGCTAGTTATGACACTACCATTAGCGGTTATGACACTACATTCCGTCTGGCGGTCAACAACCTTGCGAACAAGCGCCATTGGCTGTTTCAGTACGCGGATTACATCAAGGCCGGTGACCCTCGTCGCGTAAGTCTGACGACCACCATGCGATTCTAGATTCTTTTGTGTGACTGCCTTGGGCCGCCAGCCAAATACCTCAACGTGGCGACGCGGCTGCCAGCTTGATCCCGAAAGCAATGAAAATGCTGCCCGTAAGCCTGTCCATTAGTTTCAGTGAAGATGGTCGAGAGAGAAGCCTGCCCAGGGGCGCGGTGGCTGCGATCAGAACGGCGAACCAGATGAGGGTCAGTATGATGTGCAGACAGGCAAGAAACAGCGAATAGGCTGCCACACTGGCTCCGGCGGGTATGAACTGGGGCAGGAAGGTGATGTAGAACACGCCTATCTTGGGGTTAAGCATGTTCGTCAGGAAGCCCCGGCAGAATGCATCCCTCGCTTGCCTGTGTCGCGACAAGGTGTGGCCGATATCCTGGGCCAGCAGCGTACGTGGCCTTATCAGCAGCTTCAGGCCTATCCAGACCAGATAGGATGCGCCGGCAATTTTCACGATGGTGTATGCCATCTCCGACGCCTGCAGAAGCGCGCCCAGGCCCAGTGATACCGCGCCCCCCCAGATCAGGCAGCCCAGCGTTATGCCGATGGCTGCGAGAATTGCAGGTCGCCGCCCATCCACCGTCGCGGCCCGTAGCACCATAGCGGTATCCACGCCCGGCGTAATAGTGAGAACAGAGGCTGCTCCGATGAAGGCAAGAAGCAAGGGGAAGTCGGGCATGAGGCGTATTCAATCTAGTATGGCAACGATTGTTCCCCGCTGCGTGGGAACGGCGTTTGGGGCGCCGCACAAGCTTATATTATAAAGTCAGGCGTTAGAACTGGCGGGATCGCAGATAGCATATGACGAGGCAGCCAGCTTGATCCTGCGCGACATCGAGTTTTCATCGATGCTTGCTGTTTGAGGATGCGCAGGAAAAGCCTAGCGGCCTGGATCCAGCTCGAAGGCCATCTCAAGTGCGGGCTTCGCCCACCCAGGTGTATTTGCGGCCTCTGTAAGTGTGATCGGGTAAAGGCGCTTGGCTGCGCTCATCTCCAGGAGCAGCCTTGGTTCACCTATCGCTTGTCCCAGTGCATATTGGGTGCTGTTGTCGTACACACGCAGATATGCCAGGGTCGGCATGAGGATAATCAGGTTTCTCAAGGAAGATTCCCAGCGTTGTCGTACCTTGGCCTCCGGGATGTCATGCCCGCCGTTTTGTACCCGCAATTTGATTCGATCAAGATGAAGCTGTGGATCGCGTAGCCCGCAATACCAGACCATGACGTCATGAGTTTTGCACGCTTGTAGCAGGTACTGAGTGATGCTCTGGCCGCCGAGCGTCGTCTCAAACGCGAAGGAGCGGCGCGCGGCCATGGCGTGGCGTAAGCGACGCACACTTTCTTGCCAGGCTTCTATATTGGCCTGCTCTTGGCTGACGCCGTAGTTAGTTGCCAATGTTCTGGCAAAATCATCGGGGTTGTACCATGTCAGGCCTGCCTGGGTAAGAAAATGGCCCCCAATGGAACTCTTTCCGGCACCGTTAACCCCAGCCAATACATACAATACAGGCCTATCTGATATCAATAGGTCTCTCCTGCTTTGACCTTGCCGCCGAGACACCCGGGATTGCTCATCACGTCTCGCAGTCGACTTCCTGCATCAGGCATGTCGAGTGTTGCAAGCCTGGCATCGAACCGGTCTCTGAGTGCTTGCAGCGGGTCGTTTATTGCATTGGCAGCAGACCGGGCCGCCTTGATCAGCCGGTCATATTCCTGAGTGGACAGGATAACGGCTTCTGGCTCGTTGTGATTTGTGACAACCAGCCGCCCCTCCCCGCTTAATGAGCGCATAACACCCTTCCATCCCTCGCGTTTGATCGTAGATGCGGGTGCAGTGGGTAATTGAGAAATAGCTTCAAATAGTGCTGACATCATATCCTCCAAAAGACCCATTTTTCCCATTTTACCTAATTTGGGCCCGTAGTGAACTATTAGTTCTTTACCTGACCCCGGTGCCCCCGACCGTTGCCTGCCACGCTTATTGCGGGTGAACAGTTCCGCTTGTGGGCGGCCTGCCACGCACCAAGGTGATACACCGATGCGGCACCAATATGGCACCGAGGCAGCACCAATATGACTCTGACGCGGCACCGATGCCGCATCGACGGGTGTGCGGGCAGGGTGCATCGCCTGCGTGGAAAGGTTGGCACGACTATTGCGTAAGGCAATAGGCAAACCTACCTTTATCCGGGAGCCATGATGAAACGCAGAACAGCACTGAAACATCTCTCCGCCGCAACCTTGATGGCCCTGGCGGGCCTGAGCGGCAACAGCTTCGCCGCCGACACCATCAAGGTCGGCATTCTTCATTCCCTGTCCGGAACGATGGCGATCTCGGAAACATCGCTCAAGGATACCGCGCTGATGACCATCGCCGAGATCAACGCCAACGGGGGCGTGCTTGGCAAGCAGCTGGAGCCCGTGGTTGTCGACCCCGCATCCAATTGGCCGCTGTTTGCCGAGAAGGCGCGCCAGCTGCTGGGGCAGGATAAGGTGGCGGTCGTGTTCGGCTGCTGGACCTCGGTATCGAGAAAATCCGTGCTGCCGGTGTTCAAGGAATTGAACGGCCTGCTTTTCTATCCCGTTCAGTACGAGGGCGAAGAACTTGAGCGCAATGTGTTCTATACCGGGGCGGCGCCCAACCAGCAGGCCATCCCGGCCGTCGAGTACCTGATGAGCGAGGATGGCGGAGGCGCCAGGCGCTTCGTGCTGCTGGGAACCGATTATGTATACCCGCGCACCACCAATAAGATACTGCGCGCCTTCCTGCACAGCAAAGGCGTCAAGGACAGCGATATTCAGGAGCTTTACACGCCGTTCGGCCATGCGGATTACCAGACCATTGTGGCTGGCATCAAGCAGTTTGCGGCTGGCGGCAAGACGGCTGTGATTTCCACCATCAATGGGGACTCCAACGTGCCTTTCTATAAGGAGCTGGGTAATGCCAACCTGAAGGCAACTGATGTGCCGGTGGTCGCCTTCTCTGTGGGTGAGGAGGAGCTGCGCGGCGTGGATGCGGGGCCGCTGGTGGGCCACCTGGCGGCGTGGAATTACTTCCAGTCCATCGATAACCCGGTCAATGCCGAGTTCATCAAAAAATGGAAGGCGTATGCAAAAGCCAAGGGCTTGCCCAATGCTGATACGGTGGTGACCAACGATCCCATGGAAGCCACCTATATCGGCATACACATGTGGAAGCAGGCGGTCGAGAAGGCGGGCTCCACGGATGTGGACAAGGTCATCGACGCGATGGGCGGCCAGAGCTTCAAGGCGCCGGACGGCTACACCGTCAAGATGGACGAGACCAACCACCATCTGCACAAGCCTGTGTATATCGGTGAAATCAATGCGGACGGTCAGTTCGACATTGTCTCCAAGTCGGAGGGGTTGATACGCGCGCAGCCGTGGAGCCCATACATTCCGGGCAATGAAGGCAAGCAAGGGCTGTGAGCCCGAAGGATCGGTTCACCATGGTGTTTCGCAATACGATCCGTTTTGCCGGGCGGCTGCTGCTTTCGCTGTGCCTGTCCTGGGCCTGCCTTGGCGTTTCCGCCGCGCATGCCCAGGGTGTCGATCCGGCATTGCTTGCCGTCCTGGCGAAGGGGGCTACCCCGGCCAGGCTGCAAGCACTGGCTGCGCTGGGGCAGACCGCCGGCCCCATTGCGCCAGCCGTACTGGAAGCGATGCGCGATGGCAGGCTGTATGCGGCGGACGATGGCCATCCATACATTGTCTCCAAGGATGGCCAGGCGCTGGACCCAGCCACGGGGCAAGTTGCGCAACTGCCTGAGGGCGCAAGCCGGGTGACGATCAACAATCGCTTGCGGCGCGCCCTGGATGGGGCGCTGGCTGTGTCGCGGCTGCAGTCCGACGATCCGGCTGTCCGCCTGTCGGCGGCGCGCCGCATGCAGCAAGGCGGTGTGGACGACCGGCAGGCGCTCGACGCTGCGCTGGCAGGTGAAAAGAATGCACAGGTGCGCGAGGCGCTGCATGTTGCGCTCGCAGCCTTGCAGCTGGACAGCCAGATTCCTTCTGAACGCGTCGCTGCGGCGGAAACACTGGGCAATACAGGCAGCGCAGCCTTCCGCGCGCGCGTGGCAACCATGCTGGCGCGGGATGCCAACGGGCAATACCTGGAGCAGGACGAGTCGGTGCGTGAGGCGGCGGCGAAGGCCATACGCAAAATCGACCGCCATATGGCCATGATTGAATGGGCTGGCAATGCGTTCTATGGGCTCAGTCTGGGAAGCGTGCTGCTGCTGGCGGCATTGGGGCTGGCCATCACTTTCGGCCTGATGGGCGTGATCAACATGGCGCATGGCGAGCTGCTGATGATAGGCGCTTATGTCACCTATGTGACGCAGCTGTTTTTCCGTGCCTATTTGCCGGATGCGATGGCCTGGTATGTTGTCGCGGCGCTGCCGGCGGCGTTTGTCACGACGGCGCTGGTCGGGATGGCGCTGGAGCGCACGGTGATCCGCTGGCTCTATGGGCGTCCCCTGGAAACGCTGCTGGCGACATGGGGCATCAGCCTGATGCTTATACAGGGCGCGCGTTCCATCTTTGGTGCGCAGAATGTGGAGGTTGCCAACCCAGGCTGGATGTCGGGCGGCGTCACTGTGCTGGGCGGACTGGTGCTCAGCTACAACCGGATCGCCATCGTGGTGTTTGCCGTGCTGGTCGTGCTGTTTGTCTGGTTCCTGCTGAATCATACGCGGCTGGGCTTGTTCGTGCGTGCCATAACGCAGAATCGCAGCATGGCCGACTGTGTCGGGGTGCCGACCGGACGCATTGACATGCTGGCGTTCGGGCTTGGTTCGGGCATTGCGGGTCTGGGAGGCGTTGCGCTTTCGCAGTTGGGCAATGTCGGGCCGGATCTGGGCCGGGCCTATCTGGTTGATTCGTTCATGGTCGTTGTGCTGGGCGGTGTTGGTCAACTGGCGGGCACGGTTGTCGCGGCGCTCGGGTTGGGTGCGGTGAACAAGCTGATGGAGCCCTTCTCCGGCGCAGTCATTGCCAAGATCACCATCTTCGTGCTGATCGTCCTGTTCATCCAGAAGCGGCCGCAAGGCCTGTTTGCCCTGCGCGGAAGGAGCGCTGAATGAAAACCGCTGTTGCCATGCCCGCGCTGCCGGGCGCTGCGCCCGGCCGGGGCCTGCTTTCTCCCTCCGCATGGTCGTTTCTGCTTGTCTCGGCGGCTATTCTGGCGCTGTTGCCATTGCTGAATCTGGCTACGCCGGCAGATCATCCGCTGCATGTATCGTCCTATGCGGTGGCGCTGCTTGGAAAGTTCATGTGCTACGCGCTGGCTGCCCTGGCGCTCGATCTGGTCTGGGGTTACACGGGTATCCTGTCCCTCGGGCACGGTGTCTTCTTCGCGCTGGGCGGTTATGCGCATGGCATGTATCTGATGCGCGCATCCGCTGCCCTGGACGGCGGTCCAGGCGCCTTGCCGGGCTTCATGGTGTTTCTCGACTGGAAGGAATACCCGTGGTTCTGGGCGTTCACCGATCATTTTGCCTGGGCAATGCTGCTGGTGGTCTGCGTGCCGGGTGTGCTTGCCTTTGCCTTCGGCTATTTCGCCTTCCGTTCCCGCATCAAAGGCGTCTACTTCTCCATCATCACCCAGGCAATGACCTTCGCGGCCATGCTGCTGTTCTTCCGCAATGAAACGGGCTTTGGCGGCAATAACGGCTTTACTGATTTCAGGCAGATCCTGGGTTTTGACATCACCGCGCCGGGCACGCGCGCCGGTCTTTACTGGGTGACGCTGGCGGTGCTGGCTGGCTCGTTCCTGCTGGCCCGGACCATCACACAGTCTCGGCTTGGCAGGGTGCTGACCGCAGTGCGCGATGGCGAGAGCAGGCTGCGATTCCTGGGCTATGAGCCTCTGCACTTCAAGCTCTTTGTCTGGACGCTCTCGGCCATCATGTGCGGTGTTGCGGGTGCGTTGTATGTGCCCCAGGTCGGCATCATCAACCCTGGGGAAATGTCAACCGAGTCCTCCATAGAAATGGTGATCTGGGTCGCCACGGGTGGGCGCGGCACGCTGATCGGTCCCATTATCGGCGCGGGTGCCGTCAATGGCCTGAAGACCTGGTTTACCGGCGCGTTTCCGGAATACTGGCTGTATGCGCTGGGGCTGATCTTTGTCCTGACCACGCTTTTTTTGCCGCAGGGCCTGGTGGGGCTCGCTCGCCGCCTGTGCAGTCGTGGAAATAAAAGGAGCGAGGCATGAATCACGCTGTCGTGAACGAAACGCCGGGTGACGCGCACGAGGACCAGGAAGGCGCGGGCGGCACGCCCGACTATGGGCGCGTCGCACAGCAAGGCCTGGACACAAGCCATGGTGTCATCCTGTACCTGGAAGATGTGACGGTGAGCTTCGATGGGTTTCGGGCGTTGAACCGCCTCACGCTGGATATCGGCGTGGGAGAGCTGCGTTGCATCATCGGCCCGAACGGCGCCGGAAAAACGACCATGATGGACGTCATCACTGGCAAGACCCGCCCCGACGAAGGCACGGTTTTCTTTGGCCAGAATATTGATCTGACGCGGCTGGACGAAGGACGGATTGCACACGCTGGCATAGGCCGGAAATTCCAGCGGCCCACAGTGTTTGAGCGGCACACTGTGCTGGAAAACCTGGAGCTTGCCATCAAGGGAGACAAGCGGGTGAGCCGCACCCTGTTTGCCCGGCTGAGTCCAGAGCAGTTGGATCGCATTCACGCGACGCTGGAATTGATACGCCTGACGCGTGAAGCACACCGTCCCGCAGGCCTGTTGTCGCACGGGCAAAAGCAGTGGCTGGAAATAGGCATGTTGCTGATGCAGGAGCCGCTGTTGCTGTTGCTCGATGAACCGGTGGCGGGCATGACGGACGCTGAAACCGAGCGCACCGGAGAGCTGCTCAATGAATTGAAGGGTAAGCATTCAATGATGGTGGTGGAGCACGATATGGATTTCGTCAACAACATCGCTGGCGATGGCAAGGTGACGGTGCTGCACGAGGGGGCGGTTCTATCCGAAGGCACGATGTCCCAGGTGCAGAGCGATCCGCGCGTGATCGAAGTCTATCTGGGGCGCTGATATGCTGGAAATCGAATCGCTTAACCAGTTCTATGGCGGCAGCCATACCTTGCGCGATGTCTCGCTGCGTTTGGAGCAGGGCGAATGCCTGGGTTTGCTTGGCCGCAACGGTGTGGGCAAGACAACTTTGCTCAAGTGCCTGATGGGCGTGCTGCCGATACGCTCGGGCAGCATTCGGCTCGATGGCGCTGAAATCGCTCAACTTGCGCCCCATCGGCGCGTGGCGCGAGGCTTGGCCTATGTGCCGCAGGGCCGCGATATCTTCGCCCGCCTGACCGTGGAGGAAAATCTGTTCATGGGTATGGCGGGCAAACCCGCTTCCGCAGCCCGGCGAATCAAGGATGAGATCTACGAATTGTTCCCGGTGCTCAGGACGATGCTGACGCGCAGGGGCGGCGATCTTTCCGGCGGCCAGCAGCAACAGCTGGCGATTGCGCGCGCGCTGGTGGCCGAACCTCGTTTCATTATTCTGGATGAACCGACCGAAGGCATACAGCCTTCAATCATCAAGGATATTGGCCGTGTGATTCATATGCTGCGCGCACGCGGCGATATTGGCATTTTGCTGTGCGAACAGTATTTCGAGTTCGCGCGCGAGCTGGCGGATCATTTCGTTGTGCTGAACCGGGGCGAAGTGGTGGCACGTGGCGACCGTGCGCAGATCGGCAGCGACGAAGTGCGCAGGCATCTTTCGGTCTAGCCGCCATGTACAGGTCCAGCGACTCATCCACCTCGGCAGGCGCGCACAGCCCGCATGCTCTTCTGACAGGCTGGGATGCATCGCTGTATCTTTCGTTCGAGCACAGGCCGGCGCAGGGGACGGTGCTGGCGCGCCGCAGACACCAAGGTCCGCTGCAAGTGCAAAAGGCACTTTATCCGGAGGGGCCGCGGATCTGTCATGTAACCGTGCTGCATCCTCCTTCTGGGATTGCGGGCGGCGACAGGCTGGAGATGGAAATCGAGGTGGGCGCTGGCGCGCACGCTGTCCTTGGTACGCCCGGTGCCACGCGCTGGTACAAATCCAATGGCCGGCAGTCTGCTCAGACAGTGCGCCTCGATGTGGCGCCCGGCGCCTGCCTGGATTGGCTGCCGCAAGAGAATATTTTCTTTGAGGATGCCGATGCGCGCAGCGACGTGCATGTGTTGATGTCGAACGGGTCGCGCGCCATTGGTTGGGAAATGACGCAGCTGGGCACGGTAAGCAAAGCGTCGGCCTGGGATGCCGGCCGTGTTGCGCTGGGGACGACGCTCAGTCTTGACGACTGCCCATTGTGGGTTGATGCGGCGGCGCTGCAAGCCGACGATGCTGTTCGCAATAGTGTTGCCTGCCTGGCCGGCTACCCGGTCATGGGCACGCTTTGGGCATTCGGCCCAGATCTGGGAGGCGATGCGGCGGATCAACTGGGGCAGGACATGCCGTGGAGCGATGCCCTGAGGGCAGGCTTCACGTACATTCCGGTGGCCAATGGGCAATGCCTGTGCCTGCTGCGCGTGCTTGGAGCGCATGCGCAGGATGTAAGAAACCTGCTGATTGCGCTATGGATGCGGCTGCGCCCGATGATTCTGGGTGTGGCCGCACAGCCTCTGCGCCTGTGGCGGACCTGAATCACGATAGCGAGATAAACGGCCAGAGGAGCCGAAGGAGGAACTATGGAACTGACCCCACGCGAGAAAGACAAGCTCTTGATATTCACTGCCGCATTGCTGGCCGAGCGCCGCAGGGAGCGCGGCCTGAAGCTCAATCACCCGGAAGCGGTGGCGCTGATTACCGCCGCGCTGATGGAGGGTGCGCGCGACGGACGCACGGTATCTGATCTCATGCACCATGGCGCCACGCTGCTGTCGCGCAAGGATGTGATGGAAGGCGTGCCGGAGATGATTCCCGATATTCAGGTCGAAGCGACGTTTCCGGACGGCACGAAACTGATCACTGTGCATAACCCCATCGTCTGACTTTCCAGGACAAACTGATGAAAAACCGATACATCCCCAAACCTGTGCTGGCTGCCGGCGCCTTGTTGTCATGCGCTGCGGCGCCCGCGCTTGCACACCCCGGACATGCGCTTCATCTGCATGCAACCGGAGAAATGTTTCTCGCCGGTGTTCTGCACCCGCTCACGGGCCTGGATCACTTGCTGGCCATGCTGGCGGTGGGGCTGTGGGCGGCGCTCACGCACAAGGAGCCGCGGCAGGCGCTATGGACGCCGGCAAGCTTTCTGATTCTGCTGCTTGTGGGGGCGCTGCTTGGGATAGGCGGGGTAAGGCTGCCTGCCGTGGAACCCGTCATCATGGCTTCGCTGCTGGTTTTGGGGCTGCTCGTCGCTGGCCGGGCGTCGTTGCCGCGCTGGGGTGCTTCGGCGCTGGTCGGGTTCTTCGCGATTTTCCATGGCCTGGCGCATGGCGCCGAACTGCCTCAGGACCAAGGCGCCGCGATGTTCATCACGGGCTTCATGCTGTCCACCTTGTGCCTGCATCTGGCGGGGCTGGGGCTGGGATATGCGCTCAAGCGGCGCGGTACGGTGCTGACGGGTTTGACGGGCGCTGGCATTGCGGGCTATGGCCTGGCGCTGTTGGCCGCATCCTTCTAGCACGGAGGCAGGCATGATCCCAGGGGAAATTCTTGCCGAGGATGGCGTCATCGCCATCAATGAGGGCCGTGCAATATGCTCGGTCGATGTCGTCAATACTGGAGACCGGCCCATCCAGGTCGGATCGCATTTCCATTTTGCGGAAACCAATGCCGCCCTTGTGTTTGACCGCGAGGCCGCCAGGGGTTTTCGGCTCAATATTGCCGCAGGTACAGCTGTGCGCTTCGAGCCAGGCCAGAAGCGCACGGTCGAACTGGTGGCGCTGTCCGGCAGCCGGGAAGTGTATGGCTTCAACGGCAAAGTGATGGGAGCTTTGTAATGGCAACGATATCGCGCAGCGCCTATGTGGAAATGTTCGGTCCCACGCACGCCGATGGCGTGGGCGACCGCGTGCGGCTGGCTGATACGAAACTGATTGCCGAGGTCGAACGCGACAGCACGATTTTCGGCGAAGAGGTGAAGTTCGGTGGAGGCAAGGTGATACGGGACGGCATGGGCCAGAGCCAGCGCGCGAGTGCGGATTGTGTCGATACCGTGATCACGAATGCGTTCATCATTGATGCGGTGATCGGCATCGTCAAGTCAGACATAGGTATCAGGGACGGCCATATCTGCGCCTTGGGAAAGGCCGGCAATCCCGATATACAGCCTGGCGTGAATATTGTCATCGGACCCGGCACAGAGGTGATTGCGGGCGAGGGGATGATTGTGACGGCGGGCGGCATAGACACCCATATACACTTTATCTGTCCGCAGCAGATCGAGCACGCGCTGGCCAGTGGTGTGACCACGATGATCGGTGGCGGCACGGGCCCCGCGCACGGCACGCTGGCCACGACCTGCACGCCTGGCCCCTGGCATATTGCGTCTATGCTCGCCGCGCTGGACGCATTCCCTATGAATATAGGCTTGCTCGGCAAAGGCAATGCCAGCGCCGCAGCCCCGCTCAGGGAGCAAGTGAGGGCGGGCGCCATTGGCCTGAAACTGCATGAAGACTGGGGCTCCACGCCGGCAGCCATCGATAACTGCCTGACGGTTGCGGACGATATGGATGTCCAGGTGGCCATTCATAGCGATACGCTGAACGAGGCGGGGTTTGTCGAGGACACCTTCCAGGCCTTCAAGGGCCGCTGCATCCATACCTTCCACACTGAAGGCGCGGGGGGCGGCCATGCACCGGACATTATCCGTGCGGCGGGCATGCCCAATGTGTTGCCCGCATCCACTAATCCCACCATGCCATTCACGGTCAACACTGTGGATGAGCATCTGGACATGCTGATGGTTTGTCACCATCTGGACCCGGCGATAGCCGAAGACGTTGCATTTGCGGAAAGCCGCATACGACGCGAAACCATTGCGGCAGAAGATGTGCTGCACGACATGGGCGCATTCTCCATCATGAGTTCGGATTCCCAGGCGATGGGGCGCGTCGGCGAAACCATTATGCGTACATGGCAGACCGCCGACAAAATGAAGCGGCAGCGCGGCGCACTGCCGGGCGACAGCGCGCGCAGCGACAACGAACGGATCAAGCGCTATATCGCCAAGTACACCATCAACCCGGCCCTGGCCCACGGCATTGCGCACAAGGTAGGCTCGGTGGAACCGGGCAAGCTGGCCGATCTGGTGCTTTGGCGGCCAGCCTTTTTTGGCGTCAAGCCAGCCATGGTGATCAAGGGGGGCATGATAGCCGCAGGGTCCATGGGCGATCCGGGCGCATCCATTGCGACGCCGCAGCCTGTGATCATGCGCCCCATGTTCGGCAGCTTCGGAAGAGCCCTCAAGACTTCGCTGACATTTATTTCGCAGGCAGCCGCCGGGAATCCTGCGCTGCTTGCGCTGGATCTTGTAAAGACCCTGGAACCTGTGCATGGCTGCAGGACCTTGAGCAAGCAAGACATGGTGCGCAACGATTGGCTGCCGGACATACAGGTCGATCCGGAAACATACCAGGTCATGGCCGACGGGCAATTGCTGATCTGCGAGCCGGCCAGGGTATTGCCCATGGCCCAGCGCTATTTCCTGTTTTGACACAGGTTTGCCCCGTTGTGGTGTGGCGCGGCGCTAAGTTGCAGCAATCCCGCCGATGCCGCTCCGGTTCCAGAAACAACAAGGAGGTTTTATGCGGATAGCCCTGAAAAGTATTGATGGCGGCCAAGTCGCCAGGCCGCTTGCGGCCCGCGCGCCGGTGGCTGTTCTGGATTTCACGCGGCGCAGGCGCAGCCGGCAACTGGTCGAACTGGAGAACGGCCTCACAATTGGGCTTGCCCTGCCCAAGGGTACTGTGTTGCGTGATGGGGATCTGCTCGTGCTTGACGACGGAAGCCTGGTCGCCGTGCGGGCTGCCGCCGAGTCAGTATTGCGGGTGTCAGCCGGAACCATGCGCCAGCTTGCCCGCGCGGCATATCATCTTGGCAATCGCCATGTGCCTCTCGAGGTTGGCGAAAGCTGGGTGCAGCTGGCATATGATGCCGTGCTTGCCGATATGCTGAGCCGGTTGGAAGGCGTGAGCGTGCAACGGCTCACCGAGCCCTTCGAGCCCGAGTCTGGCGCATACGGCGGCGGCCACCGGCATGGGCATGACGAGACCTTCGCGCAGGACTATGCGCTGGCGCAGTCTGCTTACCATGCCCATGAGCATTGATGAGAATGGACACGGTTCAGTGTGTCCGCCTGAGCGTCGCATGCGCAAGCCTGCGGGGGTGGACGCGCAGACAGCGCTGTTGCAGCTCGCCTCGCCAGGGCTGCCGATCGGCGGCTACAGCTATTCACAGGGTTTGGAAGCGGCGGTCGCGTGCGAGCTGGTCCATGATGAGGACACTGCGCGTGCCTGGATACGGGAACAACTGCTGCATGTCATGGCGCATTGTGAAGCGCCGGCCTGGCTACTGCTGTTTGATGCCTGGTCGCAGGCGGACTACGAGCGTGCCGCGCGCTGGAACGCCTGGTTTCATGCCAGCCGTGAAACCCGCGAGCTGCGCCGGGAAACCGAACAGATGGGGTGGTCGCTGGCCAGTCTGGCCAACGAGCTTTCCTGGGGTGGGCCAGCGCTGCGTGCGGCGCTGGGAGGGCTGCCCGTCATTACTTTGCCGGCTGCGCACGCGTGCTGCGCCTGCGCGCTGGAACTGGACCGGCATGACGCGCTGGCCGCCTATCTTTTTACTTGGGTGGAGAACCAGGTCATGGCGGCGATCAAGACCATACCTCTTGGGCAGCTTGCGGGCCAACGCATCCTGGATGATGTGCGGCGCCATGTCGGCGCGGCCTGCGGCGAAGCCGCGCATCGCGCCGATGCATCTCCGCCAAAGCTCGATACGCTTGCGCCACAGCTTGCGATACTGTCAGCCCGTCATGAAACCCAGTATTCACGTTTGTTCAGATCCTGAGACATTGATACCTATCTTCGCTTTCCTCTATTCACGCGTGCTAGCTCCGGCAAGAGCCGCAAGGCGCAAGGACGACCGCCATGACCATTGATACTTCTTTCCCCGTGCTGCGCAGCCAGCGCAGCAAGCCTCTGCCGCCGCTGCGGGTGGGCGTGGGCGGCCCTGTCGGGTCTGGCAAGACAACCTTGCTCGAGATGCTCTGCAAGGCGATGTCGCCGCGCTACGACATTGTTGCCATTACCAACGACATCTACACCAAGGAAGACCAGCGTATTCTGACGCTGTCCGGCGCACTCCCGCCTGAACGCATCATGGGGGTGGAAACCGGCGGCTGCCCCCACACTGCCATCCGCGAAGATGCCTCTATCAACCTCGAGGCTATAGACCGTATGGTGGCCAGCTTTCCCAACGTGGATATTGTTTTCATAGAATCGGGAGGCGACAACCTGGCGGCGACGTTCAGCCCCGAGCTTTCGGACCTGACAATCTATGTGATTGATGTTGCCGCTGGCGAGAAGATTCCCCGCAAGGGCGGCCCCGGCATTACGAAATCGGATCTGCTGGTCATCAACAAGACAGATCTGGCGCCCCATGTGGGCGCTTCGCTCGACGTAATGCGCGAGGATACGATGCGCATGCGCGGCACGCGTCCTTTTGTCATGGGCGGCATCAAGCATGGGCAGGGGCTCGATGAAGTAATCGCGATGATTGAGCGCGAGGGTTTGCTCAACGGTGACATGAAGTAGGCGGCAACGCGGATATGGTGGCCGACGCGGGTGCGACACACGTAATTGGTGGGAGGCGGTGCTGATGCCGCCTCTTGGCGCCATTGGCGTCAGCCGGCATGTGCGGAGTCTGTTTGAGACAGAACCAGGTCGGCTCCCTTTTCTCCTATCATGATCGACGCGGCATTTGTATTGGTGGAGACAATGCGGGGCATGACTGAGGCATCAATGACCCGCAGCTTGTGTACTCCACGGACACGAAGCTGGGCATCGACGACAGAGCGCGCGTCAGCGCCCATGCGGCATGTTCCTGCCGCATGAAATACGGTCCCCCCTTTGCCGCGGGCAAAAGAGGCCAGGCCGGCATCGTCGCGGACATCGCTGCCTGGCAAATATTCCTGCGGGGTGATCAGATCCCGGAAGGCAGGCTGCTGATAGATGTCGCGCAGAATTTTCAACCCTGACACCAATACATCGATGTCCCGGCGGCTGCGCAGATAATTGGTGGTGATGCAGGGCGCAACCAGCGGATCGGCGGATGCGATTTCCACTGTGCCGCATGACTCGGGCCGGCATTGCGATGCGGATGCCGAAAACCCCGAAAAGCCGTGAAGCGGATCGCCAGGTTTGTCGACCGATAGCGGCATGACATTCAACAGCAAGTCTGGGCGCCCCTTCTCGGCATGTTCGCTGCAAATCAGTCCGCCCACCTGGCCTGCGCCCACTGTCAGCGGGCCGCGCTTGCGAAACAGCCACTGCGCGCCCATGTTCATGAGTTTGAACGGATTTCGCACATCGTCATTGAGTGACATCTTTTCCTTGAGCTTGACGATGACGCGCGCCTGGTAATGATCCTGCAGGTTCTGACCCACTTCGGGAGCATCGTGCCTGACCTGGATGCCATGCGCTCGCAGCAGCCCGGCGGGACCAATGCCAGACAGCTGGAGAATCTGGGGTGATTGTATGGCGCCAGCGGCAATGATGACTTCCGCATCCGCGTATGCGCGATAGACCTCGCCTCCCGCCAACCATTCAACGCCGGATGCTTCGTCGCCATTGAACAGTACACGCGAAACATGGGCATGGGTTTTGACGAACAGGTTTTCACGCGCCCTGACGGGCTTGAGGAAGGCGGTTGCCGCATCACATCGCCAGTGGCCGCGCAAAGTCAACTGATAGGCGCCCAGCCCGCTGTCGTTCGATCCGTTGAAGTCATTCGTCGAAGGAAAGCCTGCCTGCGTGCCGGCTTCCAGCCAGGCCTTGCAGTAAGGATGATCGTTGCGCAGATCCGAAACGCAAAGCTCGCCTTTGCCGCCGTGATAATCGTTCTCGCCGGCCTCGTAGCATTCGGAGCGCTTGAAATAGGGCAGGACGTCGCGGTAGCTCCAGCCATGCGCGCCCGCTTGCTCCCAGTCGTCGAAATCGGCGTGCTGCCCACGGATATACAACAGGCCGTTGATGGAACTGGAGCCTCCCAGCCCGCGTCCGCGCGGCCAGACGATCTCCCGGTTCGCTGTCTCGGGTTGGGGCCTGGTCGGAAATTGCCAGGAAAAGCGCGGATCATAGATTGTCCGGAAATATCCCACCGGCAGCTTCAGCCAAAGGTTGCGCGGCGCGCCGCCTGCCTCCAGCAGCAGAACGCGAACCGCCGGATCGGCACTCAGCCGGTTCGCCAGCACGCAGCCTGCCGATCCCGCGCCGACAATGATGTAGTCATAATGTTCATTCCTGGCGGAATTATTCATCCTGCGTTCTCCATCCATCCTGACGGGCCAGCGCCATTACGCGCGGTCTGGTTCCGGTATGTCCAAGCGGGAGAATGCCTCCGCGGGCGCTTCATGAGACTGCATGATCTGGGCCATCAGCCCAAGCAGCCGCGTTTCGATAGCCTCGTTGCGGAACGGTCGCTGCTGCTCGTAATCCGTTTCGAGGTCATAGAGAACCGTCGTGGTGTCCTCGTATCCACCACCCTGGCCCTGGTGCCCTGTCGGCTGGCCTTTTACATTTCGGCGGGCAGGCACCTTTAGCAAGGGCACTCCCTGTGAAAACCCGAAAGGCTCGACCAGTTGCGCCGCACGCAGTTCGTCCACATGGAACATGCTCTTCAGATGCATAGGCATCAGGGTGTATTCATACAGCATCTGCGCGGTCATATCCTCGGGATAACGGAAGTAGGTGTGGCGCCCGTCGGTGATATTGGTGCCGGCGCCGAACATCCCATAGATGACTGCTTCGCGTACCGGCAGATCCTCCTCCAGTAGTGGCAGCAAGGAATAGCCACGCACGCTCGATGGCGCAGACACGTTGTGACACGCGAGCAGTGTGGGCATGATATCCGTTGTCTGCGTGAGCGATTTTCTGCGTGTTCCAGCCTGGTTCTGATGTGCCGGATGGTGGATCATCAAGGGGATATGCGCGATTTCGTTATAGAAGGGCATGCGGTTTTTTCCCCACCAGTCATGCTCTGCCAGCAGGAACCCGTGATCCGTCGTGAGGATGACGGTTGTATCGCGCCACATGTCGTGCCTATCGAGGTAATCAAGCATCTGCCCCAGATAGAAATCGCACATGCTGAGCAGTGCCGCATAGTTGGCGCGAAGCTCCTGCGCCTCCGCCTCATTTTCCTCCAGCCGCTTGTAGCGTGGCCAGTCCAGGATCGGGCCGGTGTATCCGGTCGGGTATTTTTCGCGAAATCTTGCCGGCGCAAAAAATGGCTCGTGGGGGTCAAAACATTCCAGATGCAACAGCCAGTTGTCGGCATCCCGGTTGAGGTCGAGAAACTCAAGGCCAGCGGCGAACGTTCGCGGGCAGCAGAATTCGCTTTCCTCGCGCATGAAATGCCGATTGACCATGGCCTGAACCCTGCCGTCCTGCTTGTCGGCCGGATGTTGCATTGGATGATACATGGCGAGAAACCGTTCAAGGGGCGGCTCGACCATCGCCTTC
>Ga0182749_1001079_pt1 | contig 22300 bp, 17 predicted proteins | sample eDN3rd37CKraftMG_FD_128875 | JGI IMG/M metagenome (GOLD analysis project Ga0182749, IMG submission 128875) | Enriched Miracle-Growth compost microbial communities from Emeryville, California, USA - eDNA 3rd pass 37_C Kraft MG (version 2) (version 2) ...
CTGGACGGGCTCGTGGCACGGTTCGGGCTGCAGGGCGAACGGCTCGGTGAGGTCGTCGCGGGCGCGGTGCTCAAGCACAGCCGCGACTTCAACCTCACACGAGAGGTGGTGCTCGGCTCGGCGCTGAGCCCCGCGACCCCCGCCTTCGACGTCCAGCAGGCCTGCGCCACGGGCCTCGAGGCAGCCACGATCGTGGCGGGCAAGATCCGGCTCGGTCAGATCGAAGCCGGCATCGCCGGCGGCACCGACACCGTCTCCGACGCACCGGTCGTGGTGAGCGACCGGCTACGGCACGCGCTCATCGCGGCGGGCGCGGCCCGCTCCCTCCCTGAGCGGCTCCGCATCCTGGCACGGCTGCGCCCCAAGGACCTCGCGCCCAGCGCGCCGCGCACCGACGAACCCCGCACCGGCCTGTCGATGGGCGAGCACCAGGCGATCACGACGGCGCGCTGGGGCGTGACGCGGGAGGCCCAGGACGAGCTCGCCATGCTCTCCCACCACCGCCTGGCGCAGGCCTGGGACGAAGGCTTCTTCGACGACCTGGTGACCGCGTACTGCGGGCTGGACCGCGACCAGAACCTGCGCCCCGACACGTCGATGGAGAGACTCGCCGGCCTGCGCACGGTCTTCGGCAACGACCTCTCGGGCACGCCGGCGACCATGACCGCGGGGAGCTCCACCGCCCTGTCCGACGGTGCGAGCACGGTGCTGCTGTCCACCCGGGAGTGGGCGACGCAGCGGCGCCTCCCGCTGCTCGCGCGCTTCGTGGACTCGCAGAGCGCCGCGGTGGACTTCGTGCACGGGCACGAGGGGCTCCTCATGGCGCCCGCGCACGCCGTGCCGGCCCTGCTCGAGCGCCAGGGCCTGACGCTCCAGGACTTCGACTTCTACGAGCTGCACGAGGCCTTCGCCTCGACCGTGCTCACCACGCTCGCCGCCTGGGAGGACGACGAGTGGTGCCGTGCCGAGCTCGGCCGGCCTGCGCTCGGCACGATCGACCGCGACCGTCTCAACGTCCACGGCTCGTCGCTCGGGGCCGGGCACCCCTTCGCGGCGACCGGGGGGCGCATCCTCGCGACCGCGAGCAAGCTCGTGGCCCAGAAGGCGCAGCGGACCGGGGAGCCGGCCCGCGCCCTGATCTCGGTGTGCGCCGCGGGCGGGCTCGGGGTGGCGGCGATCGTCGAGTCCGCGCCCGACGACGGCACGGCTCACGACGGCGCGCCCCTGGACGGCGGGCCGACCACGAAGGCGACCACGAGCATGGCGACGAGCCGTGAGGAGGCCTGACGTGGACCGCTACACCCGCCTCGTCGACGGCGGCTGGACCGGGTCGCTCGCCACGCGGCTGGGGCTGCCGCGCCCCGCGGTGCTTCGCCGTGCGGAGGACGGTGGACCGCTCGTCCCCGGGCCGGTGCTCGTGCTCGGTCCGTCCCCGGTGGCCGACGCGGTCGCCGCCGAGCTCGCCCAGGACCAGGACGTGCGCCGTCACGCCGACGGCGTCGACCGCTGGGGTGCCGTCGTCCTCGACCTGACGGCCGCCGCCCATCCCGACGACCTGGGCCCGACCGTCCTCGAGGCCGCGCCCGCGGTCAGGAGCCTCGCACGGGGAGGACGCGTGGTGGTGCTCAGCACCGCACCCCACCCGCAGGACCCGCCCGCGGTCGCCGCCGCCCGCCAGGGGGTCGACGGGCTGCTGCGCTCCGTGGCCAAGGAGCTGCGCGGCGGCGCGACCGCGAACGGCGTGGCGCTGGACGGGCCGACGTACGGCACGCTGCCCGCCTCCGCCGTCGCGGCCCTGCGCTTCTTCCTGTCCGCCCGGTCCTCCTTCGTCGACGGCCAGACCCTCACCGTCGCCACGGCTCCGCGTCGCACCGGCGGGGGGCGGCCCTCGCGCGCAGACGACCACGGGCCCAGCGTCGACAACCACGAGCCCAGCACAGCCGACCACGGGCCGAGCGGCGAGGGCCGGGCTCAGCCAGACCCCGCCCGCCCCCTCGCCTCCCGCGTCGCCGTCGTGACCGGGGCCGCCCGCGGGATCGGCGCCGCGATCGCCCGCACGCTGCGCCGCGACGGCGCCACGCTCGTCCTGGTCGACGTCCCGGCGGCGGGCGAGCAGCTCACCACGATCGCGAACGAGCTCGGCGGCACCGCGCTCCAGCTCGACATCACCGCCGAGGACGCGGGCGACCGCATCCTCGAGCACGCCGTCGCCCGGCACGGCCACCTCGACATCGTGGTCCACAACGCCGGCATCACGCGCGACAAGCTGCTGGTCAACATGGATGCCGGCCGGTGGGACCCGGTGGTCGCGGTGAACATCGACGCCCAGCTGCGGATCAACGACCGGCTGCTCGCCTCGGAGGCGTTCACCGACGAGCCGCGGATCGTCTCGGTCTCCTCGACGTCAGGCATCGCAGGCAACCGCGGCCAGACGAACTACGCGACCACCAAGGCCGGAGTGATCGGCATGGTCCGGGCGACCTCGCCCCTGCTCGCCGAGGTCGGTGGCACCGCGAACGCCGTCGCGCCGGGCTTCATCGAGACCGAGATGACCGCCCGCATGCCCTTCGCGACCCGGGAGGTGGCGCGGCGCCTCAACTCGCTGCAGCAGGGCGGTCTCCCGCAGGACGTCGCCGAGGCGGTCGCGTTCCTCGCCTCGCCCGCGGCGGGTGGGATCGGCGGGCAGGTGCTGCGGGTGTGCGGCCAGAACCTGGTGGGCGCATGAGCGCCGGCCTCGCCGACGAGCACGGCAGGACGGTGATCCTGCTCGACGAGCCGCCATCGCTGGGCGGCGCGTACGCGCGGGCGCTGGCGCGCCCGGCGCGCAATGTCGCGGTCAGCGTCGCGAGCCGGGTCACGAACCGGGTGACGCGCCGGGGCACGAGCGAGGGCACGGATCGAGCCGCGAGCCCGACGACGAGCCGAGCGACGAGCCACGAGCCGACCTCTGCCGGACCGGTGGACCAACCTGCGCCCGCTCTCCCCCCGGTGCGCTACCGCCTGCGCGGCATCGAGGTCGACCAAGCCCGCCTTGCCGCCTATCGCGAGGTGGTGCACGATCGCGCGGACGGCCCGCTGCCCGCCGGGTACGTGCACGTCCTCGCCTTCCCGGTCGCGATGGCGCTGCTCGCCCGCGACGACTTCCCGCTCCCCCTCGCCGGCCTCGTGCACCTGGCCAACACCGTGACCGTGCACCGCGCGATCGGTGTGGACGAGCCTCTGACGGCCGACGTCTGGGCCCAGGACCTGCGCCCGCACCGGCGCGGCACCCAGGTGGACGTCGTCGCCGATGTGCGGGACGAGGGTGGGGCGACCGTCTGGGAAGGCACCTCCACCTACCTCGCGCGCGGGATCGTCCTGCCAGGCACGGAGCAACCGGAGGCGAGCGAGGCGCGTGGCGCCCGCCACGACGAGGGGCACTCGTTCCCCCTGCCGACCGCGCAGTGGCGGCTCGGTTCGGATGTCGGACGTCGCTACGCCCGGGTCTCGGGAGACGTGAACCCCATCCACCTCTCCCCGCTCACCGCGAAGATGTTCGGTTTCCCGCGGACCATCGCCCACGGCATGTACACCGCCGCCCGCGCGCTGGCCGCCGTGGGGCGCGCGCACGGCGACGCCTTCGTCTGGACGGCGGAGCTCGCCAAGCCTGTGCTGCTCCCCGGGACGGTCGCGGTCAGCGTCCGCCCCGACACGTCAGCCGCCGGAGCATGGTCCTACGAGGGCTGGGACCCGCACCACGGCGTGCCCCACTTCCGCGGCGCGGTCACGCCTCGGGTCTCGCACGCCTGACACAGGCCGTGGGCCGGGCGTGCCCTCGACCGGCCCCCCCGGACCCCGGACCCGTCATCTGGTGACCCGCGCCAGCACGGCCTGCATCTCGGACCGGGCTGCGGGGAGCAGCCGCGCGGTCAGCGCAGACGCGTTGCCGTCCCCGTCATCGATCTCGTGGACGGCGTCATGCACGGCGTCAGGGAAACGCTCCGCGATCTCCACGACCCGGACGAGGACTGCGGGCGGTCATCGGACTCGGTCCTCCCCCTGAGCCCGGAGCGGCTGACCGCCGTGGGAGCCGTCGGCGCGCACGAGCAGCGACGCGTCGAGGGCATCGAGAAGCAACAGGATCTTGCCGATCTCCGCACCTCTCTGACAGCCGCCCTCCACGGCGACGACCCATTGGCGGGAGACACCGGCCTCGCTCGCAAGGCGCGCCTGGGTCCAGCCGCGGTCCATGCGCAGCCGTCGGACCGTCGAGCCGAGCCGAGGCAGAGATCGCGCTGAGAACAGAGGTGCATCCGAGATGGTGTCAGCGTGTGACGACATAGCGGCCATGTCGATGTACGGCGACATGGCCGACGTGTCACCGTACGCAGACACCGGTGCGACGCCACAGGGGCACCCCGGCCCGAGCCGGAGCGCCCCTGTGGCGCGAACGGTGGCGGTCAGCCCATGGTCACTTCTTCCTGACCTTCACCTTGACCACCTTCGAGGTGCCCGAGGTCACAGCGCCCTTCGACGCCTTGGTCGGGGTGAAGACGGCCTTCACCTTGACCTTGCCCTTCTTCAGCCTCGGCAGCTTGACCTTCACCTTGGAGCCCTTGGTGAGCTTCGCGGCGGCCTTCTTCTTGCCAGCGGTGACCTTCACCTTTCCGGTCAGCCCCGAGACGCCCGCAGCCTTGACCTTGACCACGGCCTTGGCGTGCTTCTTGGTCGTCACCTTCTTCGGCTTGACCTTCAACGTCACCTTCACCGTCGCCTTCTTGACCGTGGGCGTCGCCACGGAGGTGGCGCTCGCGCTCGTGAAGCCGGGGCGCGAGGCGGTGACCTGGACGGAGACGGCCTTGCCGACGAGGGCCGGCGTGAGGGCCAGGGTCCGGCCGGTCGCCCCCTTCACCGCCGTCCCGCTCGCGAACCACTGGTACGCGACGGTGACGCCCGACTGGGACCAGGTGCCGGGCGAGGCCGTGAGGGTCTGACCCACCACCGGCGAGCCGGAGACGGTCGGCGCCGTGACGCTCGCGATGAGCTTCGCGGGCGGGACGGAGGGCGCCTTCACGGCCGCCGTCGGCGCGGAGGTCGCCGTCGCATCCGTGTACCCGCTGCGCGACGCCGACACGGTGACGGTGACCCGCTTGCCCACCTGGGCCGTCGTCAGGGTGAACGACGAGCCCGTCGCACCGGGGACCGGCACGTCGTCGGCCGCCCACTGATAGGTGAACGACAGCCCGAAGTCCGGGTCCCAGATCCCCGTCGTCGCGGTGAGCGTGCTGCCCACCTCGGCGACACCGGAGACGGCCGGGGCCGTGACCGAGGAGATGACCGGGTCGGCCGGCTGCGGGACCGCGGCCGTCTGCGCCGTGGTCGCGGACCCGGTCTCGTAGCCCGGCCGCGAGGCCGTGACCGTGACCGTGAGCCGCTTGCCGACCTGGGCCGGCGTCACGACGAAGGACGTGTCCGTCGCTCCCGCGATGGCCTCGCCGTCCGCCTCCCACTGGTAGGCGAAGGTGAGGTCCTCGGCGGGGGACCAGGTGCCCGAGGACACCGTCAGCGTCTGCCCGACCTCCGGCGTGCCCGTGATCGCCGGCGCGGTGGTGGCGACCGGGGCCGGCCGGTCACGCTCGACCAGCGCCTCGACCGCGTCCTGCAGCGCCGCGATCGCAGCGTCGATCTGGGTGGCCGTGGCACCCGCGTCGGCGATGACCGCATCAGCGTCAGCGATCGCGGCGGCCAGCACCGACCAGGAGGCCGGCGTGTACGCGCTCTCGTCGAGGCCGGCAGCCTCGTCCCGCGCCAGGCGCAGGTCGGCCTTCGTGGCGACGTCCGCCGGCACGGGGCCGTAGACCGCGGCGCTCACGACCTGGATGTTGCCGTTGGACGTGTACGGGGTGGCGTTCGCCATCCCGACCCGGACCCGCTCGGCACGCACGCTCGTGAAGGTGAGCGTGCTGATCTCGTTGCTCGCCGTGGCGAGGTCCGTCGACAGGCCGGAGACCGGCTTCCAGGCGATGCCGTCCCAGTACTCCACCGTGAGCCCGGAGGGCAGCGCCTTGCCCGAGCCCGTGGTGAAGGCGAGGTCGATCTGGTCGAACGTCTTCGGCTCGTCCCAGAACAGCTCGAGCTGCTCGAAGGGACGCGAACCCGTGACCGCGGGGAGCAGCACCGTGGCACCACGGCTGTACGCGTTGGTCCAGGACTGTGCTGTGTTCCCGTTGAGCACGTTGTTCGGGTAGGCGCTCGTCGAGCCGGTGAAGGTCGCCGTGGCGAGCGCACCCTGCCGCAGCGGAGAGTCGGCAGGCAGGTCGGAGAACCGGAACGTCTGGTTGTTCGCCCCGAGGTCCGGGTTCTTCGCGATGTCGGCACGACCCGTGGACGCGACGACGGACACGTAGGCACGCACCTGCTGACCGGTGCCGGTGACCGTGCCGGTCACGGTGACCTCACCCGGCTGGGCGTAGTCCTGCGCGGTGAGCGCCGGCCAGGTGACCGCGCGCGTCACGCCGTAGGAGCCCAGGACCGGGTCGGTGTAGCGGACCGTGGTCGAGCCCGGGAGCGTCGGAGCGGCACCGGCCGGGACGGTCAGCGCGAGGTTCTGCACCCCCGTGAGCTCGGGCTGCGGGGTGACCTGCGCCGGCGCGGTGCCCGTGCCGTCGGCGGTCGCCGCGAGGGTGATCGCCGCCGGGGCCATGCCGTCCGCGCTGGCGACAAGACGGACGTCGCCGACCTCGCCCGCGTTCGACTGGACGATGGCGAGCACCTTGCCCATGTAGGCCGAGCGCTGCGAGTGCGTGTTGCGCTCGACGCCGCCCCACTTGTACGGCTCCGCGCTCTCCTGCTGGCCGTTGTCCACACCGACGATCGCGCCACCGGTGACGTCGAACTTCACGAGGTTGTTCGCGTCGGGCACGGGGTTGCCGTCCTCGTCGACGACCGTGGCCTCGATGTAGCTGAGGCTCTGGCCGTCAGCCTTGAGCACGCTCTTGGAGGCGCTCAGCTGCACCGTGTACGGCGTGCCGGCCGTCGTCACCGTGTCCACGGCGAGCGGCGTCGTCGAGGTCTTGGACGCGTAGGACGTCGCCTTGAGCACGCCGGCGTGGAAGGGGACCTTCCACGTCAGGTGGAGCTTGCCGTAGTTGGTGCCGGCCGGCACCTCGCTGTCACCGCTCGCGGTCACGACCGTGGCACCCGGGCTCGCGTAGCCGCCGGTGTTGCCACCGTTCTGCGCCGCGGGCCACGACTTGTCGTCGGCGATGGCCTCGGAGGTCTCGTAGTACTCCTTGCCGTAGGCGGTCTTCTTGACGTCGAAGGTCTTGCGACCGAGCGACTGACCGTTGAGCGTGAGCTCGACCGACGGCGAGTTCGAGTTGACCCAGACCTCGACCTCCTCGCCCTCGCGCCACTGGTTCCAGTTGCCGGGCACGATGTGCACCTGCGGCTGGCGGTCGGCGCCGATCCACTGGCTGCGGAACAGGTAGTAGGAGTCCTTGGGGAAGCCGGCGGTGTCGATCGCACCGAAGGACGAGACGCCCACGGGGTAGACGCTGTACGGCGTCGGCTCACCCAGGTAGTCGAAGCCGCTCCAGATGAACTGTCCCGCGAAGCCCTTGCGGTCGCGGTCCTTCTTCAGCCCGTACTCGTTGGACATGGTCCATGAGGCGAAGTCGTTGTCGTAGTTCGACCCGCCACGCCGTCCCGGCGTCTGGTTGCTCCCCGTGTTGCGCAGGCTCGGGTCGAGGTAGACGCCGCGCGAGGAGGTCTGCGAGGACGACTCGGACTCGAAGAAGAAGGTGTTCGGGTACCGGTCGATGAGCCCGTCGACGGAGGTCGCGGTGTTGTAGTTCAGCCCGTACCCGTCGAGGTACTGGTTGACCCTGCCCCACGTGCTCGTGAGGCTGGGCACGCTGCGCTCCTGGTCGCCGCCCATGATGACCGCGCGGTTCGGGTCGAGCGCTCGCACGTCCTCACCGAGGCGCACCGCCTCCGAGTACTCGTTGAAGCCCGTGTTGCCCGAGCCGATCGGGTCGTACTTGGAGACGTCGTACCACGACGGCTTGCTGCCCACGCCACGGATCTCGTTGCCGATCGACCAGATGAGGACCGAGGGCTCGTTCTTGTCGCGCTCGACCATCTGCTGGACGACCCAGTCGCTCCACAGGTACGTGGCGCCGGCGTAGTTGACGGCAGGTGTCGGCACGCTCGCCAGGCCGTTGGGGGCCAGGCCGGCCCAGTCCTCGGGCACCGGCGTGAGGAAGAACTTTCCGAAGTCGTACGACGCCTTGGCCGAGCCCCAGCCGTCGTAGGCCTCCTCCGCGACGATGAAGCCCTTCTCGCTCGCGACCTGGATGACCTCCTTGGAGGGCGGGTTGTGGGAGGTGCGGTAGGCGTTCACGCCCATGCTCGCGAGCTTGTCGAACTGACGGGCGTAGGCGTCGGTGTAGCTCGCGGCGCCGAGGGATCCGGAGTCGTGGTGCAGGTCGACACCGTTGATCTTGGTGTAGACGTCGTTGACGTAGAGGCCGCCCGCGGTCGGGTCGTCCGACTTGCCCGGGTCCACGTGGAACCAGCGGAAGCCGTACTTCGTGTCGACGGTGTCCACGAGCTCGGTGCCCAGACCGCCGTTCGCCGCGTAGTAGAGCTGCGTGCGGACGGTGTACTGGTACGGGTCGCCGATGTTCCACGGGAACCACAGCTTCACGTTCGGGACGGTGACGCTCGAGGACAGCGTCGTGAGCGTGCTCGGGTTCGTCTCGACGTCCTCGCTGTCGGCCTCGGCGGCGATCGAGCCGTCGGCCTTGAGCACGGTGGTCTTGGTGTGCAGGACGCCGTTCGTCGCGTCGGAGTAGACGCTGGCGTCGACCGCGAGCTGTGCCGAGCCGTCGGCCTGGTAGGTGGTCTTGAGGGTCGGCGTCGTCAGCGAGATGCCGTCGCGCACGAACCGGACCGGGTCGGTGACCACGAGGTGCACCGGGCGTGTGATGCCGCTGCCGGTGTACCAGCGGCCGGACGGCGCCGGGTTCTGGACCTTGACGACGATCGTGTTGGTCTGGTCGTCGCCGTAGTTGAGGCGGTCGGTCAGGTCGTAGGCGAAGCCGGTGTAGCCGCTCGGGTAGTTCCCGATCAGCTCACCGTTCAGGTAGACGTCGGAGTTCTGGTAGACGCCCTCGAAGTCGATCGTGACGCGCTTGCGGTCCTCCTGGAACGAGGCCGGCACGGAGAAGGTCTTGCGGTACCAGCCGAGGCCGCCCTGCAGGTAGGCCTGCGCGTTGGAGGCGTCGCTCGCGACCTTGTCGCCCTCGATGCTGAAGTCGTGCGGCAGGGTGAGGTGGCGCCAGTCGCTGTCGTCGTAGTCGGACTTGATGATGTCCGCGGTGGCCAGGCCGGGCTCGTCCTGCAGCGCCAGGGTGGTGGCGTTGGCGATGGTGGGGGTGCGGGTGGCGAGCTTGAACGTCCAGCCACCGTTGAAGTCGACGGAGCGGGTGCCGTCGTCGGGCACGACGGCGGCGGGCGCGGCCGACGGTGCCGGGGCGGCCACAGCGGGCCCCTGGGCGACGGCGATCATGCCCGCGGCGAGCGCGACGGACGCGAGGCCTGCGAGCACCCTTCTGCCTCGTCGACGGCGGTGCGGTTCAACCATGGTTTCAAGTCCCTCTCAGGTTGCGGCCCCTGAGCAGCGCAGCCCCAGGCGCAGCTCGCGGGGTCAGCGGGGATACCGGCCTCTCTGCACGGCCCCCGGCTCGACGGTGAGTGCGTTCACATTATCCTAAGAATCCACACATGACAACATAAATGCACGTGAACACACATTAATCGAGACAATGGACTTTCGCCGGAGGCCGCCCAGGCGTGGCGCCCGCTGCGGCAGAGGCCTCGCCTGGCCTCCTGCAGGTCGGACGCGAGCCCCGGTCGCCGCCCCGCGGTCGTCGATAGACTCTCCTCGTGACCGCCACCACGTTCGTCCTCACCGAGGACTCCCTGACCCAGGCCGATGTCGCCCACATGCTGAGCCTGCACGCGACGGACGCGGGCGAGGACGTCGAGCGCATCTACCGCGTGCTCGTGCCCGCCGACCCGGAGCGCAACCTCCTCGTCACGCTGCTCGACGAGCTGAGCCTCGCCGACTTTCGTGACGCGTTGACGACCATCCTGGGCAAGGAACCGCGGGGCGAGGACGCCGTCGCGGCGGCGCAGGAGCGGCTCGACGTGTCGCTCGACCTGCTGCGCACGGCCGGGGCGACGGCGACGGGCGCGGTGACCGAGGACGACCCGCTGCCGGCGCTGCGCCAGGGCGTCTCCGACGGCGCGGACGAGATCATCGTCGTCACGTACCCCCACGCCGTCGAGGACACCTTTCGGCGCGACTGGGCCTCGCGCGCCCGCGACACCCTCCGGGTGCCCGTCCTCCACCTCTACCGCGGCACCAGCGAGCTCGGCTGAGCTGCCACCTGGTTTCGACACGGGCCTTGACGGCCCTGCTCAACCAGCGGCCCCCAGTCGAGCAGGCCGCCGCACCCCCGCTGCTCAAGCAGGCCGCCGGGTCCTCGCCGGTCGAGCAGGCCGCCCGCGGCCGTGTCGAGACCCCTCGCACTCCCGACAAGATATGAGACAGCCGTCTCACACTGTGACCGCAGGCCGTCCCGCGGACGACGAGGAGGCATGCTCTGAGGTGACAACCATCCAGAGCGGCCGAGTGACTGGCACGACGACGCCGCAGCAACCCCCCGGGACGCACCGGGCGCGGGTGCTACTGCCAGATCCGATGGAGGAGCACGCATGACGTACGCCGGTGACCTCACGCCCAGCGAGGCCTGGGACCTGCTCAAGGACGACGAGCGCGCGGTGCTCGTCGACGTCCGCACCGAGGGCGAGTGGCGCGGGGTGGGCGTCCCCGACACGACCGCGCTGAACAAGGACCCCCACTTCATCGAGTGGGTGCACGCGGACGGCAGGCCCAACCCCGGCTTCCTGACCGCGCTCGCCGAGGCCGGCCTCGCCCCGGGCGACGGCCGCCCCGTCGTGTTCCTCTGCCGCTCGGGCGTGCGCTCGATCGCCGCCGCCCACGCGGCGACCGCGGCGGGCTTCGGTCCGGCCTACAACGTGCTGGAGGGCTTCGAGGGCGGGGTCGACGCCTCCGGGCAGCGCGGCTCGACCGGCTGGAAGGCCCGCGGCAACGCCTGGACCCGCACGACCGAGACGACCCGCACGACCGAGACGACCCGCACGACCGAAACGACCCAGGCGTGAGCGGGGCCGGCCGCCGTCCGCTGCCTGCGGGGGTGCGTCCGGACACCCTCGCCGTCCGCGGCGGCCACGACCGCAGCGACTTCCAGGAGACCTCTGAGGGCCTCTTCCTGACCCAGGGCTACGTGTACTCCTCCGCCGCCGAGGCCGAGGCGGCCTTCACGGGCGACGTCGACCGCTTCGTCTACTCGCGCTACGGCAACCCCACCGTGCGCACCTTCGAGGAGCGCATCCGGCTGCTCGACGGCGCCGAGGCCGCCTACGCGACCGCCACCGGCATGTCCGCGGTCTTCACCTCCCTCGCCGCGCTCGTGCGGTCGGGCTCCAGGATCGTGTCCTCCCGCGCCCTGTTCGGCTCGACGGTCGTCATCTTCGACGAGATCTTCGCCGGGTGGGGGGTACGCACGGACTATGTCGACGGCCACGAGCTCTCGCAGTGGGAGGAGGCGCTCGCCACCCCCGCCGACGTCGTGTTCTTCGAGACGCCGTCCAACCCGCGCCAGGACCTCGTGGACGTCGCAGCGGTGACCGAGCTCGCGCATCGCGCGGGCGCCGTCGTCATCGTCGACAACGTGTTCGCGACGCCCGTGCTGCAGCGCCCCCTCGAGCAGGGGGTCGACGTCGTCGTCTACTCCGCGACCAAGCACATCGACGGGCAGGGCCGCGTGCTCGGCGGGGCGATCCTCGGCTCCGAGGAGTACATCCACGGCCCGGTCGAGACCTTCCTGCGCAACACCGGCCCCTCGCTGAGCCCCTTCAACGCGTGGGTGCTGCTCAAGGGCCTGGAGACGCTGTCGCTGCGGGTGAACGCCCAGACGGCGCGGGCCCTCGAGATCGCGGCCGCGCTCGAGCAGCACGAGGTGGTCGGCGCGGTGCGCTACCCCTACCTGCCCTCCCACCCCCAGCACGCCCTCGCCAAGACCCAGCAGTCGGGCGGGGGCACGGTCGTCACCTTCGACATCGCGGTGCCGGAGGGCACCTCGCCCGCCGACGCGAAGGCACGCACCTTCCGGTTCCTGGACGCGCTGCGGATCGTCGACATCTCGAACAACCTGGGTGACGCCAAGTCGCTCATCACCCACCCGGCGACCACCACGCACCGCAAGCTCGGCCCCGAGGGCCGCGCCCAGGTCGGCATCGCGGAGACCACCGTGCGGCTCTCCGTCGGCCTCGAGGACCCCCAGGACATCCTGGCCGATGTCACCCAGGCCCTGGAGGCCTGACTCGGACCATCACCACCAGCGGTCACGCTCGTCCGCGAGCGACGACCTGATCTCCTCGCCGGAGAGCTCTCGCGGGAGGGCCTACTCGTCGTAGTAGTTGGTGTCTCCGATGACGACGCCCTCGTAGCGGGGCGACGGCTTCTCGCGCACGTCGAGCTCGATGCCGATCGGCTGGACGACCTTCTTGCCGGTGGCGTAGCGCATCTCGATGCGGCCGCGCGAGAGGATGCGGTACCGGCCCCGCTCGTCCGGCGGCACCTGGCTGACCCAGGTCTGGCTCGACCAGGGCGTGCCGAAACTGGACAGGGATGAGGACGACAGGGTGAACCGGCCCTTCTTGTCGAGGGTCAGGTAGTTCGTCCAGGTGCTGCAGTACGTCAGCATGTTGCAGCCGCTGAAGTCGCGGTGGATGAGGTCGACCGAGAGCATCTTGCCCTTCTTCGGCACGGCCAGGCGGTAGTAGCTCATGCCGTCGTACGTGACCGAGGTGGAGGACGCCTTGCCCTTCTTCTTCCCGATCTTGAGCTTGCCGGTGCGCGGTGAGTAGGAGTAGCGCTCGCACGCTTTCTGCTTGGCGGAGCAGTGCTTCGGCAGGCCCTTGCCGGGGAACCCGACGTAGGCCCACCGCTTGTCGACGAAGTACAGACCGTGGTTGTCCCAGCCCTGGTAGAGCTGGGAGCGCCAGCCCCAGAAGTACTCATGGGCGAGAGACGGGAGCGTCGTCGTCTTCTTCACCGGCAGCACGCGGAGCTTCTGCCTCGAGGTCGCGACGCCCTGGGCGGAGACGGTCACCGTCGCCTTCCGGACCTTCTTCTTGAGCTTCTTGGTCTTGGTCAGCCGCACCTTGACGGTGGCGGTCTTGTCGTCGTCGGCGGCGATCGTCCCTAGGCTCACCTTCTTCGCCGAGAACTTCACACCCTTGCCGGCGAAGGAGACGATCACCCCCGTGGCCGCAGTGTCACCGGTGCTGTTGACCTCGACCTCGTACTTCGCCCACTTCTTGGCGCGCGCTCCCACGGTGGGGTCGGCGTCGGTCCGCAGCGTGATCACCGGGACGTAGGCGGTCTCCAGGTTCTCCGCCCAGTACTGCTGGTAGATCGTCGAGCTGTCGCTCCCCGAGACCGTGCGGGCGAAGGCGCACTCCCACGAGGCAGCCGCGATCGCGGCGTTCGCCCCCGTGGTGACGGTGTAGGAGGTCCCCGAGCCGGTGACGACTGTGCTGAGAGACGTGCCGTTCGCGAGCTGCGCGGCGGCCTCGTGCGTGGACGGATGGACGGCGAGCACCGCCCCGGTGCTGCCGATCGCACACGCGTCATCGTCGGTCCAGGTGCCCAGCGCCACGAGCAGGTTCGTCGGGTCGGACGACGGCGGGGCCGTCGCGTATGCGAGCCGCAACGAGATCCGCTTCGCGACGACGTCCTGCACCACGTCGACCGTGCTGAGCCTGCCCGCACCGGTGGGGGCGCCGCCGTCGTAGTCCGACAGCCGGACGGAGCGCGAGCGGACCTTCTTGTCGCCCGCGGCTGTCGCGGCACCGGCGGCAGGCCTGTCCGGGCGGGAGGCACCCGCGCCCAGCGGAGCCTGCGGGCCGTCGAGCAGGCTCAGTGGCGCGGTCGTGGTCGAGAGCAGAGGCGCCGGTGCCGGATCCGCTGCCGCCGCGCTGACCGTGAGAGCTCCCGAGAGCAGGAGCACCCCCGTACCGATGACTGCTGCCGTCCCCTGTGTCCGCATCACGTGCGCTGCCTTCGCCTCGGGGCGGGCGCACGTCGTCACGCGGGTCCCGCCGGGTGGTGGTTCGATGTGACCGAACCTAGGGCAGTCTGAGAGAGCCCGCGAGGGCAACGCCGTGACCAGTAGGGTTGCGGGACGCGGGCAGCGTGATCAGATCGCGCGTGGGAAAGATTTTTTCGCAGCGCGCCCGACGACGGTCGTCAGGGTCGCATCGACTCCTGCTCCGATCACCCCGCCCGCAAACGGGATCGCCTTGGCGAGGGTGACAGCGGAGCGCTGGGTGCCGTACTTGGCGACGAGCATGAAGCCCGCCCTGGTGTTGATCGCGCGGATCACGGTCATCGGGATCTTCTTGATGGCCTGTGCCGTGAGCTTGGTCCCGACCTCGAACCCGAAGGAGGAGAGGGTCCCGGAGAGCGATCCACCCGCGGCGGCGAGCGTGACAACGGTGAGGACGTGCGGGTCGTCGAGGTCGTAGCCGCGCAGGTAGGCGATCGTGCCCGCAAGCCGCGCGTTGATCACCAGCGCGCCAGCGACGTTGACGGGAAGGGTGACAGGCAACGAGATGAAGCCGCCCACACTGGTCAGGAACCCGTTGCTGCTGGAGGCCAGCACCGCCTCCTTGATGAGCCGAGCGATCACCCGTTCGATCTCGTCGTCGGTCGCAGCATCCCGAAGTGGCTTGTCGTACCCAGCGCCACGGCCTTCCGCACCACCGTCAGCGGTCGCAACCACCTTTGCCAGCCTCTGCTCCGCGTACTCGACCGCGCCCTTCACGGGCCCCACGCCCTGCGTGACCACGCGGGTCACCACACGTTCCAGCTGCTTCGCGGTCTTGGTCGCGAACTTCTGGCGGCGTGTCGTGCCCGGAGCCTCATCAGGCTGCTGGGGAGACTCCGCGTTCTCCTCCGCGTCATCCACCGGGCTGTCCGTCGTCACGTCCATCGCACTGACCTCTTCGTCCTCGTCGGGCACCTGCCGTTCGGGTGCGTCCGAGGTGAACCTATGCGACCCCTCTGACACCACACAAGTGTGGCTACGAAAGTTGCCCGACCATGCCATGCATACGGGGCTCACCCGCTCTCATGCCCACGCAAGCTCAGGCGCAGGGCACCGGACCCCCAGGCGCTGCGCTGTCTGGGCGACGCCCGGCGCGTCGCGAGGTTCTCCAGGGCTCAGGAACCCAGCCCCTGCTTGGCCGCGAGCACGCGAGCGACCGCGGCGTCTACCTTCTTCGCGAAGGCGGGGTGGGTCTTCGCGCGCGCGACGACGGCGTCGACCATCTCGGCCGCGACGCTCGCGTCCGCGCTGACGAGGACCATGTCACCGCCCGCCTTGAGGAACTTCACCGCGCGCTGCCCCGGTGTCCACCGCGCGACGGCCTTCGCCGCGGAGAGGTCGTCACTGATGACGGCCCCGCCGAAGCCCAGCTTCTTGCGCAGGATCTTGGTGACGACCTTGCGGGAGAACGCCGCCGGGCGCTTCGCGTCGATCCGCGAGTAGACAGCGCTCGACGTCATGACGAACGGCACACCGGCATCGACCGCGTGCCGGAAGGCGGTGATCTGCGGGTCGCTCGCGCTCGACGTCGTCACTGCGTCGGTCACGTTCGCGGTCGTGTCGGTGTTGCCCGCGACCCGACCGAGGCCCGGGAAGTGCTTCGCCGTGACGTCCACGCCCGCCTTGCGCATCCCCTTGCCGAAGGCGTTCGCGTGCTTCCACGTGGACGTCGGCCCGTACCCGTAGTTGCGCTGGAAGGCACCGATCGGCGCGTTGGTGGGAGCGGTGCGCGCGCTCGTCACGACGTCCGTGACCGGCGCGAGGTTGAGGTTGACGCCGGCGCGCGCCAGCTGCCTGCCCCACTTCTTGGCCTTCTTGCGGAGCTTCTTCTTGCTCCAGGTGGACTGCTTCATCGCCGTGGGCATCGTGGAGAACCCGGTGCCCTTGAGCACCTGGACCAGGCCACCCTCCTGGTCGGTGGCGACGAGCATCGGCGTGCCGCGCGTGGTCTTCTGGCTCACCGTGCCGGTGAACGCCTCGACCAGGTTGTGCACCGCCGTGCGTCCGGCCGAGGTGCGCCCGGCGAGGAAGATGTTCCCCACATGCTTCTTGGTCACGGCCTGGTAGCTCGCCGTCCGGCCACCGCCCACGGGCACCCCCACCATGAACAGCTGGCCGACCTCCTGACGCAGGGACCATCCGGCGAGCGCGTCGGTGCTGGCTCCTGCCGTCCCGGGTGCGGGGAGCGTCGTCGCAGGCCCGGCCGCCACGTGCTCCCGCGTGGCGACCGCGCTCCCCGCCGGTGCGACCGCTCCCACCAGTCCGAGGGCGAGGCCCCCTGCGATCATGAGCCGCGCACCTCGAGCGGCCCGGCCGACCGCTGTCCCGTCCGTTCCCCTGACACTCATCCGTCCACCGTAGCGCGGCGGTCTTCGAGCACGCCGGACGAGGCGAGCGGTGATCAGAGACGGTTCAGAGCGTCGCTTCCTCGCCGCGCCTCGCGGCGGCGATCGCCCCGGCAAGCTGTTCGAACCGGACGGGCGGTCCGGCGATCGCCCTGACGGCGGGCAGGCTCAGCGACCGGTACCCGGTGGCGGCGACCACGGTGCGCGGCGCGACGAAGAACTCCCACTGCGCGAGGTCGAGGACCTCGAAGGCGTCGTGGTCCTGGCACGTCTGGACGGCGAAGACGTAGACCTCGGCGTTGTAGCCCGGCCCACCGCTGAACCCGCCGTGCTCATCGAGAAGTCTCCCTTTCAGGCCGCTGAAGATGATCTTGGACGGACCGCCCTGTCGCCACGCCTGGATGTAGGCGCCCGACTTGACCTCGATCGTCGTGCCATCAGGGGCCTTCACGTCGTACGGGTCCCACTCGACACGCGGCTCCGGGCAGCCGACGGCCCGGGCGACGAGGAACTCCGCGAGCATGCCCCGGCGGGTGTTCATCGTCAGGTCGCCGAACGCGTAGGTCAGAAGTCCAGCACGGTCGCGTCGAGACCGAGGAAAGCGTCCTCGGCGGTGTAGTGGCGCAGCACGTGATCCTCGCCGAAGGTCATGACCGAGAGACTACGCGCCAGCTGGAAACTTCAGCCCGAAGCGGTCACCCGTGCGGCGTAGCGGTCGAGCACGATGGTGACGAGCTCCGGGGGCGGCGGCTCGTTCGCGACGAGCAGAGGCGCGGCGACCATGTCGGCACCGCACGCCGCGGCGAGGTCCGCGAAGTAGCCGGGGGCGAGCAGGTAGGTGCTCACGACCACCCGCCGCCCGGGGCGAGCCGCCCGTGCTGCCCGCACCGCGGCGCCGATCTCGGGGCGCGCTGCGGAGATGAAGGCCGGCTCGACAGGTGCGGGCGGCGCGTCGGTGCCGCCCGCGGCCGCGTGCCGCGCGGTCAGACGAGCACTGAGCATCGCGGAGACGGCATGGCAGTCACCGACCGCTCGAGCGTCGGACGAGCCGGCCGCGCACAGCACGACGACGTCATCCGGGCGCAGCCCCGACTCGACGAGCCTGCGCTCGAGCACGGCAGCGAGCCGCGGGTCCGGGCCGAGCGCGTCCGCGAGCACGGTGCCCTCCCCCGCCGCGACCACGGCGTCGGCCAGGTCGACGTGCACGTGATACCCCGCGGAGAGCAGCAGCGGCACGATGACCGTCGGCGCGCCGGGCGGAAGCTCTCCCAGCGCCGTGGGCACGTCGGGCTGCTGCACGTCGACGAAGGCCGCACGGACGGCGACCCCCGAGCCGTCGGCCGCGCGACCCACCGCGGAGACGAGACCGGCCACGGCCTGGTCGCCCTCCCTGGACGACGTGCCGTGCGAGACCGCCAGGAGCGCGGGGCGTGAGGAAGCCTGCGGCACGATGCTCATCGAGGCAATCCTATCGAGCCGCCATCGCGATATCCTCGCCTCGATGAGCGCTGAGTCGACGAGCCCCGGGCCGCCCGCCCCGGGTCAGGTCACCCTCGTGGGGGGTGGGCCGGGTGCGCTCGACCTGCTCACGGTCGCCGCGACAGAGTCGCTCAGGCAAGCCGACGTCGTGCTCTACGACCGGCTGGCGCCGCACGACGACCTACGACGTCTCGCACCCCGGGCGGAGCTCGTCGACGTCGGCAAACGACCGGGCCACCACACGCGCACGCAGGCCGAGATCGAGGCGCTGATGGTGAGTCGAGCGCGCGGGGGCGACCACGTCGTCCGCCTCAAGGGAGGCGATCCCTTCGTCTTCGGGCGTGGCGGCGAGGAGGTGGTGGCCTGCCGGGCCGCCGGGGTGCCCGTCCGTGTGGTGCCAGGCATCACGAGCGCGGTGGCGGTCCCGGCAGCAGCGGGCATCCCCGTGACCTATCGGGAGCTGAGCCGCATGTTCACCGTGGTCTCGGGGCACGCGCCGCTGGGCGCCGAGGAGCTCGAGCACCTTGCCGGGCTGGGGCGCGCGGGCGGCACGATCGTGGTGCTCATGGGGGTCCTCAACCTCGGTCAGATCACGCAGGGGCTGCTGGCTCACGGCCTGCCCGCGCACACGCCGGTCGCGATCGTGGAGCGAGGCTGCACCCCGCAGCAGCGCACGACCGTCGCCGTGCTGGGCACCGTCCTCGGGGCCGCCACGGCAGCGGGCGTGCGCTCGCCCGCGGTGATCGTCGTCGGCGCGGTGGTCGCGCTGGCCGGTGACGCGCAGAGCGGGCCAGCAGCAGCGGGCGGCGTCCCTGCTGACGAAGAGGGGGCCCGAGGATGACGCTCGAGGGCTTCCGCGTCGGGGTGACGAGCGACCGGCGTTCGGCGGAGCTGATCGACGCGCTCGAGCGGCGCGGCGCCACCGTCCTGCACGCCCCCACGATGCGGATCGCCCCCGTGGACCGCGACGAGGCCGTGCTCGCCGACACGCGAGCTGTCGTCGACGCGAGCCCGGACCTCTTCCTGGTGACCACGGCGTACGGGCTGCGCCGATGGCTCGCGGTGGCTGACGAGGCGGGGGAGGGCGACTCCGTGCGCACGGCGCTGCGTGCCGGGGAGATCCTGGTCCGCGGGCCCAAGGCGCGCGGCGCCGTGCGAGGCGCGGGCCTGGACGACGTCGGGGCGAGCCCCGACGAGACGACCTCGACCCTGGTCACGATCGCGTTGGAGCGGCTCGAGCGCTCGAGCACGGTCGCGGTCCAGCTGCACGGCCACCACGACGCCGACCAGCTCGCCCGATTGCGCGGGGCCGGGCACCGCGTGCTCACCGTCGCGCCGTACCGCTGGCTCCCGCCGCAGGACCCGGAGCAGGTCACCCGTCTTCTCGACGCCGCCGTCGCCCGGAGCCTGGACGCGCTGACCTTCACGAGCGCCCCCGCCTCCGAGGCGCTGCTGGCAGCCGCACGAGGGCAAGGCATCCACGACGCGGTGGTGGACGCCCTCCGCACCGACGTCCTCGCTGCCGCCGTCGGTCCGGTCACCGCAGCACCGCTGCAGGAGGCGGGCATCGACGCGCTGCAGCCCGACCGCTATCGGCTCGGCGCTCTCGTCAGACACCTCGCCACGCACCTGGAGCGGCGCGGACCGCGCTGACCCCGCACCGGCCCGCCCTCAGGCGGGCCGATCTCGCACGGAGGCCTTCAGCTCGGTGATCGCCGCATGCAGCGCCCGGGCGTGGCGGGCGCTGATGCCGCGAGCGGTGGCCGGGTCCAGCGCCGCCTCCCCGGTGAGCCCCCGGACGGCATGCTCCAGCTCCGCGCGCGCGGCCGCCTCCGACTCCGCGCGCAGCCGCACGATCTCAGCCGTCAGACTCCGTTCAGCCGCCCACCGCGCGAGGTCGTCCACGCCCTGCGCCACCACCTCTCGCGCCCGCGCGACCCGCTCCTCCGCGGCCTCGGGCGCGTGCTCCTGCACGGTCGCCAGGTCGAGCAGCAGAACGCCGGGCATGCTCGCCGCCCGCAGCTCGACGTCGCGCAGCAGGGCGAGGTCGAGGATCACCAGGGGCCGGCCGGCCGTGCCGGGGCCGAGGCCCGGCGCTGCACCCCGTGCGTCCGCGGCACCCCGTCCACGGGCCGCGGCGATCACCGCGGCATCGACGACGGGCCCGAGGTGACCCGAGCAGGCGACGACGACGTGGACGTCCGCGAGCGCAGGGCCGAGCCCGTCAGGGGCGATCGCCGCGATTCCTCGCGCCGCGGCGAAGGCGGGAGCGCGTCCCCGCCGCGAGTGCACCCGGACGTCACGGCAGCCCCGGGCGTGCAGGGCGGCGACCGTCGCTCCCGCATAGGCTCCGGTCCCGATCAGCAGCACCCGCGCCTCGCGCCACGGCGGGGCGGTGCGCGCCACCAGGTCCAGGCCGACGCTGACGACGGAGCGTCCGTGCGCCCCGAGGCCCGTCTCCGCCTCGACGGCCCGGGAGACGTGCGAGGCCCGCTGGAACACCTGCTCGAGGTCGGTCGAGGTGGTTCCTGCCTCCCGCGCGGCCGCGAGGGCCCGGCGCACCTGCCCGTTGATCTCGCGCTCGCCCACGATCATCGAGTCCAGACCGGAGCAGACCTCGAACAGGTGCTCGGCGGTGTCGAGCCCTTCGCGGGGCCGCAGGACCGCCTGGACGACGTCGGCGGGGACGCGGGAGGCCTCGGCGACCTCGGCCACCACGACGTCGCTCGCCCGCCCGAGCGTGACGGCGGGCCCGAGGTCGAGGTAGACCTCGAAGCGGTTGCAGGTCGCGAGCGCCACGAGGCCGCGTGCCCCGGGAAGCCGCTCGAGCACCGCCTCGCCGAGCCTGCCCGCGGCGAGGCTCAACCGTCCCAGCACCTCGAAGGTGAGGTCCCGGTGCGAGGCGCTGAAAGATACGATGTTCACTGCGGCCCGATTCAACCACCGGCCTCGCAGCACGCACAATCGCGCACGTACGGTCACCGTGGACGCGTCCAGCGACGCGTCGCGGCGGACATGATCGGAGGGGCTGCCATCCGCGTCGCCACCCGGGGCTCCGCGCTCGCCACCACCCAGACGCGTCTGGTCGTGCGCGCGCTGGAGGCCATCGGTGCCCAGGAGGTGGAGCTCGTCCGCGTCCGCACCGACGGGGACCGGCTGCCCGGTCCCCTGGCCTCGCTGGGCGGGACCGGCGTCTTCGTCACCGCTCTGCGCGAGGCGCTGCTCGACGGCCGCGCGGACGTGGCCGTGCACTCGCTCAAGGATCTGCCGACCGGGCGGGTCCCCGGCCTCGTCCTCGCCGCCGTGCCGGCGCGGGAGGACCCGCGCGACGCGCTCGTCGCCCGCGACGGACTCGCGCTCGACGCCCTGCCGCACGGCGCGCGGGTGGGCACGGGATCACCGCGGCGTCGCGCTCAGCTGCTCGCCCTGCGGCCGGACCTCGACGTCGTGGACCTGCGCGGGAACGTCGACACCCGCCTCGCGCGGGTGTCCACAGGGAATCTCGACGCCGTGGTCCTGGCCGCCGCGGGTCTCGCCCGGCTGGGCCGGTCGGCCGAGATGACCGACCTGCTGGACACCGGCCGCATGCTTCCGGCGCCCGGGCAGGGCGCGCTCGCAGTGGAGTGCCGCGCGGTCGACGTCGCAGGATCGCCCGTCGCCGGTGCGCCGCGGGGCTCGGACGACGAGCTGCGGGCGCTGGTCGCCTTGATCGACGACGGCGCGACCCGCCTCGCCGTCACCGCGGAGCGCGCGCTCCTCGAGTCGCTCGAGGCCGGCTGCTCAGCCCCGGTCGGAGCGCTCGCGCAGCGCGACGACGGCTCGCTCACCCTCACGTCGAACGTGACGGCACCCGACGGCTCACGGACGCTGCGGCGCACGGACCGGGTCGTGCTCACGGGGGACCCGGACGCCGACCTGGTCGCGGCTCGCGAGCTCGGCTCGCGCGCCGCCCGGGCGCTGCTCGACGACGGCGCGGCAGACCTCGCCGAGCTCGGACCCCGAGGGCCGCGATGACCCCGGCGACCGACGCCACGCCCCGTGTGCTCGTCCCGCGTTCGGCGTACCCGCATGAGCCCTTCGCGACGGCCGTCCGCGAGGCCGGGTACCTGCCGGTCGTGGTGCCTCTCATCAGCGTCGAACCGCCGCCCGATCTCGCCCCCCTGCGGCAGGCGGTGGCGGACCTCGCCGCGGGCGGCGTCGACTGGCTGGTCCTGACGAGCGCTCGCGCCC
>Ga0182749_1001080_pt1 | contig 22295 bp, 20 predicted proteins | sample eDN3rd37CKraftMG_FD_128875 | JGI IMG/M metagenome (GOLD analysis project Ga0182749, IMG submission 128875) | Enriched Miracle-Growth compost microbial communities from Emeryville, California, USA - eDNA 3rd pass 37_C Kraft MG (version 2) (version 2) ...
TCGCCCGCCAGCACGAAAGCCACGTCGCGCAGGCCGTTGTCGACCAGCTTTTTCGCCGCTTCAATGAGGACTTTCTGCCCCTTCCAGCTGGTCAGCCGGGCGGCCAGCAGCACGATGCGTTCATGCGGCGGCAGCTTCCACGCCTTGCGCAGCGCCTCCACCCGTTCAGCCGGCACGGAGCGGGCCGAGAAGGCGTTGAGATTGGTGCCGCGATGAATGACGCGGATGCGTGGGCGAGCCTGGGGCCAGGCCGCGCAGATCAGATCGGCGGTGTAATGGGAGTTGGCGATCACCACATCGCCGCGCGCCATGACGGAGTTGTAATGCACCTTGACCGGCGACTTGCCGGAATAGCTGCCATGATAGGTGGTGACGAACGGCAGGCCGAGGCTGCGCGCGGCCGCCAGCGCCACCCATGCCGGCGCCCGGGAGCGGGCGTGCACCAGCGACACGCCCTCATCAAGGCAGATGCGCATCAGCTTGCGCGCGTTCAGCGCCATGGCGACCGGGTTCTTGCTGCGGGCCGGGAAGGGGATCCAGATGCCCCCTTCCGCCTGGAGTTCGCCGACCAGCCGGCCGCCTTCCGTCGCCACCAGCGCCCGGGCGCCGCAGCGCGCCAGCCCGGCGGCGATGTCCACCGCCGTGCGCTCGGCGCCGCCAGCGTCCAGCTCGGGAACGATCTGGAGAATGGTGCGGCCTGCGAGGGCGTGGGCGGTGGTGGGAAAATGATTCATTGCTGACCGGGGTCGTGACGAAAAATGGACGAAGCGTGGCGAACCTGCGCCAGGACAGGCGGATTGGACGCGCCATGATGCCGCAGAAATGTTAACCGAACGGAATTGTCCTGATTCCGCGGTCCGGGCGCTGGACATTTTCGGGCTCCGCGCCAGAACCGCACCCCGCCCGGCGGCGCGTCAGGCGTTTGCAGGCGGGTAGTGCGTCGCTTCACGGTGGAAACATGCCTCAACCAGAAACATGAGGCGAAATTTCGTTTCCCCCGACCGGAATTTTGCGCCCGCGTCAACCAGGGCGCGTTACGCTGAAGAGGAAGCTCATGACGGTAGAAGCTCCAGAGTTTCTTGAAGTTGGCGACGGCGACGCCGCCCGTCGCATCGCTTTCAGACGACGCGCCGGCTCCGGGCCAACGGTGATCTGGCTCGGCGGCTTCCGCTCCGACATGCTCGCCACCAAGGCCAGCGCCCTCGATGCGGCCGCGGCGGCCTGCGGCGGCGCTTTCCTGCGGTTCGATTATGGCGGTCACGGGGAATCCGGCGGCCGGTTCGAGGACCTGTGCGTCACCGCCTGGCTGGAGGACGCCCTCGCCGTCATCAACCGCTTCGGCGGCGAGCGGCCGGTGCTGGTCGGCTCCTCCATGGGCGGCTGGATCACCCTGCTGGTCGCCCGCGAACTGGCGCGCCAGGGCAAGGCGCCTGGCGCCATGGTGCTGATCGCGCCGGCGGTTGATTTCACGGAAAAGCTGATGTGGCCGGCGATGCCGGAGGACGCGCGTCAGGCGGTGCTCCGCGATGGCGTCTGGCTGCGGCCATCGGAATATTCCGACGAGCCCTATCCCATCACCCGTAAGCTGATCGAGGACGGCGCCGGCCACAGCCTGCTCGACGCTCCCATCGATCCTGGCTGCCCGGTGCATATCCTGCAGGGCATGGAGGACCCGGACGTGCCATGGCGCCACGCAAGGCACGTGTTCGAGGCGTTGCCCGGCGTCAACGTCAATCTCACCTTCATCAAGGATGGCGACCATCGCCTGTCGCGCCCCCAGGACATCGCCCTGCTGACGCGCGTGGTCGACGCCATGCGCGCTGGCGTTTGAGGGTGCGGCGACGGAGGGGGCGATGGGTGGCGGCCACGGGGTGCGGCCACGGGGTCCGGCGTCGCCCGGGCCAGGCAGCCCGGGCGTGCGGATGGCGCGCCACCGGGGCAATTTTCGACCAGTCCGGATCGGAAACCGCCCAAGCCTTCCCCGTATTGCGCCTTCCCTGTATTGCGCCTTCCCTGTTTTGAGCGACCTGGGATCGATCAGCCGGTCGCGGCTGATCGACAGGCGCTGTCAGTGCAGGCTCACCGGCGTCAGGTCATTGGCCCAGGCGTTGGCCAGCGCGGCGTCGCGCGTGTCGGTGACGAGGATCGGCGTGCCGTCGCCGGCGAGCAGGGCGAACAGCTCCATGCCAGGCTGCAGGGCCGGGGCCTGGGGAAACAGGCTCTTCACGTCTTCCGAGCGGATGGCGCGCACATAGGCGAGGCCGTTGGCGGCCTCCAGGCCGGTGCTCTTCGGGCTGTTGTCAAATTCGTGTCTGGTCATGGCTGTCCTCCTGTGCGCCCCCATTCCGGGCGACGCTGGTGCGTGATCACAGGCGCCACTGTCGCTGTGTTCACGGTCGGCCGGCCGCGATTGGCCCGGCCATGACATGCGCTGTGGAAGTCATTCCCAATGCGGAAGTCATTCCCCCGCGCATGATCTGGTGCGGCGCCCGGGATCAGTCCCGCGCCGCGATGTCGATGCGGCGGACGACGCGCTGGGCGTCCGGTCGCGCCACGTCGACGGAAAGAAGCCCGTTGGAAAGGTCCGCCCCGAGCACCTCCATGCCGTCAGCCAGCAGGAACGAGCGCTGGAACTGCCGCGCCGCGATGCCCCGGTGCAGGAACACCCGCGACTTGTCCTCCAGCTGCCGCCCACGGATCACCAGCTGGTTCTCCTCCAGGGTGATTTCAAGCTGGTCGCGGGTGAAGCCGGCGACCGCAAGCGTAATGCGCAGCCGCTCCGGGTCGGCGTCGCCGCGCTGGATGCGCTCGATGTTGTACGGCGGATAGCCGTCGGTCGCAGCCTTGGCGGCCCGGTCCAGCGCCTGCTCGATCTCGTCGAACCCGAGCAGGAACGGGTGGGAAAACGGTGATGCTCGCGTCATATGGCGAAGCCCTTTCAAAAGGCGCCTCGTGGATTGACCCGCTGTCTGCGGCGTCAAGGCAGATTTAGGGAGCGCCCGGGCTGGTTTCAAGCGGCGACCATGCGCGCTCCGCATGGGTTCAGTCCGCCATCGCCATCCGCCGCAATCCTTCCGCCAGGGTGAGCGGCGGCGTCCAGCCGCTGCGCGTCAGCACGAGGCTTATGTCGATCTCGAAGGAGTCGATCAGGCTTTCAGCCATGCCGGCGCGCCCGGCCATGGTCAGCGCCCGCCGCAGCAGCAGGGGCGGGAAGGCGATGAGGCGCGGCTTCCGGCCGGTCGCGGCGCCGAGCAGGCGGACGAACTCCGGCGTCGATGGCGTCTGCGCGTCAGCCAGCGTCCAGGCGTCGACGGCGCCGGGCGGCGGCGGGTTGTCCAGGGCGTGGGCGATGAACGAGGTCAGGTTTTCCAGCCCCAGGAACGAGCGGCGATTGTCGATGGCGGCGAACGGCAGCGGCAGGCCGCGCCGCACGGCCCCCAGCAGCGCCCGGATATTGGCGGTGGGATGGGGCCCGTGCACCACGGCCGGCCGCACGATGCTGACTGCGAGGCCAAGCTCCGGCGCGAGACGGCGCAGGCCCTCCTCGGCGTCGGCCTTGCTCACCGCATAGGCTCCCGAGGGGGCGAGCGGCGAGTCGCTGCTGAACGGCTGGCCTGGCCGGGTCACGTGGCCATGCACGTAGGATGTGCTGGCGAAAATCATCTGGCGCACCCCGGCGGCGGCGGCCGCCCGCGCCAGGGCAAGCGTCGGCAGGGTGTTGTGGGCGCGATACAGGGCCAGCGCCTCCGCCTCATCGCCAATGGCGCGGTGGGCCCGGCCGGCCAGATGCACCAGGGCCTCGCAGCCACGCAAGGCGTTGACCAGATTTTCGCCAGACGCGGTGGCGGCGTCGGCCAGATCGCCGATGGCCACGATGCGCGCGCCCGCGACCGGAACGCCCGCGACCGGAGCGCCCTCCGGTCCGGCGGTCGCCGCCCGTTGCAGCAGCGTCAGTTGATGCCCGCCGCCCGCCAGCGCCGGCGCGCAATAGCGACCGATAAAGCCGCTGGCGCCAGTCAGCGCGACGCGGCGGGCAGGGCGGGCAATGGGATCAGGGGGGCGGAAATTCATCCCCAAGGCATGGGGGCGGCCGCGCCGGAAATCAACAGCGCCGGGCGTGATGAGAGCGGGCGCCGTTCTCCGCCGCCAGATTTTCGCGCATCCACCCCGGCGGTTGAAATTCTGACGCAGGGCTGAAATATGCCAGAGTTACGGAATGTAAGTGGCGTTCCGCGCCCATATGGTCGGGCGCGGCCTGTCATTTGACTGTTTCGCCCGCGACGATGGCGTTCCGCCGGCGAATTGAAGGGTTCTGATGACAGGCAGCACGAAGCTCAGTTCTGGAGCCGCCGGCGCCGGCGAACTGGTCGCGGAAGCGGGGCCGCCTGACGCCACGTTCGGGGAGCCTTCCGCCCGCAAAAGCCGCTGGTCATGGGTTGGTCTTGTCGCCAGCCTGGCGATTTTCGCCGCGTCCGCCTTCGTCCTGTGGCGCACCGCCCACACCATCAGCGCCGCGGACGTGCTCGCCGCGCTGGCGCGCGTGTCGGCCGGCCAACTGGGCGTGGCCATGCTGCTGGTGGCGGTGAGTTATCTGCTGCTGACCGGCTATGATTTCCTCGCCTTGCGGCAGATGCGCATCAAGGTTCCGTACCGGACCACGGCGCTGGCGTCATTCACCAGCTATGCGGTCAGCTTCACCCTGGGGTTTCCCCTGCTCACCTCCGGCGCCGTGCGTTACCGCATCTACGCGGCGCGCGGCGTGCGCGCCCCGCAGATCGCCAGCCTCACGGTGATCGCCGGCATCACCTTCTGGCTTGGCATGGGCGTCGTGCTTGGCTGGAGCCTGATGGCCGAGGCCGGCGCCATTTCGCTGCTGGCCCACACCAGCATTTTCATCAACCAGCTTGCCGGCCTGCTCACCGCCTGCGCCGTTGTCGGCTACCTCATCTGGGTGTCGGTGAAGCACCGTTATGTGGCGGTGAAAGGCTGGCGCCTGGAACTGCCGGGCCTCAGGCTCTCGCTGGGGCAGATGGCCCTTGGCGCTGGCGACGCCTGCGCCGCCGCCGGCGTTCTGTTCGTGCTGCTGCCCGATGGCCATGGCGTCAACTTCGCCACCTTCCTCGCCATTTATGTCTGCGCCTGCATGCTGGGCATCGTCAGCCATGCGCCAGGCGGCATCGGCGTGTTCGAGGCGACCATGCTGGTGGCGCTGTCGTCGCTGCCGGGATCGCAGGTGCTGGGGGCGTTGTTGCTGTTCCGGCTCTGTTATTACCTGTTGCCGTTCCTGCTCGCGCTGGCGCTTCTGAGTGGTTATGAGATCGTCAAACGACTGAAATCCGGGCGTGCCACCCTGTGTGATGATTCTGGCGGCGGGGCCGGGCCGGGCCTGCGTCGGGAAGCGTCGTAACCGGGCCGGCGAAACCTGTGGAGGGCGCCCGGCGCTTTCCGTTTCAGACCGGGGGCGTCGCAAACCCCGATGGCGCGGTGATACATCCTGGGACGGATCCGATGACAGCCGAGTTCACCCGGGGGGCCCAGGAGCAGGGCCAGGGAGCGACGGAGCCGGGGACGCGCCGCCTGATGGCCCTGCGCGCGTTTCGCGCCGCGGCGCGGCTGCTGGCTCCCCTGTGCCTGGGGCTGGCTGGCGGCCTGGCGCTGGTCGCCTCCGGGATGGAGGCCGCCGCGCGCGGCTGGCCCTGGGCGGCGCTGGCGGGTATGGCGCTCTGGTTCATGCAGTTGCTGGCTGGCCGGGCGCTGCGACAGGCGCGCGCCGGCGGCGGCGTGGGCCCAAGCCGGCTGACCCCGGCCGGCGGCGCGACCGATCTGGCCTTGCCGGCGGTGGTGTCGGCCTTTCCCGATCCGTGCGTCGCCGTGGATCGCCGCGGCGTGGTGCTGGCGATTTCAGCCCCAGCGCTGCGCCTGTTTCCGCACCTGGTCATCGGCCGGCCCATGTCCTTCGCGCTGCGCGCGCCCGAGTTTGTCGAGGCGCTGGAGGCCGTGCTGAACGGCGGCCCGGGACGGACCGTGCTGGTGACGCAGCGGGTGCCGGTGGAGCGTTCGTTCGAGATCGCCACGGCGCCGCTCGAAGCGGACCGCCGCAGGGGCGCCCTTGTGGTCCTGCGCGACCTGACGGACCAGCTGCGCGTCGCGCAGATGCGGGTCGATTTCATCGCCAACGCCAGCCATGAACTGCGTACGCCGCTGGCGACGGTGCTCGGCTTTATTGAAACCCTCCAGGGGCCAGCGCGTAATGATGCGGTGGCGCGCGAGCGTTTTCTCACCATCATGCGCGACCAGTCCCTGCGCATGAAGCGGCTGATCGACGACCTGCTGTCCCTGTCGCGGATCGAGGGCCGCGCCCACCACGTCCCGTCCGCGCCCGTGGACCTTGTGGATGTGGCGCGACAGATCACCGGGGCGCTGCGGCCGATGGCGACGGATGCGGGTGTCGATATTCGCCTGGCCGCGCCGGCGGAGCCGGTGATTGTTCCCGGCGATCGCGATGAACTGCTGCGGGTGGTGGAAAATCTGGTGGAGAACGCCGTGAAATATGGCGATGGCGGCAAGCGCGTGGAGGTCGCGGTGACCACGCGCGCCGCGCCGGACGAGCCGCGGCGGGAGGGCGCCGCGAAGCCGGAGGCGGGCGGGGAGGACGCCGGGCAGGCCGCCTCCGCCGCCCCATCGGAGGCCGTCATCGAAGTGCGCGATTTTGGCGCCGGCATACCCGCCGAACATGTGCCGCGTCTGACCGAACGGTTTTACCGGGTCGACGCCCAGGCCAGCCGCGGCAAGGGCGGTTCGGGTCTTGGCCTCGCCATCGTCAAGCACATCGTCAACCGTCATCGCGGCCGGCTGCATGTCGAAAGCGTCCCCGGCGAGGGCGCGACCTTCCGCGTGGTGTTGCCGCTGGCGGACGCTTCCCACGCCGGCTGAAGGCGCGATCAGGCGGGGCCGGACTCACCGGTGGACGACGCTGATGCGCCGCTTTTTGTGACAGCCGGCGCCAGGGCGGGACTAATATGTTGATAGTCATGGGTTTCCAGATGTCATACAAGCGTCACTGGCGGGGCCTAAACAGGCCGCGCTGACCGGGGCGAAGAACTTCGCGTGGGTCAGCCGCGTTCCGCCACGGGACGCAGGACGGTTGCACAACCCTGGAGACGTACCGTGAAATTCAAATCGCTTGCCGTTGCCGCCGGCATGGCCATCGCGGCGCTTGCGATGCCCGCCGCCGCGCGCGCCGACATTTCCGGCGCTGGCGCCAGTTTCCCGTTTCCGGTTTACGCCAAGTGGGCGGACGCCTGGAACAGGGAGACCGGCAAGAAGCTGAATTACCAGTCGATCGGCTCCGGCGGCGGCATCAAGCAGATTCGCGCCCGCACCGTGACCTTTGGCGCCACCGACGCGCCCCTGAAGGGCCCGGAGCTTGAAAAGGACGGCCTCGTCCAGTTCCCGATGGTGATGGGCGGCATCGTGCCGGTGATCAACGTTGAGGGCGTCGGGTCGGGCGAGCTGGTGCTCGACGGTCCGACCCTGGCGAAAATCTTCCTCGGCGACATCAAGACCTGGGACGACCCGGCCATCAAGGCCCTGAACCCCGATCTGAAGCTGCCTTCCTCCGCCATCGCCGTGGTGCGCCGTTCGGACGGCTCGGGCACCACCTTCAATTTCACCGACTATCTCGGCAAGGTCAGCCCCGACTGGAAGGAAAAGGTCGGCTCCGCCACCGCGGTGGAGTGGCCGGTGGGCCTCGGCGCCAAGGGCAACGAGGGCGTCGCCGCCAACGTTGGCCAGACCAAAGGCTCCATCGGCTATGTGGAGTACGCCTATGCGAAGGAAAACAACATCGCCTTCGCCCGCATGAAGAACAAGGCCGGCAAGGTCGTCAGCCCGGAGGTGAAGAGCTTCCAGGCCGCCGCCGCCAATGCGGACTGGTCGTCGGCGCCGGGCTTCGGCGTCATCCTCACCGATGAACCGGGCGATGGCTCCTGGCCGATCACCGCCGCCACCTTCATCCTGATGCACAAGAAGCCGAATGACCCGGCCGCCGCCGCCGAAGCCCTGCAGTTCTTCGACTGGGCTTTTGAAAAAGGCGGCCCGATGGCCGAGCAGCTGATCTACATCCCGATGCCGGCCAGCGTGGTGAAGCAGGTGCGCGACGCCTGGAGCGCCATCGTCGGCCCGGACGGCAAGCCGGTCGCCGTCGCGAAGTAAGCCGGCCGCACGGGCCGGTCAGGCGTCCGGCCGGATATCTGGCCGGACCGCCATGCCCGCATATGGACCCGGGGGGCCGGGAGCGTATACGGGAGAGCGGGCAGGCGTCAGGCCCGCCGGCGCATGACATGCCGCCGGTCCGGGCCGGACGATCGCGAAAAGAGGCAATTCGGGGCTATTGATGGCTGACACATCATTTCCGGGACCTTTGGCCGGGGCCGCCCATGCGGCGCCAGCGCGCACGGCGGTCCTGAACAGGTTCAGACTGGGAAACCTGCTGTTTCTCAATCTGACGCGCGCCGCCGCCGTGCTGGTGCTCGTGCTGCTGGGCGGCGTCATGGTCGCCCTGATTGAGGGCGCGGCGCCGGCCCTTCGCGAATTTGGCTTCGGCTTCGTCACCTCCCAGTCGTGGAACCCGGTGACCGAGAAATTCGGCGCCCTTGCGCCGATCTACGGCACCATCGTCACGTCGCTGATCGCCATGCTGATCGCCGTGCCGGTGGGGCTGGGCATCGCCATCTTCCTCACCGAGCTGTGCCCCATGCCGCTGCGCCGGCCGATCGGCATCGCCATCGAGCTGCTCGCCGGCATTCCCTCGATCATCTACGGCATCTGGGGTCTGTTCGTCTTCGCGCCCTTCCTCCAGACGACGGTGCAGCCGTTCCTCATTTCGCTGTTCGGCCCCATTCCGCTGCTGAACGCGGTGTTCGCCGGCCCGCCCTATGGCATTGGCATGCTCACCGCCGGCCTGATCCTGGCCATCATGGTGCTGCCGTTCATCACCTCGATCGCCCGCGATGTCTTCTCCACCGTTCCGCCGGTGTTGAAGGAGGCCGCCTACGGCATTGGCTGCACGCGCTGGGAAGTGGTGAAGAACGTCGTGCTGCCCTTCACCCGCGTCGGCGTCATCGGCGGCGTCATGCTCGGCCTTGGCCGCGCCCTCGGCGAGACCATGGCGGTGACCTTCGTCATCGGCAACGCCCACAAGATCTCCGCGTCGATCCTGGCGCCGGGCACCACGATTTCTGCGACCATCGCCAACGAATTCACCGAGGCGGTCGGCGATATCTACACCTCTTCGCTGATCGCGCTTGGCCTGCTGCTGTTCGTCATCACCTTCATTGTGCTGGCCATCGCCCGCTACATGCTGCTGCGCCTCGAAATGAAGGGTGGGAAGTAAGCCATGAGCAACGCCAACCCCTTCTATGGCCGCCGCAAGAGCCGCTCCAACCTGATGATGGGCCTGTGCATGGCCGCGTCCCTGTTTGGTCTGGCCTGGCTGGTGATGATCCTCGCCGCGCTGCTCTGGAACGGTGTCAGCGGCCTGTCGCTGGACGTGTTCACCCAGAACACCCCGCCGCCCGGCTCGGCCGGCGGCCTGCTCAACGCCATCGTCGGCAGCCTGATCATGACGGCGCTTGGCGTGGTGATCGGCACGCCCATCGGCATCCTCGCCGGCACCTACATGGCCGAGTACGGCGCCCATGGGAAACTGTCGCTCGTGGTGCGCTTCATCAACGACATCCTGCTCAGCGCCCCCTCCATCGTCATCGGCCTCTTCGTCTACGAGGTGATGGTGGTCCGCATGGGCCATTTCTCGGGCTTTGCCGGCGCGGTCGCCCTGTCGATCATCGTCATTCCCGTGGTGGTGCGCACCACCGAGGACATGCTGAACCTGGTGCCAAACCAGCTGCGTGAGGCCGCCTCGGCGCTCGGCATGCCGCGCCATCTGGTCATCCGCCGCATCGCCTACCGCGCCGCCCGCGCCGGCATGGTCACCGGCGTGCTGCTCGCCATCGCCCGCGTTTCCGGCGAGACGGCGCCGCTGCTGTTCACGGCGCTGAACAACCAGTTCGGCGGCGCCAACCTCAACGGGCCGATGGCCAGCCTGCCGGTGGTGATCTTCCAGTTCGCCCTGTCGCCTTACAAGGATTGGCAGCAACTGGCCTGGACCGGCGCCCTGATCATCACCCTCTCGGTGCTCACCCTCTCCATCCTGGCCCGCGTCATCGCCTCCAGGAGCCGCCAGTGAACGGGAGCCGCCCCATGAACATGACCGTCGCACAATCCGCCGCCGTGTCGTCGGCGCGCCCGATGCAGCCTGCCGGAGCCCAACGCGAGATGCCCAACGCCCAGGAAACCGCGCACGAGAAGATCTCGGTCCGCAACCTCAGGTTCTATTACGGCGACACGCTGGCGCTGAAGGGCATCTCCCTGCCGCTGTACGAACGCAAGGTCACCGCCTTCATCGGGCCGTCGGGCTGCGGCAAGTCCACGCTGCTGCGGATTCTGAACCGCATGTACGACCTGTATCCGGGCCAGCGCGCCGACGGCGAGGTTCTGCTCGACGGCGAGAACATCCTGTCGCCGAAGCAGGACAAGAACCTGCTGCGCTCGCGGGTCGGCATGGTGTTCCAGAAGCCGACGCCGTTCCCCATGACCATCTATGACAACATCGCCTTCGGCGTGCGGCTCTATGAGAAGCTGTCGAAAGCGGAGATGGATGAGCGTGTGGAATCCTCGCTGCGCCGCGCCGCCCTGTGGAACGAGGTGAAGGACAAGCTGGGCGCCAGCGGCCAGAGCCTTTCCGGCGGCCAGCAGCAGCGCCTGTGCATCGCCCGCACCGTCGCCATCAAGCCGGAAGTCATCCTGCTCGACGAGCCCTGTTCGGCCCTCGATCCGATCTCGACCGCCAAGATCGAGGAGCTGATCGACGAGCTGAAGGCCGAGTACACCATCGCCATCGTCACCCATAACATGCAGCAGGCGGCGCGCTGCTCCGAGTACACCGCCTTCATGTATCTGGGCGAGCTGGTGGAGTTCGACGAGACGTCGCGCATCTTCACCACCCCGTCCGACCAGCGCACCCAGGACTACATCACCGGCCGCTTCGGCTGAGGAGCGGTGTCCGCGCCGGCGGATTGGCGGATTGGCCGCTGGCCGGCAACAGCAACACGCCGCGGAGGCGAGGGCGAAATCGCCCCCTCCGCCAGAACCGCACAGGACGCCGCCGCCAGTCGCCGGTGACGCTCCAGGGAGACACAGCCATGGCCGAACATATCGTTTCCGCCTATGACGCCGAACTCGCCGCCCTGCGCAACCGCGTGGTCGAAATGGGCGGCATCGCCGAGAAGATGCTCGACGACGCCACCCGCGCCCTGGTGCGCCGTGACGCCGAACTCGCCCAGTCGGTCATCAATACCGACGCCCGCCTCGACAATCTTCAGCGCGAGATCGAGGAAAACGCCATCCTCACCATCGCCCGGCGCCAGCCGATGGCCGTGGACCTGCGCGAGATCATCTCGGCGATCCGCGTCGCTGGCGACGTCGAGCGCATCGGCGATCTCGCCAAGAACATCGCCAAGCGCGCCGTCGCCATCAGCGGCCAGATGCAGCCGACCCGCATCGTCGTCGGCGTCGAGCACATGAGCGACCTGGTGCAGGAGCAGCTCAAGGACGTGCTCGACGGCTTCACCCAGCAGAATGTCAATGTCGCCATCGACGTCTGGAAGCGCGACGGCGAGATCGACGCGCTGTACACGTCGCTGTTCCGCGAACTGTTGACCTACATGATGGAAGATCCGCGCAATATCGGCTTCTGCACCCACATGCTGTTCTGCGCCAAGAATATCGAACGTATCGGCGATCACACCACCAATATCGCCGAGACGATCTATTATCTCGTCACCGGCAGCGCGCTCGTCAGCGAGCGCCCCAAGAATGACGACACCAGCTTCGCCCGGGTTGGCGAGAGCTGACGCCAGAGCGCGATGGGCGATGCGCCCCCATCGATCACGCCGGGCGCCGCCCGCGTTCCCGGGATGGGGATGCGTCGGCGTCACCACGCCTGGCGGGGATGGCCCTTTGGCCAGCGCGGCCGGCCGGAGCGGGCGCGGCATGCTTGATGAGCTGGCGGCGCCGCGCCGCCGGCTGGAGATCCGCCGGGGCGTGAATTGTCCGCCGGGCGTGGAGTGACATATGGCGACGCGCATTCTGATTGTTGAGGATGAGGAATCCCTCGCCCTTCTGCTGCGTTACAATCTCGAAGCTGAAGGTTATGTGGTCGACGCGGTGGCGCGCGGCGACGAGGCGGAGGTGCGCCTCCAGGAAGCCCCGCCGGACCTCGCCCTGCTTGACTGGATGTTGCCGGGCCTCTCCGGCATCGAGCTGTGCCGCCGCCTGCGCCAGCGCGAGGAAACGGCGCGCCTGCCGGTCATCATGCTGACGGCGCGCGGCGAGGAGGCGGAGCGCATCCGGGGTCTGGCCACCGGCGCCGACGACTATGTCGTCAAGCCGTTTTCGGTGCCGGAGCTGCTGGCCCGCGTTCGCGCCCTGCTGCGCCGCGCCAAGCCAGGCCATGTGGCCGCCCTGCTGACCGCCGGCGACATCGAACTGGACCGGGAAACCCGCCGCGTCCGCCGCGCCGACCGTGAACTGCATCTCGGTCCGACGGAATTTCGCCTGCTGGAATTCCTGATGCAGAGCCCTGGCCGGGTGTTCACCCGCGAGCAACTGCTCGACAGCGTCTGGGGTCGCGACGTCTATATCGACGAACGCACCGTGGACGTGCACGTGGGCCGCCTGCGCAAGGCCATCAACCGGCCGCGCCAGCCCGACCCGATCCGCACCGTGCGCGGCGCCGGCTATTCCTTCGACGAGACCTTCGCCCGTTCCTGAGGGCCGGCCCTGACGCCGCGCGAAACGTCCCCTTCAGGTCCCCGCCAGGCCATCCGGCCCATGTTGGTCATCCCGCCCGTGTTGCGGCGGCCGGCGTGCGTCAATCCCGTCCGCCGCGTGACGGCGAGACTTTATGCGCGCGCCTGGACTGGCCGGCAGAGGACTGGCCGGGAGAGGGCTGGCCATGAGGGCGCTGGCCATGAGGGGGCATGGACGGCTGACATGACAGGGTGGGGCGTGTAGGGGGCAGGGCGCCTCAAGGCGGCGCGGGCCAGAAAGCGCCGGCTCCGCCAGGCTCCCAACCAGCCCAAAAAAGCCAATGCCCGCGGCTGGCGCGGGCATAACGTCATATGGCGCGTGAGAACGGCCGGGCCTCAGCTGCTCCGGCGGTCGCGGCGGCGCTCAGGCGGCTGGTAGGCGATGCGGCTGTGGAAGGTGCAGTAGGGAATGCCGGGCGTCGTGCGGTTGCCGCAGAAGCAGAAATCCGCCGTGGTCGGATCGCCCATGGGCCAGCGGCACATGTTCTCGCGCAGCTCCATGATGGTGACGCGCTGGGACTCCGGCGCGGCGATCGCGGGCGACGTCGCCACAGCGGCGACGGCGGCCGGCGCGGGCGTTTCCACGGGGCGTTCAGCCGCGACGGCCACGGCGGCGAGCGCCGTGTTGCCCTGCACCAGCGGAATGCTGGCGGTTGCCCGCGCATTGGTGGCGACGCCGCGCGGCGTTGCGACCGAAACGCTCTTGCGCGGCTTTTGCGCGCCGCCAGATGGGGATTTGGCCCGGCCGGACAGGCCGAGACGGTGAACCTTGCCAATCACCGCGTTGCGCGTCACACCGCCCATGGCGGTGGCGATCTGGCTGGCGCTGAGCCCTTCCGACCAGAGCTTCTTCAGCAGTTCGACGCGCTCGTCGCTCCAGCCGCTTCCAGCCTCGCTCATCCGTTCCTCCGCACCAAATTCGTTCATGCAGAAAATCTGCGTAAACGCGCTGAACAGGTTCAGCTACGCAAAATAACAATCCGTCAGGGTAACGGCGCCACGATATGTCGTGGGATATTCCCTGAACCATACAAGATGGCGGGATGCGGCTTCAACCGCAGCCGCCCGCTCCCCACCGTTTTCCCCAGGAACATGATGAAAACGAGTCCGTGATCACTTTTTTTCAACGATTTAACCGTCGCGCGGTCCCGCCAGGGCGGCTGGCGCTGGATAACACGGATGCGGCCAAAGTCGCGCCCGTATTGTCGCGTGATTGTCATTGTGGCGTGACAGTCATTGTCGCGCGCGGGCGGCATGGCGGCGTTAAGGCGCTGACGCGCGCAGGCGGGCATGGGCGGATCGGGCATGGGCGGATATGGACGGTTGCCGGCGGGCGTCGCCAAAAGCCTGCCAGGGACTACGCGGAGCTTCCGGCGGTCGTCCAGAAATCTCTGGCCTGTCAGGGTTTGCAATGTAAATGCATCCTGTAATTGACAGATTTGTCGCCCGGCATAAAATACCCCCAGTGCCGCCCTCGACAGGGCGGCACTTTGATTTTCATGAACGTTTGGGTTTCCGGCGCTTTGGCGCCCGCCTGGCGTTTTCACGCGCGACGCTCCGGCCTGACGGCAAACGACAGGTTGATGTCGGGACCAGCGTCGCCATCAGGGAGTGCGGTCCGTGACGTCGCCGCTGTTGCCAACTTTTGCGCGTGTAGATCTTCAGTTCGAACAGGGCCAGGGCGTCTGGCTGGCGACGCGCGACGGCGAGCGATATCTCGACTTCGGCTCCGGCATCGCCGTGAATTCACTTGGCCACGCCCATCCGCATCTGGTGGAGGCGCTGACCCGACAGGCCGGCAAGCTCTGGCACACCTCCAACCTGTTCCGGATACCGGAGGGGGAGCGGCTGGCCCAGCGGCTGGTGGACAACTCTTTTGCCGATCAGGTGTTCTACACCAACTCCGGCGCCGAGGCGCTGGAGTGCGCCATCAAGATGGCCCGCAAGTATCACGCGGCCAATGGCCAGCCCGAACGTTACCGCATCATTACCTTCGAGGGCGCCTTCCATGGCCGCACCCTGGCGACCATCGCCGCCGGGGGCCAGGCCAAGTATCTGGAAGGCTTCGGCCCGAAGGTGGACGGCTTCGACCAGGTGCGGGTGGATGACGCCGAAGCGTTGAAGGCCGCCATCGGCCCGGCCACGGCCGCCATCCTCATCGAGCCCGTGCAGGGCGAGGGCGGCGTGCGGGTCGTGCCGCCGGCCAAACTGCGCGAGCTGCGCAAGCTGTGCGATGAACACGGCCTGCTGCTGATCCTCGACGAGGTGCAGACCGGCGTCGGCCGCACCGGCAAGCTGTTCGCCCATGAGTGGTCCGGGGTTACGCCGGACATCATGGCCATTGCCAAGGGCATCGGCGGCGGCTTCCCGCTGGGCGCGTGCCTGTCGACGCTGGAGGCCGGCAAGGGCATGACCGCCGGCACGCACGGCACCACCTTCGGCGGCAACCCGCTGGCGGTGGCTGTCGGCAACGCCGTGCTCGACGTGGTGCTGGCCCCGGGGTTTCTCGATCACGTCAACCAGATCAGCCTGCTGCTGCGCCAGCGTCTGGCCGAGTTGCGCGACCGCTTTCCCCACATCATCGCCGAAGTGCGCGGCGAGGGCCTGCTGCTGGGCCTGAAGCTGAATGTGCCCAACACCAGTTTCGCGGCCGCGGCGCTCGATGAAAGGCTCATCCTGGTTGGGGCTGGCGACAACACCGTCCGGCTGTTGCCGCCGCTGACCATCACGGAAGATGAGGCGCGGGAAGGTCTGGCCCGGCTTGAGGCCGTGGCGGGGCGCCTGCAGCGCGAGGCGCGCGGCGCCGCAGCGGGAGCGGCGTGATGAATGCGCGTTTCGGGATGGCGCCGGTCAGCGGCTCCGTCAGTTTGTCACCGGAGTTATTGAAGGATCAGAATTTGTCGGCTTCGTCGCAGCAGCGGCGCAACTTCCTCGACCTCACCGATTTCACCGGTGAGCAGTTGCGCCATGTTCTTGAGATCAGCAAGCGCCTGAAAGCGGCGCGTCGCCGGGGCGAGCGCTCCGACTTCCGCCCGCTGACCGGCAAAACCCTGGCGATGATCTTCGACAAGCCGTCGACGCGAACCCGCGTGTCCTTCGACCTCGCCATGCGCGAACTGGGCGGCGAAACCATCATGCTGACGGGCGCGGAGATGCAGCTCGGTCGCGGCGAGACCATCGCCGACACCGCCCGGGTCATGTCGCGTTACGTTGACGCCATCATGATCCGCATTCTCGATCACGCCGCCATGACGGAGCTGGCCGAATACGCCAGCGTGCCGGTCATCAACGGTCTCAGCAAGCTGTCGCACCCGTGCCAGATCATGGCCGACCTGCTGACCTTCGAGGAACGGCTTGGGCCGATCACCGGCCGCAAGGTGGCGTGGACCGGCGACGGCAACAACGTGCTGGCCTCGTGGATTCACGCGGCGGCGCGTCTCGATTTCGAGATCGCCGTGGCGGCGCCGAAGGATCTCGGCCCCTCGCAGGAGGTGCTGGACTTCGCCCGCGCCTGCGGCGCCAAGCTGAGCCTTGTCGATGATCCGCGTGAGGCAGTGCGCGGCGCCGAGGCGGTGATCACCGACTGCTGGGTTTCCATGGGCGATGAGGAAAGCGAAGCCGAGCGCCAGAAGCTGCTGCAACCTTACCAGGTCAATGCGGCGCTGATGGCGGCGGCGGCGAAAAACGCCATCTTCATGCACTGCCTGCCGGCCCACCGCGGCGAGGAGGTCACCGACGAGGTGATGGACGGGCCGCAGTCCGTGGTGTTCGATGAGGCGGAAAACCGGCTGCACGCCCAGAAGGGCGTTCTGGCCTGGTGCCTGGGCGCGGCGGAGTGATGGCCGGCGCAGCCGCAGCCGGTTCGCACGCTGGCGACGACCTGTCCCTGCCGTTCGCGGTGGAGGCGCTGGACGTGCGCGGTCGCGTCGTCCGGCTCGGGCCGGCGCTCGACGCCGTGCTGGCCCGTCATAATTACCCGCCGGCGGTGTCCCGCGTCGTTGGCGAGGCCATGGCGCTCACCGTGCTGCTCGGCTCGGCGCTGAAGCTGGAAGGTCGCTTCCAGTTGCAGACCCGCTCGTCCGGGCCGGTCAACATGATTGTCGTGGATTTCGACGCGCCGGACCGGGTGCGCGCCTGCGCCCGCTTCGACGCGGAGGCGGTGGCGGCGGCCGCCGCCGCCGGCGAAACCGCGACGGGCGCGCTGCTGGGCAAGGGCCATCTGGCCATGACCATTGACCAGGGCAGCCACGCCAGCCGCTATCAGGGCATCGTGCCGCTGGAAGGCCAGAGCCTTGAGGAATGCGCCCACACCTATTTCCAGCAATCCGAGCAGATTCCGACCCTGGTGCGCCTTGCCGTCGGCGAGGAGATGACCTCGCAGTCCCCCAATGGTCGCTACTACCGGGCGGGCGGCCTGATGGTGCAGTTCATGCCCCATTCGGCCGACCGTTTGCGTCAGGCCGATCTGTCGCCGGGCGACGCCCCCACCGGGCATCAGATCGCCGCCGGGGTTGAGGACGAGGCGTGGAACGAGGCCCGCCTGCTGGCGGAGACCACCGAGGCGCACGAACTGCTCGATCCCCTGCTGCCCAGCGAGCAGCTGCTGTACCGGCTGTATCACGAGCGCGGCGTGCGGGTGTTCCCGGCCCAGCCCGTGCGCGAGGCCTGCCAGTGCTCGCGCGAGCGCATCATGGGCATGCTCGGCGGCTTCAGCCGCCAGGAGCGCGCCGACATGGTGGGCGACGACGGGCGCATCGGCGTGACCTGCGAATTCTGCTCGCGTCACTACGATCTGGAGCCGGGACAGGTGGAGGCGGAGATCGCCGCCGCGGCCCTGGCCGATTCAGACGAAGGCGGCGAACGCGACGCCTGACGGCGCGCGGCGGCGGTGGCATTGAACCGGCGTGGCTCCCTGCCGCGCCGGTTTTTTTTTGCGTTCCGAGCGGGCCTCCGTGGGGCGTCAGCGCGTCGCGCCCGCGACAGGTCGCGTTGTTTTGCCGTATCCGCCGCCGCGCCGTCCTCGCGTCGCTCCACGCCACGGCGTGAGGCCAGGCCCTCAGGCGCTCATGGCCTGGATCAGCCGGCGGATGAAGGCGGTTCCGTTATCCAGCTCGGCCAGGGTGATGAACTCGTCGGCCTGGTGGGCCTGGTCGATGGAGCCGGGTCCACAAACCACCGTGGCGACGCCGGCGTTCTGGAAATGCCCGGCCTCGGTGGCGAAGGACACCGTCGCGGTGTGATTGCGCCCGGCGAGGCGCAGCGCCAGCTGCTCGGCCGCGGAGCCGGGTCTTGGCGCCAGATGCGGCACGGCCACGTCGCAGAGGGTGGCGATGCTGGCGTCCGGCGCGCCCTGGCGCATGCCCGGCAGCACCGAAGTTTCGGCGAAGGCGGCGAGCTCGTCCATCAGGTCGCGGTGGCTGTGGCCGGGCAGGCCGCGAAACTCCCACAGAAAGCTGCAATCGCGCGCGATGATGTTGCGCGCCGTGCCACCATGGATCGCGCCGACCTGCAGGGTCGAGCAGGGCGGATCGAACAGGCCGGTCGGGTCGCCCGCCGTGGCGAACTGTTCCTGCCGGCGCGCCAGCCAGTGGATCAGCTCCGCCGCCGCCATCACCGCATTGGCGCCATGCGCCGGCTGCGAGGAGTGGCCTTCCTTGCCGGTAATGCGGGTGGTCAGCGACACCACGGATTTGTGGGCGGTGACCACGTCCATTCCCGTAGGCTCGCCGACGATGGCGACGCCAGGGCGTGGCAGATCTACCCCCATGCGCGCCACGGCGTCGACCACCCCAAGGCAGGAAACCTCTTCGTCATAGGACAGCAGGATGTGGATGGGCGCCGTCAGCCGGGCGGCGCGCATCTCGGGAACCAGCGCCAGCACGATGGCGACGAAGCCCTTCATGTCCACGGCGCCGCGTCCATAGGCGCGCCCGTCAGCCACCCGCAGCCGCCAGGGATCGCCGCTCCACGCCTGGCCCGCCACCGGCACCACGTCCGTATGACCTGACAGCAGCACGCCGCCATCCTGCGCCGGGCCAATGCTGGCGAACAGCGCGGCCTTGTCGCCGGTTGCATCGGGGATGCGCACGGAAGCGACGCCCAGCTGCGTCAGCCAGGCTTCGACAAAGGCGATGAGCTCCAGGTTGGAGCGGTGGCTCTCCGTATTGAAGGCGACCAGTCGCTCCAGCATGGCGAGAGGCGTCACATTGGCTCCTGATGGTTCCGGCGCGTCCCGTCCGTCCACGCGCGCCTCGCTTGCCTATCCTGTCCGGTGCAGCCCGCCGGCGCAACCGGGCGCGCGCCGTCATGTCGCCGCGCAGCCCCGGGCGCGCGCCCCCGGACCCAGGCCCGGACCCTTCAGTGGATGACGCGCGCCAGGCCGGCGCGAATGGCGTAGGGGCTGTCCAGCACGAAAGTGGGAATGATCACCTCGAAGCGCTCGCCGGCGGCGTCGATCATGGCGTAACTGCCGCTCATCACGCCGTGCGGCGTGCGCAGGGGGCAGCCGCTGGTGTAGGTGTAGGCGTCGCCCGGCGCGATATGCGGCTGCTCGCCGACAACGCCAGGACCTGTGACAGCTTCCACCGCGCCGTCGCCGTCAACGATACGCCAGGTGCGGGCGCGCAATTGCACGGGGCGCGGACCATGATTGGCGATCTGCACCGTGTAGGCCCAGAAGTAATCGCCATGCCCCGGTGAGGACTGGTCCTCAAGGAAGCTGGGCGTCACCGTGACTTCGATGTCGTGAGTCAGTGCCCGGTACATGGCGCTCTCCACTCGCAAACGCACCCTGACAGGAGACGACATGCCCTCGCCGGGCCATATCGCCTCGCCAGTTCATCCGCCTCACCCGGCCCGGCGGGCCATGATCCCCCACGTTATATCCCCCCGACAAGGCCATGTCCGCCCCTGGGCCGGCTGGCCCTGGACCGGACGGCGCTTGCCGCGTCCCGGGCAAGGCGGCGGCTCCCGCCGGGTTGGCCTCCCATCGGCGTCGCCGGCCTCCAGGCCCTGGGCTCTTGAGGGCCGCCCCGTTCCCAAGAATCGGCGTCCTTCCGCCCGGCGTCAATGGCGCCCGAAGGAGGGACCGGAGCATCGCCATTGTATTATCTTGTCCGGGCGGCAAAAGGGGAATAAATTCTTCAACATAAGGGTGTTGCGCCGTGGCCTGTGGATGCCGTGGGTCTGCGTCCGTTGGCCCGGAAGGGCCATCCGGGCGCGCCGGCGCATCGGGGAGCGAGACGCCAGAGGGGGCCCTGCAGGGTTCGGACGGGATTTGAATTTTGCATGGCGGGCGCGCCAGCGGCGCCGCGCCTGGCGTGTTGCATATGCCGGAGGTGTTCAGAGGGAGACGGGCCATGCTGTCACATCAGCAGATCTGGCAGGCGATTGACGGGCTGGCGAAGCGTCACGGCCTGTCGGCGTCTGGCCTTGCCCGTCGCGCCGGGCTTGATCCCACCACGTTCAACCGCTCGAAACGCATCGCCGCGGATGGTCGCCTGCGCTGGCCGTCGACGGAATCAGTCGCCAAGGTGCTCGACGCCACCGGCGCCTCGATCCACGAGTTTCTGGCGCTGGTGGGAGGGGAGGCGCCCGCCGCCAGCGTCGGGCAGACGCCTCCCGAGCCGGCGTTGCAGCCGGCGCGCCCGCGCGGCCTGCCGCTCATCGGCATGGCCCAGGCCGGCCAGGGCGGCTACTACGACGATTCCGGCTACCCCGTTGGCTCGGGGTTCGACGAGGTGATCTTTCCACGCCCCGGCGACGGCTCCCTGTACGGCCTCAAGGTCGCGGGCGATTCCATGCTGCCGGTGTATCGCGACGGCGACGTCATCGTCGTCGACCCGGCGGCCACCGTGCACAAGGGCGACCGGGTGGTCGCCCGCACCCGCGACGGCGAGGTCATGGCCAAGGAACTGGCCGCCCGCACCGCCCGTCTGGTGCGGCTGCGTTCGCTCAATCCCGAACACCCCGAGCGGGAGATCGCGCTGAAAGACCTGGACTGGATCGCCCGCATCGTCTGGGCGAGCCAGTAACGGGCTCCAGGTCATCCCGAAGCTGCGCCAGTCACGGACCAGAATCAGCCAGGCCGTCGGCCTGGCGATGCTCAACGCCCCCTGAATACGGGCGGGCGCTTCTCGAGGAAGGCGTTGATCGCCTCCTCATTGTCCTCGGTCATCGAGGCCAGGATGTACTGGTCGTTGTCCATGTGGGCGGTCAGGCGGTTCAGGGCGGTCGCCTGTTCGGTGATGGTGCGTTTCGCCATGCGCATGCCAATCGGCGGCAGAGCGGCGGCCTTGCGCGCCCAGCGCATCGCCACGTCCAGGGCCTGGCCATCTTCCGCCATGTCGTCGATGAGGCCCCATTCCAGCGCCTGGGGCGCGTAAACGCGCTCGCCGAACAGGATCAGTTGCTTGGCCCGGGATGGCCCGAGCAGGTTCAGGATGCGGGGCGCGGCGTTCCAGTTGAGGTTCCAGCCGAGGGGGATTTCAGGAAGGCGCATATGGGCGCCGCGACCGGCGATGCGGAAGTCGCAGGAGGCCGCCAGCGCCAGCGCGCCGCCAAGGCAGAAACCCTCGATGGCGACAATGGTGACCTGATCGAGGTTCTCCCACGCCGCGCATGTGGTGGGCGCGAGGCGCAGCAGTTCGCGCTTTTCCAGCAGCGGCGCCGTCCGGCGGGCCTGGTGGTCGGGATCGGCCAGGTCAGCCCCCGAGGAAAACACCGGATCGCCGGTAAGGATCACCGCGCTGGTATGAAAATCGTCGCGCAACCGCAACGCCGCCTCGCGCAACGCCTCGATGGCTTTCACGGACAGGGCGTTGATGCGGTCGCCCCGGCGCAGGGTCACCGTGGCGATGCGGTCCTCAAACGTGACGCTGACCGGCCCGACCTCGAATGGCGTGGACATGGACTTCCTCCCGTCGCCGCCGTTTCTGGCGGTCTTCCGGGACAGGAGGCTAGCGGAACGCCTTCAATCTGTGCACCCACCTTCAGCTCATGCGGCGCCTGCGTCGCTGGAAAACGCCTCAGGCAGTTCCGGCAAGACTGGCGCGTGCCTTTCCTGGGCGCGCAAGGACGTCCGTGGCGCGGGGGTAGCCAGAAAACATCAGGGGCGATCCGTGCGGATCGCCCCTGATAAAGCCCTGACGGCGCTTGGGCTTTGCAGGTCGCGGATGCGTCGGCATCTTCGCGACCTGGCCTGGCGCACGCCGGATGTCTGGAAGGTCGCTTAGCGGACGCCGAGCAGCTCCACGTCGAAAATCAGCGTTGCGTTCGGCGGGATGACGCCGCCGGCGCCGCGCGCGCCATAGCCGAGCTCGGCCGGGATGATCAGGATGCGCTTGCCGCCCACTTTCATGCCGGCGA
>Ga0182749_1001082_pt1 | contig 22263 bp, 19 predicted proteins | sample eDN3rd37CKraftMG_FD_128875 | JGI IMG/M metagenome (GOLD analysis project Ga0182749, IMG submission 128875) | Enriched Miracle-Growth compost microbial communities from Emeryville, California, USA - eDNA 3rd pass 37_C Kraft MG (version 2) (version 2) ...
ACATCGGGTGCTCACGGTCGGCAAACTGCTCCAATTTCACTGTAAAATAGAGCGCATTTGCTGATTGACTGTGTGTGAATCTCATGACTAATGTCAACAGCCATTGTGGATAGAACGCCGGCGCCGATGTCCGCCGACCTTCCCGCCGCCCCGCCGAAGCTTTCCGCCGTCGAAGGTGTGAAAGAACGGAGCCGATACCTGCGCGGCGGCATCGCCGCCGACCTCGCCACGCCCGGCATCTCGGTCACCGAGGAAAGCTATAACCTGCTGAAATTCCACGGCAGTTACGAGCAGTACGACCGCGACACCGCGACGCCGCGGAAGAAGCAGGGGCTGGAGAAGGAATACCAGTTCATGGTCCGCGCCCGCATCCCGGGCGGGCGGGTCACGGCGGAGCAGTACCTCGCGCTCGACGCCATCGCCGACAGGTATTCCAACGGCACGCTGCGGATTACCACGCGGCAGGGAATCCAGTTCCACGGCGTGCTGAAGGGAAACCTGAAGGCGACGATCGCCGACATCAACCATTCGATGCTGACCACCATGTCCGCCTGCGGCGACGTGGTGCGCAACGTCATGACCACCCCGGCGCCGATCCGCGACGCGGTGCATGCGCGGCTGGAAGCGGATGCCCGCTTCCTGTCGGCGCGGCTGCTGCCGAAGAGCCGGGCCTATTACGAGATCTTCCTCGACGAGGAGAACCACACCCCGGCGGAGGCCGAGGCGGTGGGCGAGCCGCTGTTCGGCGCGACCTATCTGCCGCGCAAGTTCAAGATCGGCCTCGCCACGCCCGAGGACAACACGATCGACCTGCTGACCCAGGACCTCGGCATCCTGTCGGTGTTCGAGGGCGACCACCTGGTCGGCTACAACCTCAATCTCGGCGGCGGCCAAGGGCTGACCCACACCAAGCCCGGCACCCATGCCCGCATGGCCTCGCCGATCGCCTCGGTCGGCCCGGGCGAGCTGCTGCAGGGCGCCGAGGCGGTGATCCGCCTGTACCGCGACCACGGCAACCGCGTCGACCGCAAGCGCGCCCGGCTGAAATACGTGCTGGACGACATGGGCCTGGACTGGACCCGGCGGGAGCTGGAGCGCCAGTTCGGCCGGACCATGGCCGACCCGCTGCCGCATGCGCCGTTCCAGGTGCCGGACCATCTCGGCTGGCACGAGCAGGGCGACGGCCGCTTCTGGCTGGGCCTGCCGGTGGCCAGCGGCCGGATCCAGGACGGCCTGAATGTGCGGCTGCGCACCGCTCTGCGCACCCTGTTCGAGAACTGGGCCAAGCCGGCGGTGTTCACACCGCAGCAGGACATCCTGATCGCCGACATCGCCCCGGGCGAGCGCGACGAGATCACCGCGCATCTGCGCGGCCACGGCGTGGTCTTCGCCGAGGACCTGACCCTGGTGCGGCGCTGGACCCTGGCCTGCCCGGCCCTGCCGACCTGCGGCCTGGCGCTGTCCGAGGCCGAGCGCATCCGCGAGCCGGTGGTCGACGCCTTCGAGGCGGTGCTGCGCCGGCACGGGCTGATCGAGGAGCGGCTGAGCATCCGCATGACCGGCTGCCCGAACGGCTGCGCCCGCCCCTATGCCGGCGACATCGGCATCGTCGGCCGCACGCCCGGCACCTTCGCCCTGTTCGTCGGCGGCGATTTCGAGGGCACCCGGCTCAACGTCAAGCTGGCCGAGAAGGTGCCGGAGGCGGCGATCGCCGAGACGCTGGAGCCGATCTTCGCCGCCTTCGCGCTGGAGCGCCTGCCGGGCGAGGGCTTCGGCGACTACTGCCACCGCCAGGGGCTGGACCGGCTGACCGCGCTGATCGGCCGCGAGGCCGAGGCCGCCTGATGCTGCCGATCTCCCTGTGCCCGGAGGCGGTGCCGGTCGCCCTGGTCGGCCGCGGCGACAAGGCGGTGCGTCGCCTGGCCCAGCTGGACGAGGGCGGCTTCACCGTCACGGTCTTCGCCGACGATCCCTCGCCCGACTTGGCGCTGGCCGCCGGCGGCCGGCTGCAGCACCGGCTGCCCAGTGCCGCGGATCTCGGCGCCCACCGCCTGCTGCTGGTGGCCGACCTGGACGAGGGCCGTGCCGCCGACCTGGCCCTCCTGGCCCGCCGCCTCGGCCTGCTGGTCAATGTCGAGGACCGCACGGCCTTGTGCGACTTCCACCTGCCGGCGATCGTGCGCCGCGGCGACCTGGTGGTCGCGATCTCGACCGGCGGGCAGAGCCCGCGGCTGGCCGCCCGGCTGCGCCTCGCGGCCGAGCGGCTGATCCACCGCGACTGGGGCGCGCGCCTCGCCCGGCTCGGGCTGCTGCGCACCGAGCTGCGCGCGCAGGGCAAGGGCCCCTCCGAGATCGCTCGAGCGGTGGATTCGGTGATCGACCGCGAAGGCTGGCTCGGCCGTCCGGGGGCCTGAGCGGTCAGGCCGCCTCAACATTCTCTTCGGTCGAGCTATGTCCCGTCATGGCGAGCCCGCAGGGGCGTGGCCATCCAGCGGCACCGGCCCCTGGATGGCCACGTCGGCTTCGCCTCCTCGCCATGACGGAAATGAGCGGAAGAGTCGATCTCAAAGGCCGTTGGTGTCAGACGTTCCTGCCGACCATCAGGAGGGCTCCCGTCACCAGCAGGGCCGCGCCGACGAGCGATGTCCCATGTGCCGGAGGAGCCTGGCCTCCGAACCGCACATAGTCCGCGACCAAGCCAGCCAGAAGCTGGCTCGCCACCAGGATGGCGATGGTGGGCGCCGCGCCCAGCCGCTGATAGCCGAGGATGCCGGCGAAGACGAAGAACGACCCGAGCAGCCCCGGCAGGACCGCCCAGGGCCGCAGGGCCGAGACCGCCTCGACGACGCCGCCCGGGCCGCTGCGGATCAGCAGCAGGGCGAGCAGCAGCGTCAGCCCGACGGCGGAATTGATCACCAGCGCGACCAGCACGGTCGAGGCCGACAGGGCGATCCGCACCATCAGCAGGTTCTGCAGGACCAGGCAGGCGCCCGCCGAGACCAGCAGCGCGACCGTCGGGGCCGCGCTCATCAGCGCCGCCCGTCCGGATCGGGGCGGCCGTCGAGCCGCAGCTGCAGGAAAGCGAGGTCGAGCCAGCGGCCGAACTTCGTCCCGACTTCGTGCAGCACTCCCGCCGGCTCGAAGCCGAGGCTCTCATGCAGCCGGATCGAACCGGCATTGCCCGCCTCGATCCCGGCGACCATGACATGCTTGCCGAGGGCCTTCGCCCGGGCGATCAGCTCCCGCATCAGCGCCTTGCCGATGCCACCGCCGCGTCGGTCCCGCCGGACATAGACCGAATGCTCGACGGTATGGCGGTAGCCGTCCCAGGCGCGCCAGTCGCCGAAGGAGGCATAGCCCGCCACCCGGCCGTCCCCGTCGACCGCCACCAGCACCGGGTAGCCGAGGCGCCGGCGCTCCGCCAGCCAGGCGGCACGGTTCGCCGCGTCGACCACGATCTCGTTCCAGATCGCCGTCGTGTGGAGCACGGCGTCGTTGTAGATCTCGGCGATGCCGGCGACGTCTCCGGCCTCGGCGTCACGGATGTGCATCTCGCTCTGCTCACAGCTTACCACGGGCCTTGGATACACCCATTCGCGAAGCTGTACACTTTAGTGATACGCACGGCTCCTATGGTCTACTATAGTAGACTGGATGAATTCCGACGACATCGACCGGCGCATCGGCGCCCGAATCCGCATCGAGCGGGAGAGCCGCGGCTGGTCGCTCTCCGACCTCGCCGCACGGGCCGCCGTCTCCCGGGCCATGGTGTTCAAGGTGGAGCGCGGCGAGAGCAGCCCGACGGCCCATCTGCTCGGCAAGCTCTCCGGCGCCTTCGGGCTCAGCATGTCGACGCTGATGGCGCGGGCCGAGATGCAGCAGGGACGGCTGTCGCGCCGGGCCAACCAGCCGGTGTGGACCGACCCGCAAACCGGCTATCTCCGCCGCCACGTCTCGCCGCGCACGGACCTGCCGCTCGACCTGGTCCGAATCGAACTGCCGACGGGGCAAGAGGTGCCAATGCCCGCCTCGGCCTATGCTTTCCAGCGCCAGCTGATCTGGGTGTTGGAGGGTGCGCTGGTCTTCGTCGAGGGAGGCGTGCGGCACGAGATGGCGGCGGGCGACTGCCTCGAGCTCGGCCCGCCCGTCGATTGCGTCTTCCGCAACGAGAGCGAGCGCGGCTGCGTCTACGCCGTCGTCGTCCTCAGAAGCGCCTGAACGATCATTTCTTCAGGCCGATGCCGAGCGGCGCTCCTCGCGCGCGGCCTCCCAGACCTCGCGGGCGGCGTCGGCGTTCATCGCGGCGATCGCCAGGCCGACGATCAGGTCGGGCCAGGCGGAGGCCCAGAGATAGGCGGTCACCAGCCCGGCCAGGATGATGGCGATGTTGGCCAGGACGTCGTTGCGGGCCGAGAGGAAGGCGGCGCGGGTCAGGCTGCCGCCATGGGCGCGGAACCGGGCCAGCATCAGCGCGCAGGCGAAATTGACCAGCATGGCGCCCGCCCCCGCCAGGGTCAGCGGCACCGGCTCCGGCGGCAGCGGCGCCGCGATCTTCTCCCAGGCCGTCCACAGCGTGGCGAGCCCCGGGACCAGCAGGATGACGGCGAGCGCCATACCGAGCTGCGCCCGCCGCCGGAGGCTCCAGCCCAGGCCCAGCAGGATCAGCAGGTTGACCGAGGCGTCTTCGAGGAAGTCGATGCCGTCGGCGAAGAGCGAGACCGATCCGATCGCCAGCGCGACGGCGAATTCGATGCCGAAATAGCCGAGATTGAGCACCGCGACGCGGCGGACCACCCGCCGCAGGCCGGGTTCGGTGGCCGCCGCATCCATTCCGCCGTCTTCCTCTCCTATGCGCCGCTGTCTCGTACCGTCGGCCGGGAACATCGGCCCATCGCGGCGCGACCTGTCCCGCTACTCCGCCGGCCGCGGGGTCGGGTGCGCCGGCGGCTCGTCCTCCTCGATCACACGGTGATGGTCGCGGGCGATGTAGCTGTAGACCATCGGCACCACGAACAGGGTGAACAGCGTGCCGATCGACATGCCGGATGCGATCACCAGGCCGATCGAGAAGCGCGCGGCGGCGCCGGCGCCGGTGGCGTAGATCAGCGGCACCACGCCCAGCACCATGGCGCCCGTCGTCATCAGGATCGGCCGCAGCCGGATCGCCGCCGCCTGCTCGATCGCATCGCGCTGCGACAGCCCCTGCTCTTCCTGCAGCTTGTTGGCGAACTCCACCATCAGGATGCCGTGCTTGGTAATCAGGCCGACCAGTGTGATCAGGCCGATCTGGGTGTAGATATTCAGGCTGGCGCCGGTGAGCTGGAAGATCGAGCCGAGATTCAGCGCCATCAGCGCGCCGAAGATCGACAGCGGCACCGACATCATCACGATCAGCGGGTCGCGGAAGCTTTCGAACTGCGCCGCCAGCACCAGGAAGATCACGATCACCGCGAAGGCGAAGGCGATCATCACCGTGTTGCCCTCGGTGATGTATTGCCGCGAATCGCCCTCGTAGTCGTAGGACATGCCGCGCGGCAGGATCCGCTCCGCCGTCTGTTTCAGGAAGTCGAGCGCCTGGCCGAGCGTGACGACCACCGGCACCGGCACCGCCTGGATGGTCGAGCTGTTGAGCTGGTTGAACTGGTCGTAGGAATTCGCCGTCGCCTGCGTCTTCAGCGTCACCACCGAGGACAGCGGGATCAGGTCGCCGCCGGCGGTGCGGACGAAGTACTTGTTCAGCTCCTCCGGGTTCAGCCGGTTGGCCTGGGCGACCTGCGGGATCACCTTGTAGCTGCGGTTGTCGCGGTCGAAGCGGCCGATGTCGTTGCCGCCCAGCATCACGTTCAGCGTGGTGCCGATGTCGTTCATGTTGATGCCGAGCGCGGCCGCCTTGTTGCGGTCGATCTGGACCGACAGCTCCGGCCGGTCGAAGGCCAGGGTGGCGCTGGCGAACAGGAACATGCCGCTCTTCCGCGCCTCGTTGGCGATCTGCTCCGCCATCTCGTAGACCAGCTGGGGCGAGCCCGGCGCCTTGATCACGAACTGGACCGGCGGGCCGCCGCCGGAGCCGGGCAGGGCCGGCGGCGAGGTGGCGAAGCCCTCGAACCCGGCGATGCCGCCGACCATCTGCTGGATCTGCGCCTCGATCTGGGCGCCGCTGCGGGTGCGCTGGCTCCACGGCTTGAAGGTCATGCCGCCGAAGCCTGAGGAGAGCGATTCGGCGCCGGTGACCGCGAAGATCGCATCGTGCTCCGGAATCGTCTTCAGGTCGGCGATCAGCTTGTCGCTGAACCGGTTCATGTATTCGAGATTGGCGTAGCGCGGGCCGGTCATGATCATGAAGACGAAGCCTTGGTCCTCCTTCGGTGCCAGCTCGCTCGGCGTCTTCCAGAACAGGAAGCCCGTGGTGGCCAGCAGCACGACCGCCAGGAACGCCGTGACCGGCCGGTAGTTCAGCGAATGGTGCAGCCGGCGGCCGTACCAGCCCTGCAGCCCGCTGAAGAACCGGTCGACCGCCCGCTGGAACCGGCCGCCGCCCTGGCCATGCGGCTTCAGGAGCTTGCTGGTCATCATCGGCGACAGGGTCAGCGCGACGATGCCGGAGATGATGACGGCGCCGGCCAGGGTGAAGGCGAATTCACGGAACAGCGCCCCGGTCAGGCCGGTGGCGAAGCCGATCGGCGCATAGACCGCGGCCAGGGTGATGGTCATCGACACCACCGGCCCGGCGATCTCCGCCGCCCCCTTCAGCGCCGCCTGGCGCGGCGTCAGCCCCTCCTCGATATGGCGGTGGATGTTCTCCACCACCACGATGGCGTCGTCGACCACCAGGCCGATCGCCAGCACCATGGCCAGCAGGGTCAGCGTGTTGACCGAATAGCCGAGGGCGTAGAGGCAGAACAGCACGCCGATCAGCGACAGCGGGATGGTGACGACGGGGATCAGGACGGCCCGGAACGACCCGAGGAACAGCAGGATCACGACCACGACGATCGCCACCGCCTCGGGGATGGTCTTGCCGACTTCCCAGATCGAGGCCTCGATGAATTCGGTGGCGTCGTAGACGATCTCCGCGCGCATGCCCTCCGGCATCCGTCGCTCGATGTCGACCATCGCCGCGCGCACATTGGCCGCCGTGGTCAGCGGGTTCGCGGCCGGGGTCGGGTTGATGGCGATGAAGATCGCCTCGCGCCCGTTGAAGGTGACGCGGGCGTCGTAGCTCTCGCTGCCCAGCTCGACCCGCGCCACGTCCTTCAGCCGGACGATGTTGCTGCCGTCCGAGCGCACCACGAGGTCGCCGAAGGCCTCGGCCGTGCGCAGCGTCGTGTCGGTGCGGATGGCGAAGGTGACCAGTTCCCCTTCGGTGCGGCCCGGCGCGGACTGCAAGTTGTTGGCCCGGATCGCCGCGACCACGTCGGCCGCGGTCACCATGCGGGCGGCGAGCCGGATCGGGTCGACCCAGACCCGCATGGCGAAGCTCTTGGCGCCCAGGATCTGAGCCTCGGCCACGCCTTCGGTGGTGGCGAGCTGCGGCTGCACCACGCGGGTGATGTATTCGGTCACCTCCTCCGGCGACATCCGGTCGCTGTCGAGGGCGATATACTGGATCGCGATCTCGTTGCCGGTGCCCTTCACCACCACCGGGTCCTTCGCCTCGGTCGGCAGGTCGTTGCGCACCTGCTGCACCTTGGTCAGCACCTCGGTCAGCGCCGCGTCCGGGTTGGCGTTCAGCTTCATGTGCACCGACACGGTGCTGACGCCCTGGACCGAGGACGAGGTGACGTAGTCGAGGCCCTCGGTGCTGGACACCGCCTGGGTGATCGGGGTCGTGATGAAGCCCTGCATCAGGTCGGCGCTGGCGCCCGGATAGGCGGTGGTGATCTTGATCACCGTCTCCTCGGTCTTCGGGAACTGGCGCACGGGCAGGCTCGCCAGCCCCTGCAGGCCGAGCAGCAGGATGAGCAGGCTGATCACCGAGGCCAGCACCGGCCTGCGGATGAAGATCGAGGTGAAATTCATGGCTGTCCCCCTTCCCGGCCGCGGCTAGGAGCCGGCCTGCGGCGGACGGGTGGGATCGACCGAGTTGTCGATCACCACCGGGAAGCCGTTCTGCAGCTTGAGCTGGCCGGAGGTGACGACCTGGTCGCCCGCCTTGATGCCCTCGACGATCTCGGCGATGTCGCCCTGGCGCTGGCCGACCCGGACGAAGACCTGCTCGACCGTCAGCTCCGGCCCGGCCGGAGCCTGGCCCTGCTGCGCCGCCTCGCCGGCCGGGGCCTGGCCGCCTTCGGCCTTCTTCTCGCGGATGACGAAGACGGTGTCGCCATAGAGGCTGTAGGTGATCGCGGTCTGCGGCACGGTGACGACGTTCGGCCGCTCCGGCAGCACCAGCCGGACATTGGCGAAGAAGCCGGGGCGCAGCTTCAGCCCGGGATTGTCGACGGTGCCGCGCACCTTCAGCATGCGGCTGGCGGCGTCGACCACCGGCTCGATACCGGTGACGGTCCCGCGGAACACCTCGTCCGGGAAGGCGTCGGCCCGGACTTCCACCTTCTGGCCCTGGCTGACCCGGCTGAACGCCTGCTCCGGCAGGGTGAAGTCGACATAGACCTGGTCCAGCCGCTGCAGCGTGACCAACGGGGCGCCGGCGGCGACATAGGCGCCGACATCGACCTTGCGGATGCCGACGATGCCGACGAAGGGGGCGCGGACGGCCTTCTTGTCGATCGTGGCCTGGGCCCGGGCGATCTGCGCCTGCGCCTTCAGCAGGTCGGCATTGGCGGTGTCGAGGTCGGATTGCGGGGCGTTGCCGCGGGCCCGCAGCGACGACACCCGGTCCAGCACGCGCTGCGCCAGGTCGAGCGCGGCCTGGTACAGCCGCAGATCCGCCCGGTCGATCGAATCGTCCAGCTGGACCAGCCGCTGCCCGGCCTGGACCGTGTCGTTGGCCTTGAAGTCGATCGCGACGACGGTGCCCGCCACCTCGGGCGCGACCTCGATGCCCTCGACCGCCGAGACGGTGCCGATGCCCTCGAGATAGTCGGTCCAGGTCTTCGCTTCGGCCGTGGCGGCGGAGATGGTGACCGGCGGCATCTTCTGACTGGCGAAGAACGCCGCCACGCCCTGGTCGCGCATGAGGTTGATGCCGACGAGCGCGCCGACCACGACGATGAGGCCGATCCCGACCAGGAAGAAGCGGAGGATCATGCGCGGTTCCGTCCCCAGGCCCGTGCGTGATCATACGGGCTCGTTCTGTGAATCACGAAGCGCAGCACCATACACCAGGCGGCCGGAGACGCCCTAACCGGAAACATACATGCGTGCACGGCATGGGTAACCGAAGCGCCCATGCGGCTGCCGCATCGCTTCGCCCCGGCTGCTTCGGCCTTCGCATCCGCCGCCGCACCGACTAAGGTGCCGGTGGGACTGGGACGGGACCCCGCGCCATGCAAGTCTATCTGCCGATCGCCGAGGTCTCGGTGAACGCCCTGCTGATTCTCGGCATGGGCGGGCTGGTCGGCTTCCTGTCCGGCCTGTTCGGCGTCGGCGGCGGCTTCCTGATGACGCCGCTCCTGATCTTCATCGGCATCCCGCCGGCGGTCGCGGTCGGCACCCAGGCCAACCAGCTGGTGGCGGCCAGCGTGTCCGGCATGCTGGCGCATTGGCGGCGCGGCAATGTCGACGTCAAGATGGGCCTGGTGCTGCTGGCCGGCAGCGTCATCGGCAGCGTGCTGGGGGTCCGGCTGTTCAGCCTGCTGCAGCTGCTGGGGCAGATCGACCTCGCCATCAACCTGTTCTACCTGATCTTCCTGGGCACGGTCGGCGGGCTGATGCTGGTCGAGAGCCTGCGGTCGATGCTGCGCTACCGCCGCACCGCCGGGCAGCGGCGCAAGCTGCACAAGCACGGCTGGTTCCACGGCCTGCCGTTCAAGACCCGGTTCCCGAAGTCGCGGCTGTACATCAGCGCCCTGGCGCCGCTGGCGATCGGCGCCGTCGGCGGCTTCCTGACCGCGATCATGGGCATCGGCGGCGGCTTCGTGCTGGTGCCGGCGATGATCTACCTGCTGGGCATGCCGGCCTCGCTGGTCGCCGGCACCTCGCTGTTCCAGATCATCTTCACCACCGCCCTGGTCTGCTTCCTGCAGGCCTTCCAGAACCAGACGGTCGATGTGCTGCTGGCGCTGCTGCTGCTGGCCGGCGGGGTGATCGGGGCGCAGTTCGGCACCCATGCCAGCGGCCGGCTGCGCGGCGACCAGGCCCGCGCCCTGCTGGCCTCGCTGGTGCTGGTGATCTGCGTCAAGGTCGCCTTCGACCTGATCGGCACGCCGCCCGACCTCTATTCGGTCATCATGCGGCGCGGAGGGTGAGAGCCGTGCCCCGCCTCCTTGTCCTCGCCGCCGTGCTGGCGGCCGCGGCGTTCGGCCTGCCCCGTCCCGGCGGGGCCCAGGACCTGGTCGCCGACCTGTCCGACCACGTCATCGCCATCAACACCGGCTTCACCGGCACCCGGGTCCTGCTGTTCGGGGCGACCGAGGGCGAGGGCGAGGTCGCGGTCGTGGTGCGCGGCCCGGCCGACAAGGTGACGGTGCGCGAGAAGGACCGCGTCGCCGGCATCTGGATCAACCAGGAGAGCATGAGCTTCAACGCCGTGCCCGGTTTCTACGCCGTCGCCTCGAGCAAGCCGATCGAGGAGCTGGCGCCCGCCGCCGTCCTCGACCGCGCCGGGATCGGGCTGCCGCATCTGCAGCTCGCCACCGCCGACGCCAATGAGCGCGGCGCCGAGATCGTGGGCGTGTTCCGCGACGCGCTGATCCGCGGCCTGCAGCGCCGCGGCCTGTACGTCACCGAGCCCGGCCAGGTCAGCTTCCTCAGCGGCCGGCTGTTCCGCACCCGGATCGACTTCCCGGCCAACGTCCCGACCGGGCAGTACCAGGTCGAGGCCTATCTGTTCCGCGGCGGCCAGGTGGTCGACGCCCAGACCACGCCCCTGATTGTGGGCAAGGTCGGGCTGGGCGCCGAGATCTACGATTTCGCCCAGCGCGAGCCGGCGCTGTACGGCCTGGCCGCCATCATCGTCGCCGTCGCCGCCGGCTGGCTGGCGAGCGTCGTCTTCCGCCGCGCCTGATCGCTCCCCATCTTGGAGGGTGCCATGACCGACAACGCCCCGGAGACCCCGAAGAAGGAAGCACCCCGCATCTTCCTGGTGGTCGTCGACGACACCGAGGAATGGCGGGCGGCGCTGCGCTATGCCTGCCGTCGGGCCCAGCACACCGGCGGGCGGGTCGCCCTGCTGCATGTCATCACCCCGAGCGAGATCCAGCATTGGGGCGCGATCGAGGACGTGCTGCGCGAGGAGGCCCGGCACGAGGCCGAGCAGCGGCTGCAGCGCGTGGCGCGCGAGGTCAACCAGCTGACCGGGACCATCCCGATCCTGCACATCCGCGAGGGCGCGGCGCGCGACGAGTTGCTGGCCCTGATCGCCGAGGAGCCGTCGATCTCGGTGCTGGTGCTGGGCGCCGACACCGTCTCCTCCTCCGGCCCCGGGCCGCTGATCCAGTACCTGACCAGCAGCCGCGCCATCGCCAGGCTGCGGATCCCGCTGACCATCGTGCCGGGCAACCTGACGACCGAGGCGATCGACGCACTGACCTGACGCGCCCCGCTTCCGCACGGCCGGCAGCTTGACGCCGCCATCCCGCGGTGGCATCCGAGCGTGACGGGTGCCGGCAGGCCCTGCCTTCGATGAATCGAGACATGGACGAGCCAGACAGTCGTCCCGCCAGGGACGAACCAGACCACCGGAGGCGACCCGACCGGATCGCCCCGCCAGGGAACGGACGGCCCAGCGCCGCGCCGGCCGAAGGGCCCCGCTAGAGACCGCGGCCCCTCGGCCCGGCGATGCGCCGGCCCGCAGGGGACAGACCGCGATGCTGCGCATCTACACGCTTTCGAACGCCCGCTTCACGACTGTCGAGCCGTCGGAGGACGCCTGCTTCCCGCCGGACACGGTCTGGATCGACCTGTTCAATCCGACCCCGGAGGAGGAGCATTTCGCCGAGAAGCGGCTCGGCCTGTTCCTGCCGACCCGCGAGGAGATGCAGGAGATCGAGGCGTCGAGCCGACTGTATCAGGAGGACGGCGGCATGTTCATGACCGCCAGCGTGCTCTACGCCACCGAGACCGAGATGCCCGGCACCGCCCCGATCACCTTCGTGCTGAAGGGACAGGTCCTGGTCACCATCCGCTATGCCGAGCCGAAGTCGCTGACCGGCTTCATCGCCCATGCCGAGCGCCAGCCGATGCTGTGCCCCTCGGGCTCGGCGACGCTGATCGGGCTGCTCGAAGCCATCGTCGACCGCACCGCCGACATCCTGGAGCGGGTGGCTAGCGAGGTCGACGCCCTGTCGCAGCGGATCTTCAAGGTGCATCCCGGCGCCGTGCACAAGCGCACCACCAACGAGGAGCTGGAGGCCAATCTGAAACAGATCGGCCGCAGCCAGAACCTGGTGTCGAAGGCGCGGGAGAGCCTGGTCAGCCTGGCCCGCCTGCTGAGCTTCCTCGCCGTCGCCGAGGCCAAGGACAAGGTGTTCCGCACCCATCAGAAGAGCCTGAGCCGGGACGTGGCGTCGCTGACCGACCACGCCACCTATATCGGCAACAACATCACCTTCCTGCTCGACGCCTCGATGGGGATGATCAACATCGAGCAGAACGCGATCATCAAGATCTTCTCGGTCGCCGCCGTGGTGTTCCTGCCGCCGACCCTGGTGGCCAGCATCTACGGCATGAACTTCGAGGACATCCCGGAGCTGAAATGGGCGGTCGGCTATCCCTGGGCCCTCGGGCTCATGGTCCTGTCCGCCGTGCTGCCGTATCTCTGGTTCAAGCGGACGGGATGGCTGTAAGGGGCTGCCGTCGCCCGCACCGTCCCTCCATCGTCATGGCGAGCCCTGCAGGGGCGTGGCCATCCAGCGGTCCCGGCCCCTGGAGCGCCACGGTCCTTCGCACCTCGCGGTGACGGCTTGTGATTCCCTGAACAGACCCAACGCCTCTCGGCATAAGCATCCGCAGATGGCATCATCGCCATCCATATCGCCGGAATATGCCGATGATCGAGCTGCGCCATCTCCGCTACTTCGTCGCCGTGGCCGAGGAGGGGCATGTCACCCGGGCGGCGGAGCGGCTGGGCATGCAGCAGCCGCCGCTGAGCCAGCAGATCAAGGCGCTCGAGCAGGCGCTGGGCGTCCCCCTTCTGAACCGGCTGCCGCGCGGCGTGCGGCCAACCGAGAGCGGTCTGGTGCTGCTGGCCGAGGCGCGCGCGATCCTGGCCCAGCTCGACCGCGCGATCGAGACGGTGCGGCGCACCGGGCGGGGTGAGCTGGGGCGGGTCGCGATCGGCTTCACCAGCTCCGCCGCCTTCCACCCCTTCGTCTCCGCCGCCATCCGCGGTTTCCGCGAGGCCGCGCCCGGGGTCGAGCTGGCGATGGAGGAGGGCAGCACCGGCGAGCTGGTCGAGGCGTTGCGCCTGGGCCGGCTGGACGCGGCCTTCATCCGCTCGCCGGTCGGCGATGCCGCCGGGCTGGCGGTCGAGCCGCTGCTGGACGAGCCGATGGTCGCGGTGGTGCCGGCCGGCCATCCGCTGGCCGCCGGGCCGGACCGGATCCCGCTCGCGGCGTTGGCGGAGCAGCCCTTCGTGCTGTACCGCCGCCCGAGCGGGCCCGGCCTCTATGATTCGATCATCGCCGCCTGCCGCGCCGCCGGCTTCAGCCCGCGCATCGTGCAGGAAGCGCCGCGGCTGGTGTCGACGCTGAGCCTGGTCGAGGCCGGGCTGGGCGTGTCGATCATCCCGGCCTCGATGGCGCGGCTGGACAGCGGCGGCGTCGCCACCCTGCGCCTGGCCGCACCGTTGGCGGCGCCGCTGCACCTAGCCCGCCGCGACGCCGAGCCGCTGGGCGCGACCCGGCGCTTCGTCGAGCATGTCCGGACGATGGACCGGACCTAACGCGCGAACCGCTTGGCGCCGGCCACGCAGAGGACGACGGCGGCGGCGCAGCCGACCAAGCCCCAGCCGACCGGCTCGTGCAGCAGGCTCGCGGCCAGGGCGAGGCCGAAGAAGGGCTGCAGCAGCTGCAGCTGGCCGACCGCGGCGATCCCGCCGAGAGCCAGGCCGCGATACCAGAAGATGAAGCCGATCAGCATGCTGAACAGCGAGACATAGGCGAGCGCTGCCAGCGCCGGCCAGCCGATCCCGACCCAGGATGCCGGCAGAGTCAGCAGCGATGCCGGCAGCGACAGCGGCAGCGAGAGCAGCAGCGCCCAGGAGATCACCTGCCAGCCGCCGAGCCGGCGCGACAGCCGGGCGCCTTCGGCATAGCCCAGGCCGCAGGCCAGGATGGCGGCCAGCATCAGCCCGTCGCCGAGCGGCGAGGCCTCGGCCCCCTGGCGCAGCGCATAGGCGCCGACAATCGCGGCGCCGAGCACCGAGAATGCCCAGAAGGCCGGGCGCGGCCGCTCGCCGCCACGCAGCACGCCGAACACCGCGGTCGCGATCGGCAGCAGCCCGATGAAGACGATGGCATGGGCCGAGGTGACATAGCGCAGCGCCAGCGCCGTCAGCAGCGGAAAGCCGACCACGACGCCGAGCGCGACCACGATCAGCGGCCCGATGTCCGACCGCTCCGGCCGCTGCGGCCGCAGCGCCAGCAGCATGGCGCCGCCGAGCAGCCCGGCGATCGCCGCCCGGGCCAGGGTCAGGAACAGCGGGTCGAGGTCGAGCACCGCCACCCGGGTCGCCGGCAGCGAGCCGCTGAAGATGAGGACGCCGAGCAGGCCGCTGATCCAGCCCGCCGCCTCGTTCGAAGATCCGTCCATGGTCGTTCGTATCGCCTGCATGGGGCCGATCCTGACGACCGGCGACGGCGGCGGCCAGGGATGGTAGGGTACGGTTCCGCCGAACTGTTCTGGTCCGGAGTCCGGTACGGATGCTCGATCTGGTTTCTGCGCCGCGGAACGGCGCCACGCTCGTCGCCGCCGTGATGGACACGATCCGGCAGCGGATCGAGAGCCGCGCCCTGGCGCCCGGCGCCAAGGTGCCGTCGATCCGCCGCCTGGCGGAGGTGCTGGGCGTCTCGAAATCGACCGTGGTCGAAGCCTATGACCGGCTGGCGGCGGAAGGCGCGATCGCGGCACGGCCCGGATCCGGCTTCTACGTCGCCCGCCGGACCCAGCCCTTCATCCTGGCGGAGCCCGAACGGCGGCCGGACCGGGCCATCGATCCGCTGTGGATCGCCCGGCAGGCGCTGGAGACGCCGGAAGCGGCGGGCGAGCGCACGCTGAAGCCCGGCTGCGGCTGGCTGCCGGCCGACTGGATGCCCGACCCCGCGATCCGCCGGGCCCTGCGCGCCCTGGCCCGATCGGAGGGCGGAGGCTTGGTCGACTACGATTCGCCGCTCGGCTTCGCGCCCCTGCGGCAGCATTTGTCCGGCCGGCTGGCGGAGCGCGGCATCACCGCCGAGGCCGGGCAGATCCTGCTGACCGATGGCGGCACCCAGGCGATCGACCTGATCGGCCGCTTCCTGCTGGAGCCGGGCGATGCCGTGCTGGTCGACGACCCCTGCTATTTCAACTTCCTCGGCGTGCTGCGCGCCCATCGGGCCCGGGTGGTCGGCGTGCCGCGCACCCCGGCCGGCCCGGACCTCGACGTCTTCGCCCGCGCCGCGGCGGAGCACCGGCCGCGGCTCTACGTCACCAACGCCGCCCTGCACAACCCGACCGGCGCCGGCCTCGCGCCGCAGGTCGCGCACCGGCTGCTGACGCTGGCCGAGGCGCATGACCTGGTCGTGGTCGAGGACGACATCTTCGCCGATTTCGAGGTCGAGCCGTCGCCCCGGCTGGCCGCGCTGGACGGGCTGCAGCGGGTGATCCATATCGGCAGCTTCTCCAAGACCCTCTCGGCCGCGGTGCGCTGCGGCTTCGTCGCCGCCCGGCCGGACTGGGTCGAGGGCATCACCGACCTCAAGCTCGCCACCACCTTCTCGAACGGGGCCCTGGCGGCGCGGCTGGTGCACCGGCTGCTGACCGACGGCAGCTACCGCCGTCATGTCGAGGGGCTGCGCGGCCGGCTGGCGCGGGCGATGGGCGAGACGATGCGGCGGCTGGGTGCGCTGGGCCTGGTGCCTTGGGTCGAGCCGCGCGGCGGCATGTTCCTGTGGGCGGCCCTGCCGGACGGGCTCGATTCGGCCGAGGTGGCGCGCCGCGCCTTGGCCCGCGACGTGGTGCTGGCGCCGGGCGACGTGTTCAGCCCATCCCGCAGCGCCGGCCGCTTCCTGCGCTTCAACGTCGCCCAATCCGCCAGCCCGCGCGTCTTCGCGGTGCTGGAGGAGGCGATGCGGGGGTAGGGTCCGCCCAACGCTTCTACCTCGGCGTCATTGCGGGGAGGCGAAGCAACGACGGTTCTGGCAACTTTGAAAAAGTGTCCCAAGCGGGAAAGGCAAGGCGAAGAGCCGGGCTGAAGTCGTTCCAACCCCAAAGCAAAAAGGGCGCCCCGGTCGGGGCGCCCTTCTGTCTTCCAAAGCCCACCCGCCGGTCAGGCCAGCTCGGGTTCCTTGGCCGCGTCGTCGGCGGCGGTAGCCGAGGGGTTCTCGACATAGGAGAAGGTCAGGCTCTCGCCATCCTCCGCCACGTCGACCCGGACCTGGCCGCCCTTGACCAGCTTGCCGAACAGGAGCTCGTTCGCCAGCGGCTTCTTGATGTGCTCCTGGATCACCCGGGCCATCGGCCGGGCGCCGTAGAGCTCGTCGTAGCCGCGCTTGACCAGCCACTGCCGCGCCGCCGAGGACAGCTCGATGGTGACGTGCCGGTCGGCCAGCTGGGTCTCGAGCTGGATCACGAACTTGTCGACCACCTGCGACACGATCTCCGGCGTCAGATGGCCGAAGGGGATGATCGCGTCGAGACGGTTGCGGAACTCGGGCGTGAACATCCGATTGATCGCCTCCTTGTCCGCATCCTCCTTGCGGGTCGCGCCGAAGCCGATCGACTGCTTGGTCAGCTCGGTCGCGCCGGCATTGGTGGTCATGATCAGGATGACGTTGCGGAAATCGACCGACTTGCCGTTGTGGTCGGTCAGCTTCCCGTGATCCATGATCTGCAGCAGGATGTTGAAGACGTCCGGATGCGCCTTCTCGATCTCGTCCAGCAGCAGCACGCAGTGCGGGTGCTGGTCGACCGAATCGGTCATCAGCCCGCCCTGGTCGAAGCCGACATAGCCCGGGGGCGCGCCGATCAGCCGGCTGACCGAATGCCGCTCCATGTATTCCGACATGTCGAAGCGGACCAGCTCGATGCCGAGCAGCCGGGCCAGCTGCCGCGCAACCTCGGTCTTGCCGACGCCGGTCGGGCCGGAGAACAGGTAGTTGCCGATCGGCTTCTCCGGCTCGCGCAGCCCGGCGCGGGCCAGCTTGATCGCCGCCGACAGCGCGTCGATCGCCTGATCCTGGCCGAACACCAGGGTCTTCAGGTCGCGGTCGAGCGTCTGCAGCAGCGCCTTGTCGTCGCGGCTGACGCTCTTCGGCGGGATCCGGGCGATCTTGGCCACCACCGCCTCGACGTCGCGCACGCCGATGGTCTTCTTCCGCCGCGACGGCGGCAGCAGCATCTGGGCGGCGCCGACCTCGTCGATCACGTCGATCGCCTTGTCCGGCAACTTGCGGTCGCCGATGTAGCGGGCCGACAGCTCCACCGCCGTGCGGATCGCATCGGCCGTGTAGCGCACCTGGTGGTGCTTTTCGTAGTAGCTCTTCAGCCCCTGCAGGATCTTGACCGTGTCGTCGACCGACGGCTCGTTGACGTCGATCTTCTGGAACCGGCGCACCAGGGCGCGGTCCTTCTCGAAGTAGTTCCGGTATTCCTTGTAGGTGGTCGAGCCGATGCACTTCAGCGCGCCCGAGGCCAGGGCCGGCTTCAGCAGGTTGGAGGCGTCCATCGCGCCGCCCGAGGTGGCGCCGGCGCCGATCACGGTGTGGATCTCGTCGATGAACAGCACCGCGCCGGGCAGGTTCTCCAGCTCGGTCATCACCGCCTTCAGCCGCTCCTCGAAGTCGCCGCGGTAGCGGGTGCCGGCCAGGAGCGCGCCCATGTCGAGCGCGAAGATGGTGGCGTCGGCCAGCACCGGCGGCACCTCGCCGTCGACGATGCGGCGGGCCAAGCCCTCGGCGATCGCGGTCTTGCCGACCCCGGGGTCGCCGACATAGAGCGGGTTGTTCTTCGAGCGGCGGCAGAGGATCTGGATCGTGCGCTCGATCTCGGCCTCGCGGCCGATCAGCGGGTCGATTTTGCCCTTCGAGGCCTTCTCGTTGAGGTTGACGCAATAGGTCCTGAGCGCCTCCGAGCCCTTTTTCACGACCTTCTCCGCCTGCGCATCCTCGTCGGCGCCCGAGACCGGACGCGATTCACTGGCGCCGGACCGCGCCCCGCCCGAGGCGCCGGCCTTGGCGATGCCGTGGCTGATGTAGTTCACCGCGTCGAAGCGGGACATGTCCTGCTCCTGCAGGAAGTACACCGCATGGCTCTCGCGCTCGGAGAACAGGGCGACGAGCACATTGGCGCCGGTCACCTCCTCCCGCCCGGAGGACTGGACGTGGATCGCGGCGCGCTGCAGCACGCGCTGGAAGCCGGCGGTCGGCTTCGCGTCCTCGATGCCGTCGACCTTCAGCGTCGCGAGCTCGGTATCGATGTAGTTGACGAGGTCCCGCCGCAGCTTCTCGAGGTTGACGCCGCAGGCGCGCATCACCGCGACGGCGTCCTGGTCCTCGGACAAGGCGAGCAGCAAGTGCTCGAGCGTGGCGTATTCGTGCCGTCGCTCATTGGCGAAAGCGAGGGCCCTGTGCAGCGTCTGCTCCAGATTCCGCGAGAGCATCGGTCGTCCCCATGCCGGGAGGGCCCGCCAGACCTCTGGTCAGGCCTTCTCAAGAATACACTGTAGAGGATGCTGATTGCGGCGCGCGAAGTCCATCACCTGCGCCACCTTCGTCTCCGCCACCTCGTAGGTGAAAACGCCGCAGACGCCCACACCCCGACGGTGAACATGGAGCATGATGGTGGTGGCTTCCTCGCGGCTCTTCGCGAAGAAGCGCTCCAGGACATGGACGACAAACTCCATCGGCGTGTAGTCGTCATTCAGCATCAGGACCTTGTACATGGACGGCTTCTTCGTCCGTGGCCTGGTCTGAACGACGACCCCGGTGCCGGCGTCGTTGCCGCCTCCTCGATCATCCTTCCGTTCGATGTCGCTCATGGATATGGGATGCGCGCTGCCGGTTTTGAACCCGATCATGATGATAGTGCCGCGGGGATCGGAGTTGTAGGCCCGCGATGCGGAAATCTGGAATGCGAACGGCCCCGGCGACGGAGGGTCGCCGGGGCCGTGGGCCGCTGATCCGGGGGAGGAGGACGGATCAGGCGGCGATCGGCTTGGACAGGGTCTCGACCGCGACGTTGACGCGGGCCGCGATCGGCGCCACGGCGTCGTTGGTGACCTTCAGGCCCAGCTCCGACAGCTTGCTGCTCTCGGCGACGAAGCCGTCGAAGGCGCTCTTCGAGTAGGTCGACTGCAGGTCGACGACCTCGCGCAGAGTCTTCGCCGCGAACAGCGAGCGGGTGGCTTCGGCGGCCTGCTCGACGGCGCTGTGCTGCAGGGCGAACCAGGCGCGGGTGATCTGCTCGGTGCCCTGGGCGACGACGGCGGCCGACGCGAAGACGGCGTCGACATTGCCCTTGGCGAGCGAGACCAGTTCGTCGAAGCTCTTGGTCGCGGCCTGGGCGGCCTTCTCGAACTGCTCCTTCGCCAGGGCGAGACCCTGGGCGAGGTTCTTCTCGGCGGCCGCCTGGCCGGCCTTCACGGTATCAGCCACGGTGTCCCTCACGGTCTCGATGGTGGTTTCGGCGGTGGTGTCGACGGCGGCGAGCTTGCTCGCGCCGGTACGGCTCTTCGGAGTGGTGGTCATGACGAACGGCTCCAACGGCGGGTTCATCTCGGCAGCCGGCAGGCCGTCGCCTCCGGCGCCGCCCACTCATGCTGCACTGCAACATGCCGCGAATATGGGCAGATCGATTCGCCCTGTCAACGTTTTTTGTGCAGCGCAACATGAATCTCGGCTTACCAGGCCAGCCGAGTCGCCCCGCACCGCCGCTGCGCTGCGTCGAAGCCGTTGCCTCGCGGCGGCGGAAGCTGCGAGGATGTGTCGCGAAGCGATTCGGACAGCTTTTTTGACTTGCCTCGCCATTTGATTTGTGGACAAAAATCAACGGCTTAAATTACAGTTCTCAAATCACGCCTCAGCCAATGTCCGCAACGGCGTGAAGCGGGGGGTCGGGATGGCAGGTATCATCGCGCGATCGGCGGCGGCTTTCCTTGCCTGCCTCGCCCTGATGCTTCTGCCTGCCCGGGCGGATGCAGCGCCGCGCTTCGCCGCCTATGTCATCGACGCCCGCAGCGGCGAGGTGCTGTACGAGGAAAACGCCAATCAGCAGCTGTATCCGGCCTCGCTGACCAAGCTGATGACCCTGTACCTGACGTTCCGCAGCTTGGCGCAGGGCGACCTGACCTTGGACACGCGGCTGCCCGTATCGGCCTACGCCGCCTCGCAGTCGCCGACCAAGCTGGGCCTCGTGACCGGGTCCCGCATCCGGGTCGAGGACGCGATCCTGGGCCTGGTCACCCAGTCGGCCAATGATGCGTCGGTGGTGCTGGCCGAGGGGATCGGCGGCAGCGAATCCCGCTTCACCCGGATGATGACGCAGCAGGCGCGGGCGCTGGGCATGAGCCGGACCAATTTCAGCTCGACCAACGGCCTGCCGGACCCGGACAACGTCTCGACCGCGCACGACATGGCGGTGCTGGCCCGGGCGCTGATCAACGACTATCCGCAGTATTATCCCTATTTCGCGACCAAGAACTTCCGCTACCGCGGCCGCAACTTCCCGAACCACAACCGGCTGATGGAATCCTATCCCGGCATGGACGGGATGAAGACCGGCTATATCCGGGCGGCGGGCTACAACCTCGTAGCCTCGGCGGTGCGCGGCAAGACCCGCCTGATCGGCGTGATCTTCGGCGGCACCAGCCCCATCGCCCGCAACGCGCGGATGGCGGAGCTGCTGGACGACGCCTTCGAATCCGGCAGGGGCACCGGCACCTATATCGCCCAGGCGCCCGCCGCCGCGACGCCGCGGGTGGCCGGCGGCACCCCGTTCCAGCCGCCGGTGCCGGACCGCCGGCCGGAGGATGCGGCCGAGCCGCTGCTGGCCGCGGCGGAGGGCGACGCCGACGACGAGGGATCGGCCGGGAATGACGGCATCGGCGCGATGATCGCGATCCACGCCGCCGCACCGGCGGTGGCGCAGCGGGTGAACTACGAGCCGGTGCCGCGCGCCCTGGCCGACGTCCCCCTGCCCAAGCCGCGCCCGCTGCGCCGGCACCGCTGAAGCGGCTCGGCACTCTCCTCTCGACTGTCTCACCGGGCTTGACCCGGTGATCCAGAGATCGTCGACGGCAGCGCAGGCCGCCCCTGATTGCCGGGTCAAGCCCGGATGACAGGAGTGTGGCGAAGGGGAACGCGAGGCTTTACCCCCGCAGCGTGCCGCCCTGCTTCTCGACCGCGGCGACGATCTTCCTGCCCACGGCTTCGATCGCCTCGTCGGTCAGGGTCGCCTCGACCGGCTGCAGCATCACCGCCAGGGCCAGGGACTTGCGGCCCTCCGGCACGCCCGGGCCGCGATAGACGTCGAACAGGGCGACATCGGCGACCAGCGCCTTGTCCGCCCCCTTCGCCGCCTTGAGGATGCGGTCGGCCGGCACCGACTCCTCGACCACGAAGGCGAAGTCGCGCACCACCGGCTGGAAGGCGGCCAGCTTCAGCAGCGGCTTGGCCGTGCCGGCCTTCTTCTTCGGCTGCGGCACGGCGTCGAGGAACACCTCGCAGCCGACCACCGGCCCGTCGACCACCAGCGCCGCCAGCACGGCCGGGTGCAGCTCGCCGAAATGGGCCAGCACCGTCGGCCCCAGCCGCAGGCAGCCGGAGCGGCCCGGGTGGTACCAGTCCGGCGCGTCGGTCGAGACCGCGAGATTGGCGACCGGCGCGCCCGCCGCCTCCAGCGCCGCGATTGCGTCGGCCTTGGCGTCGAAGACATCGACCGGCCGCGGCGGCTCGGCCCAGTGGCGCGGGCCGGTCAGGCCGGTGCGGACCGCGGCCGCGACCATGGCCT